>Ga0315906_10000295_pt1 | contig 84325 bp, 80 predicted proteins | sample LakEriMetagenome_4_FD_203526 | JGI IMG/M metagenome (GOLD analysis project Ga0315906, IMG submission 203526) | Freshwater fungal communities from buoy surface, Lake Erie, Ohio, United States - Buoy 2 MA122 | ecosystem: Environmental > Aquatic > Freshwater > Lake > Lake biofilm | place: USA... | reverse complement strand
TGGCAGAGAGCACGGGCGAAGTGGTGGCCTGCTCCGAGCACGCCGAATGGCATGCCGAGGAGTGCCGCCGCATCTATGGCCGCGTCATCCCCTCACGCAACGACGCCGTGCGCCAGACCGTGCTGCGCGAGCCCGTGGGCGTGGTGGCGGCGTTCTCGCCCTGGAACTTCCCCTTCAACCAGGCCATCCGCAAGATCTCGGCCGCCGTGGGCGCGGGCTGCACCATCATCCTCAAGGGCCCGGAAGACGCGCCCAGCGCGGTGGTGGCCATCGCCCAGCTGTTCCATGACGCCGGCCTGCCCAAGGGCGTGCTCAACATCGTCTGGGGCGTGCCGCACGAGGTGTCAGACCACTTGATCGCCAGCCCCATCGTGCGCAAGATCACCTTCACCGGCTCCACCGCCGTGGGCAAGATGCTGGCGGCCAAGGCGGCTTCAATGATGAAGCGCAGCACCATGGAACTGGGCGGCCACGCCCCGGTGATCGTCTGCGACGACGCCGACGTGGAACTGGCCATCAAGCTGATGGTGCCCTACAAGTTCCGCAACGCCGGGCAGGTGTGCGTGTCACCCACCCGCTTCTATGTGCAAGAAGGCGTGTACGACCGCTTCGTGGCCGGCTTTGTCGCCAAGACGCAGGCCTTGAAGGTGGGCGACGGCCTGGCTGAAGGCACGCAGATGGGCCCGCTGGCGCAGGCACGCCGCGTGGGCGCCGTGGCCGGCTTCATCGACGACGCGCGCGAGCGCGGCGCCAGCGTGCTGGTGGGCGGCGCGCCCATCCCCGGCTCGGGCAACTTCTTCGCCCCCACCGTCATTGCCGACCTGCCGGACAACGCCCGCCTGCTCAATGAGGAGCCCTTCGGCCCCGTGGCCGGGATGATCCGCTTCAAGACGATTGACGAGGTGCTGCAGCGGGCCAACAGCCTGCCCTACGGCCTGGCCTCCTACGCCTTCACGGGCAGCAACCGCAACGCTCATGCACTGAGCACGGGCCTGGCCGCGGGCATGGTGTCCATCAACCACCTGGGCCTGGCGCTGGCCGAGACGCCGTTCGGCGGCATCAACGACAGCGGCATGGGCAGCGAGGGCGGCATCGAGACCTTCGACGGCTACCTGAACACCAAGTTCATCACACAGATGAACTGACCGCAGATGAACTGACGGGCTGGCCGGGGTGCAGACCTGGCCCGGCCCTCAAACGCTGCCCAGGGCGTGCCGCACCAACATCGCCGCCAGCACGAACATCGTCACCCCGATCAGGGCGTCCAGCAGCCGCCAGGCCACGGGCCGGGCAAACAGCGGGGCCAGCCACCGCGCTCCAAAGCCGAGCGTGGAGAACCATAGCGCGCTGGCGCTGCCGGCCCCCGCAATGAACCAGGCCTGCAGGGGCGCGGGTTGCTGAGCCCCGATGCTGCCCACCAGCAGCACCGTGTCCAGGTAGACGTGGGGGTTGAGCAGCGTGAAGGCCGCCGCCTGGGCCAATGCAGCGCTGCGCCCCAGGCTGGCCATGCCCCCGGCCGCCTGGAGCTGATGGCTCTGGCGCGCACGGCGCAAGGCCCGCCATCCATAAAGGGCCAGGAACGCAGCGCCCGCCAGGGCCAGAGCCCGGGCCAGTTGCGGGCTTTCTCCCAGCGCCTGTGCCATGCCCCAAACGCCGGCGGCGATGAGCAAAGCGTCCGCCACGGCGCAGAACAGCACCACGCTGCCCACGTGTTCACGGCGCAGCCCCTGGCGCAGCACGAAGGCGTTCTGCGAGCCGATGGCCACGATCAGCCCCAGCCCCAAGGCCATGCCTTGCGAGAAAGTGCCGAAAGCGGCCGAGGTGTCCAGGTTCTGCAGCATGGAGCCAGCAGCTTGCCAGCCCCTTGAGGTGCAGGCAATCTAAATCTTCCTGGCCTGCCGAAGACCGACTTCCCCATACTGGATGACGCCTCGGTGTCTGCTCTGGCCGCGGTGATCCGCGAGGGCAGCTTCGAACGGGCGGTCCCGGCCTTGCATGTCACGCCATTGGCGGTGTCGCATGGCGGCTCGGCAAGCCCTGCAACCGCTGTGAGGCTGGCGGGATATCTTGAGACGGCGTGCTGACCTGCCCGATACCTGGCAGTCGAACCGCTTTAGGCCTGTGCTGCGGACGCAGCGTGAAGCCTGCCCACGGTCGTCTGTCGAAGAAAGCGCCACACCAGCAATGGCGCAGCCAAGCCCAGGGCGACGATGAAGCCGGTCCATACCCCCGCCGGCCCCATCCCGATCGGGTGCGCCAGCACCCAGCCCAGCGGCAGCCCCAGCGCCCAGTAGGCCAGCAGCGACAGCCAGGCCGGGAACCCCGTGTCCGACAGCCCCCGCAGGGCACCCGTCATGGTGGACTGCACGCCGTCCATCACCTGGCTGCAGGCAAAAACGAAGAACAGCGCCGCCGCCACCGCGATGACCTCCGGTTCGTCGGTGATCCATCCGGCGATCGTGCGCCCGTACAGGCCCAGGACCGCCGCCGACGCTGCCAGCCACGTGGTCGCCAGGGCCAGCGCAGCCCAGGCGATGGGCCGCAGCGCCGCGTCGTTGCCCGCGCCGCGCTCCTGCGCCACCCGGATGGCCACTGCCCCGGCAACGCCCAACGGCACCATATAGAGCAGCCCCCCCACCGACATCGCCACCTGGTTGCCGGCCAGCGCGACCGCTCCGAAAGTACCGATCATCAGCGTCGCCACTGCCATGGCGCCGGTTTCGGCGACATACATCAGCCCCAGCGGCGCCCCCTCGCGGGCTACCGAGACCATCTCCGCCTTGCTCAAGACTGCCCTCACGCGCAGAAGCCGCATCGACCGCGCCCGCAGCCAAAAGATCCAGGCCGCCGCCAGCGCCAGGGTTTCGGCGACCAGCGATGCAATGCCGGCGCCGGTCAGCCCCAGCATCGGCAGGGGGCCCAAGCCCCAGATCAGCACATAGTTCAGCGGCACGTTGACCCCAACCGCCAGAAACGCGAAGCCCGTGCCGAGCCACGGCCGGTCCATCGCCTCGAACGTGGCCTTGAACACCAGCAGCAGCGAAAACGGCAGCATCAACACGGCGATCGACAGCCAGTACGGGAACATGATCGCCAGCACCTCGCCCGGCTGCCCCAGCCAGGGCAGCAAGGGCCAGACCGCCAGCATCACCACCACGCCCAGCGTGCCGACAATGGCGCCCAGGGCCAGGCCGTTGCGCAACAGCGCCGGGATCCGCCGCTTCTGCCCGGCGCCGTGCGCCGCGCCCACCCGCACCGACATCGCCGACAAGAGCCCGTAGATCGCCGCAAAGAGGATGATCGCCACCGCATTGGTGATGCCCACCGCCGCCAGGGGCAAGGGCCCCAGCGGTGCCAGCATCACGGAATCCGTGACGCCCAGCAACGTAGACGCGCCCAGGCCCGCCACGATGGGAATGGCCAGGGCCAGGATCGAGGGAATCTCGCGGCGGATAGGAGCCAACTTCGGCATCTTGTGCTCTTGGCAGGGTTTGACATACGCTCCGTATGTCATTATGCCCATTCCATACGACCCGTATGTCAAACATCCGAACCAGCCGTGCCCAGGCCGCGCAAGGCACGACCGAGCGGCTGATCGCCGCGGCGCATCGGGCTTTCGCCGAACACGGCTTTGCGGAGGTTTCGCTGGATGCGCTGGCGGCCGAAGCAGGCGTCACGCGTGGCGCGCTGCACCATCACTTCGGCAACAAGGCTGGGTTGTTCGAGGCGGTCCTGCGTCGGATCGATGCGGAGATCGGTGCCGAGATGCAGGCCGTCTGGGAGACCACTTACGATGCCTGGGAAGGCTTCCGTGCCTGCTTCCACGTCTACCTGGATTCGGTGCTGCGCCCTGACCGCAGCCGCATCCTGTTCCAGGACGCGCCGGCCGTGCTGGGACTGAAGGCGGTCGACATCCTGATGGAGTCGGGCTTCGGCGAGATGCTGGCAGAACTTCAGGGCTTCATCGAAAGCCGCCGGATCACGGCCCCCGATGCCGAGGCGCTGGCGCACCTGCTGAACGGCGCGACGATCAATCTCGCGTTCTGGGCGGCCGAAGGCGAGGCCAGCGAAGGCCGCCGCGACCGCGCCCACGCGACGCTGGCCGCAGTCTTCGACGGGCTGACGCGGGCGCGCTGACGACGCCAGAGGTCGACCGACCTGCAGACGCCCACTTCAGACGGGCCTTGAAGCCGGCCTTGTGCTTGTCGAAGCGCAGGTCAGGCTCGGTGCGTGTCATGCCGACATAGACCAGCGGCTTGGAGAGTTGGTAGTCAGGATTGGCCTTGCGAAATCGCGGCTCGTTCCACACCCGGGCGTCCAGTTGGACCACATACACATGGGATGGTGCCGGCGCGTGCCGGGCATCATCCCCCCGCGCGCCTGACCCGGTGTCCGGCCTGGGCCAACCAGGCCATCACGCGTTCGACATGGTCCCCCTGCACCTCAATCACGCCGTCCTTTGCGGTGCCGCCGGCGCCGCAGGCGGCACGTAGCTGCTTGGCAGTGGTGGTCAGCACAGCGGCGTCCAGCACCAGGCCTCGCACCACGGTCACGGTCTTGCCGCCGCGGCCTTGCTTCTCGCGGCTGACGCGCACGATGCCGTCGCCCGCAGGCATGGGCCTGGCAGCCTTGCAGATGCAGGCTGTGAACAACTGGCGGCAGCCAGGGCAGGTGCGTCCATGATCAGTGCTGTAGACCAGGGCCATGACGTCACATCGTACAAGCGCGGCCGGCTCGCTTCTCCTTGGGCCGGGGAAAGTGACAGCCCCAAGCTGCTTGCAGCCGGTCAGGGTCGACCGGTGCCTGGCGGCCCTCACCGAAGCAGGTCACACGCGGGTCAGGAAGCCGAATGACGGATGTGCTTCCCAGATCAACCATTCCTGCGGCGAAGTCAACGTGTCGGACCACGGTCGATTCCCTCAGTCCTGTTTGAATGCAACAGGCCTCCCTATTCCTTCTCTTCAGCAGGCCAAAAAAGCTGACATTCACCAGCCCACACCGCCCTTAGAACGCGTACCAGCTGAAGCTCTGGCTGACGCTCCCATTCGGCCTCGCGCCTCACCCTTTCGCCTCGGAACGCGTTTCGGAGCGCGGTCCTCATGGAGGTGGGCTTCCTGTGCCCGCCGGCGGAACTGAACATCTACTTCGCGTTGGCGATGTTCAACAAGAACATCCGCTACGTCGCGGCCTCGGGCCTGCCGCAATGGGTGCTGAGGATGGAGCTGCGCGGCCAGAGGTTCTTGCGGTCGGGCGCGCCTTGCTGGTGAACGCAGTCCATCCAGCTCAAGCACTGGCGCATTGTGAGACGGCTGAAGCAGCAGACTCTCTGACCGTTGAGGATTGCCCAATTGCTCAACGTCAGTGAGCGCTAGGTTCTCTTCATGCGCGAGTTGGAGATCAGGTTCCACGTTCCGCCGGATTCACTTGAGTCCCTGCGGCAAGAACTGAATCGGCACGGCGCTCGCTCGACCCGGATGACCGCGCACTACTTCGACACGCCGGGGGATACGCTTGGCAGCCAGCAGATGTCTCTGCGCTTGCGTAAAGAAGGGCGACGTTGGTTCCAGACCTTGAAGGCCCAGCGCAGCAGCAGCGCCGATCGGCTCGAACACAACGTCGCGCTTCGCGTCCCTTCCGGAACTATGCCAGTCCTTGACATCGCCCGCCACGACGGCACGGAGGCGGGCGCACGATTGCGTCAGGTGTTGCGCGGTGCGGCGTCCGAAGCGCTTGGCGAACGCTACACCACAGAGGTCACCCGACTGGCCTGCCAGCTGTCCATGTCAAGCTCTACGGTCGAGGCCGCGTTTGACTCGGGCATTCTTCGCTCTGGCGAAAGGCAGGTACCGATTTGCGAGCTGGAGCTGGAATACCGGTCGGGCGACATCGCCTCGCTCTTTGCGCTCGCGCAACTGTGGCGGCGCCACGGCGGGCTCTGGCTGGACTCACGCTCGAAGGCGATGCGCGGCGCGACGCTAGCAAATGGCTTTGCCCACGGCACACCAGTCAAGGCCCGTGCGCCAGCACTGGACCGCGACATGGATGCCTCCCGCCTGCTGCGCACAGTGATGCTGTCGACCCTCGAACAGGTGCTCGGCAATGCCAGCGAACTGGCAGCTGGCAGTTCCGATGAGGAACACGTGCACCAATTGCGTGTGGGCTTGCGAAGACTGCGTACGGTGCTGCGCGAGCTGGCACCTTTGTCCGAGGGCTTTGAGTCCGGTTGGAAACCAGCCCTGTCGGACGCATTCGCTCAGCTGGGCGCGATTCGTGACGACCTCGCTGTCGCCGCAGCCGTGAGACCCCTGTTGGAGCGTGCCGGCGCACCGAAACTTGCGTGGCGCTCCGTCAACACGGAAGATGATCCAGGCGCCATCGTTCGCGCCGACTCCTTCCAGGACACCTTGCTCGATCTGCTGCGCTGGGCGTTGTCCGAGCCATCCTCTGCTGCGCCGAAGCACCTGCCTCACGAGGCACGGCGATGCTTGGTCGAGCGGCTGTCGCGACTACACAGGCAGGTGACGCGCGGTGGTGACACATTCGAGCAGTTGCCCGAAGCACAGCAGCACCAGGTGCGCAAGCGACTGAAACGACTGAGATACCTCGCCGAATTGGTCGGCGCCATGTGGGCCCACAAGGCGACGCTGCGCTACTTGCGCCGCCTGTCGCTGGCGCAAGATGCGCTTGGCCACCACCACGACGTGTCCGTCGCGGCAGCGAAGTTTCTTGCCGATGCTCAGCAAGACCCGCTGTCGCTCTTTGCTGCTGGTTACTTGAAAGCCCATAAGGCAGTGACGGCGCGCCAGGCGCACGCTGCGCTAGCCCAGGTCACTCGTACCCGATGCTTCTGGAAGGATTGACAGGGGCCCCGCGCAGACAGCGACATCCCGTTGGCTACGGGTCCAAACTGCTCGATGAGGCAAATGCGGCGGCCACCTGCTTGGCGTGAGTGAGCTGCAGGTTGTGCTCTGCATCCGCAATTTCCAGATACCGGTGGCTCGGTAGCAGGTCACGAATGCGAGCGATGTCGTGCAGCGGAATGACTCGATCTGCAGCGCCAGCGACTACGACGATCTCGCGCTCGCCTGAGCACAGCCGCCGGTAGCGTTCGCTCTGGTCGCCGAGTGTCTGGTTCGCGAACATGGAAGCGAGCGCTTCGGCGTACCCCGATGCGCGGGCCTGGGCCACAAACCGGGGAGTCAGGTGTTCGGCCCCGATGGCGGCATACCGTCGCTTGCGTCGGCGCTCAAGCGCGGGGCGGCCGATCCAGCCCATGAGCGGACTGCCGATTCGCGGCAGGGCAAAGACTTTCGCCCATACAGAACCCACCATGAAGTTGAGCAGTGGGGCGACAAGTACCAGCTTCTTGACGAGGGTGGGGCGGAAGTTGGCGATCTCGGCCGCAAGGGCCGCTCCGAACGAGTGCCCGAGGATCGTGATCGGGGCGGTTGCTTGAAGGGAATCGACGACTGCCAATGCCTGTTGAAGGAACAGGTCGAAGTTGTACTCAACCTCAGGGCGGTCCGATAGCCCGTGACCGAAGAGATCGAAGCGCACCACCCGCAGCCCGGCCGCGCGCAAGTGCGGCACCAGGCGGTCGAACTCCCAATGCGGCACGGTCGCGCCGTGCACCAGAACGATGGCTCCTGTCTGGTCCTGGCCTTCGTCGACAAGGTAAGTCAGGCCTGATGGGAGATGCAGGAAGCGCCCGTCGGCCTCACGCCTCAAATCGCTGAGTGACGACATCTACGCGACTCGCCCTGCCTTCCTGCCCGACCACAAATTGCTCATCGCGGCTCTGATGTGCCAACAGGAGTGGCGGGCCCCACCAATTCAAACGCAAAGCGACCGCCAGGATGCACGGTCACGCGCACTGCACGGATGTCCCGCTCACCAGGGACGATCAGTCGGGTGATGTGGGCCAGTGGCTTCTTGTCCAGGGTGAAGGGTTGATCAACCCGAAACCGGTGGCTGTCGCCGTGGACCACCAACACGGGCTTGGCCCATTGGCTGGCCAGTGGCAAAAGCGTCTCGCCGATCACGCGGCGAAAGCCCGACCATGCAGGGTAGTCCTCCCAAGCGTTGCGGGTCTCGAACACGTCCGCCTGAAAGGCCAGCACCAGGGCCTCGGCGTTGGTCTGGCGGGCCTGTTCAAAAGTGGACTCCAGCCAGGCGACGTTGGCCGCGTCGCGCTCGAAGAACTCCCGAACCGCAGCGGGGTCACGAACTTCGAAGTTGTTGTTGCTGCCGGTGATATGCAAAGTGGCAAACAGCACGCCCTGATATTGCCAACGCTGGTTCTCCACGTACCGGCCGTGTACGGGCTGCTGCCTGGACTGGTTCTCGACTGCTACAGGGCGCTGGCCCAGCGAGCGGCCTTCCGTGAAAAAGCGCTGACGCAATGCGGCCAAGCGTTCGAGCGGATCATGCGCGCCGTTGTTGGCGCGGTGGCAATCGGTCCATTCGTTATCGCCAGGGGTGTAAACCAAGGCTCCGGCAAAGCGCTGGAAATGGGCCAACTGGCGAGAGAACTCTTCGTCGCTGCAAGCCGTTGAACCGGACTTGAAGTCGCCCACATGGATCGAAAACGGGGGCGACAGCTGGTTGATGCGCTCGATCAGCGCCTGATAGGGAGCCTGTGAAGCGGATCCGTAAGGCAAGTCGCCCAATGCGACGAACTGGAAGGTCTGGGCCTGCGCAACATTCGGGGCGAACCAGACGGACAAGACCAAGACTGCGGCCAGGCGCACCGTCAGGTACACGGCTAAGCACGCACCCATCAATGCAGCCCGTGGACGACGGAGATGATCAGGCAAGGCAGTACCCTCTAGAACGGCTCGGTGCGAACCTTAACCCAGGGCAGCGGCTGGGATGTCCGGCCGCGCTTCTTTTCTCCGGACTGAAGGGCTGCTCTGGTTCCGAAGGTCTCCTGTCGGCAAACTGGGCACCTTGTGTCGCCGTCACCAGATCGCTGCGCGTGTTGTTGGAAGTCGCCTGAGGTCGCCCCCGTCCGGGAGTCGCAGGGATCGGGTCGCACGGCCCTACGTCGTCTTCCTGCCCATCAGCCAGAGCTCGGCCACGAGCCCAGCCGCCAGCAGCACCGAGGCCACCACGTCGGCAAACACCACCCTGCCGATAGCCGGGTTGTATCCACCGACCGCCATCGCAACGACGATGAAGCTGGCTGCGCTGAAGAGGCCAACGCTCAGCGCGGTGACGCGCAGCCATGGCAGCGCGATCGCACTGAGCATCAGCACACCGAGCACACCGAACAGCAGCGCCCGGTGCTGCATCAGGATGGCGGTGTTCGGGTCGCTCACCCCGATCCCGTAGAGCCTTGCAAGAGTGCCCACCCCCATCACGCCGGGGACGGGCAGCAGGTGAACGATGCCTGCCACGAGCAGGGCGACGATGGAGACGTACTTCATCGGTTTCCTCTGGGTTGATTCAGTCGCTGTTGGGTAGGGGGTAGAGCGCCGGCCTGATGTCCCATGGTCTCGGACATCTGTTGCGCGAAGCCCGTGCGTGGGTTGCGAGCCGGCACGGCGTGTCTCGACACCACGTCGATGCGCAGCGCAGACCTGCTGGCGACTGACCCAGTGGCAGCAACGCAACATCGTGCAGCGGACACCCCACGGCCCGCACCTCGTTGCGGCCCGCCGGCGTGGGTTCGAGAATGCCGAACTGGGCCGTCACGAAGGCGGGCTTGGCGATCGCGCCGAAACCGATGACGGTGAGTCCGGTGATCCCGAGAAGGGCAGGAGGGTGTTGCATGGAGCGCAGCCACAGCGAAATCGATGCCGTCATCGTGTCGGAGCACGACGCTTCAGGCTTTCAAGAATCGCCTGTATTGCCGCGCATCTGTGTGGGGCCGGCGCGTGCGCTGTACGCCGGCCCGGGGCTTGACCTTTCGCCTCATTTGAACGTGGCGACGACGATCGCGGTCTCTCTGCGGCAGCCCTTTGATCTGCGGACGTGGACAAAGCGATGGAGCTGGTCGCCGTGGCGCTCGGAGCTCATCTGCGTCATCCCGTCGCAGACGCTGCATCACCTGAAGAGCCCTGGGCCCATGGCCTTCCTTTACCTGGACCCGCTCACCGACCGTCGGCACCCGCTGTCAAAGACCGACCTGCTGCGCGGCCGTGAGAGTGTGCGGCTGGTGGGTCCGCGGATCAGCCTCGACGAAGCCTTCGCCGCTTTTGGGCTGATGCCTCACACCCCGCGGGATGCACGCATCGCCCGCGTCGTGCTTGAAATCGAACGCCAGCCCGACGCCTTCGGCCGTTTGCAAGACGCTGCCGCGCTGGCATGCCTGTCACCGTCGCGCTTCAGGGCGCGCTTCGACGCGGAGCTTGGCCTGCCTTTCCGCCGCTATCGCCTGTGGCGGCGCATGGCCACCGTGATGCGCACGGTCGCCGCTGGCGGCAGCTTGACCGAAGCCGCCTATGCCGCCGGGTTCTCAAGTTCGGCCCACCTGAGCAGCACGTTCAAGCGCATGTTCGGCCTGACGGCCAGCGACCTGCTGGCATTGGGTGTGGCGATCGACGTGTCTGAAGACAAGGTGCTGTCTAGGTAGGAGCACCTCAGCCCACCCGAGGTCAGCTGGACCTAGCTGTACCTTGTAGAGAGAGCTGCCGTTCGGGCCAGCGGTGGTGGCCCGAACCGAACGTCGGCTTGAGGACGGATGCCGTGAGTACGCCCACCGGCTCCGCCCGGCTGCTCACGCTGCACAGCGTGCTTTCAGACCCGCGAACCCGCCCTTTGCGGCATCACCTGAGGTGCCGCGCCTCGTCTGCGGCTTTCTTGAACCACAGCGCGTGCACGGTGGCGGCGATGATGCGCAGGTCGCTCCACAGGCTGGCCTGCTCGGCGTAGGCCACGGCCTCGCGCAGTTTGGCCGGCAGCAGCTCCTCACGGTAGGTGCGCTCGGGGTCGGCTGCAGCCGCCAGCACGCGGGCTTCGTCGGCCAGCTTGAGCGACACCGGGTCGGTGATGCCCGGGCGCACCGAGAGGACGCGCTCGCGCAGGTCTGCCGGATAAAGCGCCACGTACTGCGGCACCTCGGGCCGCGGGCCCACCAGGCTCATGTGGCCCCTGAGCACATCGATGAGCTGCGGCAGTTCGTCCAGCTTGGTGCGGCGCAGCCAGGCGCCCACGCGGGTGATGCGCGGATCCTGCCCGATGGTGAGCGCCGGGCCTTGCGCGGGCGCATCCTTCACCATCGTGCGGAACTTGCGGATGCGGAACGGCCGCCCGCCGCGGCCCACGCGCTCCTGGCGGAACAGCACCGGGCCGGCCGAGTCCCAGCGGATGGCCAAGGCGATCAGCGCGAACACCGGCGCCAGCAGCACCAGCGCGAGCGCGCTGAACAGCAGATCAAAGATGCGTTTGGGCATGAACAGGGCAGCATACCGTGGCCATACTGGGCCTTCGACGCGGCTGCACGCCGCTCGAGGCTGCAGACGTGCTGGCGGACCCGGCGACATCCAGGCCTGCTTCTCGGGATAATGGATCGACAGGGAGCCCACAGGACTTCGCAGGTGACTTCAGATCGCCGCGGCTCGTCAAACTTGGCGATGGCCGCCCCGCATGTCCTCCCCGCATGTACTCCTTTCATTCACGCACCGCAGGTACATGTGCACCTTCTCCCGTGATGGCCAGGCCATCCTGATTGCATGAACGCCTTTACCGATACCCCGCATGCCCTGCATGCGCCTTCTTCCATGCGCCGCCCCGCGCGCTCGCGCCGTGAGCGCTGCGTCGCCTTGGTGGATGCCCGTTACCTGGCCTGGCTGGCCGATCAGGACGACGCCGCCCGCCCGCGGCTGGACCGCCTCCAGGCCTGCCTGGAAGCCGCGCTGGACGCGCAGGCCTTCCCGGCCGAGATCTCCCGCCTGTACTGGTACGCCAGCGAACGTCCGGAGCGTGTGCTGCCGGGCATCGTGCACCGCTGGGTGGCCCCTGAGACATCGGACGCCGGCGCCTCGCTGACCTTGGCCATGGCGCGTGACCTGATGGCGCTGGCCGAGCACCCGGGTTACGACCGCGTGGTGCTGCTGACCGACGACGATCGCCTGCTGCCCGTGGTGGACGCGGTGCAGTTGCAGGGCGTGACCGTGTGCCTGGTGGGCGATGAGACGGCCGAGGATCTGGACGCCTTGGCGAAGTCCGACGCCGCCTGGTCGGCCCTGCTGCGACAGGCGGACGAGCGCTGCATCGTGCGCGGAAGGGACCTGGCCCGCGCGGTGTGGGGCGACGGGGTGGTGACGATTGAGCGATCGGGCCCCGCGGCCGGGCGCGATGGTCGTGAACTGCGAGACCTCCGGGAAGGCCGTGAAAGCCGTGAGGGCCGCGAGAGCCGCGATTGGGGCGCCCGCCCCGGCCACGGTGACCCCCGGGCCGGGCGGTTGCGGCCCATGGGGCCCTCTCAGGAGGAACTCCAAGAGATGCGCCAGGCGCTGCAGCCCATGATCAGCACCTGGTGGGACGACCTGCCGGTAGAGGACCGGCAGGAACTGGAAGACGAGCTGCCCACCTCGCGCGGCCTGCCACAGGAGGCCGACCGTCACCTGTTGCTGAGCCTGAGCCAGCAGCTCGGGCGCCCGCTGACACCGAATGAAAAGAAAGTGATGCGGGAACTGGCGCGCGACACGGCACTGGGCCCGCAGGGCGTGCCCGTCGCCAACGCTGCGCACGCCGCAGCGCACGCAGCAGCACAGGCACCCCACGCCACGAGCGCCACGCCCGACGCCGGAACGGTGCCGGGCGCCGATGCCGAGGAAGAAGCGGCGAAGAATGCAGCCTGAACGTGGCCTGCACGCCGCCGGAAAGGGACTGAATCGGCCTTAAGCGGCCCGCAATGCGGACCGAAGCGCGTGCGCCACGCGCTGGACATCGCCCTCGGTCATGCGGGTGTACAGCGGCAGGCTGAGCATGCGCTCGTAGGCGCGCTGGCTGTTCGGAAACTGCCCCGGGCGCAGGCCGTACCGGTCACGCCAGTAGGGCTGCAGGTGCAGCGGGATGTAGTGCACGCTGCAGCCGATGCCCTGGGCAAACAGGGCCTCGATCAGCCGGTCGCGCCCCAGGGGCGCGCCGTCGATCAGCCGCACCACGTACAGATGCCAGGCATGCACATCGCCCGGCGCCGGGCCGGCCGGCAGCTGCAGCGGCAGGCCTTGCAAGGCCTGCGCGTACCAGGCCACCAGCTGTTCGCGCTTGCGCTGGAACTCGTTCGCCCGGCGCAACTGGTGGATGCCCAGCGCCGCCGCAATGTCGGTGAGGTTGTACTTGAAGCCGGGCGCCACGATCTCGTAGTACCAGCTGGGCACCTGGGCGCTGAAGCGGTCGAAAGCGTCACGGCTGATGCCGTGCAGGCGCATCACGCGGGCGCGGGCGGCCAGCGCCGGGTCACGCGTGACCAGCATGCCGCCTTCGCCCGTGGTGATGGTCTTGTTGGCGTAGAAGCTGAAAACCGTGGCGTCGCTGGGCAGCGTGCCCACCAGCGCGCCGCCGCTGGTGGTGGGCAAGGCATGCGCCGCGTCTTCCACCACCTTCAGGCCATGCTTGCGCGCGATGGCCAGCAGACGCGGCATGTCCGCCGCCCGCCCCGCGAAGTGCACCGGCACGAGGGCCCGCGTGCGCGGGCCGATGGCGGCCTCCACCGCTGCGGGGTCGATGTTGAGCGTGACGGGGTCGCAGTCCACCAGCTTCACGTCTGCGCCCAGGTAGCGCACCACCTCGGCGGTGGCGGTGAAGGTGTGGGTGGTGGTGATGACCTCGTCACCCGGGCCGATGCCCAGGGCCTCCAGCGCCAGGTGCAGGCCGGCCGTGGCCGAGTTCACCGAGATGCTCTGCAGCGCGGCATCACCCATGAAGGCACTGAAATCGGCCTCGAAGCGCTTGGCCTTCGGGCCGGTGGTGACCCAGCCGGACTTCAGCGTCTCCACCACCTCGGCAATCTCCTCGTCGCCGATCTCCGGCAGGGCGAAGGGCAGGAAGGGCAGCGCCGGCGGGGCGGCGGGCGGTGGCACAGGAGAGGCGGACAAAGGGGGTTCTCTTGGACAGGGGCGGCAGGGGTTGCGCGGTGCCTGCCGGTGTTCAGGCGGGTTGCAGGCTCGATTCGACCACGACACGCGCCAGCCAGGCCTTCACCTCGGCATCTTCGCGGGGCCGGGGGTCCTCGGCCCAGGCCAGCAGCGCCTGCAGCTCGGCGGCGGCCTGCGCGTCCTCGGCCAGGCGCGCCACGCGCAGGCGCGGCACCGCCGTGGGCACCGTGGTCTCGTTGTCGGCCAGCAGTTCCTCGTAGAGCTTCTCCCCGGGGCGCAGGCCAGAGAACTCGATGCCGATCTCGTCCTCGGTGTGGCCCGCCAGGCGGATGAGCTGGCGCGCCAGGTCCAGGATGCGCACAGGTTCGCCCATGTCCAGCACCAGCACCTGGCCGGATTCGCCCGTGGCCGCGGCCTGCAGCACCAAACGCGCCGCCTCCGGGATGGTCATGAAGTAGCGAATGATCTCGGGGTGCGTGACCGTGACCGGGCCGCCGCGCGCGATCTGCTCCTTGAACTTGGGGATGACGCTGCCGCTGCTGCCCAGCACGTTGCCGAAGCGCACCGCCATGAAGCGCGTGACCGGGTGCTGCTCGGCCAGCGCGCGCAAGGCCATCTCGGCGGCACGCTTGGTGGCGCCCATCACGTTGGTGGGGTTCACCGCCTTGTCGGTGCTGATGAGCACGAAGCGCTCGGCACCCGCCTGCGCCGCGGCCTGCGCCGCGCTCCAGGTGCCCAGCGTGTTGTTGCGCAGCGCCGCCCAGGCATTGCCCTGCTCCATCAAGGGCACGTGCTTGTAGGCCGCGGCGTGGAACACCACCTGCGGCCGCCAGCGCTGGAACACGCTGCCGATCTGCAGCGCATCCTTCACATCGGCCACCAGACGCACCAGCTCCAGGGCGGGGAACTGCTCGCTCAGTTCCTGCTCGATGGTGTAGAGGTTGAACTCGCTCAGCTCCACCAGCACCAGCCGAGCCGGCCCCTGGCGCGCCACCTGGCGGCACAGCTCTGCGCCGATGCTGCCGCCGGCCCCGGTGATGAGCACCGTGCGGCCGCCCAGCACGCCGTGCAAGCCCGCCTCGTCCAGCGCCACGGGCTCGCGGCCCAGCAGGTCTTCGGGTTCGATCTCCCGCACGCGCGAGACCTCCAGCCCCGTGCGGAGTTCCTCCGCGCTGGGCACCGTCAGCACGTGCAGTCCCGTGCGGGCCGCACGCTCCAGCAGCGCGCGCTTGGCCGCGCCGCGCAGCGAGGGCAAGGCCACCACCAGGTGGGTGGCTGCCGCGCGCCATGCAGGGTCGTCCATGCGCGACAGCGGGCCCAGCACCGGCACGCCGGCGATGCGCGCGCCGTGCTTGCTGGGGTCGTCGTCCAGCAGGGCCACCACCGTCCAGCCCTGCTGGTGGATGCCGGCCAGCAGGCGCCGGGCCGCCTCGCCCGCCCCCAGCACCACGGCACGCCGCCCGGCCCCCTCGGCCCCGCCCGTGATGCGCGAGCGGGCGTGCTCGTAGACCATGCGGTAGGCGATGCGCACCAGGCACACGCCCATCAGCGCCACCACCGGGTGCAGCGCCAGCACGGCGCGCGGCACCTTGCTCAGGCCCAGGGCCAGCACTGCCGTGGCGGCCAGCGCCCCCGCCGCGGCGCAGGCCAGGGTGAGGCGGCGGATGTCGCCAAAGCCGGCAAAGCGCCACATGCCCTGCGGCACGCGAGCCAGCGCAAAGGCGGCGAGGTAAGTGATGACTATGCCCAGAAGCACCCAGGCGTCGTAGCTCGGGCGGGCGCTCCACCAGCGGTCAAAGCCCAGGCGGAACAGATAGGTGACGTTCCAGGCGACCGCAATCACCAGCGCGTCCACCAGCAGCGACAAGGGCTCGCGGTGCGGCCGCAGGCGGGCGAGCAAGCGGTCGAGCCGGTGCCAGGGCGTGTCCTGCCGGGCTTGTCCCCGGGTGTCGGAGCGCGGGGGCTGCATCGTCATTTCTGCACCCAGGCCAGCACATGGGTGCGCAGCACCGGCAGTGTGTTGAGCAGCGTCCACAGCGCGGGGTGCACGCGCGCGGCCGCACGGCCCAGCGGCGGGGCCAGCGTCAGCCGCTGCGCCCGAACTTGGCCTTGCGGAAACAGTTGGCGGATGCGCGCCACGGACACGCCACGCACGTCGGGGTTGCGCGGGTTGTCCACAGTGAAGTCGTACCAAAGCACCCCGCCACCAGGCTTGACGGCCCGCCAGACGGCATCGGCCAGTTGCTGCTGGAAGGCATCGTCCAGCAAGGAGGAAAACACCGTGGAGAGCAGCACCACATCGGCCTGGCCTTCGGGCAGGGGCTGCTGCGACGCATCCCCGCCCAGCAGCGTCACGGCCGGCGGCAGGCTGCGCCTGGCCGCCTCCAGGCGCTCGGGCAGCAGTTCCACGCCGCTCAGGTGCTCGGGCGCGAAGCCCAGGCGCAGCAGCTCCTGCAAGTTGCCGCCGCTGCCGCAGCCCACTTCCAGCAGTCGACGGTCGGCCAGTGAATGCCAGCCCAGCCGGGCGAACAGGCGCAGCATGGCGCGCTGACGTTCCTGCACCGTCAGCCAGACATCGGGTTGCAGCAGGCTGTAGCGGTCGGTCACCGCGCGGCGCGCGTAGCGCTCGGCCACGGCGGCGGCTTCATCGGCGGTCCGGTCGGTGTCCGGCAGGGTCATGGCGCGGCCTTCCGGAATGAGGCCAGGGACACCCCTGCGCGACCGGTCGGAGTCACGCAGGCACCCCCACCGCCGCCAGGAATTGCCGGGCCAGAACCGGGTAGGCGTGGTGCTGCAGCACATGGGCCCGGCCCCGCTCGCCAAGTTGCCGCCGCTCGCTCGGGCTCAGGGCAGCCAGCTGGCGCAGACCGTGCGCCACGTCCTCCGGCGATTCGGGCGCCACCGTCAGGCCGCAGCCGGACTCGGCCACGGGGTCATTGCCGGCCTCCACCGAGTGCAGCACGGGCCGCGCCGCCATCATGTAGTCCATCAGCTTGTTGGGCGCAATGCCGAAGCGGTACAGCGGCTGGCGCTGCCAGCCCAGGTAGGCGATGTCGATGGCGGCCAGGAACGCCGGCACCTGGGCCTTGGGGATGGGCGGCAGCATCGCCACGTGGGTCAGCCCTTCGTCGGCGATGCGAGCGGCCAGGCGCTCGCGCTCGTGGCCGTCGCCCACCAGCACGAAGCGCAGCGGCCGGTCGGCCAGCAGGCGGGCCGCGTCCAGCAGCACGTCCAGCGCGTTGGGCAGGCCCATGGAGCCGGCATAGCCCACGATCACCGCACCAGCGCGGCGGGCCGCTTCCAGGGCCTGGTCCACATCGGCGCGCAGGGGTTCGGGCTGGGCCGACCACTCTTCGGGGCTGATGCCGTTGGGCACGATGGACAGCTTCTTCAGGTCCAGCCCCCGGCTCGCCATGTGCGCGTGCACCTTGGGCAGCATGGACACCACGGCGTCGCTGTGGCGGTAGGCGGCGTCCTCGGCCGACTGGCAGATGAGGGCGAAGGGGTGCCAGGGCGACATGCCCGACAGCTCCACGGGCGACAGCGGCCACAGGTCGTGCACCTCGTGCACCAAACGTGCGCGCGCCAACTGCGCGATACGCCGGGCCACCCAGGTGTCCATGGGATAGGTGCTGGAGGAGATCACCACATCGGGCTGGAAGCCTGCCGCGAGCGCGGGCGCCTGCGACCAGAGTTGTTTCAGGAACGACCACACATTGCGCATGCGCGGCCAACCGTTGCCGCTGTAAGCGGGGGTGGGCAGCCAGCGGTAGTGGATGCCGTCCACGGTCTCTTCGCCGGGCGAGGGCTGGCGCGCGCGGTAGTGGGACTGCGCCGCGGCCACGATCACCACCCGGTGGCCCAGGCGCACCCACTCCCGGGCCAGGTAGTACGGGCGGTACTCCATGCCCAGCGCGGGTGTGCCGGCGTAGTGGTTGACGAGCAGGATGTTCAAGGCGGACAGCGAGCGACAGGGTTCGTGCGGCGGGCCGGGTCAGGGTGCACTCACGCTCGCCTGCGGCAGCAGGCTGCGGTAGAGCGCCAGCAGTTCGGCCTCGGCGCGCGGCCAATGGTAGTGGGCGTGGACGGCCTCGCGCCCGGCGCGGCCCATCGCCTGCGCCGCCGCGGGGTCGTCCAGCACCTGCCGGATGGCCTGGGCGACGGCGGACGGGTCGGACGGGTCCACGCACAGGCCGCAAGCGTGCCGCTGCACGATGTCGCGCCACAGGGGAAAGTCCGAGGCGATCACCGGCAGGCTGGCCGACATGTACTCGAACATCTTGATGGGCAGGGAGTCCAAGTAACTCGGCAGCGGCAGCAGGGTGACGAGCCCGGCGCGCGAGCGCGCCATCACCTCGCGCACGCCCTCGCGGCCCAGCACGCCCAGGTAGTCCACCTGGGCCCAGCCCGGCTCGGCGCGCAGGGCGGTCTCGGTGGCGGCGTCCTCGAAGCGTCCGCACAACAGCAGGCGCACGCCGGGCAGGTGGGTGAGCGCGCGCACCATGCTGAAGGCACCACGTGTAAGAAAGATGCCGCCCACGTAGCAGACCGCGTTCTCGCGCGGCGGGACGCCTGGCGGGGTGGCCAGCCCGGCGTCTGCCAGAGGGCCCTCACAGATGCGATGGGCCGCGTGCGTGCCGGTGGAGGAGGTTGCGGTGTCGGGCGCCAGCTCGTCCAGGAAGGGGAAGTTGCTGACGTTCACGCTGCGCCTGGCCACGGCGGCAAAGCGCTGCGTGATGTGCGGCGTGGCGCCCACCACGGCAGCAAGCTGCCGCACCCGATGGTTCTCATAGACCTCGAAGGCCGCACTCAAGGGGCGCCGTGCCCAGGCCGGTATCCACTGCTTGGTGAGCAACTGGCGCGGCACGTCCTCGTGCGCGTCGTACACCACCGTCAGCCCCTCGCGCGCCAGCTTCGCGCCCAGGGGCAGCAACTCGGGGTCGTGCAGGTGCACCAGGGCGGGGTGGAGGGCGCGCACCGCCGCCAGCGCCTTGGCCGGCTGCTGCCGCATGCGCGCCAGGCGTCCCGCCGGCCGGGGGCCGATGTCCACGATGCGCACGCCCTGCACCTCAGCGTCACCCAAGCCGTCGCCCACCACCTGCACCACCTCGTAGCCCGCCTGCGCCAGCGAGACGCATTCCTTGCGGAAGATGCGGATGTCGTCGCGCGGGTGCACGGTGGTGAGGTGGACGATGGGGCGGCGAGACGAGGCCAGGCGCTGGTGCAAGGCCAGGAACTGCTGGATGTTGGCCGCAAGCGTGGCGCGTTGGGCGATCAGGGTCTCGTTCAGGGGCCGGCCGCTTGCGTCCCAGCCGCCCTCGGACCACCAGCGCGCACCGCGCACCAGGGCTTGGGCCAGCGCGTCCACCAGCGGTGCAGCAAGCACCGCGGACCCCTGCCCGACGATGAGCCCGTTCTCCCCCTCGCGCACCCACTCACGGTTGGCAGGCAGGTCGGCCAGCACCGGCAGGCAGCCTGCGGCCATGGATTCGAGCAGGCTGACCGAAGTGCCGTCGGATTCGGGCACGCTCACGAACAGCGCGCTGCGGCGGTAGGCCCGGGCCAGCTCAGGGGTGCTCAGCAGTCCCGTGAATTCCACGCGGTCGGCCACCCCCAGGGATTGCGCCAGTTCGTGCAGCGCCGGGGTCTGCTCCCCCGCCGCTGCCACCTCCAGCAGCCAGCCCGGCAGCAGCGGCGCGGCCTGGGCGAAGGCGCGCACGATGGCGTCGATGCGGTACAGCGGCTTGTGCAGCCGGCACGACAGGATGCGGCGCTCGCGCACCACGGCCCCGAGATCAGCCTCGGCGGGCGGCGCGTCGATGCCCAGCGGAATCCACTCCTGCAGGGGCAGCGCGCCGGCCCCGGCGATGGCCTGCGCAGCCTGCAGCAGCACCCGGGCATCGGCCGTCCAGGCGGCCGCACCGCGCAGCGCGGAGCGCACCAGGGCACGCTGCCACCAGCCGCGGTGCGGCAAGCTCAGCACGTCCGAGCCCCAGAGGGTGAGCACCACCGGCACGCCCGTGGGCCGCGCGGCGCGCACCGCATGCCAGGCCGTGGCGTCGGCCTGGTGCACGTGCACCACCGCGGGCTGCCAGCGTTCGATCAGCGCACGCAGGCGCTGCGGGGTGCGCGCGTCCGCCAGCCGCAGGCTCATGAAGACCTGTTCGCGCAGACGTTCGTGGGTGAGCAGCGGTGTTGCGCCATTCGTCACCAGCACCACGTCGCGCCCCGCCTCGCACAGACCGGCCACGAAGCGCCGCACGTGCACCGAATGCGGGCCTACGACGAGCACGGGACGGGGGCCCGTGAGGGCGTCCTGGCGAAGGGCCATCATTTCTGGCAAGTGGAACGCAGCAGGCGTCGTTGGTCGACAGGTTTTCGGAAGGGCCTTGACGGTCCGGCCAGCGTCAGGCGCGTCGCGCCGCGCGGATCGCCACGTCGTGATAGACCTGGGCCTGCAGCGCCGCGCTGTCGGCCGCCCGCGCACGGGCGGTCTCACGCCCGGCCAGCCAGCCTTCCACGGCACCGCGGGCGGGCCAGGCGGCACCCCAGCGCAAGTAAGCGGCACTGGGCCGCGTGAGGGTGGCCAGGCGAATGCGCTGAACCTCCTGCACGTCGAAATGCGGGGCCAGCGCGTCCAGGTAGTCCTGCTCGGACGTGCTGTGGCTCACCGAGCCGGAATGGCGGCCCGAGGCACTGGCCTGCTCGATCATCAGCAGTTCCCCACCGGCTTGCAGCACCCGCGCCAGTTCGGCCACGGCCGCGCGCAGGGCCTGGCCGTCGGCGGTGGTCAGGCACTGCAGCACGCCCACGGTGAGGCAGCCGTCGAAGCGGCCGCTGTCCAGGGGCAGCGGCAGGTCGGGCGCGTGGGCGAAGGTGGCGGGCCCGCCAGGATGCAACTGGCGGGCGGCCTCGATCATGGCGGCCGAGCTGTCCACGCCGCAGTAGGCGGTGCCGGCGGCGGTGATGCGCCGTGCGAAGCGGCCGATGCCGCAGCCGTAGTCCAGCACTTCACGCCGGCTGCGCGCCCAAGGCTGCACCACGCCCCACTGGATGCGGTCGATCAGGCCGTTCTTCAGGCCGTTACGGTCCCCGGGGTCGATCACCGACTGCAGACCCACCCCTTGCCGGGCCCGTTCGTCCCAGTCCACTTCAGCCATCTCTTCCCCTTGGGGACCTGCCCCTTGGTGACCCGCTGTCACCGCACATTCGCCCGCCCGGCCCTTGCCGAGCGCAACCCGCGATTATCCCGGCCGGGCCCGCAGGCCACGCGCCCGCTGCAGCCACCGCCAGGCGGTGGACTCCCATTGCAAGGCGCTGTAGGCCAGCGGCTGGGCGCCGAACTCCTCCTTGAAGCGCTGCACCTGCGGCAGGCCTTCGCTGGCGCCCAGGTTGAGCACGGGGACGCCACGCACGCACAGGTCCTGGATCACTGCGTCCATCAGGCGCACCATGGGGTGGGCAGCCTTCTGGTCCTCATCGATGCGCGACACCCCCTGCCAGTACAGCGCCTGGTGACGGCTTTCCAGGATCACCACCGCGCAGGCCAGGCGGCCCTGCACATGGTGGGTCCAGATGCGGACGGCAGGGCTGTGCAAAAGGTCGAGAAAGAGCTGTCGCGGATAGGGCCAGGCGCCCTCGCGGCCCCAGCGCTGCAGCGAGTGGGCGTAGACCTCGAAATAGGGCTGCAGGTCGGCCTCGGTGCGGGCCTGGGCGATGCGGCTGTCGATCTTCACCGGCTTGGCGACCTGGTTACGTTTGGTGGCGTGGTAGCCGCGGCGCAGCGCCGGCAGTCCCGGGCGCAGGTCCAGCAGGTGCGTCTGGCGCGGCAGCACGCGCCAGCCCTGCGCAGCAGCCCGCTCGGCCAAACGCGCGGCCTCGGGGCACAGCGGGTTGAGCTGCACCCGCACCTGGGAAGCTCGGCCCGGCGCACGGTTCAGGAAATCGGCCAGGGCCTGGGCCCTCTGCGGGTCAGCGCACACCGGTGCGTACAGCCCGTAAGGCGCCCACTCCCACCGCCTCAGGCCCAGCCGGCGCTGCTCGAACAGGCCGTGCGGCTCCAGCACCTGCAGGCCTGCGGCCCGGCCTATGGCCGCGCGCAAGACCGGGTCGTCAAAGAGGTCCTCCAGCGAAGGGACTGCAGCCATTAATTCAGCCATGCGCCCTTCCCCGGCCCAGCACATAGCGGAACTCGAACCACGTGGACAGCGCGTTGTAGGCCGTCATGCCCAGGGCCAGCAGCCACAGGGTGGGGGTCACCTCACCAAAAGCCCACCAGCCGCCCACCAGCAGCGCGAACGCCAGCAGCGTGCCCGCCAGGCCCAGGGAGAAGTCCAGCCCGAAGCGCTCCTTCACCAGGTACAGCACGCTCAGCGGTGCGGCCACGAAGGCCGAGAGGATCCAGGGCGACAGCGCCCGCAGGTAGGTGCCCACCTCGCCCCAGGCCGCGCCAAAAGCCCAGACGTAGGCGCTATCGGGCACCAGCAGGAGCAGCGGCCAGGCCACGAGCACTCCGGTGGTGGACACCGCCAGGATGCGCAGCGCATCGCGCCGCAGGCGCTCATCGTCATGGCGGTGGCTGGCGGCGCGCGGGTAGTACACCTGGGAGACCGCACCGCTCACCAGCCCCAGCGGCGCTTTCAGCAAGCGCATGGAGAAGGCGTAGTAGGCCGCGGCAGGGGCGCCGAAGAAGTGCGCAATCAGCAGCGGAAGCCCCGAGCCCTGGGCCGCATCCGACAGCACATGCGGCACGTTGAACAGCGTCAGGCGGCGGAAGTGGCGCATCAACCGCCACATCTGGCGGGGCCGAGCGCGACGGCGGAAGCCCGTCTGCGACAGGCCCTGCACCAGCACGCCCAGCGCGATGAGCTGGCCCGCCAGCGTGGCCACCACCAGGCCCAGGGCCTGCGCGCCCCACAGAGGCACCCAGGCCAGCGACAGCCCCGCAGTGGCCAGGGCCTGGACGATGCGCGAGAGCGACAGCCGCCGATACGCCTGCACCCGAGCAGCCCAGTTGCCCAGCACCTGCACGGCGCCGCCGAGCAACACGTAGAGAGGCAGCAGGGCCAGGGCAGGCTCGCGCGCAGGCGGATGCACCGCCCAGACCAGCGCCACCACCGCGGCGCACAGCGTGGACAGCACGGCGGCGATGCCCAGGCTGCCCCAGGCGACGGCCGAGGCCGCGCGCAGGCTGGCCGGCAGCGCAATGGCCACCTCGAAGCGCGCGCAGACCACCGGCAGCACGAAGCCGCCCCAGGCCAGGAAGATGACGAAGCCGCCGTACAGCTCGGGCGGGTACAGCCGGGTGATGAAGGGCAGCGCCGCCAGTGCGATGGCCTGTGCCAGCGCCGTGCCACCGGCCACCGTGAAGACGCTGGAGAGGAAGGAGCGCGACATGCAGCGTCGCCCGTGGCGCGGGGGGTGGGCCGCGTCAGCGCAACGCGTCGCGCAGGGCGGCCACCACACGGTCCTGATCGGCCTCGGTGAGGTCGGCGCTCATGGGCAGGCTGAGCACGCGGCCCGCCACGTCCACGCTCACCGGACAGCAATCGGGGCAGCAGTGCGCCGCGTAGGCCACCTGGTGGTGCAGCGGCTTGGGGTAGTGCACGGCAGTGGGGATGCCCGCGTCCTTGAGTGCCGCCTGCACGCGGGCGCGCTCGTCCACGAACACCGTGTACTGGCCCCAGACGCAGTCACGGTCGGGCATGACGGTGAGCGTGCGCAGGCCGGGCAGGCCCTGCAGCGCAGCGGCGTAGCGCGCGCCCAGGGCCGCGCGGCGCTGCAACTCCCACTCGAAGCGGGGCAGCTTGCCCAGCATGATGGCGCACTGCAGCGTGTCCATGCGCCCGCCCACGCCGATGCGGGTGTGGGTGTAGCGCGCGCTCTGGCCGTGCACGCGGATCTCGCGCGCAGCCTGGGCCAGCGCATCGTCATCGGTAAACAGCGCGCCGCCGTCGCCGTAGCAGCCCAGGGGCTTGCTGGGGAAGAAGCTGGTGCAGCCGATGGTGGACAGCGCGCAGGATCGCCGGCCCCGGTAGCTGGCGCCAAAGCTCTGCGCCGCGTCCTCGATCACCGCCAGCCCGTGGCGCGCGGCGATGGCGTTGAGCGCGTCCATGTCCGCCACCTGGCCGTACAGGCTGACGGGCATGATGGCGCGGGTGCGCGGCGTGATGCGCGCTTCCACCAGGGCCGCATCCAGGTTGCAGGTGCCGGGCTCCACGTCCACGAACACCGGCTTGCCGCCCAGCAGCACGATGACCTCACCCGTGGCCGCGAAGGTGAAGGGGCTGGTGATGACCTCGTCTCCGGGCTTCAAGTCCAGCGCCATCAGCGCGATGAGCAGCGCCTCGGTGCCGCTGGCCACCGTCACGCAGTGCCGGCTGCCAGTGAAGGCGGCCAGCGCCGACTCCAGCTCCGCCACCTCCGGGCCCATGATGTACTGGCCGTGGTCGAGCACGCGCTGGATGCGCGCATCGATGTCGCCTTTGAGCGTGGCGTACTGGGTTTTCAGGTCGGTGAACTGCATCGGATCAGATCGGGTTCAGGCTCTCGCCTTCGAGACGGAAGCGCGTCCCCGTGGCCGGGCAGGCCGCTTCCAGCAACTGGCCCGCGGGGGCACGGGCGGGCAGGGCCAGGCGCTCGCCGTGCGCGCTCATCCAACCCACGCGGCGTGCCGGCACGCCCACCACCAGCGCGTAGGCCGGCACATCACGCGCGACCACGGCGCCCGCGCCCACGAAGGCGTACTCGCCCACCGTGGTGCCGCAGACGATGGTGCAGTTGGCCCCCAGCGTGGCGCCGCGCCGCACCCGCGTGGGCCGGTACTCGGCCTTGCGCACCACGGCCGCGCGCGGGTTGTGCACATTGGTGAACACCATGCTGGGCCCGCAGAAGACGTCATCCTCCAGCGTCACCGCGTCGTACACCGACACCTGGTTCTGGATCTTGACGTTGCGGCCGATGACCACGTCGTTGCCGACGAACACCCCCTGCCCCAACGAGCAGCCCTCGCCAATGCGCGCCCCGGCGCACACATGCGCGAAGTGCCACACCCGCGTGCCGGCCCCGATCTGCGCCCCCTCGTCGACGATGGCACTGGGGTGGGCCCAGAAGGCCTGCGGCGCGGAAGTCGAAAGCACAGAAGCGCCAGCCGTCATAGCAACTGCACCTTGGGCAGCCCACGCATCTTGCGGTCGAAGGTAAAGAGCGTGTCCAGATCGCTCGCCTGGGCCCGCGCGGCGAGCAGGCAGTCCGCGAAATCAGCCTGGCCCGCAGCGTACAGCGCCACGGCAGAGCTCACTTCTTCCCTGCCCTCCAGACAGACGGTGGCGTGCGAGGCCAAGGCCCGCAACGCCGCCAGCACCTGCGCGCGCGGTCGGGCGTAGGTGCGGCTCAACACCCACACCAGTTCCACCAGCACCGTCTGCGAGACCCAGATCGAACCGGGCTCGGGCGCCTGGCGGTCGAACAGCTCCCGCGCGCGGGCCAACTGCGCCGCGTCATCGGCCACCAGCAGACGGACCAGAACATTGGTGTCAACGGCGATCATGCCCGGGGGCGGCGCGAGTCGACGGCCGGCGCACTGGCGCGTTCAGACACCGCCTGCGCCACGCCCTCCTCCATTTCCTGCAGCGTGCGCGGTCGCTCGCCCGGCACCGCCAGCAACCCGGCCAGGCCGGAAGACCCCGCTTCCAGCTTGCGCACGCGCAAGGAACCGTCCTCCAGCGGATCGATCTCCAGCCGCTGGCCAGGTGCGATGCCCAGACGCTGGCGCAAGGCATGGGGCAGGGTGATCTGGCCCTTGTCGCTGACGGTGACCTGCATGGCAGAAAGTAGAAATTGAATCGGAAGGCTTCCTGAATTCTGCCAGACCGCCGAAATTCAGAAGAATCAGCAGCGATCAGAACACCAGCGGCAAGCCCACGCGCACGCCATCGCGGGCGCTGCGGTAGGCGGCGATGATGACTTCCAGCGAGCGCAGGCCTGAATAGCCGTCCACCTGGGCCTGGGCTTGGCCGCGCAGGGTGTCGATGACGTTGGCGTAGTACAGCGGGTGACCGAAGCCGTAGACCGAGGTGGGAGCGTAGCTGGCGTCCCTCGCCGTGTCGTCCTCCGGTCGGTGCTCGTCGAACTCCCAGTGCTCGATGCGGTTCACGGCCACGCCGCCGATGCGCACCGTGCCGCGCTCGCCCAGCACGGTGATGCTGCCTTCCAGGTTCTTCGGGTAGGTCAGCATGCTGACGTTGATGGAGGCCAGGCCGCCCGCGCGCAGGCGCAGGCTCATCACGCCGCTGTCCTCGGCCTCGATGTCGCGCAACTGCGTGGCGGTGTAGGCGTGCACGTTGTCCACCGGGCCCACCAGCCAGTCCACCATGTCCACGTAATGGCTGGCCTGGTTCATGAAGGCCCCGCCGTCCAGGTCCCAGCGGCCGCGCCAGGGCGCGTCGTCGTAGTAGCTCTGCGGGCGGGTCCAGAAGACGTTGACGGTGACCATGTGGATGCGACCGAAGCGCCCGGCATCGATGGCCTTCTTCAGAAGCTGCATCGTGGCGTTCAGCCGGTTCTGCTTGACGACGAAGAGCTTCACGCCGGCGTCGCGGCAGGCGCGCACCATGGCCACGCCCTCGTCCCACTTGGTGGCCATGGGCTTCTCGCTCAGCACATGGCGACCGGCGCGGGCGCAGGCGATGGCCTGCTGCGGGTGCAGGCCGCTGGGCGTGGTCAGGGCCACGATGTCGGCGTCACTGCCGGCCAGCAAGGCGTCCAGCGAATCGAAACCCCGGGCCCCGGTGCGCTCCACCGCGGCCTGCAGACGGGCCGCGTCGGTGTCGCACACGGCCACCAGTTCGGCCCGGCCGGCACGTTCGCCCAGCGCAGAGAAGTGGTTCGCCGAGATGCGGCCACAGCCCACGAGTGCGAAGCGCACGGGCCGGTCGGTGATGGGGAAGGCAGCGGTCATGGGTTCAAGGGCCGGATGAGGTCAAGGCCTGCGGGTCACCGAGGTGCAAGGCTCGCTTGAGATGCGGCGCATCCGGGCGCGTCGACGTCGGGCTGTGCACGGGCCGCCATCGCTTCACAGCCTGAACACCGTGAACCCGGCAGCCTGCAAGGCGGCGGGGTCGTACAGGCTCTTCACGTCGGCCAGCACCGGGCGCTCGCCGCGCACCAGGGCACGCAGGTCGGCAGGGCTCAGGGCGCGGAACTCGCGGTGCGCCACGGCCACCACCAAGGCGTCCACGGGGGCGGCAGGTGACACCTCGCCCAGCGTCAAGCCGTGGTCGTGCAGCAGCTCGCGCGCATCGGCATGTGGGTCCACCACCACCACCTCGGCGCCGTGGTCGCGCAGCTCGTGCACCAGATCCGCCACCTTGGAGTTGCGCGTGTCGGGCACGTTCTCCTTGAAGGTGATGCCCAGCACGCCGATGCGCGCACGCGGCACGTCCACACCGTTCTTCAGCATCAACTTGATGGTGTTGCGCGCCACGTAGCGGCCCATGTTGTCGTTGATACGCCGCCCAGCCAGGATCACCTGCGGGATGTACCCCACCTGCTCAGCCTTATAGGTGAGGTAGTACGGGTCCACGCCGATGCAGTGCCCGCCCACCAAGCCGGGGCGGAAGGGCAGGAAGTTCCACTTCGAGCCGGCGGCGGCCAGCACCTCCGCAGTGTCGATGCCCAGGCGGGCGAAGATCACCGACAGCTCGTTCATGAGCGCGATGTTCAGGTCGCGCTGCGTGTTCTCGATGACCTTGGCGGCCTCGGCGACGCGGATGCTGCTGGCCCGGTGCACGCCCGCGCGCACCACGGATTCGTACACCCGCGCCACGGTCTCCAGCGTGGCGGCATCGCAACCCGAGACGATCTTGCGGATGTCCTCGAAGCGGTGCTCGCGGTCCCCCGGATTGATGCGCTCGGGGCTGTAGCCGCAGAAGAAGTCCACGCCATGCCTCAGGCCCGAGGTGGCCTCGAGCACTGGCACGCAGTCTTCCTCGGTGGCGCCGGGGTAGACGGTGGACTCGAAGACGACGATGTCACCGGCCTTCAACGCCGGGCCCACGGTGCGCGAGGCCGAGATCAGCGGCGCCAAGTCCGGCTTGTGCGCCGCGTCCACCGGGGTGGGCACGGCCACGATGAAGAAGTCGCACCCGCGCAGGTCCGAAGCCTGACCGGTGAAGCGCAGCCCCCTGGCAGGCAGCCCACCTGGCTCGATCTCACCCGTGCGGTCCACGCCACGGCGCAGTTCCTCGATGCGCGAGGCATCGATGTCAAAGCCCACCACCTCCGGCGCATGGGCTTGTGCCGAGGCCGCACGGGCAAAAGCCACCGCCACGGGCAGGCCCACGTAGCCCAGGCCGACGACGGCGATCTTGCGTTGCATGCGAGGGGTGTTTCGGGGAGACAGGAAGGAGGCCGCGATTCTAGGCAGGCCGGGCCGCCGCCTAGAATCTGCGCCCCTTCCCGCCCTCCCCCAACGGCCCTCTCATGAGCACACCCGCGCCCACCGCCCACGCCGACGACAACCAGCTGATCGCCGAGCGGCGCGAGAAACTGGCCGCGCTGCGCGCGCAGGCCCAGGCCACGGGCACGGCGGTCTTCCCCAACGACTTCAAGCCCACGCACCACGCCGGCGATTTGCACCATCGCCACGGGCAGGTTCCCAACGAGGAGCTGGAGCCTCAAGCCATCACCGTGGCCATCGCCGGGCGGATGATGCTCAAGCGCGTGATGGGCAAGGCCTGCTTCGGCACGCTGCAGGACGGCACCGGCCGGCTGCAGATCTACGTGACGCAGGACGCCGTGGGGGCCGAAGCGCTGGCCGCCTTCAAGCACTGGGACCTGGGCGACATCCTGTCGTGCGAGGGCACGCTGTTTCGCACCAAGACGGGCGAGCTGTCGGTCAAGGCCACCCGGGTGCGCCTGCTGACCAAGAGCCTGCGCCCGCTGCCGGACAAGTTCCACGGCATGACCGACCAGGAACAGAAGGTCCGCCAGCGCTATGTGGACCTGATGACCGACGAGCACGCCCGCGCTCGCTTCGTGGCGCGCAGCAAGGCGGTGAGCTCCATCCGCAACTTCATGGTCGAACACGGCTTCCTGGAGGTGGAGACGCCCATGCTCCACCCGATTCCCGGGGGGGCCAACGCCAAGCCCTTCATCACCCACCACAACGCGCTGGACCAGGAGATGTTCCTGCGCATCGCGCCCGAGCTCTACCTCAAGCGCCTGGTGGTGGGCGGCTTCGAGCGCGTGTTCGAGATCAACCGCAACTTCCGCAACGAAGGCATCAGCGTCCGGCACAACCCGGAGTTCACGATGATGGAGTTCTACGCGGCCTACTGGAACCACCACGACCTGATGGACTTCACCGAGCAGGTGCTGCGCCACGCCGCTCGCCAGGCCACCGGCTCGGCCACGCTCAGCTACGCCGGACGTCCCGTGGACCTGGACCAGCCCTTCGCCCGCCTGACCGTGACCGAGGCGCTGGTGCAGCACGCCGGCCTCACGCCCGAGCAGGCATCGGATGCAGCCTTCCTGCACCAGCGCCTGAAGAGCCTGGGCGAGGAGCCACTGGCGCACTGGAGCCTGGCCGAGCTGCAGTTCGGCCTGTTCGAGGCGGCGGTGGAAGACCAGCTCTGGGACCCCACCTTCATCATCGACTACCCCGTGGAAGTCTCGCCGCTGGCGCGTGCCTCCGACCGCGACCCCAGCATCACCGAACGCTTCGAGCTCTTCATGACCGGGCGCGAGATCGCCAACGGTTTCTCCGAACTGAATGACGCTGAGGACCAGGCCGCACGCTTTGCCGCCCAGGCGCGCAACAAGGACGCCGGCGACGAGGAGGCGATGTTCTTTGATGCCGACTTCATCCGCGCACTCGAATACGGCATGCCCCCCACGGGCGGCTGCGGCATCGGCATCGACCGGTTGGTGATGCTGCTGACTGACAGCCCCAGCATCCGCGACGTGATCCTGTTCCCTGCGTTGCGGCGAGAGGGCTGAACCCCGAAGGTCCCAGGCAAGTCCGCTTCCAACCGGCACCGTGCGCACCGAGTCCCTGCACCAGTTGCAGCACGCCTGTTGGGAAGAGCTGACGCGCGCCACCCGCGAGCGCGAGCACGGCTGGCGCCCCATGACGCTGGCCACGATGGAGTCCGGTCGGGCCGAGGCCCGCTCGGTGATCCTGCGCGAAGCAGACCCGGCGGCGTACCGCCTGGTGTTCTTCACCGACGCCCGTTCGCCAAAGCTGCAGCAGATCCAGGCGCACCCGCAGGGCACGCTGCTGGCCTGGTGCCCTCGGCTGTCGTGGCAGATCCGCCTGCGCGTGGCCCTGAGCCGCGAGACCGACCCGCACCTGACGATGGCACGCTGGGAGCGACTGCGCCTGTCGCCGTCTGCGCAGGACTACCTGTCGTCTCTGGCCCCGGGTGCGCCTCTGAGCCAGAGGGCCAGCGAAGCACAGGGCTCGCGCGAGCACTTCGCCATGGTCAACGCGCAGGTGCAATCGCTGGACTGGCTGGAACTGCATCCCGACGGCCACCGCAGGGCTGTGTTCGACGCGGCGGGCGGACGCTGGGTCCAGCCCTGAAGCGATCAACGAAGCCACGCCGCAGGCCGCAGCCCTGGACAGCGGGCATGGCGCCAGCAGCCCTCGGCAGCGGGCATAGCACCCGCCGGGCCTCAGCGGTGCGTGAACACCGGCTTGCGCTTGGCGAGGAAGGCGTCCATGCCTTCCTTCTGGTCTTCGGTGGCGAACAGCGAGTGGAAGACCTGGCGCTCATGGAGCATGCCCGCGGTCAGCGGCCCTTCGAAGGACTGGTTGACGCAGGCCTTGGCGGCCATCACGCTGGGCAGGCCCAACTGGCAGATCGCTTCTGCAGCCGCCAGCGCCTCGTCCAGCAGCCGGTCCGCAGGCACCACGCGCGACACCAGACCGGCCCGTTCGGCCTCGGCCGCGTCCATCATGCGCCCGGTCAGCACGAGGTCCATGGCCTTGGACTTGCCCACGGCACGCGGCAGCCGCTGTGTGCCGCCGGCCCCGGGAATGATGCCGATCTTGATCTCGGGCTGGCCGAACTTGGCGGTGTCCGACGCGATGATGAAGTCGCACATCATGGCCAGCTCGCAGCCGCCACCCAGCGCGAAGCCCGACACCGCCGCGATCACCGGCTTGCGCACGCGCAGCAGGGTTTCCCAGTTGCGGGTGATGAAGCCGTTGAGAACGACCTCCCGGTACTCCAGCTTGGCCATGGCCGAGATGTCGGCGCCTCCGGCAAAGGCCTTCTCACTGCCCGTCACGATGATGCAACCGATGCGGTCGTCGGCGTCAAAAGCCAGCAGGGCCGCACCCAGTTCATCCATCAGCGCGTCATTGAGTGCATTGAGCTGCTTGGGCCGGTTCAGGGTGACCAGGCCGGTGCGGTGCGCGCCCTCGCCGCGGGTGTCGATGAGGATGTTCTCGTAACTCATGGCGGGACTATACGGCTCACAGTGGGGGCGGCCAGCCCGGACGCCTGCTGCGGCAGACGCTCCAGGGTGAGATCGATGAAGCTGGCCTCGTCCTGCCGGATGCGGATGCGCACCGGCAGGTACTGCAGGCTGGGCGCGAACCAGGTTTCAACCGAAAGGTCGCTGTTGGTCTTGCTTTGCGGCCGGGGCTTCAGGTGCCAGGCCTTGATCGGCCCCACCGGCAGATCCAGCACCTCCTCCCCCGCCACGTCGTAGACCCAGCGGTCCACCCGGCGCGCCAGGGCCAGGGGCACTTCCACGGTCTGGCCCGTGCGCAGCAGTTGCGGCTGGAGGGTGAGCATCCAGGACAGCTGCACGAACTGGCTGGCCGTGTCCTGGACGCCCGCCACCGTCGCCTGCACGCCGCCGCGCGGCAGCACGATGCGCTCGGGTTCGAAGAAGATGGTCTGGCGGCGCACGTCCCGCAGCAGCACCTTGGTCTCCTCGTCGTAGCGCAGGGGCTTCAAGCCGGCCTCGGTGAGCAGCCCGTCGCTGGACATGCGACGCGACAGCAGCGGCGCGAAATCGGCCCCCACCCGCACGTCCAGGTGCACCTGATACCGGTTGCCGCTGCGCAGCCACTCCACCCGAGCCTTGCCCTGCACCGGCCCGCGGTAGTCCCCTACCAGGTTGTAGGACAGGCGGGTGGACGGAGGCCATTCGAACGAAGGGGCTGAGGAGGACGCCGAAGGCGGTACAGCGGGCGGCGCAGCGGCGACGGACGCGGTGGGCTGCGGCGGCAGGGTCCAGGCCGGCGCAGCGGGCTGCTGGCCCGGCACCGCGACGGCAGACGCAGCTCCGTCGGCCATGGGAACGGGGGGGGTCGGCGGCATCGATGCGAGGTTGCCGTCTCCGAGCGGGGCGGCCGGCGATGCGGCATCGACCGCTTCAGGCGCGGAGGCGGCCGCCACCGCAGGTGCAGGTGCCGCCGGTTCAGCGGCTGCCTCAGGTGCTGAAGCGGCGGCGGCGGGGCTGGCCACGGCCATGGCGGGCGAAAGCGCAGGGGCAGGGGCCGGGGCCGGCACAGGCGCCACGGGTGGCGGCTCTGCAGGGGCCAGTTCGCGCACGAAGGCCACGTCGATGCGCGCAGGTGCGGTGTCGGCCGCGCCGGAACCCAGGCGCGCCAGGTCTTCCAGCATCGTCGCCAGACCCAGGTGCGCCAGGGTCACCACCGCCACCAGAGCGGCAGCCTGCCAGCGTCGGGATCTCACGGGCACGGCGGCATGGCGGCGGGCCGGGCGGCGCCTCAGCTGCCCGCCGCCCCCAGAAAGCAGCAAAGCGCCGCCACCGCACTCAGGCGAAAGCGCAGCACCAGCCAGCGCTGCAGCCCATGGGCCAGGTACAGGCGCCGGTCCACCGCGTAGCACGCGATGAGCATCACGCCCAGAACCACCAGCCCGGCACTGGGCGGCATGACGATGGCCACCCAGGCCACCAGCGAGGGCACCACGCCCCACGCGAAGAGCCGCGGGTCTGGTTGGGCCTGGGTGAAGGCCACCCCCCAGTGCACACCCCCCAGAAAAGCCACGATGGTGGCCGCGTAGGCAGCCAGGGCCAGCACGGCGTAGGGGTGGGCCTCTGGCCAGACCAGGTGCACCAGCAGCGCACCGCCCACGAAGGGCAGCAGGCCGGCATGGCCCAGACGGCGGGCCCAGGCCGGCAGCTCATCGTCCGGTCGTGTCATGACGGCTTCCACCCCTGTCACCCCTTGCCCGCCGCAGCGGTCAGACGCTTCTCGATCTCGTCCACCGGCATCGCCCCGGGCGAGCGTGAGCCGTCCTCGAACACGGTGGCGGGCGTGCCCTGCACGCGGTGCTTGCGCCCGAGCTCGGTGTTGCGGTCCAGCGCGGCCGCGTCGCACTTGGCGCCGGCCGTGGACGGGGGCACGGTGCCGCCAATCATCCAGTCACGCCAGACCTTGGCCGGGTCCTTGGCGCACCAGATGTCGCGTGACTTGGTGGTGGAGTCCGGACCCAGGATGGGGTAGAGGAAGATGTAGACGGTGACGTGCTTCAGCCCCGCCACATCGCGCTCGAAGCGCTTGCAATAGCCGCAGTTCGGGTCCACAAAGACGGCCAGCTTGCGCGCCCCTGTCCCCTGCTTGATGGCGATGGCATCTTTGAAGGGCAGCTTGGAGAACTCGAAGGCCGTGAGACGGTCGATGCGCTCCCGGCTCAGGTTGGCGCGGGTGCGCGTGTCGATCAGTTCACCCGTGAAGAGGTGGTTGCCCTGGTCATCGGTGTAGAAGAGGTCGGTGCCGATGCGCACCTCCCAGATGCCAGGAACGGCTGTCTTGACCACTTCGTCGATCTTGGGCAAGTTCGGCAGGCGCTCGGGCAGGTTCTTGCGGATGGTGGCTTCCTGGGCCTGGGCCGCCAAGGGCAGGGTCAGGGCCAGGCCCAGCGCCAGCAGGCAAGCGCCCAGCGCCGAGGTCAGCCGCGCGGGCCGGGAAACGTCGTGGTTCATGAAAGTTCGGTCCTCAGGAATTCAGGGCACGGGCCGTCAGCGCCTTCTTCAAGGGCCCTAGGCGTTCCACCCATTGCAGGCCATGGTGCCGTGCTTCGCGCCACAGCGGCGACTCCTGCGCGAACAGGTGCCACAGCGCATCCGTCACCCCCGCCATGGCCGAGGTGGGCAGGTGTCGACGCCGCACGTAGCGGCGCAGCAGTTTCTCGTCACCCAGGCCACGCCACGGCTCGCGCTGCGCGATCACGTCGGCCAGCGCCTGCACGTCGGCCAGACCCAGGTTCAGGCCCTGGCCGGCCAAGGGGTGCACCACGTGGGCGGCGTCGCCGGCGAGCACCCAGCCGGGGCCGCAGACAGCTTGCGCCCGAGCAAGTCGCAACGGCCAGGCGGCACGCGACCCTTCCAGGGCGAGGCTTCCGGCTTCGCCGCCTGTGGCATGTGCGAGAGCCTGCTCGAACTCCGTCGGCGCCATGGCCAGCAGGGCCTGGGCCCGGTCGTGCGGCACCGACCACACCAGGCCGTAGGAATGCCCGGGGCTGGGGCGGTCGAACGGCAGCAGGGCCAGGACGTCGGGGCTGCGGAACCACTGCCGCGCCAGCCCGGCGTGCGGCTGGTCGCTGCGCAGCCGGGCGGCCACGCCGCTGTGGCCATAGGCCTGGGTGTCCACTTTCACCCCCAGCGCGGCGCGCGAGGCCGCGTCCTTGCCCTCGGCCACGACCGTCAGCGGCGCCTGCACGGCTTCGGCCACCACCGTGATGTGGGGCGCAAAGCGCACGGCGCTGGCCAGGACCGCGTCCAACTCGGCCGCGTCCACGATCCAGGCCAGTGCCTGGACGGACTGCTCGTAGGCGGAGAAATGCAGGGCCGCGGGCCTGCGCCCTGCCGGGGCATCGCCCTGCACCCGCATGTCCCATACGGCGGTGCGGGCGTCCGGGGGCAGCGCATCCCACACCCGCAAGTCCTGCAGGAGACCCACCGAACCGGCATTGAGGGCGTAGGTGCGCACGTCCGGTGTCGGTGCTGCAGTGGGGGCGAAGGCAGCAGCACGTGCCGCTGAGGGGTCTGCCACCAAGGCCACGCGCAGGCCCTGTCTCGCCAGGGCCAATGCCAGCGAGCGACCCACCGGCCCCTCGCCGCGGATGCACACATCATGAGAGTTCACTGGGCAGATTGTAGGCAGCGGGTACCATCAGTCGCCCGCGTGAACGCAAAGCCCCGGGCCGGCGCGAGCGCGCTACTCCAAGCCTGCGCCTGCCCGGAAAACCGACACCCTGCCAACCCCATTCCTGCGCACGATGAGCGACCTTCACTGCACCCTGTCCGCCCTGCACCTGCACCCCGTGAAAAGCTGCGGCGGCTTCGAAGTCCGTGAGAGCCTGCTGGTGGAAACCGGCCTGGACCTGGACCGCGCCTGGATGGTGGTGGACACCCACGGCGAGATGCTGACCCAGCGCGAACTGCCGCGCATGGCGCTGGTGCAGACCAGCCTGCGGCACGAGGACGTGGTGCTGCGCGCCCCGGGCATGCTGCCCCTGCACCTGGCCCTCAATGCCGTGGAGGAGCCCACCCGGGTGCAGGTCTGGGACGACATCGTCAAGGCTTACGACATGGGCGCGCTGGCCGCGCAGTGGTTCAGCGATTTCCTGGGTATCAAAGGCCTGCGCCTGGCCCGCTTCGACCCCGACCAGAAGCGCCTGTCCGAACGCAAGTGGACTGGCGCCATCGACGCCGAGAACGCGTTTGCCGACGGTTTTCCGCTGTTGGTGGTGTCCACCGCCTCGCTGGCCGAACTCAACCGCCGCCTGGCCGCTGCCGGGCAACCCGGCGTGCCCATGCAGCGCTTCCGGCCCAACCTGGTGCTGGATGGCCTGGAAGACGCCCACGCCGAAGATCACCTGGACACGCTGGAGATCGCCACCGACGACGGCCCGGTGGTGCTCAAGCTCGTCAAGCCCTGCGCCCGCTGCAGCATTCCAGACGTGGACCCGGCCTCGGGCGAGAAGGGCCACGCCGTGCAGGACACGCTGAGCGCCTACCGGGCGGACGCCCGCGTCAACGGCGGGCTGACCTTTGGCATGAACGCCATCATCGTCTCGGGCGTCGAGCGCACGCTGCGCGTGGGCGCCGCTGTGCGGGGCACGCTGGCGTTTTGAGCACCTCAAGTCCGGGCCGACCCCGGCCCGGACCCTCCCGCCACCTCCTCTGACAGGTGCCGCCCGGGCCACCACACCGCACCTTGCGCTCCTGGCAACTCTTCGCCGTCAGCGTGCTCATCTGGGGCACGACCTGGCACGCCATCGTGCATCAGCTGGCCCAGGCCACGCCCGAGTTCGGCGTGGCGGTGCGCTTCACGCTGGCTGGGCTGCTGGTGCTGGCCTGGGCGGGGCTGCGCCGGGAGCGCCTGCGGTTCAGCCCCCAGCAGCACGCCCTGCTGGCGCTGCAGGGGGTGTTCATGTATTCGGTGTCCTACATCTGCGTTTACCACGCCGAAAAGCACATCCCCTCGGGCCTGGTGGCCGTGGGCTACAGCGCGCAGCCGCTGGTCTTGGGCGTGGCCGTACGGCTGCTGTGGGGGACGCCGCTGACAGGCCGGTTTGTAGTGGGGGGCCTGATGGGCGTGGCCGGCGTGGCGCTGATCTTCGCGCCAGAGTTCGCCCAGATGTCCACCAACGCACGCGCGGCATGGGGCGCGGTCTTCACCGTAGCGGCGGTGGGGCTGTCGTCGGTGGGCAACCTGGTGGCTTCCCGCAACGGGCAGCATGGCCTGCCCTTCGTGCCCGTGCTCGGCTACGGCATGCTGTACGGCTCCGCGGTGTCCTGGGCATTTACCTGGAGCAGCGGCCAGCCGATCGTCTGGCCCTCGGACGTCACCTGGTGGGCCACGCTGCTGTACCTCTCGGCCTTCGGCTCGGTGGTGGCATTCGGCTGCTACTTGCTGCTGCAGCAGCGCATCGGCGTTGGCCCGGCCTCCACCGTGGGCGTGGCCACCACGGTGATCGCGCTGCTGGTGTCGGTAGCGGTCGAGGGCTACCGGCCTGGCCTGCTGGCAGGCGCCGGGGTGGCGCTGGCCATTGCGGGCAACGCCCTGGCCCTGGGTTGGAAACTAAACTTCGCATTCCCTTTCCGAAAGCCCCCGCCATGAGCCTCCAATGCGGCATCGTCGGCCTGCCCAACGTCGGCAAGTCGACCCTCTTCAACGCCCTGACCAAGGCCGGCATCGCGGCCGAGAACTACCCCTTCTGCACCATCGAGCCCAACGTGGGCGTGGTGGAGCTGCCTGACCCGCGCCTGGCGCAGCTCTCGGCCATCGTCAAGCCTGAGCGCGTGGTGCCCGCCATCGTGGAGTTCGTGGACATCGCCGGCCTGGTGGCCGGGGCCAGCAAGGGCGAGGGCCTGGGCAACCAGTTCCTCAGCCACATCCGCGAGACCGATGCCATCGTCAACGTGGTGCGCTGCTTCGAGGACGAGAACGTCATTCACGTGGCCGGCAAGGTGGATCCCATCGCCGACATCGAAGTGATCCAGACCGAGTTGTGCCTGGCCGACCTCTCCACCGTGGAAAAAGCCCTGGTGCGCCACACCAAGGTGGCCAAGGCCGGCGGCGACAAGGAGGCGCAGCGCCTGGTGGACGTGCTGAAGAAGTGCGACGCGGCGCTGAACGAGGGCAGGCCCGTGCGCAGCATCGACTTCAGCAAGGAAGAGCGCGTGGTGCTCAAGCCGCTGTGTCTCATCACTGCCAAGCCCGCCATGTTCGTGGGCAACGTGGCCGAAGACGGCTTCGAGAACAACCCCTTCCTGGAGCGGCTGCGCGAGTACGCCGCCAAGCAGAACGCCCCCGTGGTGGCCATCTGCGCCAAGACCGAGGCCGAGCTGGCCGACATGGCCGACGAGGACCGTTTGCTGTTCCTGCAGGAGATGGGGCAGGAAGAGCCGGGGCTGAACCGCCTGATCCGCGCGGCCTTCAAGCTGCTGGGGCTGCAGACCTACTTCACCGCCGGCCCGAAGGAAGTACGCGCCTGGACCGTTCACATCGGCGACACCGCCCCGCAGGCCGCAGGCGTCATCCACACCGATTTCGAGCGCGGCTTCATCCGCGCCCAGACCATCGCCTTTGACGACTACATCACCTGCAAGGGCGAGCAAGGCGCCAAGGACGCCGGCAAGATGCGCGCCGAAGGCAAGGAGTACGTGGTCAAGGACGGGGACGTGCTGAACTTTTTGTTTAATGTGTGAAGCGCCACGTCGCACCATGCGCATCAGCCTTCACGACCGAGACTGCATCCGGCAGGCCACCCTCGAAGTGGCGGGACCGCGTGCCCGGGCGATGCTGTTCGGCTCGCGTACGGATGACCAGAAACGGGGTGGTGACATCGATCTGCTGATCGAACTGGCAGAGCCCGCGCAGGACAGCCTGGCCCTGTCGGTGCGGCTGGCGGCCCGGATCCAGCGCCAGATCGGCCTGCGCAAGATCGACGTCCTGGTGGCGGACCCGGCCACGATGGAGTCCCCCTTGCTGCGGCAGGCGCGCCAGGACGCGGTGGCGGTATGAGCACCAACCCCTTGAAGACACAGCCCGACGAGCGACTGCGGTTCCTGGTCGAAACCGTGCTGGCCGAATCGGCGCTGCTTCAAAGCACCGACGACAGACTGTTCGCGCAACCCATGACGGCGCAGAGGGCCGAAGCCCTGAAGTCCGATCCGGATCTTGCCGAGCGGGTCGATGCTTTTGTCGCCCGTTTCGGGCGCCTGCAGGACACCCTGGGCGACAAGTTGCTGCCCCGGCTGCTGGATTGGCTGGCCGAACCCGTGGGGCCCGCCATCGACAACATCGCGCGCGCCGAAAGGCTGGGGCTGGTGGCCTCTGGCCAGGCGTGGATCGAAGCACGGCAGCTGCGCAACTTCATGATCCATGAGTACGTGCGAGATGCCGCACGGCTCGCCTCTGCGCTGCGCCAAGGGCACGAAGCAGTCCCGCTGCTGGTGCAAGCCGCCACGGCCATGGCACAGGTGTGTGGGCTGGCACCCGACAAGACCAGCGGCGCTTGAGCGTGCACTGAAAGACCGCCCGATCATCCAACAGACGCAGCGGTCGCCGCGCTCAGTCGAACATGTCCGGCTCGGTGCGCACCAGGTCGTTCCAGATGGTCTGGAAGTGCAGCCAGCCGATGTACTCGCTGCCCACGTGCTCGCGGCTGTAGCGTGAGCGGTCGGGTGGTACGAGCTTGGGCGTGACGCCGGTGGCCTCCACCAGCAATTGCTGGTGGCAGCAGCGCTCCAGCGCGATGAACCAGAAGGCCGCGGCCTCGATGCTGTGGCGGCTGGCGGTGAACAGGCCGTGGTTCTGGTGGATGGCAGCCTTCACGCCCTTGAACCAGTCGGCCACCTTGGGGCCGGCGTCCTCTTCCACCGCCACCTGCCCCGCCTCGTCGTTGATGACCACGTGGTCCTCGAAAAAGGCCGCCACGTCCTGCGAGATGGGCGCCAGCGGCTTGCCCAGCGCGGCAAAGGCCGTGCCGTACAGCGTGTGGGCGTGGCACATCGCCACGATGTCGGAGTGCGCCTCGTGCACGGCGGCGTGCAGCACGAAGCCGGCGCGGTTGACGGCGTGGTCACCCTCCACGACCTGGCCGCGGTGGTCCACCAGGATGAGGTTGGACACCTTCACCTGGCGAAAGTGCACGGCCATCGGGTTGGTCCAGTACAGGTTCGGGCGCTCGGGGTCGCGGATGGTGAGGTGGCCGGCAAAGCCGTAGTCAAAGCCCTCGCGCGCAAAGGCGCGGCAGGCGCCCACCAGGCGCTCCTTCAGGTACTGCCGCTCGCGCGCCACGTCATCGAAATTCGGCCGGCCCGGGAACATCAGGCCCGGCTGGCTGGGCTGGTAGATGTTCTCGCGCACTTCGGTCAGGGGATCGAAGCGGAACTCCTTCTGGGCGGAGGCCGTGAGCTTTTCGATGAGGGCGGACATGGTCGAGGTACCTGTGGGGGGGACGGTCGGGGGCCGGCGGTTGATCAGGCCAGCGGCGTGAAGTCGTAGCCCGAGCCGCGAGGCGTCAGTCGACCGATGCCCGGCAGCGTCAGGTGATAGCCGGCCAGCAGCAGGTTCTCCCGCACCACCATTTCCATCGTGGCGCGACGCACCTTGCGCGCAGCCTCGGGGTCCGCGTCGAACATGACCGCCCAATCGGGATTGCGCACGAAGAGGGCCGCGATGTTCGTGGTATCGGCCCAGTACATCAGCTTCTGGCTGCCGCCATCGATGATGAACGTGGTGTGACCGGCCGTGTGGCCGAAAGCCGGCAGCGAGCGGATGCCCGGCAGCAGGTCTCGCCCGGGCTCGAAGCGCTCCACCGCCTGCGCCACGGGGCCGAACACGCGCCTGACCGCCTGGAAGTTGCCGCGCGCCGCTGCAGGGGCAGCATTCATGCGCGCGTCGTCCATCCACCAGTCCCACTCGGGTGCCGGCACCAGCATGCGGGCGTTGGGGAAGGTCAACTTGCCGTCCTTGTCGCGCAGGCCGTTGATGTGGTCGCCATGGAAGTGGCTGAGGATGACGGTGTCGATCTGCGAAGGCTGCAGGCCGGTGGCCTTGAGGCTGTCGAGCATGCGCCCGGAGGTGGGCGCACCGAAAGTCCCGTTGCCTCCGTCGAAGAGCACGTTGCGGCCCCCCATTTGCACCAGGAACGGGGTGAACGGCACGGTCACCTTGTCGGTCGGCAAGCCTGCGTCCTTCAGAGCCGCCTGCACCTGGGGCAGCGTGGCGTTGCGCACGAAGCCTTCCACCAACGGGCGGTCTACGAAGCCGTCAGGCAGCGAGGTGATGGTGGCATTGCCGAAGCGCACGCGCGCAACACCCGGCGCCAGCGTGCTGACCACTGGCGCGGAAGGCGGCAGCGACAGGCTCGAACAGCCGTACAGCGAGGCACCAGCAGCGGAAGCGCCAGCGGCAAGGAAGGAGCGACGGGACAAGGACATGGGGACGATCTCCTGGCAGCGCCACAAAGGCATGCGACTGGCGATTACACCCTGTCTGCGCTCCTTGAGCGAATCGCGGGGAGTCGGGGTTTCCTCGAGGGTGTCATCTCCCGGGGTGCCATGCGCCGGGGTTCCCTGCGCCGGCATGTCGTGCGCCTACAGGTCCAGCACGCGCGGCTTGAAGCGGCGGTCGTCGCGGAACAGGAAGACCTCGCTGAACCTCCATGGCCGGGGCAGGTGCGAGACGTCGCCAAAGGGCGCTGCACGCTGGACTGCGTCGATGGCGAGCTGCACCGTGTCCCGGGCCTGGCTGGGCTGGCGCTGCACCACGATGCGGCGTACGGACCCGTCGGCGTTGAGTTCCACCTCCAGCACGGGAATGGCCAACAGCGGCTCGGGCACGGCGCCCGTGAAAGTGCCGTTCGGGTTGGCCTGCACGAGACGGCGCCCTGCATGCAGTCGGAACTCGTCCCAGTTACGGTACTCGGCGCGCGGCGTGGGCGGCAGCGGGCGGGCGGCAGGCGCTGGCGCCTGCGGAATGGACGGTGACGGAACCTGCTGCGACGCGGCCGCCGGAGCCTGCGGCGTGGGGGGCAACGGGGCCGGCGGCTGCGAAGGCGTTGGCACGCGTGGTGAAGAACAAGCGGACAGAAAAAGCAGCCCGATGACCGACAGGCGCTTCCACCCGCGGGGCTCGGACACGGCCTGATCGCTCAGACCTTCTGGCTTGCGCGAAGCGCGGACCGTTGACAGAAATTGAAGCGAACTGATGCTCATCCGATGCCTTCATGCCATTTGAATCGAGAGGTTCTGAGTCGCACGAACTTCAGCACCCCCAACGTCGGGGCGAAGCTTACAACTCGACCCGCACCTCAGTGACCCACATCAATTCGCACGATCTGGCGCCGGAGTCCTCCCGCGTCGTCGATGTGCGCCAGCGCCATCCGTCCGGATGATCCACGTTGACCAAGGTCCCCTTGAGGGTGACCACCTGTCCGCGCTTCACCTCCAGCAGTTGCCGCCGGACCTGCTCGTCCGATGCAATGAGGTGGGTATTGGCTGAATGGAGAACAATCTGTGAGGGCTCGATGGGCGGCGCGCCGGACCACCGGTACCGATACCACCGCTGGCCCTGCGAAATCTCCAGGTGACTGAACACCTTCGGGTCGGACATCGGGCCCCAGCCAAGCGCAAAATCAACAGGCGAAAGGTCCGCCTCGCGGCCAACTCGGTAGCGCTCGGAGGAGAACACCAGCGCACGCAACTGGTAGCTCGCGACGGGCGTGATCTGGTAGCCGGCCGCGCTGAAGACACGTGCATCTGTCGATTTCTGCAGCGGAACCGCCGAAATCGGCGCGCTCGACAAAAGTCGCTGGGTCTGGCTGCTCTGCTGCTGCCAATGCACGGCCGCCCAGGCCGCCGCCAGCACGCACAGCCAGACTTTCCAAGAACCTAGCATGCTGAGCGAGTGGTGGAGACGGCGGGAAGAACGCTGCTGCGAAAGGGCGCAAAAGAGGATAGGAAATCCAAGCTCTCCCCGCAAGCCCCTCTGGCTCCCGGCGAACCCCGGCACCTCCCCCGATCCACCCCAACTCCACCCGAACTGCAGGCTGCATCCCAACACCGGCTGGCCCCTGTCCCGCAGCTTCAGCCCTTCGTCTGCCCCTGGGCATGCCAGCTCGGAGGGAGCGACAGGCTCTCAAGAACTCAAGTCCTCAAGCCCCCTCCCCAGGCCGCTTCAACACCAGCGTCAGGATGTCGTGGCTGGCCACCAGATCGCCGTCCCGGTTGGTCACCTGCACGTCACATGCCACCACGCCTTGTGGGCTGGCCCTTGCGGGCGGGCTTGCGACCTATCGCCCAGCGTTGCACTTCCATTGCTGAGGACATGCGTACAACCAGACCAGATAGCGGCCTACCTGGCCCAGGTATAGTGAGGTAATACTTTGAAATACCTTCCAGGATCTTGCCATGACTGCTGCTGCCGTTCGCCCTGTGGCGATCAAGATCGACGAGGACACGAAAGCCCGCGTGAAGCGGCTTGCTGAGGCACGCCATCGCACGTCGCACTGGCTGATGCGCGAAGCGATCACGCAGTACGTTGATCGTGAGGAAAAGCGCGAGGCGTTCCGCCAGGACACCCTGAAGGCCTGGGAAGACTACCGTACTACCGGGCTGCACGCGACCGCCGACGAGGTGGAGGCTTGGCTATCGAACTGGGGCACGGATAACGAGTTACCCGCGCCCACATGCCACAAGTAAGGTTCTCGCAGCCCGCCATCCGCGACTTGGAGCGCCTACGCGAGTTCCTTCGGCCCAAGAGTCCCGTCGCGGCCAAGCGCGCTGGCGAGGTCATCGCCAAGGCCGTGCAGGTGCTGGGCTTGCAGCCCAAGCTGGGCCGCCCCATCGAGGACATGCCCGACGAGTTCCGCGAGTGGATCATCGACTTCGGCGATAGCGGCTACGTGGCCCGCTACCACATGGACCCTGATGCCGTCACGATCCTCGCAGTGCGGCACCAGAAAGAGGTGGGCTACTGATGGGGACACGCCCCGAAACGAGAACCCCGCGAGATACCCCCCAGCTCCCGGGCCACTTCACGCCCCCTCCGCCCCCTCCCCCGGCCGCTTCAGCACCAGCGTCAGGATGTCGTAGCTGGCCACCAGCTCACCGTCCTGGTTGGTCACCTGCACGTCCCAGGCCACCACGCCTTGCGGGGGCTGGCCCTTGCGGGCGGGCTTGTCGGTCTTGCGCTTGCAGGTCAGGCGCGCCCGGATGGTGTCGCCTATGCCCACGGGCTTGACGAAGCGCAGGGTGTCCAGGCCGTAGTTGGCCAGCACCGGGCCGGGCGAGGGCGAGACGAACCGGCCCGCCGCCGCCGACAGTACGAAGTACCCGTGGGCGATGCGCTTGCCAAACGGGGGCACCCTCCACGGTCTTGACCAGGCGCGCGGCCATATCGGACGAGCCGGTGAAGGTAGCCCTATCAACCTCGGTCAGCCGGTCCACCAGGTCGCCCGAGCCGCCGTTGACAATCGCAGGCTGCCGGGGGTGGCAGCAGGCCGGGCGCGGGCATGTCGAAGGTGACCATGGCCTCGTCCGGCACAGTAGCTTGTGTGACCGAGGGGCTCAGCTTCACTGGACAGAACTGCGGTTCTGCGTCCTGAGCCAGTCCCGTAGCGCTGCGTCGACACGCGACTGCCATCCCTCCCCCGTAGCGCGGAACCTTTCGACGACGTCCCGGGACAAACGAATCGTGATTCGCTCCTTGGTGGGCGCCTTCTGGGGGCCGCGAACACCCAGCTTTCGCTGCCGCGACTGGGGCAGTGAGGCGGCAGCCCCGAGGGACTTGATGTCTTCAGTCGTGAGCTCGCGCACTTGACCTTCAGGACGAATCAGTGGAAAGCGCTTTGGCATAACGCTTCCTTACGATCGTCAACGGCGAGCGGGACATTGCCCCTCACCGTACACGGCCGGCGTCATGGGCCAGTCTCAGGCTGACTGAGGCCGGGCCAGCAAGAGCTCCTGATAACTGGAGAACCGGGTGCTGGTCACGCTTGGACCGAGGCTGTCGGCGCCGTAACCGCCCTCGAACACCAGACAGGGGACACCGACAGCGGCAGCGCAGCCAACATCAGCAGCACTGTCGCCTACCATCAAGGCTCGTGAAGCAACGACACCAAGCTCTCGCAGGCTGCGCAAGAGTAGATCTGGCTTGGGTTTGGGCTCGCTGCCTTCGCGCAGCCCGACGACGGCGTCGAACGCCACGCGCAAGCCAACGCCCTGCAGCAACTCATTGGCCAATAACTCGTCGCGGTTCGAGCAGACGGCAAGCCGACATCCACGAGCCTGCTGGGCCTTGAGAACCTCACGCACCTGCGCGTAGACGAACGACCGCGACAGCATCAGCTCGCGATAACGCGCCCGATAGGTCTCAAGCACCAAGAGCTGGTGTCGTTGGACCACTGTGCGGCCTTCCAGAGCAGCCAGCACACTGCCAAGAAACCCACCGTGCATGGAGGCACGCACCAGGTTTGCCGAGACCGGTGCGAAGCCGTGGGCGCCAAGAGCGTCATTCAACGCTTGATGCAGACCGTCCAATGTCTGAACCAAGGTGCCGTCAAGATCGAAGACAACCGCATCGCAGCGCCAGAACAGCGCAAGGGCAGCGTCGTTCTGGTTCACATCTCAAAACGCGGCGAAGCGTCTTCGAAGTCGTGCAGGTGGACGATGGTGTTCTCGTGGTCGGCGAGCACGACACCGAACTGCGCTGGCTCATGGCTGCCCAGGATGCGCGGCGAGTCGTCAAGCGTCAGCGCCACCTGGTGATTGGTGGCCCGCAGGGTCGAGAGCGGAATGCCCATCCAGCTACCTGCCAGAGGCCGATGCAAGTGCCCGAAGAACAAGTGGCGGATACGCTCGCGATGCGGCCCTACGGCTTCACGCAGCGCGCCGGGTTCAAGCAACGCAATTCGGTCCATGGATGGGATACCGACACTGCATGGTGGGTGGTGGATGAACAGGTGCACAGGGCTTGGCGCGCTGCGCGCGAGCTCGTCCGCCAGCCAGGCGGCACGACGCTCACAAAAGACACCCCAGGACACCCCGGGTTCGTTGCTGTCGAGCAAGATGTGCCGAATGCCGTCGGCATCGAACGAATACTGCACGAATCCACCCGAGTCGACCGGCGTGGAAGCAAAGGCGGCACGGAAGGCGTTGCGGTCATCGTGGTTGCCGATCAGCAGATGCACCGGCATACGAAGCTGCCCCAGACACTCAGACAGCGCGGCGTAGGCCGCGGGCTCCCCCCAATGTGCAAGGTCGCCCGTGACAACCATGAAACGGGAGTCGCCATGCCGTTCGTTGATCGCTGCGAGAGCGCGCTGCAGGCGCCACTTTGGATCGGTTCCATACAGAGCCTGCCCAGGCGTGACGAGGTGCGTGTCCGTGAGGTGGATGAACTTGAGCATGGCATCAGCCCTTACGGGGAATAAGGCCCTGCACGTCGGCGGCCATCTTCGTGAGGACCTCGCCCGGTGCTCCCCGCTTGGCCACGACCGTTTGCAGGTGGTCGTTGATCACGTCAGTGATGCGAAGCGCGTTCTGTCCGGGGAAGGCAAACCAGCCGGTGATCACGTCCTGTTGACGGATGGACACCAGGTGGTTCGGGTTCTGCGCGTAGAAGTCTGCGAGCATGTCCTTGCTTTGTGCTGGCAAGGTCGTGGCTGGCATGTAGCCCGTGGCGCGCACCATCATCGTGGCCCCCACCGGGCCACAGGCGAACTTGATGAACTCCCATGCCGCCTTCTGGCGCGCCGGATCCTTGGCAAACATCATGGCCACGTTGCCGCCTGCCGGCAGCCGAGCAGAGGGCGATGACAACGGATAGCGCGCGCACACGAGCGGGAAGCGACCGCCAATCTCGCGGTTGTAGCGGCCGAGCTGCGCGGTGGATTGCATCGAGATGCCCAGGCGGCCTGCGAAAAAGTCCTGGAATGCGGTGTCGGGTCGGATATCGGGCATGCGTCCATCGTCAACGAATCGGCGCAAAACTGCCATTGACCTCTGGCCGGGGACTTCACCAAAGGCCACGTTGCCTTCATCCGCATTCAACATCGAGCCGCCGTGACTGAAGACGAGCCCTTGCCATGACCAGTTGCCGGTGATCGTCCAGTCGAAGAACATCCCGGTGCGGGTCTTTCCCGGGTCGTGCATGGCCGCAGCAAGCTTGATCACTTCGTCCCAGCTGGTCGGCAGTTTGTCGGGGTTGCCACCGGCCTCCTTCACCAAGTTGGCGTTGAAGTAAAGGATGGGCGTGGACAGCGCAAAGCCGATGCCCGTTTGGGAAGCGCCGACCTGTCCAAGGGACAGTAGCGACTGCGAAAAGCCCAGTTCTCTGGTCTTGTCGTCCGCGGCCATGAAGGGCTTGAGATCGACGGGGATCCTGCGTTCCGCCAGGGTGCGCTGGCGGTTCAAGCCGTGAAAGGCGATGTCGGGCAGTGTGTTCGTGACGGCGTCGCGAAGGTTGCGTTGCATGATCTCTTCATAGCCGTTCTCCGGTGCGCGCAGCACGATGCGGATGGTCGGGTTGCGAGCCATGAACTCCTTGGCCAGCGACTCCATCAGTTCCTTGAAGAGGACAGGAATCGAATAGGCCACGCTGAGTTCGATGGGAGCACTCTGGCTGCGTACGATCGCAGGCATGGCCAGCAGGCTGGCAGCAGCCGCGAACTGGCGGCGGGTCGGGCGAAATGGAAGCAAAGTCATGGTGGGCTCCTGGGCCAGTGAGAAGTAGGGCGTCTACGGAAGCGAAGAAGGCGTTACTTGACGGAAGTCATCGTCACGCCGTCGATGAACCAGCGCTGCGCCAGCAGAAAGGCGAGCGCCAGGGGAAGGGTGATCACGGTGGCTGCGGCCATCAGCGGGCCATAGTTGGTACCGGCCTCTGCATTGGCAAAATACACAACGCCCAGCGGCGGTGTCGCGAGAGTCTGCGTCTGCACCACCAATAGCGGCCAGAAGAACTCGTTCCAGTTCCACACCAGCGACAACAGCCCGAAGGCGACCAACGCTGGCAATGCCGTCGGCAGCATGATTCGCCAGACGATCGCAAACTCACCTAATCCGTCTAGTCGGGCGGCGCTGATCAGATCATCTGGCACTGTGCGGAAGAACTGACGCATCAGGAAGATGCCGAAAACCGAGATCGTCGAAGGCAGGATGAGCGCGGCATAGCTGTCCAGCAGCCCAAGTTTCCACAGCCCGATGTACAGCGGGATGGCAGGCACCTGCGGCGGGACGAGCAATGCCAGCAGCACAAACAGGAAGGTCGTTTCGCGCCCGCGCCAGCGCAGCTTTGCCAGTGCGTAGGCGCAGGGCAATGCCACCAAGGCCTGTGCGGCAAAGATGCAGGCTGTGACGATCAGCCCGTTGAACAGATAGCGCCCCAGAGGTTGCTTGGCAAATGCTTCACGGTAGTTCTGAATCACATGCCACTGGTCTGGAAGCAAGCGAAACTCGGGTGCGAAGATCTCGCCAGGGGGCTTGAGGCTGATGGAGATCATCAGGACAAAAGGCAGCACCATCAGCAACGCGCCCGTACCCAAGGTGAGGTGTCGGAACAAGCGAAACCAGGGCGACCTTTGCCTTCGCATCGTTCACCTCACGCGTAGTGCGCGCGCTTGTCGAGCAGTTGCGTCTGCAACCAGGTCAACAGCAGCACAAATGCCAGGAAGATGCAGGTCAACGCCGCAGCGTAGGCCGAGCGCAGGAAGGAGAACCCTTCCTGGTACATCTGGTACAGCAGCACTGAGGTTGCCTTGTTGGGACCACCGTCGGTCAGTACGGCTACGGTGTCGAAGACCTGGAACGAACGGATGGCGGTGATCGTGACCACAAACACCATGGCGGGGCCGAGCATCGGCCAGGTGACTCGACGAAACCGCTCCCAGGCGCTGTCCGCTCCGTCAACGGCGGCGGCCTCGTACAGGTCTTGGGGGATCGCCTTCAGGCCGGCCAGGAACAACACCATGTTCAAGCCGACTGCTTGCCAAATCCCGATAACGCCAAGGGCGTACAGCGCGGTGTCGGGGTTCTTCAACCAGTCCGTGGTGGGCAGTCCGACCGCAGCGAATGCCTGGTTCACCAGTCCCGCGGTCGGATGGAAGGCAAACTGGAAGACCAAGGCCATGGCCAGCAGCGTCGCCGTCACCGGCAGAAAGAACAGCGTGCGGTACAAGCCCTTGAATGCGTTTCCAGCCTCGATCAACAGGGCCACGCCAAGGCCCAGGAAAACGGCGGAAGGCACACTGAAGCCCACATAGACCAGCGTGTTGCGAAGGCTGGTCCAGAAGACGCGGTCGCCCCACAACTCAATGTAGTTGGCCCAGCCGACCCAGGCCATCGCCGGAGCGCCAAAAGTCCAGTCGGTGAGCGACAGCAGGATCACGACAACGGCTGGACCCAGCAGCATCAGCCACATGAGTGCCACGGCCGGCCAGGCCAGCACCCACGCAGCCACAGCCTCGGCCTGGGCCCCGGCACGGGCGCGCCGGCCCGACGACCGCGCCAGGGTCGGTAGTGCGGCGGCCTCAGACATGGCCTGCCAGACCGTCGCCAGCGCGCTTCTTGACTTCACTGGGGATGTCGGGTTCCAACCCGATCCGTCGGCCTGCGGCATCGAAGGCCAGCACCAGCGCGGCATCGACTGCCAAGGTCACCGGCTCTGTCAGCCGCAAAGCACGTGCCCGGCTGGGCTCGACACGGGCGATCAATGGCTCCGCCTGGTGCGGCACCGTCACATGCACCAGCGTCTCGGAGCCCAGGGGCTCCAAGTGGCGAACCGAAGCACTCACCAAGCCGTCATGGCGCCCGTAAGTCGCTGAAAGGGCCGCCGTACCAGCGTGCAGGCGCCATGCTTCTGGGCGTACAGCGACATCAATCTTGCTGCCAACCTCTGCCGCAACGCGCAGAGGCCAAACGGCCCCGCCGACGTGCACGCGTCGCTCGCGTACCTCGGCCGCCAGCACGTTGATCTTGGGCGTTCCGATGAACTCGGCAACGCGCAGGTCGAGTGGATCGTCGTAGATCTCTTGCGGCGTGCCGAGTTGAAGGATACGGCCGCCCATCATCAGCGCCACGCGGTCCGACATGGTCATCGCCTCAACCTGGTCGTGCGTCACGTAAACGAACGTCGCGCCCAGCCTGCGGTGGAGGTCGGCGATCTCGGCGCGCGTGTCCACACGCAACTTGGCGTCGAGGTTGGACAGCGGTTCGTCCATGAGAAATACCTTGGGCCGGCGCACCATGGCACGGCCCAAGGCCACTCGCTGGCGCTGTCCGCCCGAAAGCTGGGCAGGCCGCCGATGCAGCATCTGGCCCAGCCCGACAGACTCTGCGACTTGCTCGACAGCGATATCGATCTCCCGACGCCGCGCGCGCGCGCCCGGCCACCAAGGGCCGATGAGCGGCAGCCGCTGAAGGCGGCTGAGTTGCCGCATCACGAGCGGCAACGCCAAGTTCTGGGCTACCGTCATGTACGGGTACAGCGCGTAGCTTTGGAATACCATGGCCACGTCGCGCTGTTTGGGTGGCAGGTCGTCGACCAAAGCACCGTCGATCTCGACCTGACCTTCTTCAGCGTGATCGAGTCCGGCGATGATTCGAAGCAGGGTCGTCTTTCCGCACCCGGACGGCCCCACCAAGGTGAGGAACTCGCCGTCGCGGATGTCGAGATCGACGCCGTCGAGAACGCGCGTCGAACCGAAGCTTCGACTGATCTGGTGCAGGCGCAAGGCAGCCATGGCTTCAGGCGGCGGCGTTGGCAAGTACGTCGGGCGACGGCTTTCGACGATCAGGCGGCGTTTCCGGGACGCTTGCGTCGCCTTGACTGTCTTGACCATACAGTGCCTGCTCGGCAGCGAGGTCGATGGAGCTTGGCGCGCCGTCGAAGACAATGCTCCCGGCCTTGATGCCAATGAGCCGATCAGCGAACTCGCGCGCCAGCCCAACCTGATGCAAGCTGCACAGCACGGCAATACCCTGGTCGCGCGCCACACTTCGCAGCGTGGCCAGCACGTGGCGCGCGGATTCAGGATCCAGACTCGCCACAGGCTCGTCGGCAAGGACAACGCTGCCCTCTTGCGCCAACACTCGTGCGATAGCCACACGCTGTTGTTGGCCCCCTGACAGTGCGTCGGCTCGCAAATAAGCCTTGTCGAGCAGTCCCACGCGATCCAGGCAGGTCAGTGCGGCCTGCCGATCTGCCGCAGCGAAGCGGCGCCCAAGCACCCGCCACGTGGGCATACCGGCCAGCCGCCCGGTCAGCACATTGTTCATGGCCGACAAGCGACCGATGAGGTTGTGCTGCTGGAAGATCAGGCCGATCGAGCGCCGGGCGTGGCGTAACGCCGCGCCGGACAGGTTCTGCAGGGCCTGCCCATGCACTTCGATGTCCCCTTCATCAACATGCGCCAGCTTGGTGAGGCAACGAAAGACGGTGGACTTGCCAGCGCCGCTCGGGCCGAGCAAGGCGACAAACTCACCGGGGCCGACCGAGAAGCTGACGTCGTTGAGCGCGCGTACGGACGCGTAGGCCTTGCTCACGTGGCGCAGTACCAGCGGTGCGTTCATACGAGTCGCCGCCGTAACAAGGCGCTGAGCTGGTCGATCAGCGTGACCATCAGCAGGACGGCAGCCGTCAGGGTGAACAAACGCTGGAAGTCCAGCAGGTCTATGGCGGCCTTGATCTCGATGCCGATACCGCCGGCGCCCACGATACCCAGCACGGTGGAGGTGCGTACATTGGCTTCCCAGACATACAGCGACACCGATGCCAAATTCGGCAATGCCGCCGGCAGTACGGCATGCGACATCACCTTGGCGGGCGAAGCGCCGCTCATGGCCGCGGCATCCAGCGGTGCGCGCGGCAGCGTCTCGATAGCCTCGCTGTTGAGCTTGATGAGCACGCCCAGCGAGTGCACCACCATGCCCAGCACGCCGGCAAAGGGACCCAGACCCACTGCCGCCACGAACAGGATCGCGAACACGACCGTGTCGATACCACGACAGGCGTTGGCGAACCAGCGCAGCGGTATGGCCAGCCACTGCGCCGGCGCGGTGTTGTGGGCCACGAGCATCGCCAACGGCGCCGCCAGAAGGGCTGCAAACAGTGTGCCGGCCGTAGCAATGGCCACCGTCTCGAAAGCCCGGTAGGCGATGACGTCCAACTCTTGCGTGTACGGCGGCCAGGCGGTCGAGGCCCATTCGAACAGCCGAGGCATACCGCGGACCAATGCCGCAATGTCGACCTGCGCAACTACCAAGCAAGTGATCACGAATGTCAATCCGGCGACTGCAACCGCAAGCTGCTGCCAGGGGCCCCGGCGCCGCCAGTCGATGGCAGGCTCAAGGTAGCCACCCGCCGGCAAGCGGATGGGAGTGACTGCGGTGGGCACGATCAGCCCTTGAGCACGCCCACTTCACGCCCCATCTTCTCGAGCTTGGCGTAGGGTTCGTGCGTGGTCGGCACGAAGCCGGTGTACGGCCATGGCAGCATCTCCTGAGCCCTGGATTCAGGAATGGAAGCCAGGGCTACCTGCAGGCGTGAGGCCAGTTGCGGGTCGAATCCGCGGCGTACAACAACCGGCTCATTGGGCAGCGGCTCGGACTCCCAGACGATGCGGTTTGCGTCGGGCTTGAGCTGGCCATTGCGGAGCATGGTGTTGCGATGAGTGTCCCAACCGGTGGCCAGGTCCACCTGCCCCCCGACGGTGGCCATCTGCGCAGCTGCAGCGCTCGCACCTTCGGCGTATTTGCCGAAGTGTGTCTTGGGGTCAATGCCGCGAGAACGCATGAAGTGCGTCGGCACCAGCCATCCCGAGGTTGACCCGACGTCAAGCATCTGCATCGACAGACCCTTGGCGTCTTCCGGAAAGCGCTTGACCTCCACGTCGGGCCGGGCCACCACGATGGCCTTGTAGTAGTTGCGGCCTTGAATGAGCAGCATGGCGATCGCCTGGGCGTCACCCTTCTGCTTGGCCAGCACGTAGCCCCAGGGGCCCATTTGCGCCACATCGATCTGCTGGCTGGCCAGTGCCACCGATATGCCGGCCCAGTCGTTGGCCACCGTCAGCTCGATATCGGCACCGATCTGGTCACCTACCAACTTGTAGACCGGCTCCCAAACCCGTTTGGTGTCAGCCTGGGTCGGCTGCTGCGGTCCGAGCCCCACCTTGAGCAGCGGCCGCTTGGCCTGGGCGCGAACGATCGCCGGTGCGGCCAGCGCACTGGATGCCACGGCGGCGGTAGCAAGGACGATTCGGCGACGGGTGTTCATAGGTGACTCCTGACTGTGGGATGCTTGCAGGTTAGGGCCCACAGATGTCGACGTAATTAAAAAAACCGTCACGGTTTTCGTACAAGCTATAGACCATGTCGATACCCGAGCTGTCTCTGGCCCAACTGAAAGCGTTCGACGGCACGGCACGTCTGGGCAGTATGTCGGCCGCGGCGCGCGCCCTCGGTCTGACGCAGCCTACGGTGTCAGCCCACATCGCGCGACTTGAGGAGCACCACGGACTGGAACTGTTCTTCAGACGTGGGCAGCGTGTCGAACTCACCGACTTCGGCCGCGTGCTGTACGACACCACGAAACGGATCTTCCGAGCCGAAGAAGACGCCTGGGCGCTGCTGGCAAGTGCCCGCAACCACTACCGTGGTCGGCTCAGCGTGTGTGCCGTAGGCCCGTACAACGTAACGCCGATGCTCAAGCGCTTTCGGGCGCGCTGGCCCTTGGTTGACGTGGCAGTGAGACTGGGGGACTCGCGACAGATCGTCGATCAGGTCCTGGACTACCAGGGCGATCTCGGCGTGCTCGTCCACGCGGTGGACGACCCGCGCATCCACTGCGTCCCGTTCCGCCGACAGCCGCTGGTGGTGTTCGCGAGGCACGATCACCCACTAGCCGAACGAAAGGGCCTTCGGCTCAATGACCTGGCCAACCAGGAGTTCGTGTTGCGCGAGATCGGGTCGACCACACGCAGGGTATTCGAGCAGCGATTGGCCAGCGTAGGTGTCCGGGTACGCTGTGCCGTGGAGATCGGCAGCCGGGAAGCCTTGCGTGAAGCGGTCGCAGAGGGGCTAGGGCTGGGCGTGGTGGCCGAGCCCGCCTACGTGCCCGACACACGTCTCACGCGGCTCGATGTTGTCGACCTCGAGGCTTGCACACATGTGCATGTCATCTGCCTCACGGATCGCAGAGCGGTGCCGTTGATCGTCGGGTTCCTGTCGATCGTTGACGAGCTCGTCAGCGAGATGCGCGAACGCGCCTGATAAACCAAGCCCACTGGAGCGAGCGATACGGGCACAGGGCTCGCGCGACTTGGGATGCTCCCCGTGATCAGCCGCCGCAGCCGTCTGATGGCTGCCTTGGGCACAGACTACACGCTGACGAGCAGCGCCTTCGCGCAGGGGCTCGTCGGCCTGTGCATGGCCCTCGATATGACATGTTCAGGCTGTGCAGCCAGCAGCTTGTCGCGCCCGCACTGGCTAAAGCGCTGCCTCAGAAGCCAGGGCCGCACCTGCGGCGCCGCCTTCACGCCCCCTCACCCCCCTGCCCCGGCCGCTTCAACACCAGCGTGAGGATGTCGTAGCTGGCCACCAGCTCACCGTCCTGGTTGGTCACCTGCACGTCCCAGGCCACCACGCCTTGCGGGGGCTGACCCTTGCGGGCGGGCTTGTCGGTCTTGCGCTTGCAGGTCAGGCGCGCCCGGATGGTGTCGCCAATACCCACGGGCTTGACGAAGCGCAAGGTGTCCAGTCCGTAGTTGGCCAGCACCGGGCCTGGCGAGGGCGAGACGAACAGGCCCGCCGCGGCCGACAGCACGAAATAGCCGTGGGCGATGCGCTTGCCGAAGGGGCTTTCCTTGGCTGCGATCTCGTCGAAGTGCATGTAGAAGTAGTCGCCCGAGATACCGCCGAAGGCCACGATGTCGGCCTCACTCACCGTGCGCCGGTGCGTGAGCAGGCTGTCGCCGATGGCCAGGTCGTCGTACCACTTGCGGAAGGGGTGGACTTCGCTCTCCTGCACGGCTGCCCCGCGCACGTACTCGCCCGTCACTGCGGCGAGCATGGTGGGCGAGCCCTGCACCGCCGCGCGCTGCAGGTAGTGCTTGACGGCGCGCACGCCGCCGAGTTCCTCGCCCCCGCCGGCGCGGCCCGGGCCGCCGTGCTTGAGTTGGGGCAGCGGGGAACCGTGGCCGGTGGACTCCGGCGCAGCCTGCGGGTCCAGGATGTGCACGCGACCGTGCAGCGCCGCCATCTGCGGCACCACCTGCGCAGCCACCGCCGGGCTGCGCGTGACCAGCGTGGCCACCAGGCTGCCGCGCCCACGCGCGGCCAGGGCCACGGCCTCGTCCAGTTCGTCGTAGGGCATCAACGTGCTCACGGGGCCGAAGGCCTCCACGTCGTGCACGGCGCCGTTCGCCCACCCATCGCGGCACAGCAGCAGCGTGGGGCTGAAGAACGCACCCTCGGCCACGCCCTCGCCGACGGGCGAGAAAGCGGCGCCCAGGCCCCTGCCGACACCGGCACCGAACACCACCTCGTTGCCACGCGACAGCAGCGCCACGCGCTCGGCCACGTCGGCCTGTTGCGCCCTGGAGGCCAGCGCGCCCATCTTCACGCTCTCCACGGCCGGGTCGCCCACCACGGTCTTGACCAAGCGCGCGGCGAGTCTTTCCGCCACGGCGTCCAGGTGCCGGCGCGGCACGATGGCGCGGCGGATGGCGGTGCATTTCTGCCCGGCCTTGGCCGTCATCTCGCGCGCCACCTCCTTCACGAACAAATCGAAGGCCTCGTCATCAGGCCCCACCTCGGGCGCCAGCACAGCGCAGTTCAGCGAATCCGCCTCGGCATTGAAGGGGATGGAGCGCGCCACCAGGTTGGGGTGCACACGCAGGCGCGCGGCAGTGTCGGCCGAGCCGGTGAAGGTGACCACATCAGGCTCGGTCAGCCGGTCCAGCAGGTCCCCCGTGCCGCCGATGACGAGTTGCAGGCTGCCTGGGGGCAGCAGGCCGGAGTCGTGGATCATGCGCACCACCGCTTCGGTGAGGTAGCTGGTGGCCGTGGCCGGCTTGCCGATGCAGGGCATGCCCGCCAGGAAGCTGGGCGCAAACTTTTCCAGCAAGCCCCAGATGGGGAAGTTGAAGGCGTTGATGTGCACCGCCACCCCGCGCCGGGGCACCAGAATGTGCGTGCCGGCGAACACTCCCGTCTTGCCCAGCGGCATCGCGGGGCCCTCGTGCACCACGTTGCCCGAGGGCAGGTCGCCCGCGCCCACGCCGGCATAGGCGAAGAGCGTGCCCGCGCCGCCCTCGATGTCGATCCAGCTGTCGGCGCGCGTGGCGCCGGTGTGGCGCGACAGGGTATAGAGCGCCTCCTTGCGCTCCAGCAGGTACGCCGCCAGCGCCTTCAGCAGGCCGGCGCGCTGCTGGAAGTCCAGCTTCAGCAGGGCGGGCACGCCCACCGTCCGGGCGTGGTGCAGGGCCTGCGCGAAGTCGAGCGTCTCGGCATGGGTGTGTGCCACCGCGCTGCCGTCGATGGCGCTTCGCAGCAGGCTGGCGGCTTGGGTGCCGACCCAGCGGTCGGCGATGAGGCTCTGAAGGATGGGGACAGTCATGATGCGAGGGCCTGGCGGAAAGACAAGGGGGCTCACGGTCGAGGCTTTTGCCTGAGGGTGAGCGGACGCAGCCGATTGTCACGAATGGGCGCGGCACCCCCTGATCAGGCCGGCGCAGCACCAAGCAGGCCGCACAATCCATCGCTGCAGCGGCCTCGATGAGCACAGGCCCTGTCCGACGACCGCACTGGGAAACAACCACATGAGCCTGGGCCAGGCGACCCGAGAAGTGCTGGCGTGCGAGTTGAAGCTCTTGCGCGCCCACCGCAAGCTCGCCCTCGCGTTCCTGGGCGTCCTTTTCGTGCCTGCCGTTTATGCGTGGATCTATCTGTTCGCCATGTGGGATCCCGCGTCCCACACGCGGGATCTGCCCGCCGGGCTGGTGAACCTGGACCAAGGCGCCCAGTACCGCAAGCAAACCCTGAATCTCGGCCAGGAGGTGCTGGCTGCCATCGAGGCGCAACAGCAGTTTGCGTACCGCCGCTATGAAGACCCCCAGCAAGCCCGTCAGGACGTGCGTCAAGGCCGCCTGGCCTTCATGCTGGAGATCCCGGCGGACTTCAGCCAGCGGGCCCTGCCCGGACAGACGCCCGGCGCAGCCAAGCTCACCCTCTACACCAGCGAGGGCAACAACTACGCCAGTGCCAGCTTCGCCCGCCGCTTTGCGCCCGAGGTGGCCCAGCGCGTGAACACCATGCTGGCCGAGGCGAGGTGGGACCTGGTGCTGTCCAGCGCGGCGGGCTCCCAGCGCAGCCTGGACAGCCTGCGCTCGGCCTTGGGTGAACTGCACAAGGGCGCCTCTGAACTGCAGTCAGGCCTGAACCGGGCCCGGGAGGGCGGCCGGCAGGCCGCGCTCGCCAGCGACTCGGCCCTCGAGTCGGCCCAGCGACTGCGGGCGGGAGCCGCCCAGGTGGCGGAAGGCTCACAGCAGCTCGGGGGCGGCGTGCGCCAGATGGGCGCTTCCCTGCGGGCGCTCGAGGCCCGCATACCGCCCGAGTCCGAGCTGACAGCCCTGCGCCAGGGCGCGCGAACACTGGCCGATGGACAACAGGAGATGCTGCGCGGGCTCGACGCCTTGGGCACGGGCACGCAGCAACTCGAGGCCGGCCTGGTGCAGCTGCGCACGGCCGTCGACGAGATCCCCCTTTTTGGGGGTTCGGTGGCCGAAGGCATCGCCCCGATCACGGCGGGAGCGCGGGAACTCGGCGCGGGTGTGAACCGCGCACGGGAAGCCCAGGCCAGGTTGCTGCAGGGCACCCAGCGCCTGCAGGAAGGCGTGGGCGCGTTGGCCGACGGCACGGCACGGGCCAGGTCGGCCGTGAACACCATGCAGGCGCGCCTGCCAGAGGAGGCCCGTCTGGACCGCTTGACAGAAGGTTCTCGCGAGGTGGTCAACGGGCACGAGGCCCTGCTGGGCGGCCTGCGCCAGATGGGGTCCGGCACCCAGGCCTTGAACAGCGGCCTGTCCGGGCTGGTGGACGGCGTCGGGCGGCTGGACACGGGACTGGAGTTGCTGCGCCGATCCCTGCCCACTGACGTGGACCGCCCTGAGGGCAACGCGCAGGGCCTGGCCCTGTCGGTCGAGCCGCTGATCGAGGTGGTCGCACCCGTGCCCAACCAGGGCAGTGCCCTGGTGCCGAACTTCGTTCCGCTGGCGCTGTGGGTGGGCGCCGTGATGATCGCCTTCCTCGTCCACCTGCGCCGCGTGCCCGAACAGCTGGGCGGGCACCCTCGGCTGGCCTTGGCCGCGGGCAAGCTGCTGCTGCCGCTGGGCGTGGTGCTGCTGCAGTCCATGGCCATGCTGGCCCTGCTCGTCTGGGTGCTCAAGGTGCCGATGCCACAGCCCGGGCTGCTCGCACTGACCCTCGCCACCACCTCCGTGGCCTTCCTGGCCATCGTGTGGGCGCTCGTGCGGGTGATGGGCGACCTGGGCAAGGTGGTCGCGGTTCTGCTGTTGATCGTGCAGGTCTCGGCGGCGGGGGCGCTGGTGCCCATCGAACTCAGCGACGAGAGCTTCCAGGCCCTCCACCCCTACCTGCCGCTGACCTGGGTGGTCCAGACCTTCAGGGCGACGCTCTTTGGCGCTTACGACGGACAGTTCTGGCCGACCTATGCCTTCGTGGCCTGGACAGCCATCGTCGGGCTGGCCATCGGGGCGCTGGTCGGACGGTGGCGCACGGTGCCCGCAAGCCAATGGCGACCACCCCTGGACATCGAGTAGTCATCGAGCCCACGCGGTGACAGGGCTTCCGGGCAGCCGCGATACTTCAGCCATGACGACACGCCACCCCACCAGCCGCCGCGGGCTCCTGATCGCGGCCGGATCCTCCGCGCTGACCTCCCTCTGGATCAGTGGCACAGGAAGCGCGCTGGCGCAGACCTCACCTCAGGCAGGCAGCGCGCCGATACGCCTCATCGTCCCCTTCACCCCTGGCACCGGCATCGACCTCATCGCCCGCACCGTCGGCCCGAAGCTCTCGGAACGCCTGGGACGACCGGTGGTCGTGGACAACCGGCCGGGTGCCTCCGGCAACACCGGCACAGAGGCCGTGGTACGCGCTGCCCCGGACGGCTCTACGCTGCTGGTCAGCGTGAACACGCTGGTGATGAACCGCAGCCTGTATCCCACCCTGTCCTGGGACCCGGTGCGAGACCTGACACCCATCACCCTCACCAGCTGGGGCCAGCTGCTGCTGGTGGCGCACCCCAAGACGGGCTGGCGCACCGCGCGTGAACTGTTGGACGCCGCCCGCAAGCAACCCGGGCGGCTGAACTACGCCTCGCCCGGAGTGGGCACGCCACACCACCTGTCGATGGAGCTGCTGAAGAACACAACCGGCACCTTCATCACCCACATCCCCTACCGCGGCACCGGCCCCGCCGTGACCGATCTGCTGGGCGGCCAGGTGGAGACCATGTTCCTGCCCATCCACGTGGCGCTGCCGCACGTCAGGGCGGGCAAGCTGCTGGCACTGGGCATCGGCAGCGACAAGCGCCACCCGCTGCTGCCCGATCTGCCCACCCTGGCCGAGGCCGGCGTGGGGCAGGTGAATGTGGACATGTGGTACGGCATCTTCGCGCCCAAGGGCACGCCGCCCGCGCTGGTGGCCCAGCTCAACCGCGAGATCCAGCAGATCCTGGCCAGTGAGGACGCCAAGCGCGCCTTCTCCACCCAGGGGATGGATCCGGCCACCAGCACGCCGGAGGCCTTCGGCCAGCTCGTGGAGCGAGATGCGGCCCGGTGGGCACAACTGATCAAGGCGCGCCAGATCACGGCCGACTGAACTTCGCAGACACAAGATCTCTGAAGGGTCTCAGCCCTCCAGCCCAAGCGATTCAGGGACACATCATGGACATTGCCATCATCGGGGGCGGCATCGCCGGCCTGGCCTTCGCCCTGGCGCTGCACCAGCGCGGCCTGCACTGCACCGTGTATGAGGGTGTGCGGGAAGTACGCGAGGTGGGGGTGGGCATCACGCTGCTGCCCCACGCCATGCGCGAGCTCACGGCCCTGGGTCTGCTGGACGAGATCCGCGCCGTGGCCATCGAGAACGAGGAAAGCGTCTTCTACAACCGCTGGGGCCAGTACATCTACCGCGAGCCGCGCGGCCGGCACGCCGGCCACGAGCACCCGGAGTTCGGCATCCACCGCGGCAAGCTGCACGGCATCCTGCACCGGGCGGCGCTGCAACGCCTGGGCCCGCAGCGCGTACTCACAGGCCACCGCTGCGAAGGCGTGCTGATCGAAGACGAGGGCGTGACGTTGCGCTTCGCCGAGTCGCCCGGCGGCTCTGTAGCGCCCGGCCCGGTGCGCGCCGACATCGCCGTGGCCTGCGATGGTGTGCACTCGGCCGTGCGCCGCCAGCTCCACCCCACCGACCGGCTGTGCTTTGCCGGCATCAACACCTGGCGCGGCACCACCGTGCACCGGCCCATCCTCAGCGGCCGCAGCTACCTGCGCGTGGGCTCGATTGCCACCGGCAAGATGGTCATCTACCCCATCGTCGACAACGTCGATGGCCAGGGCAACCAGCTCATCAACTGGGTGGCGGAGATCGGGCGCGAAGGCTCGGCCATGAACGACTGGAATCAGCCCGGGCGACTGGAAGACTTCCTGCCCACCTTCGAGCGCTGGCGCTTTGATTGGCTGGACGTGCCAGCGCTGATCAGTGGCGCGCAGGCGATCTTCGAGTACCCGATGGTGGACCGCGACCCCCTGCCCTTCTGGGGCCAGGGCCGGGTGACGCTGATGGGTGACGCCGCCCACCCCATGTACCCACGTGGCTCCAACGGCTCGGCCCAGGCGCTGCTGGACGCCCGCACGCTGGCCGATGAGCTGGCGGCCAGCGTCACCGCAGGTACTCCACCGCAGCAAGCGCTGCGCCGCTACGAAGACCAGCGTCTGCCGGCCACCGCGCGCGTCGTGCAGACCAACCGCACCCTGCCGCCCGACGCCATCATCATGAAGGCCGACGAGTTGAGTGGTGGCCAGCCCTTCGGCCACATCGACGATCTCATCAGCGCCGAAGAGCTGCGCGCGATCTCGCGCAACTACCAGCAGGTGGCGGGGTTTGCGTTGAAGAACTGAGGGCCGGCTCAGACCCTCCCGCGCTCAGGCAGACGCCAACCGAAAGTCCATGCGCATCACCGGCACCGCGGGCCCTGGCAGGCTCAGGCGCTGCGCAGCCACCGGGTCTTGCTCATCGGCGTAGCGGCCGATCAGCGCCTCGCGCACGCCAAACACCGCATCACGCTCCAGGTAAGGGTCTTCGGCATCGAAGATCTCGGTCACCAGCGTGCGGTGACCGGGTGCGGACACGATGACGTGGAAGTGCGCCGGGCGCCAGGAGCCGCGGCCCGCAGGCTGCACCAGGTCCACCCAGGCCGGGCCATCGGTGGGGATCTGGTACGGCACCGGGCGGATGGTGGCGATCTCGTAAGCCCCTTGCGCATCCACGCGCAACTGGCAACGCAGGTTGTCGCGCGGCTGGGCCGGGTCCAGCTGCCAGTACAGGCCGTTGGCGGCGTTCTGCCAGAAATCCAGCACCGCCTCTTTCAAGGGCTGCCCCTCAGCGCCCGTGACACGCCCGCGCAGCAAGATGCGTTCACCCGCGTTGTCGCCGATCAGGTTCGCGGGGTTGTCTTTCCAGGGCGATCCCACGGTGTGGAAAGGCCCGAGAACGCTGCCGGGCGTGGCCTGCGGGTGCGAGCCCAGCAAGTCCACCAGGCTGGACAGGCCGGTGACGTCCGACAGCAGCGAGAACTCGCTGCGTTCGGCATTGGAGATGTCCCCCACACGGTGCAGGAAGGCCATGGCCGCGCGCCACTCGGCGTGGCTGAGCTTCACCTCGCGGGCGTAGGCGTGCAGGTGGCGCACGAGGGTCTGCACCAGCTCACGCTGGCGTGCATCGGGCAGGCCGGCGAAGCTGTCGACGGCCGCAGCCGTGATGTTGTCCAGGGTCAGGTTGCGCAAGATGAGTCCGGATGCTGAAGGGTCGAAAAAGGTGGCGCGGGGCGGGCCAGGGGCTCCGCTTCTCAATCCGCCTTCAGGCCGTTGTCCTTGACCACCTTGCCCCACTTCGCCACCTCGCTCTCAAGGTAGCGGCGCAGGGTGGCCCGGTCCATCGGCTGGCCGTCCAGAGACAGTGCGGCGAAGCGCTCCTTGACGGCGTCGGCGGCCAGGGCCTTGCCGATCTCCGCGCTGAGGCGATCCAGCACTTCGGCCGGCACTCTGGCGGGCGCGAACACGGCAAACCAGGTGTTGGCCTCGAAGCCGGGATAGCCCAGCTCGGCCACCGTGGGCACGTCCGGCAGTGCCGGGCTGCGCTTGAGCGACATCACCGCAATCGGTCGCACCTTGCCGGCCTTGGCATGGGGCACCGCCGGCGGCATGGAGGTGCTGGCAATGGGCACCTGCCCGCTGAGCGCCGCCTGCGTGGCCGCGGCGGGCTGGAAAGGCACGTGCGTGACGTCCACCTTGGCCAGGGTGCGGAACAGCAGCTCGGCCCCCAGGTGCGTGGTGGTGCCGTTGCCGGACGAGGCGTAAGACATCTTGCCGCCGCGGGCCAGGGCCAGCAGCTCCGACAGGTTGTTGGCCTTCACGTCAGGGTGCACGTAGAGCATGTTGGGCGTGACCCCGGTCATCGCCACGGGCTGCAGATCGCGCAGCGCGTCGTAGCCGGCGTTGGCGAACAGCGACGGGTTCACCGAGTAGGCCACGCTGTGCATCAACAGGGTGTAGCCATCGGCCGGTGCGTTCATCACCTGCTGGGTGGCGATGTTGCCGCCCGCGCCGGGCTTGTTCTCGATGATCACGTTCTGGCCCATCTGCGCGGTGAGCTGCGGGCCCAGCAGACGCGCGATGATGTCGGTCGAGCTGCCCGGGGCGAAGGCGACCACGATGCGGATGGGCTTGTCAGGCCAGGCGGCGTGGGCCTGGCCCCACCAGCCAAGGGCTGCGGTCAGCAGGCAGATCAACCGGGTCTTCATCACAAGCGGGCTCCTGTTCGGTGTGCTCGGGTCCTGCGGGCGACGGTGTTGCCAACCCCGCCGCCTGATTGGAAGCCAGGTGCCGGCGCAGCGGCAGGGGGAATTCCCCAGGGCTGCGGACCCCTTCGCCGCCTGGCGCATCTCCCGCTTGCGCGTCTCACCCCGGACGCGGCTTGACCCGGCTGCCCTCGGCCACCGTCGGCGGCGGGTAGGCGATGACCACCTCGCCCGGCACCAACCCGGAGCGCACCCAGGCCAGGCTGCCGTTGCGCGCCACCACCTGCACCGCACGCAGACGCGCACGACCGCCTTCGATGACGAACACGCCCATCGTGTCGGCGGGCTGCGCAGGCCCCGGCCAGGGGAACACGGCGCTCACCGGCACGCGCAGCACGTCGGCCTCCTGCCGGGTCAGGATGCGCACCACCACGCGCCAGCCGTCACCCAGCAGAGCTGCGGGCGCCGCCTCAGCCCGCCCCACACCTGCCGCGGAGGGCGCCGGCGTTGGCACCAGATCGATCAGCACGTTCACCCGCTGCTCCTCCACCCCCAGCGCCGACACCTTGGTGAAGGCAGCCGGCTCCACGCGACGCACCTGACCCGCCAGTGAACCTGGCCCGCCCCAGCGCTCGATGCGCACGGGGCTGCCAGGGCGGGCCAGGGCGGCATCGCCGGTCAGCAGTTCGGCCACGATCTCGATGCGCGTGGTGTCGGCCAGGTCCAGCAGCGGTGTGCCGATACCCACCACCCCCTCGCTGGCCTGGTGCACCCGCAGCACCATGCCCGCCACCGGCGCGCGCACGGTGAAGGTGCGGCCGGAGGACGCCGCCGCAGACGACAACTCCAGCGCCACCCGGGTCTGCTGCAGTTCGAAACGCGCCACGCGTTCGCTCTCCACGGCCCCTTCGCGCTCGCGGGTGGCCGCGTCCAGGGCCAGGCGGTCGGCATCCGCCTTGGCCGGGGACACAAAGCCCTGCGCCACGAGCTGCGCGTTGCGCCGCTGCTCGTTCAAGGCCTGGTCCACGCCCACCTGGGCTGCACGCACCCGGGTGCCGGCGCGCTCCAGGGCGGCCTGCGCGGCTGCGGCGCGGGCCTGCTGCTCGCCCCGGCTTCGCTCGTCCAGCAGCGGCGATGGCAGCGGCTCGATCAGCGCCAGGGCCTGCCCTGCCTGCACGGCGTCTCCCTCTCGCAAAGCCATGCGACGAAGCCGTCCGGCGATGGGTGCCGTCACGGCATGGCGTTCCGTCACCCGTGTGCGCCCGTCTTCCTCCACCGCCGTCTCGAAGAGGCCGCGGCGGGCTGCCACGGCCTCCACCTCCACCGCCCGCGGCGCGAAGGCCCAGGCCAGCAGCCCCGCGGCCACCACGCCTGCGCCCACGAGCGCGATCCAGGTGTTGCGCTTCATGCCAAACCTCCTGTTGTCATGCCTGCCGTGCCCCGTTCATTCGCGGACTCACTCCCGGGTCTTGAGCGCCGCCACCATGTCCAGGCGGTCGATGCGCCGGCGCACCACCAGTGCGCTGCCCACACCGGCCAGCACCACGCACACCGCCGCCCAGGCGTAGGTGCGCGGCAGGATCACCACCGGAAAGTGGAACTGGTCGGTCTTCAGCGCCGCCGACAGCAGGTGCACCAGGCCCCAGCCAGCCAGCATGCCCAGCGGCAGGGCCACCGCGATGAGCAGCGCCAGTTCGCCGAGCAGCAGGGCCGAGACTTCGCCCCGGGTGAAGCCCAGCACGCGCAGCGAGGCCAGTTCCCAAGCCCGCTCCGACAGCGCGATGCGCGCGTTGTTGTAGACCACGCCCACGGCGATGACGGCGGCAAACACCGTCATCACCGTGCTCATGATGCGGATGTTGCGCGCCGTGATCTGCTCCATGTTGCGCAGCAGCGTGGCCTTGCTGAAGGCCCCGCCCACGCGCGGCATCTCCCGCGTGGCCTCCAGCAACTCGGCCTCGCGGCCGCGTTCCACGCCCAGCGAGAAGCCGCCAGCCACATCGCCCTCGCCCAGGGCCCGGTTCAGGGCCGTGCGCTCCATCGTCGCGTTCAGGCCCATGGTCTCCTGCACGGTGGCGTCCACCGTCAGCGTCAAGGTGCGCGGCCGGCCCTCCAGCACCTCGGCCTGCACCGAGTCGCCCACCCGCAGGCCCAGCTTGTCGGCCAGGCGGTCGGTGAGCACCAGGCCTTGCCCCGCCAGGCGCACGGCGCGGCCCTGCGCGTCGATCACCTGGTTGAGCTGCGCGTCGGCGTCCAGCCCGCGGATCTGCACCCGCTGGCGGCGCGCGCCGTGCACCAGGTCCACCGCCACCTGGCGCGTGGACTCCACGCGGAACACCCCGGGCGCGCGGGCCAGCGCCTGCGCGGCGGTGTCGTTGGTCGTCTCCAGCATCCACACCTGCACATCAGCGCGCATGGCCACGTTGAACTGCCGCTCAACGATGTGGCCGATGGCATCGCGGAAGAAGTTGCCCAGCACGACGATGGCCACGGCTGCCGCCACCCCGGCCACTGCGAGGCTGCTGCGCCAGGGCCGACGCTCCAGTTGGCGCAGGATCATGCGCAGCGAGGTGGGCAGGCGGGTCAGGCCCAAACGCTCCAGCAGCGTGCGACGGTAGTGCGCCGGTGCGGGCGGGCGCATGGCCTCGGCCGGGGCCAGGCGGGCCGTGGCGCGGATGGCGTGCAGCGTGCCCAGCACCGCCGTGGCCACCGTGATGCCGATGGCCAGCAGCACCAGTTCCAGCGGCAGCCGGTGGTCGAAGCTCGGGAAGCGAAAGAACTCGGCGTACAGGCCCGTGAACATCAGCCCCAGGCCCTTGCCCAACGCCACGCCGAGCACCGAGCCCGCCGCCACCACCAGCAGCACGAAGCCCAGATAGTGGACGGCCAGCGCCCGGTTGGCATAGCCCAGCGCCTTGAGCGCGGCGACCTGCTCACGCTGCGTGGCCACCATCCTGGACACCACCACGTTCAGCAGGAAAGCGGCCACGCCCAGGAAGATGGCGGGCAACACGGTGCCGATGACGCGCTGTTCGGCGATCTCGTTGTCCAGCATGGCGTGCGAGCTCTGATGCTCGCGGCCGTGCGGGTCGCGCCCGCCGTAGCGCTGCAGGATGGGCTTGAGCGCCGCGATCACGCGGCGCTCGTCGGCGCCGGGGGCCAGGCGAAAGGACAGGCGGTTGAAGGCGCCCTCCATGTCCCATACCGCGGCCAGCACCTGCGCGTCCACCCAGAACACGCCGAAGCCGCGCGGGTCGGGCATGCCGAACATGCCGGCAAAGACGTACTCCGGCGACAGCGCGACGCCGCGCACCACCAGGTCGCGCTGCCGACCGTTGATCACCGCCTGCAAGCGCGCGCCGGGCTTCAGGGCATGCGCCTGGGCAAACGCCTCCGACACCCACGCGGGGATGGCGCCGTCGGGCTGGGTGCGGCCGGGCGACATCGAGGCGTCGTCGGCCATGCCGCTGCGCAGCACGATGCGGTTGAGCTCGCGCGGCCATCGCGGGTCGATGCCGATCAACTGGCCCATCAGCGGGTCCGACAGGCCTTCAATGCGCAGCCGCACCGGCCGCTCTACCGTGGCCTGCACCAGGGCCACGCCGGGCACGGCCTGCAGCACCGGCAGCAGCGACAGCGGCGCACGCCGTACCGAGGCGAACACGTCGGCGAACCGGCCCTGCTCGTAGAAGCGGTCGCGCGCATCCGACAGCGAGGCCACGGCCGACAGCGTGGTGAGGAATCCGGCCACGGCACTGGCCACCACCAGCGCAATGGTCAGCGCCTGGCTCCACATGCGCGTCAGGTCGCGCAGCAGCTTGCGGTTCAGAGCCTTCATGGGGCGCTCTTCACCCGGCGTTCCTCACCACGCCACCTCGGAGGCGCTGGCGCGCTGCGCGTGGCGCTCCTCGCGCTGGATGCAGCCGTCGCCCAGGTACAGCACCCGGTCGGCCATGCGTGCGATGGCGGCGTTGTGCGTGATCACCACGGTCGTGGTGCCCAGGCGCTGGTTGATGTCGGCAATGGCCTCCAGCACTCGCTTGCCGGTGGCGAAGTCCAGCGCTCCGGTAGGCTCGTCGCACAGCAGAACATCCGGACGCTTGACGATGGCCCTGGCGATCGCCACGCGCTGCTGTTCGCCGCCCGACAGTTGCGCCGGGAAATGATCCCGCCGCGGCAGCAGGTCCACCAGGCCCAGTGATTCGTCGATGTCCATGGGGTGCTCGGCGATGTCGGTCACCAGGGCCACGTTCTCGCGCACTGTCAGGCTGGGGATCAGGTTGTAGAACTGGAAGACGAAGCCCACGTGATCGCGCCGGTAGCGCGTCAGCGCGGCCTCGTCGGCGCCGTCTAGCCGGTGATCGGCAAACCAGACCTCGCCCGAGGTGGGCACGTCCAGCCCGCCCAGGATGTTCAGAAGCGTGCTCTTGCCGCTGCCCGAGGGGCCCAGCAGCACGACGAACTCGCCCGCAGCGATCTCCAGCGACACATCGCGCAGCGCGACCACCTCGGTCGCGCCGCTGCCGTAGGTCTTGCGCAGGGCTCGGGCGACGAAGATGGGAGGGGCCGGCACGGCAGTGAGCCCTGGGTGGCAGGGCCGGAGAAGTCAGGGCGTGCGCTGATTCTGGTCAAGCCGCGCCGGCACGCCTTGCGCTGAAACAAGAGACAGCGCCATGCGGAGCGCAGGCTCAGTGCGCGTTGGCCAGCGCGCCGCGCGCCACGAGCTCATCGCGCCAGACGGCCGCAATCGCCAGCGTCAGCACCAGGCCCGTCAGCACGAACGTCAGGCCCGTGGGCCGGTAGCCCCAGAGCGGGATGAGCGCGCCCGCGGCCATCAAGCCCAGCGGCAGGGTGTAGATGGCCAGCATGCGCACCCCCATGATGCGGCCGCGAAAACGCTCTTCGGTCGTGCGCAGCAGGATGATGGACAGCGTCACCATGCTCAGGCTCTGCGCAACGCCGGCCAGCAGCAGCGTGACCAGCGCCACCTGCAGGCTCGTGGCCAGGACGAAGCCCCCCAGGCACAGGTACCAGGCCAAGGTCGCGGCCAGCATCACCCGCGCCTGGGGCAGGCGCCGGCCCCAGGCGCTCAGGGCAAGCGAGCCGATCAGCGCTCCGCAGGCAAAGCTGGCCACCAGCCAGCCCAGGCCCCGCTGGTCCAGCTGGAAGACCTCCCGCGCGGTGTAGGGCATGAGGCCCATGGTCAGAGGAAAGGCGTTGAGGTTCACCAGGGCGGCCAGGCTCATGGCCGCACGCAGCCGGGGCGTGTGCCAGACATGGGCCAGCCCCTCCTTCACCTCTCGCCAGGGTGACAGCCGAGGAGGCCGCGCAGGAACCGGGGTGGCCGGCGGCACCTCGGGCCCGCGCGCTGCCGCATACAGCGTCATCAGGGCCGCTCCGACGTACAGGGCGGTGATGACCACGTAGGCCGGCACCATCCCGAAGGCCGCCATGAAGCCCGCGCCCGCCAGCGCGCCGCAGATCCGGGCCGAATCCTGCGTGGTGCGTGACACGCTCAGCGCCGCCACCAGGTGCTGCGCCGGCAAGGTCGCGCTGATCAGGGCGCTGCGCATGCCGATGTCGGACGGCCGTACCACCCCGGCCAGCGCCGCCACCACCAGCACCAGGGTCGGGCTCAGTTGCCCGCTGAAGGCACTCAGCAGGATCACGCCGGCGAAAAAGGCATAGGCCAGGCGCAAGGCTCCGAGCACCCGGCCCAGGCCCAGCCGGTCCCCCAGCATGCCCACCACGGGCGACACCAGGGTACCCACATACATCAGCGAGCCGAACAGCGTGAGCAGCACCACCGAGCCCGTCTCCACCAGCACGTACCACCCCAGGATCAGCGTCTCCATCTCCATCGCCCAGGCCGTGCAGAGATCGGCCGGCCACAGGAAGCGAAAGCTGCGCGTGCGAAAAGGCGCCAGCGCCGTGGCGGCGCTCAAAGGCGCACCTGCCGCAGGGAGGTAAGAGCCGGGGGATGCATGGGTGCGGGCATTCGGTGCCAGAGGCGCGCAGTATCCGCCTGCCGGAGCGCGGCCCTGCCATCCTTCGCGACCCGGGACCCATGGCCTGCAGACGGCCAACTGTCAATGAGATGCTGTGATGCGTTGATGATTCGATGCGCTTCGCTGTATGCTCGTCGCCATGCGCACCACTGTAGATATCCCCGAACCTCTGCACCGCATTGCCGCCAGCTTGGCGCAGCACACCGGCCGCAGCTTCAGCCAGACGGTCGTGGCGCTGATGGAGCGCGGGCTTCAGATGCCTGTGGCGGCCGCGGAAGCAAAGGCTGAGGCGCCGGGGGGGACCAGCCCGCAGATCCACCCGCTGACGGGTCTGCCGGTCACGCGCAGTCGCCGCGTCGTCACGCCAGAGGACGTGGCGGACCTGGAGGACGAGGCGTGAGGGCCCGGACGCGCCCAGCCGCACCCGATCCCGACGTCCAACTGCTGGATGGCAACGTCCTGGTGGCCCTCACCGATGCGGCCCATGTCCATCATGAGCAGGCAGTGGGGTGGTTTGCCAACGACGATCGTCTCTTCGCCACCTGCCCCATCACCCAGGGCACGTTGCTGCGCATGCTGCTGCGCCTGGGAGGTGCACCAGACATCCAGACCGCTCAGGCCGTCCTGGGCGCTCTGACCTCACACGCCCGGCACCGGTTCTGGCCCGATGACATCGACTACGGCGCCGTGCTCACCCGCGGGCTGCAAGGGCATCGGCAGGTGACGGACGCCTATCTTGCGGCCCTGGCGCGCCACCATCACGGTCGGTTGGTGACCTTCGATCGCGGCCTGGCCGCCTTGCATGACGATGTGGCTACCCTGATCGGGTGATCACGCGTCAGGTTTGGCCTGCTCCGCTGCCGGCGCCCCGGCAACATCGTCTGCCTCATCTCCAAAGGCGGTGCGAAAACTTCCCGCCTCCAGCCCCTGCTGCTGCAGCCAGCGCACCATCACGGCCTCGTAGCCGTGGGTGACGATGACGCGCTGCGCGCCCGTGGCGGCGATGGCGCGTTGCAGGCCCGGCCAGTCGGCGTGGTCGCTGAGCACGAAACCGCGGTCCAGGCCCTGGCGGCGCCGTGCGCCGCGCAACTGCATCCAGCCGCTGGCGAACGCACTGCTGCACTCGCCCAGGCGGGCCGCCCAGGCACTGCCCTGCACCGAGGGCGGCGCCACCACGAGGGCCTGGCGCAGCAGGCTGCGGTCCGTGATGTCCTCCAGGCGAAGGGTCTTCGGCAGCGGCACCCCCGCCGATCGGTAGGCCTCGTTCAAGCCCTGCACGGCTCCGTGCACGACGATCGGCCCGATGGACGCGTCCACCCCGGCCAGCAGCCGCTGCGCCTTGCCGAAGCTGTAGGCCAGCAGCAGGCTGACGCGGCCGGCCTGCGCATTACCCGCCCACCAGCGGTTGATGTCGGCAAACACCTCGCCGGGCGCTCGCCACCGGTAAATGGGCAGCCCGAAGGTGCTCTCGGTGATGAAGCATTCGCAGCGCACGGGCTCGAAGGCGTCGCAGGTGGCGTTGTCGGCCGCGGTGGGCGCGTCGCCGCGGCAGAAGTAGTCGCCCGAGGCCACCCAGACCCGTCCGGCATGCTCCACCCGCACCTGGGCCGAGCCCAGCACATGCCCGGCGGGGTGCAGGCTGATGGTCGCAGCCCCGATGCGCAGGCGCTGCCCGTAGCCCAGGGTCTGCAGTTGGATACCGCCCAGGCGGGCGCGCAGCACGCCTTCGCCCTGCGCGCTGCACAGGTAGGCCGCGTGGCCGCGGCGTGCGTGGTCAGCGTGGGCGTGGGTGATGACGGCCCGGTCCACCGGCCGCCAGGGGTCGATGTGGAAATCGCCCGCGGGGCAGTACAGCCCCTCGGGCCGCAGGACGATCAGGTCACTGTCAGCAGCGTCGGACACGATGTGTCATTCTGACCGCTGTGCCCCCGCTGCGCCGCATGCCGATGCCCGTTTCGATTCCACAGGACCCAAGCTCACCGCTGCGCATCTTCCTGTCCGTCAGGGGACGGGTGTCGCGTCGCACCTTCTGGCTCTACGGCGTGCTGGCCCTGCTGGGCCTGGGCCTGCTGGGCCATGCGCTTCTGGGCATTGCAGGGGTGGAACAGGGCAGCATCGAGGTCATCGTGAACCTGTTGCTGGTGTGGCCCGCCGTCGCCATCTCGGCCAAGCGCTGGCAAGACCGGGACCGAGCCCCCTGGTGGGTGCTGATCTCCCTCGTTCCCGTGGTGGGCTGGCTGTGGGCGCTGATCGACAACGGCTTCGTCAGGGGCACGCCTGGGCCCAACCGCTTCGGCGAGCCTCCTGCCGGCTGAGCGCAACGCCAGCCTTCAGTAGCGGCCCGTGATCCCCGCGGCACGCAAGTAGACGTTGGCCACCCAGGCCACGAAGCCCCGCATGAGCCAGCCGCGAAGGCCCGGCCGCACGAGCGGCGCGGTCACCTCCTGGGATACCGAGAAGGCCTGCTCCAGCCGATTGCCCAGGTCGGCAGCGAAGGCCTCGTCCAGCACCACCACGTTGGCCTCCAGGTTCAGCAGCAGCGACAGCGGGTCGATGTTGGAACTGCCCACCGTGGCCCACTGCCCGTCCACCACCGCCACCTTGGCGTGCAGGAACGCCGGCGTGTACTCGTAGACACGGATGCCGCGCGAGAGCATCTCGTCGTACAGCACGCGCGCCGCCAACCCGGCCAGGCGGTAGTCGATCTTGCCCTGCATCAGCAGGCGGATGCGCACGCCGCGCGCCGCCGCCCGGCGCAGCGCACGTCGGAAGGCGCGCCCGGGGTAGAAGTAGGAGCAGGCGATGTCGATGCGTTCACGCGCCTTGCCGATGGCCTCCACATACGCGCGCTCGATGGCACGGCGGTGCGCGACGTTGTCGCGCACCACCAGTGCCACCCGCGCCGGGGTGCCGGCCAGGGGTGCGAACCCGGCGGCCTCCTGCGGGCTGTCAGGGCCGTCGCCGCGCAGCCAGTCCCGCAAGCGCCTGCGCCGCTCCCCCATCGGACGGGGCACTTGCGGGGCGTTGGCGCGCATGTCCCTGATCAACTGCACCACGCGCTGCACGGGCTCCGGGTTCTGCACCAAGAGGGCCACTTCCTCGCGCCAGCCCCGGCCCACATGAGCGCGGGTCCACAGGGCATGGACCAGGCGCTGCACCTCGGCGGCCACCTGCCCCTCCACCTGCACGGCGAAATCCAGGCGCGGCTCCTCGGTCCAGCCGTGCTGCACGTCGAAGCGGTCATCCACCACGTTGATGCCGCCCACGAAAGCGAGCTGGCCATCCACCGCACACAGCTTCTGGTGCATGCGGCGCAACTGGCTCGGGTGGCTCCAGGCCCACCACCGCTCCAGAGAGCGGAAGACCTCGAAGCCGACCTGGCTGCCCTGCAACTGGCGTCGCAGCACGGCAATGCGTCCGTTGCTGCCAAACCCGTCCACCACCAGCCGCACCTGCACGCCGCGCCCGGCAGCGTCCCGCAAGGCCTGCACCACCTGGCGGCCGGAGGGGTCGTCGTTGAAGATGTAGGTGGCCAGCCAGACCTCGGTGCGGGCCTGGTCGATGGCGCGCACCATCGCGGGGAACAACTCGTCGCCGCCGCGCATGAGCGCCACGCGATGGCCGCCCTCGAAAGGCGCGAGCAGCGGTTCGACGTCGCTCACGACCGCCCCCGCTGCACAAGACACGGGCGGTGGGGGCGGTGCGAGCGGGCACCTGGGGCCCTCATGCGGCCTCCAGTTCCACCAGCAGCGGCAGGTGGTCAGACCATTTGCGCCAGCCCGCCCCGCGCGGCACCAGGGTGGAGCGGCAGCGCAGGCCGCGCAGGTACACGCGGTCCAGCGCGAACACCGGCGCCAGCGCCGGGAACGTGGGCTTGTGCACGGCCGGCCAGCCCGCAGGGGCGGGGTCGCTGGCACGCGCCAGGCCGATCTCGCGCATTGGCGCGTCGAGCTTCTCGCTCCAGTCGTTGAAGTCGCCGGCCACCATCAAGGGTTCCCCGGCCGGCACCTCGCCGTGGAGGTACTCGGCCAGGCGTTGCACCTGGCGCACGCGCCCGGCATGCAGCAGGGCGAAGTGCGCCACCACCACATGCACGCACAGGCCTTGCCACAGCACCGGCACATGCAGCAGGCCGCGCTGCTCGAAGCGGTGGTCGCTCACATCATGGTGCGCCACCTCGCCAATGGGCCAGCGGCTGAGCAAGGCGTTGCCGTGCTCGCCATGGCGGGTGGCCGCGTTGGTGCGGTAGGCGACCTCGTAGCCCTCAGGGGCCAGAAAATCGGCCTGCCCGCCCTCGGGCCAGCCCTGGCGGCTGTGCCGGAAGCGCCGCGCGTCACGGTGGTGGAACAGGCGCACCTCCTGCAGGCACACCACGTCCGCGTCAAAGCTCTCGACCGCCAGGCCCAGGTTGTGGATCTCCAGGCGCTTGCGCGGGCCCATCCCTCGAACGCCCTTGTGGATGTTGTAGGTGGCCACGCGCAAGGTGTCCTGCGCCGGCAGCGGACCCTCATGCAAGGAAGTGCGATCTCGGACAGCAGGCATGGCCTGCGAGGCTACACGAAGCGCGGCAACTGCAGGATCGCCTCGGCATTGCTGGGGGAAAAGCAGCGATCGGCGGCCTCTTGCCAGGGCAGCCATTCCAAGCGCAGGTGTTCGCGGGGGTTCAGGGTCACGGGAATGCCGGCAGGCACCTGCAGGCCGAAGACATGCTCGGTGTTGTGCGTCACACCGGGTGCGTAACGATGCCGCCACACCGGATAGATCTCGTAGACGTTGCGCAAGCCCCAGTCACGCAAGCGGGTCAGCGGCACGTCGGGGCTGCCCACGGCGATGCCCGTTTCCTCCGCCACCTCCCGCACCGCCGTCTCCGCCAGGGGTTCGTCCAACCGGTCCTTCGATCCCGTGACGCTCTGCCAGAAACCGGGCTTGTCGGCCCGCTCGATCAGCAGCACGTCCAGGCGGGCGGTGTGGATCACCACCAGCACCGACTCGGGGATCTTGGGCGGCTTCACGCCGGCTGCGGGTTGCGCAAGCGGATGTGCAGTTCGCGCAGCTGAGCTTCGTCCACCTGGCTGGGGGCGCCGGTCAACAAACACTGGGCACGCTGCGTCTTGGGGAAGGCGATGACGTCACGGATGGAGTCCGCCCCCGCCATCAGCGTGGCGATGCGGTCCAGGCCGAAGGCCAGGCCGCCGTGCGGCGGCGCGCCGTACTGCAGCGCGTCCAGCAGGAAGCCGAACTTGACCTTGGCGTCCTCAGGCGTGATCTTCAAGGCATCGAACACCTTGCGCTGCACCTCGGCGCGGTGGATACGCACCGAGCCGCCGCCGATCTCCCAGCCGTTGAGCACCATGTCGTAGGCCTTGGCGATGCAGGCGCCGGGGTCGGTGTCCATCAGGTTCTCGTGCCCGTCCTTGGGCGCCGTGAACGGGTGGTGCACGGCCGTCCAGCGGTCGGCTTCGTCGTCGTGCTCGAACATCGGGAAGTCCACCACCCACAGCGGCGCCCAGCGGTCCTCGAACAAGCCCTTGGAACGACCGAAGTCGCTGTGGCCCACCTTCACGCGCAACGCGCCGATGGCGTCGTTCACCACCTTGGCCTTGTCGGCGCCGAAGAAGATCAGGTCGCCGTTGCAGGCGCCCGTCCTGGCGATGATCTGCTCGATGGCGCTGTCGTGCAGGTTCTTCACGATCGGACTTTGCAGGCCGTCGCGGCCCTTGCCGGCGTCATTGACCTTGATCCACGCCAGGCCCTTGGCGCCGTAGATCTTCACGAACTCGGTGTAGGCGTCGATCTCGCCGCGGCTCATCTCCCCACCCTGGGGCACGCGCAGGGCCACCACGCGCCCGCCCGGGTTGTTGGCCGGGCCGGAGAACACCTTGAAGTCCACGTCCTTCATCACCGAGGTCAGCTCGGTGAACTCCAGCTTCACGCGCAGGTCGGGCTTGTCGGAGCCGTACTTCGCCATGGCATCGGCGTAGCTCATCACCGGGTACACCGGCAGCTCGACACCCATGGCGCGACGGAAGACGTGGCGGATCATGGCCTCGGTGATGGCGCGGATCTCTTCCTCCTTCAGGAAAGAGGTCTCGATGTCGATCTGCGTGAACTCGGGCTGGCGGTCGGCGCGCAGGTCCTCGTCACGGAAGCACTTGGTGATCTGGTAGTAGCGGTCGAAGCCCGCGACCATCAGCAACTGCTTGAAAAGCTGCGGGCTTTGCGGCAGCGCGAAGAAGGTGCCGTCATGCACGCGGCTGGGCACCAGGTAGTCGCGTGCGCCCTCGGGCGTGCTCTTGGTGAGCATGGGCGTCTCGATGTCGACGAAACCCTGCTCGTCCAGGAACTTGCGCACCTCGATGGCCACGCGGTAGCGCAGCATCAGGTTCTTCTGCATGGCAGGACGGCGCAGGTCCAGCACGCGGTGCGTCAGGCGCACGGTCTCGGACAGGTTGTCGTCGTCGAGTTGGAACGGCGGCGTGACGCTGGCGTTGAGCACCTCCAGCTCATGGCACAGGATCTCCACCTTGCCGCTGGTGAGGTTGGCGTTCTCGGTGCCGGCCGGGCGCGGGCGCACCAGCCCGACGATCTTCAGGCAGAACTCGTTGCGCACGCCCTCAGCGGCGCGGAACATGTCCGGGCGGTCGGGGTCGCACACCACCTGCACCAGGCCTTCGCGGTCGCGCAGGTCCACGAAGATGACGCCGCCATGGTCGCGGCGGCGGTGGGCCCAGCCCATCAGGGTCACGGTCTGGCCCATCAAGGTCTCGCTGACCAGGCCGCAGTAGGTGGTTCTCATGGCATCTCTCCGAAAATCTCTTGGGGCGTCGTCTGTCCCGGGTGGCGCACCGAAGCGTGGCGGCGGTGCAGATGGCCCCTGATATGCCAGGGGCCGGGCTGTCGGCTGCAGCGGGGCCTCAGGGGCCCTCAGGGCTGAACGCAGGCCGGCGCGCTCAGCCCTGCGGATTGGGGTCGGCCTCCCCCGGCCGGGCCGGTGGGGGCGAAGTCGGCGGGGGCACCACCACCCCCATGGAGATGATGTACTTCAGCGCCTGGTCCACGCTCATGTCCAGCGGCACGATGTCCGTGCGGGGCATCATCAGGAAGAAACCCGAGGTAGGGTTGGGCGTGGTGGGCACGTAAAGGCTGACATGCTCCACTCCGAGGTGACGCGCCACTTCGCCACCGGGCTTGCCGGTGACGAAGGCCACCGTCCAGGAGCCCGCGCGCGGGTACTGCACCAGCACGGCTTCACGAAACGCGTTGCCGTTGCTGGAAAACAGCGTGTCCGAGACCTGCTTGACCGAGCTGTAGATCGACTTGACGATGGGGATGTTCTGCAGCACCCGGTTCCATTGCCGCGCGACCCACTGGCCCACCACGTTGGTGACGAACATTCCCGTCAACAACAGCAGCGTGGCCAGCACGATGACGCTCAGGCCCGGCACATGGCGCAGGCCCTCGATGGCCGCGTGCGTGGTGGGCGGCAGCACCGCCTGCGTGGCGCCCAGCAACAAGCCGAACAGGCCGTCCATGGAACCCAGCAGCCAAGTCAGCACCCACAAGGTGATGCCGATGGGCGCCCAGGCCAGCAGGCCGGCCAGCAGGTATTTCTTCATGAACTGGACGGCGCGGAAGGGGACGCAGCCGGTGCGGGCGCGGGCGCCGGTGCGGCCACCGCAGCGCCCGAGCCGGCATCGGTGGACGCCGCTGCTGCGGGCTTGTCGCTGCTGCCTTCGGCAGGCTTGTCAGACGCCTTGTCGCCAGGCTTTTCGCCAGACTTGTCAGCCGCCGCCCCGCCCTTGTTCGAACCCCCGTCACGGAAGTCAGTGACGTACCAGCCCGATCCCTTGAGCTGGAAGCCGGCGGCGGTGACCTGCTTCACGTAGGTAGACGCCCCGCAGGCGGGGCACACGGTCAGCAGGGGATCAGAGATCTTCTGCAGGACGTCCTGGCGGTGTCCGCAGGACTCGCACTTGTAGGCGTAGATCGGCATGGGCGCACGAAGGGACGAGGACGGGACGAAAACCGCGCATTATAAGTTTGCGCCCCGATCCAGCGCCCCGCCCTCAATGTGCCTTGGCGCCAGCGCCGCCCGTGCCGTGGGCGCCGGGGTGCCCGTGGTGCTTCAGCACATACTCGATGGAATGACCGCGGTGGGCCACGATGGTGGGCGCCAGCGAACCCATCACCATGCCGATGATGGAGGCGAACAGACCCAACAGGTTGGCCGGGATCATCGCCTCCGGGGCCACCTGGGTGGCCGCCAGCCAGGTGCCGATGCCTAGCACCACCGACAGCAACGCGCCTTGGGTGTTGGCGCGCTTCCAGTAGGCGCCGGCCACCAGCGGGACGAAGGCTCCGCACAGGGTGACGTTGTAGGCGTTCTGCACCATCTCGTACATGGTGCTCTTGCTGTTCACGGCAAAGGCCAGGGCGCAGCCGCTGAAGATCACCAGCACCAGGCGCAGCGTCAGCAGCATCTGGCGGTCGCTCATGTGGGGCACGAAAGGCCGCAGCACGTTCTCGGTGAATGTGGCCGTGGGTGCCAGCAGGGCACCGCTGGCCGTGGACAGGATGGCCGACAGCAGGGCGCCGAAGAACATGATCTGAGCCCACATCGGCATCTGGCCCAGCACCAGATCGGGCAGGATGCGCTGGATCTCGCGCGCGTCCTCGCTGGCGAACAGCTTGGCCAGTTCCGGCGCATTCACCACCGCCGCGAAGGCGATGTACATGGGCACGAAGGCAAAGCAGAAATACACCAGCCCGCCGATCACCGTACCACGCACCGCGGTCTTCTCGTCCTTGGCGCTGGTCATGCGCTGGAAAACGTCCTGCTGCGGAATGGAGCCGAAGGCGAAGGCGAAGAAGGCGCCGGCCATGGCCCACCAGCCCGCGGCATCCATGTTCAGATCGAACAGGATCAGCTTGCCCTCGGAGGCGGCCTGCGAGATCACCTTGGCCGGCCCGCCGGCCATGTCACCCACCAGCCAGGCCACGGCGGACAGGCCGATGAGGATGATGATGGTCTGGAAGAGGTCGGTGAAGGCCACGGACCACATGCCGCCGAAGATCGTGTAGAACACCACGATGCCGGCGCCCAGCATGATGGCGGTGGTGAAGTCGACGGCACCGCCCGTCAGCACGTGGATGACCAGGCCGAGCGCGGTCAGCTGGGCCGAGGTCCAGCCCAGGTAGGACAGCACGATGGCCACGCTGGTCAGCACCTCCACGAACTTGCCGTAGCGGTGCTTGTAGAAGTCACCGATGGTCAGCAGGTTCATGCGGTAGAACAGGCGGGCGAACAGCAGCGCCGCCAGCACCAGGCACAGCGACGCTCCGAAGGGGTCGCCCGGCACGCCGCTCAGGCCGTCCCTGGCGAAGGTGGCCGACACCGACAGCACCGTCTCCGCGCCAAACCAGGTGGCGAACACCGTGGCCACGTTCATGTACAGCGGCAGGCTGCGGCCGGCCACCAGGTAGTCCTTGGCGCCATGCACGCGGCGGGCGGCCAGCAAGCCGATGGCGATGGTCACCGCCATGTAGACAACGACGAAAGTGATCAGCATGGGAGCGCTCCAGGTTGATGCTTGGTCTGTACAGGCACCACCACAACGGGCGGGCTTTCTTGGGCGGCGGCAGTGTATCGGCGCGCCCAGCGGCCGTGCCGCGTTGGGGACAAACGCCTTCTTTTCAAGGGGTCAGCCAAGCCCTTGCAAGCACCATGCCGAGCACGAAGCCCAGCGCCCCCCAGACCAGGGCCTGCAGCAGACGGTTGGTACGTCGCTGCTCGGCCAGCAGGGCCAGCAAGACGGCGGGGTCGCGATCAGGCGGGCGCTTGAGCGCGGCGTGCACCAGCCTGGGCAATTCCGGCAGCAAGTGAGCGTAGCGCGGCGCCTCGGCCTTGAAGCGATCAGCAAAGGCGCGCCAGCCCACCTGTTCGTTCATCCAGCGCTCCAGGAAGGGCTTGGCCGTGGTCCACAGGTCCAGGTCGGGGTCGAGCTCACGGCCCAGCCCCTCGATGTTCAGCAGCGTCTTCTGCAGCAGCACCAGCTGCGGCTGGATCTCCACGTTGAAGCGGCGTGAGGTCTGGAACAGGCGCAGCAGCACCTGGCCGAGCGAAATGTCCTTCAGCGGCCGCTCGAACTGCGGCTCGCACACGGCGCGGATGGCACTTTCCAGCGCGTCGATACGGGTATCCGGCGGCACCCAGCCGGACTCGACATGCAGCTCGGCCACCCGCTTGTAATCGCGGCGGAAGAAAGCGATGAAGTTCTGCGCCAGGTAGTCCTTGTCCAGCTCGGTCAGCGTGCCGATGATCCCGAAGTCCAGCGCGATGTAGCGGCCGAAGGTGGCGGGGTCCAGGCTCACCTGGATGTTGCCCGGGTGCATGTCGGCATGGAAAAAGCCGTCGCGGAACACCTGGGTGAAGAAGATGGTCACGCCGTCGCGCGCGAGCTTCTTGAAATCGACGCCCGCTTCGCGCAGGCGCTGCACCTGCCCGATGGGCAAGCCGTACATGCGCTCCATGACGATGACGGTGGGGGTGCACAGATCCCACACCATCTCGGGCACCATCACCAGGCCCAGATCCTGCATGTTGCGGCGCAATTGCGTGGCGTTGGCGGCCTCGCGCACCAGGTCCAGTTCGTCGTGCAGGTGGGTGTCGAACTCGGCCACCACTTCGCGCGGCTTCAGGCGCCGGCCATCGGCACTCAGCCGCTCCACCCAGCGCGCCAGGGTGTGCAGCAGGTCCAGGTCGCGCTCGATGGCGGCCTGCATGCCCGGGCGCAGCACCTTGACCGCCACTTCGCGGCCCGCGTGGGCACCACCGGTGCGGCCGGGCAGATCGGCACGCAGGCGGGCGAAATGCACCTGGGCGATGGACGCGCTGGCCACCGGCTCGGCGTCGAAGCGCTCGAAGATGGCGTCCAGCGGCCGCCCCAGCGCCCGCTCCACCAGCGCCGCCGACTGCGCGGCCGGAAAGGGGGGCACGCGGTCCTGCAGCCGGGCCAGTTCATCGGCCAGGTCCGGCGGCACGAGGTCGCGCCGCGTGGAGAGCACCTGTCCGAACTTCACGAAGATGGGGCCCAGCCGTTCCAGGGCCTGGCGCAGGCGCACCCCGCGGGGCGCGTTCAGATCGCGCCCGACGGTGACGATGCGAACCAGCAGCCGCACCCAGGGCTGCCTGAAGCTCTGCAGCGCCACCTCGTCCAGGCCGAAGCGCAGGACCGTGAACGCGATGAACCAAAGCCGGGCCAGACGCCTCATCGCAGCCTCATCCGCCCCTCAGGGCCCCGGTGCCACACAGGGCACGGGCGTGGACGGGTCATGGGCGGGCGCCGAAAACCGCCGCACAGCGCTGGGCCAGAGATGCCGCCTGTGGTGCCAGTTTCTCGAGGCCTTCGCGCAGGGCAGGTCCCAACTGCGCCAGCAGTTGGGCCGGGGCCGGCCCCAGGAGACGGTGAACGTCATCGGCCAGATCCCAGCGCAGGTGCTCCAGCAACCAGTTGGCGTCTGCAGCCAGCCGGGCATCACCCTCCACATGGACCTCCGGCGCACGCCCCGACAGCGCGCTCATCACCAGCCCCGCGGGATTGGACGCCTGCACGCGCACCTGCAGGTCGGGCGCGGTGTGGGATTCCTGACCGCACCACTCCAGCAAACCCGCAGGCGAGATGCGAAACACCAGTGCGGGCCACGGGGGCAGCAGCGCGGGCCAGCCTTCGGCGTGCAGCGCCACCACCCGACCGGCATGGGGCTGCAGGCGGGCCACGGCCGCCGGCTCACGGCCAAGCACATGGTTGATGAGCAAAGTCAACCGCTCCAGTGCGGCCGGGGCGAGCATGTCGTGCAGGGCGTGCCTCATACCTGAATTGTAGGGAGGCCGAAGTACGCACCGCGGATCAGACCGGATGTCGCACAGGAGGGCGGGTGGCAGCGCAGGGCAGGGCAAGCAGACAGGCAGATCCGGTATCGGACGGCGTCGGGGCGACAGGTGCTGTCGCGCGGCGAACGCATCGAGAAACACCGGGCATACGCCGCACCCAGCGCGGGCCGGCACAGGGCGATTCCGGCCCACGCGCACCGGCGGCACCGCAGGCGTCGGGGGCCCCCGGCGTTGCTGAGACCCCGGGCCTGCACCGCTTCGGACCGCTGAGCACGGCCCCCCGCATCCGCAGCTTCTTTTCGGAACCCCCTTCGGTTTCCGCGGTGCTGGCCGCAGTGATGGAGCCTGCCCTGGCCGTGGGCAGCCTGCTGGCATGGGCCTGGGCTTTGCAGGGGCACATGGCACGGGCGGACATGGTGCTGACCCTGGTGGTGCTGGCGCTGAGCTTTCCGGCGCGAGACCGTACCGCCATGCCGGCCACCGCAGTGTGGTCTGAGGTCACCGGCGCGTGGCTGGCGCGGGCGGGCGTGATCGGGCTCGGCCTGTGGTCCACCGACAGTCTGGCGCAGGTGGATCTGCGAGCGCTCACCGGAGCGTGGACCAGCACCGTGGTGTTGACGGCTGTGTCCACCCTGGGCGCCGGACGTCTGGTGGCGTGGTGGCAGGGCCGGCCGCACCGGCGCCGGCGCGCCATCGTCGTGGGCGCCGGCGCCCTGGCGGCGCGGGTCGGGCAGGCGTTGCGCGATCAGGCCGGGCGCGGCATCGACCTCATCGGCTGCTTCGACGACCGTCTGGACAGCCGCCTGGACCCGGGCGCGCGCGGCATGCGCCGGGGCGACCTGGCCGATGTGGTGGACTTCATCCACCGGCGCGGCGTGCAGGACGTCTACATCACCTTGCCGCTGGGCGGGCGCGAACCCGCGGGTTCCCGCATCCCGCGCCTGCTGCAGGCCTTGCAGGACACCACGGTCTCGGTGCACTACGTCCCGGACCTGCTGGGCATCACCATCATCCAGGGACGCCTGCGCGATGTGAACGGGGTGCCGGTGGTGGGCCTGTGCGAGACCCCCTTCACGGGGGTCAACCAACTGGTGAAGCGGGCCGAAGATCTGGTGCTGGCCGGTCTGATCACCTTGCTGATCTCGCCGCTGCTGCTGGCCGTGGCGCTGGGCGTGAAGCTCAGCTCGCCCGGTCCGGTGCTGTTCCGCCAGCGGCGCAACGGGCTGGACGGTCGCGAGATCGTGGTGTGGAAGTTCCGCTCCATGCGAACCCAGGACGACGGGACGGTGATCCGGCAGGCCACCCGGGGCGACCCGCGCATCACACCCTTTGGCGCCTTCATCCGCCGCACCTCGCTGGACGAACTGCCGCAGTTCTTCAACGTGCTGCAAGGGCGCATGAGCATCGTGGGCCCCCGACCGCACGCGGTGGCGCACAACGACGAGTATCGCGAACTGATCCGCGCCTACATGGTGCGCCACAAGGTCAAGCCCGGCATCACCGGCTGGGCCCAGGTCAACGGCCACCGGGGCGAGACCGACACGCTGGACAAGATGCGCGCCCGCGTGGAGTACGACCTGGAGTACCTGCACCACTGGTCGCTGAGCCTGGACCTGCGAATCATCGCCCGCACCGTCGCCCTGGTGCTGTGGGACCGTCATGCCTATTAGTGCCGGCGCCAGCGCCTGCGCTGCCCCCGGGCGGCATCGAAGCGACGTCACTCCCCCAACCCTGGAAAGGCCCCCATGCCGCTGAAGAACCCGCGTGCGCTGCGCTGCGTGCTGTCTGTGCCCCTGTCTGTGTGCTCCATGGCGCTGTCGGCGCATGCCTGGGCCCAGGCCCCCGGCTGGGTCTGGAGCGTGGGTCAGCAGTTCAGCCACGACTCCAACCTGTACCGATTGCCGGACGGCGTGCCGCCAGGCGCCGGGCAGTCCCGATCGGACACCGTGTCCACCACCTCGCTGGACCTCACGCTGGACCAGCCACTGGGCCGCCAGCGCCTGTTGGGGCGCGCAGGCGTGGAAGCCCTGCGCTACCGCCGACACGACGAACTGGACCATGACGCTCACCGTGCGGAGCTGCGGCTGGACTGGGAGACCGCCGGGCGTCTGTCCGGCCAGCTGCGCGCGGCCAGCGCGCGCGCCCTGCGCCCGCTGGACCCGGACGCTGCGGGCGGCAGCCAAGCCCGCAACCTGGAGAGCCACGACGAAACCGCAGCCCTGGTTCGCCTGGGTGGCGCCGGGCGCATGTCGGTGGAGGGCCAACTGGGCACCCGTGCCGTGCACTACAGCGACCCCGCCTTCGACGCCGCCGAGCTGCGCACCCAATCGGCCGCGCTGGGCCTGCGCTGGCGCCCCGGTGCAGCGACAACCTTCGGGGCCGGACTGCGCGAGACCCGCGGTCGCTACATCAATGCCCTGGACGATGCCGACCGCTACCGCAGCCGGGCCCTGGACCTGTGGATGACCTGGTCAGCCACGCCCATGCAGCGGGTGTACGTGCGTGCCAGCCCCTTGCGCGCGCGCTACGACCAGCGCAGCGAACGCGACTTCTCCGGCCTCACGGGGGCGCTGGCCTGGCAGTGGCAGCCGCGCGGCTCCTGGCAGGTGACCGCCCGGGCCGTGCGAGACCTGGGCCAGGACGCCTACCTGGAACGCTATGGCGTGGACGACACGGCGGCGCAGGCGCTGCCCGGCGGCCACGTGGACGACGGCGTGGTGCTGACCCGTGTGACGCTGGCCGCGCAGCGGGCGGTGACGGCCAAGGTGCAGGCCACCGTGTCCGCAGGCTGGACGCGAAGAACGCTCACCAGCGTCCTGCCCGCGGCAGCAGCCACCACGGCGCACGACAGCACCTCGCAGCTCGCCCTGGGGCTGCGCTGGGCCCCGCGCCGCAGCACCCAGCTGGGCTGCGACGCCAGCACCGAGCGCCGCCATGCAGACGGCCTGCTGAGCACGCCCTACTCGGCCCGCGTGTTCGGTTGCTTCGGGCGCCTGACATGGTGAGCGCGGCCCCCACCGTCCTGCTCACGGGTGCCTGCGGCTACATCGGCAGCCACACCTGGGTGGCGCTGGCGCAAGCGGGCTTGCGCGTGCTGGGGGTGGACGACTTCTCCAACAGCTCACCTGATGTCCTCACCCGCCTGCAACGGCTCACCGGACAGGCGCCAGCCTTCGAGCAGGCCGATGTGTGCAACGCTGCGACCCTGGAAGCCGTCTTCGCGCGCCAGCGCATCGACGCGGTTGTGCATTTCGCGGCGCTGAAGGCGGTGGGCGAATCGACCGCCCAACCGCTGGCCTACTACGCCAACAACCTGGGCGGCCTGCTGACCACCTGCCGCGTGATGCAAGCCCACAGCTGCAGGCGCCTGGTGTTCAGCTCCAGCGCCACCGTGTACGGCGCACCGCAGCACCTGCCCATTGCCGAGGATGCGCCCCTGTCCGCCACCAACCCCTACGGCCAGACCAAGCTGGTGGGCGAGACCATCCTGCAGGACCTGGCCCGCGCGGACGCCGACTGGCGGCACGTGAGCCTGCGCTACTTCAACCCCGTGGGCGCCCATGAGAGTGGCCTGATCGGTGAAGAGCCCCGGGGCACCCCCAACAACCTCATGCCTTACGTGGCCCAGGTGGCGGTGGGCCAGCGGCCTTATCTGCAGGTCTTCGGCAGCGACTACCCCACCCCTGACGGCACGGGCGTGCGCGACTACCTGCACGTGGTGGACCTGGCCCAAGGCCATGTGGCCGCACTGCGCCATCTGCTGGACGGCGGCGAC
>Ga0315906_10000292_pt1 | contig 84607 bp, 77 predicted proteins | sample LakEriMetagenome_4_FD_203526 | JGI IMG/M metagenome (GOLD analysis project Ga0315906, IMG submission 203526) | Freshwater fungal communities from buoy surface, Lake Erie, Ohio, United States - Buoy 2 MA122 | ecosystem: Environmental > Aquatic > Freshwater > Lake > Lake biofilm | place: USA... | reverse complement strand
GAGCGGATGCTTATTGGCCGAACGATTTCGGACTTTACAATATGGCAGGAAACGTTGCCGAGTGGACTTCTTCTTTGTTCAATGAAGGAAGCTACAACTTTCAGCACGACCTGAATCCAGATGTCCGCTGGAACGCTAAAGAATCAGATCCTCCAAGGATGAAGCGCAAGACCGTTCGCGGTGGAAGCTGGAAAGATGTCGCATTTTTCCTCCAAACCAGTACTCGTAGTTTTGAATATCAGGATACCGCCAAATCCTATATTGGATTCAGGTGCATTATCGACTTGCCTGCATCAGGCGTCAACAGAAAACGCAGTTGATCTTATAGAATAGAAATCTAATTTACATTTATTGCAAAAAAAATCCTTCCGTTCCGGCTCATGCTAGGGAAGGATTTTTTACTGACTTGTAAACCAATAATAATAACCATAACCATCTAAAAACAAAAAACATGTCTTCAGTTAAGATTGATCCTAAAGTAAGCAAATACATGGACGTAGCGGTTTCTATGGCTGCCGCTGTGGTAATCTTTGGTGCTTTGCAAAAAATCCTTCACACATCGATTGCTGACCTCTTTCTTCAGATAGGTTTGTATACGGAGGCTGCCATTTTTGCCATGTATGGTATCATTTACTTGAGGGCTGAAATAAATTATGAGGGACATGAGGCCGGTGATAAGGGCATGAGTCCTATGGAGGCAATGAATAAGATGATGAAGGATGCGGATATCAATCCGGCTAATCTGAAGAAACTGGGAGAAAGTTTTGATAAACTGAATACGACTGTTGCGGGCATCCAGGATGTAAGCGCTGTTGTCAAGTCAACCAGCGATTTTGGTGTGAAAGCCAAAGAGGCCACTGTTGCAATTGGCAACATGTCTGCTGCATTTACCGCCAGTGCGAGCACTATGGGCTCCTTCAATAATGCTGCTGAAAGCGCTAAAGGATTCCACGAGCAGGTACAGGTGCTTACTAAGAACCTGGGATCTCTCAATACCATTTACGAGCTTGAACTTAAGGAAAGCAATAACCACCTGAAAGCGCTCAATAACTTCTACGGTAAACTTGCAGAGGCAAGCAATGCCATGACCAGCAGCGTGGAAGATGCAAACAAGGTGAAGACACAGATCTCCACATTGGCAAGCAATTTGGGTAAACTGAACACCGTGTATGGCAATATGTTGTCAGCCATGCAGGTCAAGGGATAATCTTGATGATGCTTTTCCTAAGTAAACAATATTCTTAATAAATTATAATATAATTAGTTATGGCTTTACCCGCAGAGCCCCGGCAAAAGATGATCAATCTTATGTACCTGGTGCTGACTGCTTTGTTGGCGTTGAACGTTTCCTCAGAAATTCTGAATGCCTTCAAAGTGGTTGATAAAAGTCTGATGACTTCAAACAATAACCTTGCCATGGCCAATGGTACTTTGTACTCGTCTCTGGATGATAAAGAAAAGGATCCTCAGACCGCTGAAAAAGCGAAGCCATGGAATGATAAAGCTAAAGTGGCCAAAAAGCTTTCAGCTGATATGATCAAGTATATTGATGATTTGAAATTGGAGCTGAAGCAAGAAGCCAAGCTTCAAATGGTAGAAAAAGATGGACAGCAAGTGGAGGAGTTCAGAGAAGATGATCTGGAGGCTGCTACAAGGTTATTCGGTAGTGGAAAAGAAGGTAAGAAAAAAGGTCCTGAATTAAAAGATAAACTGCAAAAGTTTCGCGAGTCCATGCTGGCGATTGATTCTTCCATTGCCAAAGAGTTCAAGGCTACCTTCCCCGTAGAGGATATGAATACGGCCAAGATTACAGGTCAGGATGGAAAAGAAAAGGATTTTACACTTGCTTATTTCCACATGACACCTACGGTAGCTGCACTTACTTTGCTGAGTAAATTCCAAAACAATATCAAAAACGCAGAAAACCAGGTTGTCACTTATTGTCACAATCAAGTAGGCGCAGTAAAGCTTGTATACGATAAGTTTCAGGCCATTGCTTCTGCAAGTTCCAATTACCTGATGCCGGGCGAGGAAATGATTGTAACAGCCGGTGTGGGTGCATTCAATGATGCCGCCAAACCCCAGATTTCAATAGACGGCGCCTCTATTTCTCTGAATGAGAATGGAGTGGCTGAAAAGAAATTCAATGTGTCCGGAGGTGGTAAAAAGTCTGTAAGAGTTAATATCAGCTTTACCAAGCCTGACGGAACCATTGAGAAATTGGAGAAGAGCATCGAATATACTGTGGGAACACCGGGAGGTGCTGCGGTGATGCTGGATAAGATGAACGTGTTTTACATTGGCGTTGACAACCCTGTTACTATCGGTTCTCCAACAGGTTGGGATAAGACAAGTGTTACTATGACCAACGGAACTATTACTGGATCAGGTTCTCAACGGACTGTACGAGTTTCTACTTTGGGCAGGGCTACAATCAATGTGACTGCCGATAAAAAATCTTACCCTTTTGAGTTCAGGGTGAAGAGAATTCCTGATCCCGTTTTCAAAGTGGGTCCGGGTGGAACAAGGATGCCATCTGTTACGTTCAAAAACCAGCAATTCTGCCGTGCTGAACTCGAGAATTTCGACTTTGACGTTAAATATAATGTGATCAATGCCACAGTTTATTTTTCAGGTGCAGGTTTTCCCAGTGTGAAGCAAGCATCCCTGAACAGTAATAATCTGAGTGGTATTGCAGATCTCATGCGTCAGTGTCAGCCTGGTTCTGCCATCACCTTTGATAATGTGAAAGTTCAGGGACCCGATGGTACCAGGACAATCCAGGGGGTTGGTGTGATTCTCTATTAATCTGATAAAACAATAGCTATGCAAAAGCGATTGCTCTCGATTCTTTTTTTGACGTTGATTTTCGCCGGTATTGCCGACGACCTGATGGCTCAACGTCGTGCCACCCGTAGGGGTAATAACAAGAGAACAACTACAGGAAGAACACAGACGAACATCCAGTCTCCCCAGGTGGATACGGTACCTGCGCCTCCGGCAGTTGTGGATGCTCCTCCTCCACCGGCTCCGGTGAATGACAGCTTGCCCATCAAGCCAAGGAGAAGTTCCTTACGCAGGGATGAAGGGGTTGATTCGGACCTCCTTAAAGGTAATCTTGCCTTGCCTTATGAGCATTTGCGTGCGGAAGATGCTGCTTATCGTCATAAGATCTGGAGAGAAATCGATACCAGGGAAAAAATGAATACTGCTTTTAGGTATGCCGTCGAGGAAGATAACGGCAATCAGAGATTCATGTCCATCGTTTTGCAATCCATACAGGATAGTCTTATTACCGTATTCAGTAACTCCGACGATCGCTTTACTACACCGATGACAAAAGCTGAAGTAGCCAAGGCTGTTTCAGGAGATACTGTGGAAGTTCCTATTTACAATGAAACCGGTGAACTGACAGGAACCAAGAAGATGCTCAATGAGGTCAATCTTGACTCCATCTATAAGTTCAGGATTAAGGAAGAGGTGATTTTCGATAAGGAAAGTTCAAGGCTTTTCCATAGGATCTTAGGTATCGCCCCTCTCAAAAATATCGTTACTTCCATGGGTGTGAATCTCGGTGAAACGGAGTTGTTCTGGATCTATTATCCTGAAATGCGCCCGATCCTGGTCAATTACGACTCCTACAATGGAAAGAATTTCGGAGCTAGAATGAATTGGGAGCAGGTATTCGAGAGTCGCATGTTCTATGGTAGGATCGTAAAGAGTACCATTGAAAACCCTTACGATCTCTATTTGAAGAGTTTCAAAGGTCTCCAGGAAAACACACTCATGCAATTGTATGAAGGTGAAAATATCAAAGAACAGATTTTCAATTACGAACAGGATTTGTGGAGCTATTGATTGTTAGCAAATACTTTAGGAAGGGCCCTTTCATTCGGAAAGGGCCTTTTTTATTCCTGATTGGCAAAATATGCGGTAATGATATTTGCCTTGGATTCGCCAATCGTGCTTATCAAGTCATTGATGGAGGCCTCCTTGATTTTTCGGATTGTTTTGAATTTTTGCAGCAGTAACTCTGCTGTTTGCTTTCCAATACCTTTGATCTGCTCCAGTTCATTGCTGATGGCTGCAGCCGATCTTTTATTGCGATGGAACTGAATTCCGAACCGATGGACCTCGTCACGAATGCTTCGGATGAACTTAAGCCCTTCATGGTCCCAGGGGAGTTTGACAGACTGGCTGTCTCCGGAAAAAAACAATTCCTCCTGGTTCTTGGCAAGACCCACCACTGTCATTTTTCTCTCAAGTCCAAGCTCCTGCAGTGCTTCCAAGGCGGCATTGAGCTGGCCTTTTCCTCCATCAATGATTACCAGATCCGGCAGGGGTTCTCTATTCATGCTTAATTTCCTGTATCGCCTCATCACTATTTCTTTCATCGACGCGAAGTCATTGATGCCACTGACAGTTTTTATGTTGAATCTTCTGTAATCCTGTTTCCATGGTGTTCCATTTCGGAAACAAACCATAGCCGCAACGGGATGGGTACCATGGAGGTTGGAATTATCGAAGCATTCGATGTGGGAGGGTAGGGATGGAAGTTTAAGGTCATTCTGAAGGAGTTCCAGTACTCTCATTTTCTCTTCAGCCGTCTTTTCCTCGAGCCTCAGCATCTTTCGCATATTCAGCTCCCTTAAGTAATGGTTGGCATTGGCTGAAGCCATTTCCAGCAGTTTTTTCTTTTCTCCTGATTTGGGAACAATCACCCTTATGCCTTCCTCCGGATATTCGATCTCGAAGGGAACTATCAAAAGACGGGCGCTGCTATTGAAAAGCCGTCTCATATGATTGACGGCAAAACAGAGTACCTCCTCTTTTTTTTCTTCCAGTTTCTTTTCAAGCAACTGTGTCTTTGTGTGTATCACAATGCCATTGCTTACTCCCAGGTAACTGACATAGGCGGAATCACCCTCCTCAATGATGGCAAAACAATCAAGCGTGCCAAGCTTGTCATTCACAACCACGGATTTCGACTCGTAGGACAAAAGATTGTCTATCCGGTTCTTGATGATTTGGGCTTTTTCGAATTCAAGCAATTCCGTGAACTTCTTCAAATCAGTCTTTAACGCGCTCACTAAAGGCTCAAGATTGCCATTCAGTAGTCCTGCAACATAGTTGATTGACCGGTCATAGTCCTCCTCCGACTGCAGCCCGGTGCATGGTCCCTTGCATCTGCCAAGATGGTATTCAAGACAAAGTTTGAAGGTGCCCTTGCGGATATTTTTTTCTGTCAGTGCTAGCTTGCAGGTTCGTAAAGGAATGTTTTCCCTGATCATGTCCATGAGCTCCTTCACTTTGAAAACAGAGGTATACGGACCGAAATATCGAGAGCCGTCTTCTACCTTTCTTCTGGTGAAGAAAACTCTTGGGAATGCTTCTTTCTTAATGACGATATAGGGATAAGTTTTATCATCCTTGAGGTTGATATTATAGGGAGGCTGGAATTCCTTTATCAACGAATTTTCCAGCAGGAACGCATCGTGCTCGTTTTTGACTATGGTGAATTCAACACGGTCGATTCTTGCCACCAGTCTGGCTGTCTTGAAATTCTCATGTTTCTTGATGAAATAGCTGCTTACTCTTTTTTTCAGGTCTTTGGCCTTGCCTACATACAGCAATCGGTTGGCAGCGTCAAAATATTTGTAAATGCCCGGAGCAGAGGGAATGGTTTTTAATATTGATGAGTACTCTTCCGATGTCATGTCAATAACTCCAGTTGTACTCCGTCTGTTCCAATAAGCTGAGGTTACCGGAGTCGTTGTTTTGGAAAACGAGTATTTTGCACCATTTGTCGCTTTGCCAGGTGAGCTGAATGAGACTATCCCCTCGTTCTTTTACCATATAGATGCGACGTACTGAGAATTTTTTTGGATCGACATACACCGTCCAGTTCTTTAGATTCATCGAATCTGGGAGGGTGCTTCGAGGGTCATATGTGAAGGTATAGGCGTCTATTGTCTGATCCAGGAATTTTGATTCCTTGAAAAGTGTTTTCATGTTCACCGAGTCGATAACAGGATGTAGAAACTCGGACATTTCTTTTTCCAGGTCCTCCACCTTTACCCACGAGGAATCCACGCCAATTCTTTTGATAGGATTGATGCCATCTGCTCTAATTCCCGCCATCTGACCTAAAAAATACTCCGTGACGGGAAAGAAGTTGTCTTCTTTCTGAATTTCTTCTGTGATATTACTTTGATCTGCTTTCTTGTCAGCATCACTGCAACCATACAGGAAACCAAGCATAAGGATAATAAGTGTAAGAAGTCTCACCATATGTCAAAATTAAGCCTTACCTCCTATCCGGCAAAGTAGTCTAAGTCTCATTAAATCTAAAATGCGGTACTGATACCGAATTTGAAGCCAAGCTGAAATGGTCTGTCGTAAAAGTTAATGGGATTCCTGAAAGAGGATATGATCTCATATCGGAATTGAGGCCCCAGATTAACATTGACCCTTCTGTTTAACTTTACATTGATGAAGGTTTCAATACCTCCGTGCATGTTCCATTTTTTCGCAGGAGTTTGAATGGGTAGATTCGATTGCTCTGAAAAGTAGTCATCTCCTGCCATCAGAACTCCCGGCTGAATGGTAGCCCCTGCATACCATTGCACCGATTCATCTCCGGCCAGCATCACATCGGCGCCGATGGGCATGGAAAATTGATAAGTTGGCAACCCGGTATTTTCCTTGTTATTTTCATGCTTAAGGAGGGTATTCATGAAACCGATTTCAGTTTCATTTTTCCCGGAGGGGTAGGGCTCGGTCTCTTCAAATCCTGATTGGTCGGACTTATAATAATTGAACTGAAATCCGGCTTTCAATCTAAAATGTTGATTGATGGGTACAATGATATTTCCTCCTGCCTCGAAGTTTAGCTTTGTGTAGGCCCTGTCACCTTCATTTACTGAAGTGCTCTTATCTTCTTCATTATTTAATTCATCCGGGCTGCTCATGATGACTGATCTGAAAGCCGGAGTAGCATAGATTTGATAAGCAATGTCACTGCCTCCATTGCTTCCGGCTTCCTGAATCAATGTTTTATTGTTTTCGGCTTTTACTATCCGGTTAATTGCCATCTGCGATGGGATGATCGTGCCGGATTCATTTGCCACCAATCTTATTGATTGCAAGGGGCTATTGAAGTCTGCAAAGGACAACTTTTTCACCGGAGGCAGTACAACTGTTTCGATATCATTCGATTGATTACTGATTGCCTTCTCCGGAGGAAAGAAAGTCTCCTTTTTCCGGTAAAAATGAACTTCAGCAGAGTGTAACCCTTTATCAGTATTGTTTTTATTCAGAGCCAGGGAAGCTTCCGTCTGATAGGGCTTTGCCTGATTGACATCAGTAGGTTTATTTGTTTCGGAATGCTTAAGAGCCGGATTTTCATTCACTCCCAGTAACAGATAGCAGGCGATGAATATCAGTAGGGTGAAAGCAGAAGGATATTTCAGGCCGGGATGAAGCTGGTTGAAAATACCGATCCATACTTTCGGAGTAGGACCTAGCCTCAGGCTGTCCGCGGCCTCTTTAAGCATATTTTCAAAATCACCCCTATGTTGATTCAGTTCATTCATCAATTCTCAACCTCTGTTAGATAATTTATAATCGGATCTGGTTTCAAGTATGTTTCTTTCGCGGAGAATTTGTTCAAGCATTGATTTAGCCCTGGTATATTGGCTTCGGCTGGTACTTTCCTCAATTTCCAGCAGGCCGCCTATTTCCCGGTGGGAATAACCTTCTATTGCAAAGAGATTCAGCACGGTTCGATATCCGATCGGAAGCAGCCTGATGCATTCTACGATTTCCTTGGCCTGAATGATCGAGGGGATCCAGTCTTCTCTGCTGACCATGGAATGAGCATGAACAAGTTCTATTGTTTCGTTGAATTTCTTGTTTTTTTTGATATTGTTGATACAGGTATGTACCATGATTTTTCTGATCCATCCTTCAAGAGATCCTTCTCCCCTGAATTGATGGATTTGAGAAAATACCTTCATAAAACCCTCCTGAAGCATGTCTTCGGCATTGTGACGATGGCGGGCATAACGGTAGCAAAGTCCGAGCATGCTTCTGCTGTATCGGCTGAATAGCGCCTCCTGGGCCCATTTCTCGTTTCGCAAACTGCCTGATATGATTTCCTGGTCTGTCATTCCCTTTCGGGCTAAGTGATGTTAACCTCCTTAAAGGTATCGCATTTTTAAAAAAGAGTTATCGGAAATTCCCCCGAAGGCTGATGATAAAATTTCTTCCCGGAGCACTGATGCCGGATGCGAATGCCCTGTAAAATTGATCGGTGATATTCTCCACACCCAATTGAAGGATAAGGGATTTGCTGATGGTAACGGATGATCTTGCATTCAGGCAGATCCAGGACGGAGTATAACCTCTCAAGGGATCTGCGCTGTATAACTGATTGTCCTCTCCTTTCAGGTTGTAATCCGAAGAATCTTTGCTGCCATTGAAGAGAACGGAGAGTTCAATGCTTACCCTTCCTTTTCTTCCGGTTAGACCTGCCTTCCCGAAAATCGGTGGGATATGATCAAGCGGGTAGTCTTTCTCCGGCTGTTGGATGCGGCCATAAGTATAATTGATCGCCGAGAAAAATTGAAGTGAAATCGATTTTTCGGGATCCAATAAATCCAAGGAAAGGTTCATTCCGGTACCCCATAAGAAAGCCCTGTCCTTATTGACCATGCTGAACACCGTGCTGCTGACACCCTGGTAGGAAACCGTGCGGCTTCCGTTGAAAAGGCCGCTATCCAAAGTGAGAATTTCCTGGTAGTCGGTGTACCAAAGATTGTAACCCAATCTTAGGGTCTTCAGTATGGTGAGATTCACACCCAATTCGTAATTCAAGGTTTTTTCAGGTTTGATATCAGGATTGGGGATGATCAGATTCCCGTTATTACTTTCAAAAACCTTGCTCACATCATCCACGTTCGGAGTCCGGAAACCTGAGGAAACCAATCCTGATATCTTCCAGCGGTTATCCGGCAGGAAAACAAATCCTGCATTTCCGGAGATGGCTAAGCTGCTTTGATTTACCGATTGAAACGGGAAAGGAAAGAAGCTGGTATCCTCAAATCTTGAATACAGTTCATTGCGGGAAAGGCGCGCTCCGGCATTGATGCTGAATCGCTTTGAAATTTTTTTCAAAAAGGAGACATAGCCTGCTGCGGTGAACGTGCTGCTTCCACCATCTGGGTATCTGGTATCCAACGGCTTACTCATCCCGTCAATTATATTGTTCTGATTTGCTTTGGAGTGAACGGCATTATGTACAATCTCTAATCCGTAGTTGAGTTCATTAACACCAGATTTCTTGAAAAAATCCGCATTAAGGCTGGTCACTCTTACTTTTTCATACCTCTGTTCCAGCCAGTCTGAATTGAATCTTCTGTTATGTCTGCTTTCACGAAATTGTTGAAAGGCAGCAATAATCTGACCTTTTTCAAATAGCCTGCTCGAAGGGAGGCTGAGCTGATAGGAGGCCAGCAATCTTTCCTGAGGGCCATAATACCACTCTGCGAATTTCGCGGATGAACCGGATAATTCCGTAAGTCGGTCATATCGGGGTACATCACTGCTGGTGCTAAATTGGAAATTCAGCGTATGATCAAAATCGCCTGCTTTCAACAGGAATTTCTGCACCAGGTCGTATTGAGTATATCCGGTCGGCGACTGTATGTGATTCTTTATGGAAGATCTTATGGAGTCTTTATTATTGATCCTGAAAACTTCAAAACTCTTAATCCCCCAATCGGGAAACCGGTCGCTTCTTTTCCTTCCCTGTCTCAAATCTCCGAAGTTTGAAAAAGAAATGCTGCTGAAGGAGCCGAATCGCTTACCTCCGGCATTCACGTCAACATGTACGTGATTTTCCTGACTTGCGGAAGAATAACGTATGGAGGAACCTATTTCTGTTTTTTGGCGTTTACCATTCTCTGATAGCTTTGGCTTCTTAGTGTAAAAACACATCACACCGCCCAGCGCATCGCTCCCATAGATCACGGAGGCAGGCCCCAGCAATACTTCCACCTTATCGAGATAATCATTATCCATGCTGATCACATTCTGCAAATGGCCTCCCCTGAAAATAGCATTGTTCATGCGCACGCCATCCACTACAATCAAAACCTTGTTCGCCTCAAATCCCCTGACAACGGGACTCCCTCCGCCTAACTGACTTTTTTGAAGCGAAACCTGGCCGGTCTGCAAAAGCATATCCGCCACCGTAGGCTGGTTGAGCTGCTCGATTTTTTTTGCGGAAAGGCTGATGACGGACTGTGGTATGAATTTATTCTTTTCCGGGAAACGGGTAGCAGCGACTACTATCTCTGTCATGTTTTGCTCCCGGAAAAATGAGCTATCCTTTGTTTGTATCAGGCTGCTGTCTTGTGCTTCTGCCAGATACGCCGGCAGAAAAAGCAAGAAGGTGAATAGTGTTCTCATCGTTGAGGTAATTTGAAATACGGCTGATATCGGAAGTTTTCAGCCGGCGTGTTCAAAGGAGTCAGTTAATATGTTACCTGTCATTTCCGCAGGAACGGGAATGTCCATCATCCTCAAAATACTTGGAGCGATATCCGCCAACTTTCCCGGTTGCAGGGTGCCCCTCCACTCCTTGTCAATCAGAAACAGCGGCACGGGATTCAGGGTATGCGCCGTGTTAGGCGTACCATCCTCATTTCTTGCATAGTCTGCATTGCCGTGGTCGGCAGTAAGAAAAATAGCGTAATCAAGCTTCAGTGCCTCTGTAACCACTTGTTGCACACATTGATCTACCGTCTCCACCGCTTGGATAATTGCGTTCCACACCCCCGTATGTCCCACCATGTCCGGATTGGCGAAATTCAGGCATATGAAATCCGGCGTCTCTTTTCGCATGTTGTCAATGACCGCTTCTGTCACCTCCCTGGCACTCATTTCCGGTTTAAGATCATAAGTTGCCACCTTGGGAGAAGGAATCATGATTCTCTTCTCTCCTTCAAACGGTGTTTCTCTTCCGCCGCTGAAGAAGAAACTGACATGCGGATACTTTTCAGTTTCGGCTATGCGTAACTGTGATTTATGATGCAGGGACAATATTTCTCCAAGAGTGTTTTTCAGGTCGTCAGTTTCAAATGCGACCTGAACATTGGAAAAACGCTTATCATATTCCGTCATGGTACAGTAATGCAAATCCAGTTTTTTCATTCCGAACTCATCCATATCGCGCTGGGTAAGCACTTCCGTGATTTCACGGCATCTGTCTGTTCTGAAATTGAAGCAAATCACGGCATCTCCTTCTTTGATCCTGCTGTCACTGACCCTGGTATTGATCATGGGCATCAGGAATTCATCAGTGGTACCCTGCTCGTAGGAATCAAGAATCGATTTTTCAAGATCGGTGGTACCGGTCCCATCCCCGTTCACCAATGCCGAGTAGGCTATCTTCACGCGTTCCCAGCGCTTATCACGATCCATAGCATAATATCTTCCTGTTATACTGGCAATCTGACCCGTTGTTGCCGATAAATGCTGCTGCAGGTTTCTGATGAATCCGATACCGCTTTTCGGGTCGGTATCCCTTCCGTCCGTAAAAGCATGTATGAGCACGTTCTCCAGACCATTATCCTTACACAAGCTGATAAGAGCTTTCAAATGGTCCAGGTGGGAGTGTACTCCTCCCTCACTGACCAGTCCGATCAGGTGCAAGGGTCTGCCATTAGCTTTTGCATGCCTGATGGCAGCCAGAATCCGCTCATTTTTCGAAAATGCTCCCGATCGAATCGCAACGTTTATCCTTTGCAGTTCCTGATAAACTATTCTGCCTGCACCAAGGTTGAGATGGCCTACTTCGCTATTGCCCATCTGCCCCTCAGGCAATCCGACCGCTTCTCCGCAGGTAATTAGCCTTGTGTTGGGGTATTGATCATACAATGAGGTCACAAAAGGTACTGTTGCATTACGGATGGCATCGCTGGATTCCACTTTTCCCAAGCCCCAGCCATCCATAATCACCAACATTGTTTTCTTGTTTTTCATATTGTAAAATTAACCCAATCCCTGCATATCCTTTCCCGAAGGAAGTACCAATCAAAAGCCTTCAGGCTTATCTTTACTCCAGAATGTAAATGCATATGCTGAGCGAAGAAAAAAGGGAAGAATACTATAATCATTTGATTGCAAATGCCTTGAGGGAGGACCTGGGTCCCGGTGATGTTTCCACGCTGAGTTCGATTGATAAAAATGCCGTAGGTAAGGCCATACTGAAAATCAAGGCGAACGGGATACTTGCGGGTATGGAGGCCGCCGAACGTATTTTCCGCCATGTGGAACCTGATTTGTATTTCAAGAGTAGCATGCGGGATGGTGATTCCATGTGTCACGGAGATGTCGCCTTTGAAGTAAGCGGCAAAATTCATACGATTCTTGGTTGTGAAAGGCTGGTTCTTAACTGTATGCAAAGGATGTCAGGAATCGCCACACTCACGGCCTCTTATGTCGAAAAGCTGAAAGGGTTTCATACCAGGCTTTTGGATACTCGTAAAACCACTCCCAATTTCAGGCTATTGGAAAAAGAGGCGGTCAGGATAGGAGGGGGATGCAATCATCGATTCGGACTCTTTGATATGATCATGCTCAAAGACAATCATATCGATTATTGCGGAGGTATTGAAAAGGCCGTACTGAAGGCGTATGAATATGTGGAGAGCCATCATCCCGGCTTACAAATAGAAGTGGAAACCAGGAGTCTTTCGGATGTGGAAGAGGTGCTGAAGGTTGGAAAAGTGAACAGGATCATGTTTGATAATTTCAGTGTCCCGGATATGAAAAAAGCGGTGAACATGGTGAATGGCAGATTTGAAACCGAGGCCAGTGGAGGGATCCATCTGGGCAACATCTCCGAATATGCCGGCACCGGCGTGGATTTTGTTTCCAGCGGCGCCATCATTCATCAGGCGGTAAGTGTTGATCTTAGCCTAAAAGCGATAATCAATTAAACCCATGGCAAAAAAGAACAAAGGACACTCGGGCATTGTTTATTCTACTGATCCGGGATTCTCTTTTGAGGAAGAGAATACTCCTGAATCCTTTCCGGATCCCGCCAATCAGAAGCCAAGGGTGAGCCTGGAAACAAAGCACCGGGCAGGTAAGCCCACTACGGTAGTTACAGGACTGGAAGCCTCAGAGGAAACCCTTGAGGATCTCGCAAAAAGGCTCAAAATGCATTGTGGAACCGGAGGAAGCGTCAAAGACGGGGAAATATTGATTCAAGGTGACCAAAGACCAAAAGTGCTGCAATGGCTTCAAAAACAAGGGTATACAAAAGCGAGGTGAGTGGCATATCCGTTTTTAACATTAGTTTGAGCCAAAATTGCCCTTTTTTTGTAACTTACCATTCAAACAATCTATGATGATCTCCAAGATTTCAGGCGGTGTTAAAGTGACTGTAGAGACTTTCTACCAGCCGGAATACAGTAATCCGGTGAATACGGAATACATGTTTGCATACAAGATCACCATCGAAAACAACAATTCTTTCCCTGTAAAGCTCCTCCACAGGCATTGGTTTATTTTTGACAGTAACTCCACCAGCAGGGAGGTAGATGGCGAAGGTGTGGTGGGAGTGCAACCTGTTATCGAACCCGGAACTTCTTACCAGTATATCAGCGGCTGCAACCTGAGGTCTGAAATGGGGAAAATGCATGGTTATTACATTCTGCAAAATCTAAATACTTCCCAAAAATTCAAGGTGCAGATTCCTGTTTTTGAGATGCTGGCACCCTTTAAGCTGAATTAATTATCCTCCCGTATCAGGGTTTGTATTTCGCTTTTTCAAAAATCTCTTCGCAATCCATTGCCATTAATTCCTTAGGGCTCAAATCGGGATTCATTTTCATGAATTTCTTCACAATTTGCCAGCCGGCGAAAGAGCCAATGTTTCCCGGTGCCGATTCGCCTAATTCCTGAGTTTTAGGTGCTTCTCCGATGTAGTTCTTGATTATGTTGACATCCAGGGTCTGCAAAAAATTATTTTGTATGAATAGGTTCCAGATATTCTTTTCGAATTGGTAACAATCCTGAATCTGTTTTTCGGAATAACCGATAAGCAGATGTTCCTTTTTCTCCGGCAGCATCAGGCTCAACAAATAGAGTCTTTTTCCCTGCTCGACCATTTGTACCATAAGCTTTTGCTCCATGGAACTGTCAGGATATAAATCCAAGATTAGATTCTTCATGCAGTTGACTGAAATGGTGGCAGGCTCAAAACGTTCTGTGATATAGACGGGATAGGTGTCATTGAGCCAGGTCTGGCTGTAAAGGGAAAAATTTTTGCCAAGATGCTGATGAATGCCTATTAAATAGGCGTTTTCCGTTAACACATCCCCGTATCCGTCCAGGGGTCCTATGTAGGTGATGATTCTTTCGGGAAGTTTATAATCGGGAAAATGCAATTTGAAAATTTTCAAGGGAGTCAGCAACTCCTTCTCAAAAAATCCCTCGTCTTTGAAAATAAGCTTGCTGCTGTCGTAAATCGGCCGGTAGGCCTGGATGAACCCTTGCAAATATAGGGATGCGGAATCTCCGTTCCATAGGGGGCTTGCACCCAGGATGTCAATCATGAAATCCCTGCTGAATCCGGGGTATCTCCCGAGCAGGCTGTCCAGGGCCCTCGGAAACCGGCTGGAATCCAGCTCAAATAACTCTTTTTCAAACCTGTCAATCTTCAGGGTTATGTCGACCCGGGAGGTGTCGGGTTGTTTGTTTTCCGAATCGCAAGAACCCAGCAGAAATAAGGCCAGTAAACAAAAGAGCAGCCGCATGTTTAATAATTTTACCTTTACAAAGTAAGTAAAAATGCTCAAGCAGAGGGCATGAAAGAAATATGAAGATTATCCTTGCGCAACAGAATTACCACATAGGTAATATCGAAAAAAATACAGCTGCAATCATTCGTGCCATGGAGGAAGCGCAGGTCAGCGGAGCTGATTTGATTGTTTTTTCGGAATTGTCCGTCTGCGGTTATCCTCCTAAGGATTTGCTTTATTCCAATGATTTCATAGATAGTTGCGATGCCGCTATTCGAAAGATTGCAGAAAAAGCTGTAGGTATCGCCGCATTGGTAGGAGCTCCGCAGCGCAATCCTGAGGCCGCCGGCAAGAACCTCTACAATGCGGCTTATTTTTTGGAAAATGGTGCCGTGTCCTCCGTTATTCATAAAACATGCATTCCCACCTATGATGTCTTTGATGAGGACCGCTATTTTGAACCGGCGCATCAATGGAATATGGTCATCTTAAAGGGAAAAAAAATAGCGGTGACTATCTGCGAGGATATCTGGAATCTTGGTGAGGATCCGATGTATGCCGACTGTCCGATGGATAGGCTCTTACCGATGAAACCGGATCTGATGATCAATCTTTCGGCATCCCCCTTTGATTATACGCACCGACAGGATCGCAAGGCAGTCATCAAGGCCAATGTGCTCCGATATCGCATTCCCTTGCTTTACTGCAATGCTGTGGGAAGCCAGACTGAACTGGTTTTTGACGGATCCTCTATGGCATTCAATAGCACCGGAAATTGTATCTGCGAATTGTCGGCGTTTGAAGAAGATAAGGCCCTGCTTTCATTTTCAGAAGATGGTTCAATTGCGTCGGAACAGCCTTTGGCGGAATCGGATCAACACGAATCAAATCATGGCACCGATCCGGACCGATTGGTGCCCTCGTTGAATATCGAACAGGTGTACAAAGCCCTCGTAATGGGCATTCAAGATTATTTCCGAAAAATGGGATTCAGCCAGGCGATTCTGGGCAGCAGCGGAGGCATAGACAGCGCTGTCACTCAATGCCTTGCCACAGAAGCGCTCGGGCCGGAAAATGTCCATGCCGTCCTTTTGCCTTCCGGATTTTCTTCCCAACATTCCGTTACGGATGCTTTGGCACTCTGCAACAGTCTTGGGAATTCCGCACGCCAGATTTCCATCCAAAATCTTTTTGAGACTTTCTTGAAGGAGCTGCAGCCGCACTTCGAGGGAAAACCTTTCGGACTTGCTGAAGAAAATAACCAAAGCAGAATCAGAGGCAATATATTGATGACGCTGGCCAATAAGTTCGGATATATTCTTCTGAATACTTCCAACAAGAGCGAACTGGCTACAGGTTACGGAACTTTATATGGAGATATGGCAGGAGGTATTTCCGTTTTAGGAGATTGTTACAAATTGCAAGTTTATGAGCTGGCAAAATATATCAATCGGAATAAGGAACTTATTCCTTCCAACATCTTGACAAAGCCCCCCAGCGCCGAGTTGCGCCCCGATCAGAAAGACTCCGACAGTCTTCCAGAGTACGATCTGCTGGATCCCATATTGTACCAGTACATAGAACAAGCCAAGGGTAGCGGTGAAATTGAAAAAATGGGATTTGACAGGGCGCTGACGGAAAGAATTATCCGAATGGTGAATAACAACGAATATAAAAGACATCAGTTCTGTCCTGTCATCAGGATTTCACCAAAAGCTTTCGGCTCAGGAAGACGGATGCCTATTGTGGCGCAATACTGAATAAACTGAAGAAAATGGAGGCATGCGTATATAGGTCAACAGGCAGCTGGTATCTGGTCAGGAATGAAAAAGGCGAATTTTTGAATGCCAGGGTGAAAGGCAAATTGAAAATGGATGATATCACTTCTACCAATCCCATTGCGGTGGGCGATCGCGTCATAGTCGAAACGGAACCCGGTCAGGAGGATTACGTGATCAATGAGATCCTGGATCGCCGGAATTATATCAACAGGGTTTCTCCCCATAATAAGAATCAACATCATATTGTTGCGTCTAATCTGGATCAGTCCTTGCTTTTCGCAACTCTTAAGGAGCCGAAGACCTCCCTTGGATTCATCGACAGGTTTTTGGTAACCTGCGAAGCTTACCACGTGCCTGCCATCATCGTACTTAACAAAACAGATGTCCACCGACAGCGCGAAAATGAACTGATGGAGCGGGTGAGGTCTGTTTATGAAAGCATAGGATACAGGATTTTCTGTATCAGCATATCCCGCGAGGAAGGGATGAAGGAGTTGATAGAATTGCTCAGGGATAAAACCACTTTGCTAAGCGGACATTCAGGGGTAGGTAAGTCCACTTTTATCAATTATCTGCTTCCCGAGTTGAAATTAAGAACCAAGGAGGTCAGCGGATGGAGCGGGAAAGGACTGCATACCACCACTTTCGCGGAGATGTATGATTTGCCATTCGGTGGCTGCATCATCGATACTCCCGGAATCAGGGAAATGGGTCTGGTGGATATCTCCCGGCAGGAATTATCCCATTATTTTCCGGAAATGAGGAGACAACTGGCGAACTGCCAATTCAATAACTGTATGCATACGGAAGAGCCCGGATGTGCGGTAAGATCTGCGTTGGAGAGGGGAGAGATCTCTCCGGAACGTTATATCAGTTACTTGAACATCCTGGGAACGATAGATGAAAAGAAGTATTGATTGTCAGTACACGCGCTTTTCCAAAAATTCAGCTACTTCCAGCACAAGCCTGTCTCCGTTGATTATGCTTCTTTCAGGAAATATGCTGATGCCGTTGAAAATATTGAAATGAAGGGTCAGCATGCCATCCTTATACTTGAAATTCCAATCCACCGATTCGGCATTATCACTTTGGTTGATGAAGTTGACTTTCAATTCACTGCAAAGAGTGTTGATGATGGCATGGAATTTGGAAATACCGCAGTTGTCGTCGATGACCGCTTCCGTATTTCCGGTAAGGGTTTGAAGTTGGTATAACATAGGTTGCAATTTTCCGGTTTCAGCGGGCGAAGTACTAAAAACTTTTCCTTCCCCTGTATTTGGCCTTGGCGGCTTTTTTCAGGGTTTTCTCATCTCCGGAAAGCAGCCTTTCCGCACCTACATTTCTTCCGTCTGTCGGACAGCCGTATTTTTCTTTTCTGAAGAGAGAGCAACCCGTCAAACTGATAAACGCCAGAAGCACCCATATTATTTTTTTCATCGCCCTTTTTTATCTGTTAAAGTTACTGCGGCTACTTGAACCAGCTGCTATAGGTGAGATAATTATGAGCGATTCGCTCTATTTCTCCGCTAATTCGGTCTATGCCGGTATCTTTTACCTTTTTCGCTGGTACACCTGCATAAATGGAGCCGGGCTCCACCACTGTGTTTTCAAGTATTACGGCTCCGGCGGCGATAATGGAGTTCGACCCGATCCGCGCATGATCCATTACAATCGCTCCCATGCCGATCAGCACATTGTCCTCGATATGGCATCCGTGCACAATGGCATTGTGGCCGATGCTCACATTGTTTCCAATATAGGTAGACGCTTTTTCAAAAGTACAGTGAATCACCGCACCATCCTGCACATTCACCTTGTTACCCAGTCGGATCGCATTCACATCACCGCGTACGACCGTATTGAACCAGAAGCTGCAGTCATCTCCGCATATCAAGTCACCCACAAGAATGGCATTGGGCGCAATGAAGCAGTTGTCGCCCATAGCGGGGGTTTTTCCTCTGACAGTAATAATGTTGACCATGTAAGTGAATTAAATTGTAGCGGAATGAAATGCTAATTTCGCAATACTTATCGTCAAGCCATGACCAATCGTCAGATTTTTTTACAGCATGTGGGCCAAACCTCGCAAGCACCGCTTTGCCTGGATATCGTCAGAGCTGCCGGCAGCCGCATGTGGGATGCTGATGGCAAGGAATACCTTGACCTTATTGCAGGCATCAGCGTTTGCAATTTGGGTCATTGTCATCCCCGTGTGACCGCTGCCGTTCGCGAACAGGCTGAAAAGTACATGCATCTTATGGTTTACGGGGAACTGGTCCAGTCTCCCCAGGTGCTATATGCCCAAAAGCTGACCAAACATTTGCCCGACACACTTGACTCTGTTTTTTTCACAGCCTCGGGTTCGGAGGCTACGGAAGGCGCCATGAAACTGGCCAAACGGCATACCGGAAGATCTAAAATCATCTCATTTAATAACTCCTACCACGGAAGTACTCAGGGAGCCCTGTCCGCCATGGGAAGTGAATATTGGAAGCAAGCCTTCCGACCCCTGTTACCTCAGGTGATACAATGTGATTATAACCACTTTGGTCAATTGGAAGAAATTGACGGAGATACCGCCTGCGTCATTGCTGAAACGGTACAGGCTGAGGCCGGTATTGTGAAGCCTCAGGATGGCTGGCTGGTGGCACTTGCCGAAAGATGTCGTGAGCAAGGAGCTTTGCTGGTGCTTGATGAAATCCAGTGTGGTTTCGGGCGCACCGGCACACTTTGGGCTTTTCAGCAATATGGTGTTGTACCGGATATCCTGCTGCTGGGAAAGGCGCTTGGCGGAGGTATGCCGCTGGGAGCCTTCGTGGCATCCCGTTCATTGATGGGTAAGCTGACACATGATCCCGTGCTGGGTCATATCAATACCTTTGGCGGACATCCCGTTTGTTGCGCTGCAGGGATGGCCTCCTTTGACGCGTTGATAGAGGAGGATGTGTTGTCGGAGGTTTCAGAAAAATCAGAACTTTTCGGTTCCTTGCTGAATCATCCCTCTATCCTGAAACTCAGTCGCTGCGGATTGCTCATCGCCCTGCACTTTGACAACTATGATCATAACAAGAAAATCATTGACCAATTGATTGAAAGAGGATTATTTACGGATTGGTTCTTGTTTGCTTCTCATGCCATGCGTGTGGCTCCTCCTCTGAATATTTCAGAGGAGGACATCCGGTATGCCTGCAAAATCATCAACGAAGTACTGGATTCGGGCCAATGAGGATGATCAGAAATCAAGACCCATTGAAAAATAAGTCACCGGCTTTCCTTTGAAGAAGCCATCCATTGGCCAGCCAGCGTCGAATTTCAGGAAATAGCCCAGCAAGACGCTTCTCAATCCGAAACCATATCCACCCACAAAAGGACCCACGCCTCCGGCTTTTACCTTCACCGCAACGTCGCCATTGGTATTCAGATAAGTCCTGGAGGGCCTTTCAATGGACGAGTATTTGCCATTCCATGCGCTGCCAAGATCTACGAATTGCACCAACTGCAAATTATTCAGGAATGCGTTGTTTACTACCTTCTCCACTAAGGTGGAATATATGGGAAGTCTGAATTCACTGTTAATCACTACGGCATTGTTGCCATTGGCGATGTTCTGAATGTGGCCTCTGAGATTTACAGCCAGGCTCTGAAAAGCATAAGCCTGATCATCGGCAGGAGGATTGTTGCTGTTGAAAAAACGATCTGCTGGATTTCCGTTGGCATCCACCTTACTGTTGTTGCCAAACATCATCCATCCGTCAACCCCTCCCAGATAATAAAGGATTTTCTGGGTTCCTGAACTGAAATCGCCCGCTGCTCTTCCTGCCCATATGAAGTTTCTGTAAATGGGACGGTAATACCGTACATCAAATCCAATATTGAACATGCTTTTGCCTTCCGCGAATTTCACATCATTGATTTTCCTGTTCCAATCCAGAAAAATCTTGTAGCGCAAACCATCCCAAATGTTCGTGGCTTTATTCAAAGAGTTGTCATAAACAAATTCCACCTGTGAAACGGAAAACAAATTCTTCTCATCGGGTAATTGTGCAGTGAAAGGATTCAACGTGGCGAATACAGTTCTGTCCGACCTGATGCCTGTGGCGATTTTAATTCTTTTTGCCTCGTCAAAAGGGTAGGAAATATATGCTTGATAAAGATTGGTGAAGCAACTGGCGTCAAATCCCGGATATATATCAGGTTTGCTGGAAGTTGGTAATATGTCCTTGATTGAATTTCTGTAATAGGTCAAACCCCAGTCAATACGTCCTTTGAAATTCTGATAACCCAGCAGCCATTCATTGTCATCCAGATTGGTTCCTATCTTAAGTCCGCCGGTTATCCTGATATCCTCCATCAGGTCAGTGGTTCCTAGTCTGATTAATCCGTTGAGAGGAGTATTCGAATTTAGCCTTACGGGCCCCAACCCGTATTGATATGCCTGATAGCGATTCACCAACACCTCGCTGTTGAAACCTAGCGAACCATTATCAGCAGAGTATTTTCTCGGCTTATAAATGAATTTCTTAATAGTTGCCAACACCTGGTTTTCTGTTTGTAACGGCTGCTTCCATTGCTTCATCCCTGATTCACTGCTGTCCTCAGGAAAATCTGTCTGGAATTCATCTTCTGTTTTGAATTCAATGGTCTTTGGAGCATCCGCTGCCTTTACAGAAGTAAGCTTGCTTTCGCGCATCAGTTTTTTCATGAATTCGGTAGGCTGCGCTGAGATGTTCCTTTTATATAATGACTGCTCATCTATTTTGAGCTTATAAAGATTCTTTTCATTTTCATTTCTGGTCACCTCGCTTACCTGCATATTATCGCCTGCTATTCTTGTTTCCAGCAGGTTGCCCGGATAATTGGAAATCGGAAAACTATACGCTGAATCCTCAGTGACGGAAACTACCGCCATGGAGTCGACGGCTGATCTCCCCTGTGCCTGTAAACTGCTGTCAATCTGGCTTTGATCCGGATTCCGCAAAATATCATCGCCAATCAGAATGAGGGTGTCGAGTCCTGCTCTTTTAGTGGTGAAGAAACCTGCATAGCGGTTCACAATTCCGTTCTCATCACTGATAAAAGTGAAATGGTTGACATTGTACTGCATGGGACTTCGTGCATTACCGTATTTCAGGGAAGATAATTGAGTGATTTGATTCAACTCGGGTTTGTCACCAAAATCAGTAACCATGAAAATATTGAACCGGTTGGCAGATGGCATTGAGGTGTCTCCTCCGCGTACTGAGGGAGAAGGTCTGTTGCTGGAAAAAATGATTCCGTTCTTATTCGGAAAAGCTATGTGGGTGGCATCAAGGTCATCATAAATGTCATTGGTAATCTGTTCGATCTTACCTGTTTCCAGATTCATGCTGAAGATGTCCGACTGCCCCTTCTGGACTGCTGAAAAAAGCAAATTACGGCTGTCAAGCAGATACTTGACATCCTGTATCTGATCAAATCGGTCCGTAAGATCAAGTTTATTTCTTTTGATGCCGTTTACCACATCATAGACGAATAATTTCAGCCGACCTTCCTCATGATAAACAACGGCTATTCTGCTGCCCTTCGGATCCCAGGCCATCATCGGATATTGGGGATGTATTTCGGCTTCCCTAGTTCTGATGCCATATTTGAGCAGCGTCTTGTATTCAAGATCCTCGCTCAGCAGCACCCGTACAATTCCCTTGCGGTATTGGGCCACAACGAATGACCTGCTTTTCTTATTGGGGTTGACGTTGAACCTGAAATAATTGACCTCTTTGCCCACGTCAAAACTTTCAATGAGATTTCCTTTGGGAAAAGCTTTTCTTCGGTTAATATCATTAAAGTATTTCTCTTCTTCAAAAACCATGAACTCTGAAAGCAGTCCCTTGAAACTCTTGTTGCTGATTTGCTGGCTCGCCTTATTGAGATTCTTGTAAAGTCTGATGAGATAAAGAAAATAGGCGGTGTTTTCTTTCTTATATTTCTCCTCCATGAAATACCAGAAGGCATGTCCCGCCAGTTCAGGTTTGTCAAAGGCGAATTTTGAAAACTTCTTATAATTTCCACTCAGCATGGCTATTCTGAGTTCATCATCCAGTTGGCTGTTCCAGTTTTCTCCCAAATAGGCTATATAGCCATTGGTCAGCCATGCCGGAATATCCAATAGTGTTTGGTTGCCGGCCACTTCCCCAATATCGTCTCCGAATAATAGATTTCTACAAATCACATCTGCGATACCCCTTCTTATCTGCCTGCGCAGGTTAGCATGGTCCGCATCAAAATAGACGGGCATCTTATTATTCACCAGCTTTGTCGTGCCTCCTGAGGCAAGAATATAATTATCAAGGCCTATGTTACTTTGCCTGTAATCGGTATAACTGTTGTACAGTACGATATTGGCTCTTCTCTGCAAACCATGTTCGGATCTTTCCTCCAGTTGAGGCAATTCCTTTTCCGCGCATTGGGCCACAAACTTTGCAAGTTCTTCACCATGCTGATAGTAGTAGACATTGAAATGATCCGTTTGATAGTATTGCCAGCTGAATTTCCTGAACTGAAGCCTGTTTTTCCCGAATTGAACGGAATTTACCTGGGCAACAGCGCCAAGGCAGAAAATCAATCCGACAATGAAAAAAAGTAGAATCCTGACACGTTGCATTGACATATGAACCCTTTATGAGACTTAAAATTAGGCCTTTCAGGGGGGATAACTGTATTTTTGGCATACCAATGCAATTTGTAAGCGAATGCTATCCATCAAATCTTTCACTTTCAATCCCTTTCAGGAGAATACCTATGTCATTTCCCACAAAAACGGGGATTGTATCATATTGGACCCGGGCTGCTACGGAGAATCCGAGCAACGGGAGCTTGAGGTTTTCATCGAAAGTCAAGGACTGAGGCCGGTTTTACTGGTCAATACCCATTGCCATCTGGATCATGTTTTCGGAAATGCCTGGGCTGCTTTGAAATATGGATTGAAATTACACCTCAATCGCCTGGAATTGCCATTGCTGGAAAATGCTCCTGCTAGCGGTTTGATGTTCGACCTGCCGTTTGACAGCTATGGCGGCGAATTTCATTTTCTGGAAGAGGGTGAGCTGCTTCGATTGGGAGATGAGGAATTTGAGGTAATTCATACCCCCGGTCACAGTCCCGGAAGCCTTAGTTTCTATCATTCACGGCAGAGCTGGCTCATCAGCGGAGATGCTCTTTTTCACCGATCCATAGGAAGAACCGATTTACCCGGAGGAGATTATGAAACCTTGCTGGCGAGTATTAGAAGCAAGCTTTTCACGTTGCCCGATAAGGTGCGAGTATTTAGCGGGCACGGACCCTCCACTACCATCGCAGAAGAAAAAATGTTCAATCCTTTTTTACAATAACGGTCATTTTTTTTCCTGACATAGCTCCACCAGTACCCCCGAGGTGGATTTGGGATGCAGAAAACAGACCCATTTGTTATCCGCTCCTTGTTTTGGAGCCTCATTCAGCAGGATAAACCCTTCCTCTTTAAGTCTGTTCATTTCGCTTTGAATGTCTTCCACTTCAAAGGCTATATGGTGCAGGCCCTCTCCTTTTTTTTCGATGAATTTGGCAATCACCCCTTCAGGATCTGTACTTTCCAGGAGCTCGATCTTGGATTCTCCCGTTCGGAAAAAAGCAGTATTCACTTTCTCCGATTCCACTTTTTCCACTTTATAACAATTGCTGGAAAGTAACTTTTCATAAAGGGAAATCGATTCCTGCAAATTTTTCACAGCTATTCCAATATGTTCAACCTTCATTTGCTGAAATTTTCAATAAATTTTAACACTAAGTTAGAAATAATATAATCTAACGCTTCCTTGCGATTGTCTCGTCAAAATAACGCCATTTGTAGTAATTTTGCATAACAGACATCAATCTCCATTATTATGTTGAAGCTTCCTATTTATCTCGATAACAATGCTACCACTCCAATGGATCCTCGTGTTTTTGAGGCCATGAAGCCCTATTTTTTGGAGCGCTTCGGTAATGCGGCAAGTCGAAACCATCCTTTTGGCTGGGAAGCCGAAGAAGCGGTGGACTATGCCAGGGAGCAGGTGGCCAAATTGATCGGGGCTGATCCTAAGGAAATCATTTTCACTTCCGGAGCAACGGAGTCGGACAACCTTGGCATCAAGGGTATATTCGAAATGTATGCTTCCAAGGGAAATCATATCATCACCGTGACTACAGAGCACAAAGCGGTGCTGGACACTTGCCGGCATATTGAAAAAATGGGAGGGGAGGTTACTTACCTCAATGTGAATGATGAGGGAATGATTGACCTTAAGGAGTTGGAGGCGGCCATGAGGCCCACTACCATCTTGGTGGCAATCATGTATGCCAATAACGAAATAGGAGTGGTTCAGCCCGTAAAGGAAATCAGTGCCATTGTTCGTAAGCATGGCGCTCTGTTTTTTTCGGATGCGACTCAGGCGGTAGGAAAAATTCCTGTGGATGTCAACGCCGACGGCATCGACCTGATGGCTTTCACGGGTCATAAAATGTATGGTCCGAAAGGTGTCGGTGCTCTTTACGTTCGCCGCAAGAATCCCAGGGTAAAAGTGACGGCCCAAATGGATGGCGGCGGTCATGAAAGGGGAATGAGAAGCGGCACGCTCAATGTTCCCGGTATTGTCGGATTCGGGGCGGCCTGTGAACTTTGCCGGCTGGAGATGGACGCGGATACCAAGCGGATATCAAAACTGAGGGATAAATTGGAGACGGCTCTGCTGTTGCTTGAAGAAGCTTATGTGAATGGTAGTCGTGAGCATCGTCTTCCTCACGTGACCAACATTTCTTTTAAATATGTGGAAGGCGAAGGGCTGCTGATGGGCTTCAATAAGAATATCGCCCTCAGTTCCGGATCTGCCTGTACCTCTGCATCCCTCGAACCCAGCTATGTATTGAAGGAACTCGGTCTCGGAGATGATTTGGCGCACAGCTCACTTCGCTTCGGGCTGGGACGTTTTACAACTGAAGAACAAATTGACTATACCATCAAGGCAATCAGCGAAACTGTAATAAAACTCAGGGAGATGTCTCCGCTTTGGGAGATGTACAAAGAGGGTATCGACTTGAATTCGATACAGTGGGCCGCGCATTAATTGATAAACGATAAAAATATAAGATCATGGCATATTCAGAAAAAGTGATTGACCACTATCAGAATCCTAAGAATGTGGGAACATTGGATAAGTCGCAAAAGAATGTAGGTACCGGTTTGGTAGGTGCACCGGAATGCGGTGATGTGATGCGTTTGCAAATCCAGGTGGATGATGCTACCGGCGTTATCACCGATGCCAAATTCAAAACTTTCGGTTGCGGATCCGCTATCGCCTCTTCTTCATTGGCTACCGAGTGGCTGAAGGGCAAAAGTGTCGATGAAGCGTTGAAGATCGACAACATGGAAATAGTGGAAGAGTTGAATCTTCCTCCTGTAAAGATTCACTGTAGCGTGCTGGCAGAGGATGCTATCAAGGCTGCCATCAACGACTATCGCGAAAAGAACGGAATGGAGCCTATCAAATTCGAAGACAGTATCATACATTGATCCGACAACATGGTAGGCACAGAGAATTCCATATATGTGAGCGATAAGGCACTGCAAAAGGTGAAGCACCTGATGCAGGACGCAGGTATTGCGGAAGACTCCTCTTATTTTCTGAGGGTAAGTGTGGTGGGCGGCGGATGCAGCGGCCTCAGCTATAAGATGGATTTTGACAACGAGGTCAAGCCTGCCGACCAGGTTTTTGAAGACAAGGGCCTGAAAATTGTCACCGACCTTAAAAGCTTCCTGTATCTGGTGAATACCGAACTTGATTTCAGTGACGGACTTAATGGCAAAGGTTTCTATTTCAACAATCCTAATGCCAGCAGGAGCTGCGGATGTGGTGAGAGTTTTGCTGTATGATACTTTTTGAAAGATATTCCGGGGCTGCCTCATAAGGCGGCCCTTTTTTATTGATATTATTTACATCTCTTGTAGGCCTTGATGCTATAGTAAAAAAACAATCCAAGTACAGGCGGCCTCAGCAGAATATTGAGTTTGTCTTTGGTGGTTTCAAAACTCCCGTGAATATATATAGTCAGGATTAGCACAAGGATGCAGCATAGGGCGGAGATAGCATGGAAAATCTTTCTGATGGCAACAGAGTATTTCATTAGGGAAATTGAATGTCAAATCAAGAATTTATTTTTAAAAGTACGCCTTAAAGCCTGACTTATCAATCCCGCAGTCTAAGTACTTTTAGATGAAGGTCTTTGGAATTGCTTGAGATTACAGGTTCACCGACTGCGATTACCTATTCAGGTAGTCCTGAAAACTCTTTTGCTGGGCAGCCTTTCCTCTTTTTAGTAGCGTTGAATCAAATGTTCCTTTTCTTTCGATTATCATTTTTCCTACATTGTCATAAATGACAGTTCCCTCTTGCTGCGTGTATCCAAATCCGTTATTAAAGCAGAAGTGGGCATAAGGTACCTTGGGTGTCAGTAATATGTTCTGCGCAAGCGGAAAACTTCCTGAGGATCCTGTAAGGCTGCAAATACCGGCAGCAATACCGGTCTGGCTGACCACTCTGGATATCTTACCGGGAGCGTTTTTCAGCGCTCCGCCAAGCAATAAGACAGGTGTGCGAAAATCATCTGCCTTGCTCCCGGTCCGGGGCAGCCGATGACCATGGTCGCCCGAAATCACCACGATGGTTTCCTTCCACCAGTCTTGTTTACTGCAGTATCCGATCAGCCGGTCGACCACGCTATCGGTATAATGAAGGGAATTCATGAAAAGAGAGAGGTCATCATTTTCTCTGATGACGGCTTCCACTCCGGTTTCGAAAGGCTCATGGCTGGAGAGTGTCAGCCAATGCAGGAAAAAAGGTTTTCCGGCGGCATTGAGTTCGCTCATGACCTTGTTCATGACCACATGATCATGCGCTCCCCATTTGGAGTTCCTGTCTTTTGTATCAAAATCATTCACGTCAGTGATTTTATCGAACCCGGCACCTAGCAAATAGGTTTTCATATTGGCAAACTCGGTTTCTCCGCCGTAATAGAATGAAGTTTGATATCCTGTTTTCTTCAGTATAGCCGGCAGACAGGGAAGAGTCCTGGTTTTTTCGGGCATCTTCACGATGGAAGTGACAGGTTGTGCCGGATAGCCGCTCAATATGGCCACAATGCCTTTGTCGGTGCGGTCTCCTGATGCATAGGCGTTGTCAAAATAAAGCCCTTCCTCTAATCTTCTCTCCAGGCAAGGCAAAACATTTACCGCTCCCATCTTTGTGAATAGCGCCTTGGACGTGAGACTTTCCCAGGTGATCAAAATGATATTCGGATGGGGGATGGAGGAGTAGCTTTCTGCAATACTGTCCTGATGATACTGTTTCAATTCAGACCACAATTGATCGGCTTCTTCTTCGCTCAGATACTCGTAAGGGTTATTAGCCATGTTTTCCTCAGCAGTGGCAGAGCGCAGGAAATTCCAGGTCGCATTCAAGGCACAAATATTGGCGAACGGATCCCGGCTGAAATATACGCTGCTTTGACTCAAGGGTGCTAGCTGCAGTCCGCCTCGGATGGGTATGATCAGGCTTGCTGTGAATAATAAAAGAATCAAAGGCTCGGGTCCAAACAGCCTTCCTTTAACACTTAGTGCTGCTTTGTATTTCGTGAGATACATGCCAAACAGGCGGCCGATGATCCAATAAGAAGCGATCATTGAAATGAAAATGAAGGCAAGGGGGAGGTGCCCTACCGAGGCCCAGGCCTCTTTGGGATTTTGAAGATATTTCAGGGGACTGCTGTCAATACGGTAGCCCCAGGCCGTGTAAGCGGGTAAATCGCTTATGATAATCAATATGACAGGCGCCAGCATGATTTGGGTGAGCCATACATAAACCTTGGGATTCCTGGCGAACCTGAAAAAAAACGATAGGAAAAGCATCACACAAAAAGGAATAAGCAAATAAGCGGCCATGGCCATGTCCATTCGGCTGCCATACCAGGCAGAATACAGTAAGTCTGAAAGGCTCGTGGCAGGAGAAAGGCTGTGGTTGTAAACGATGAAGGCAAATCTGGCCAGGGCGAATACCAGCATCCAGATCAGCCAGTATCCTGCTGCTATCCTGATTTTTTCAAAATATCTCACGATTCCCAAAATTATCGATTATACCCTACTGTTAAAACTTCAGTATATTAAAAGGAATAAAGACCTTTTGGCTGACTCGTAGTAAATTAGCGCAATTATTGACCCATGTGGAGTATTTGCCGTAAAGAATGGAGCCAGTTTTTCAGCAGCCTTACGGGTTATGTCGCAATGATCTTATTCCTTCTCGTGAACGGAACAGTACTGTTCATACTGGAAAATAATGTTCTCGATAATGGTTATGCCAGTCTCGATGAGTTTTTTGGACTGGCCCCCTGGGTTCTGGCCTTTCTCATTCCTGCCATCAGTATGCGATCCCTTTCTGAAGAATTCAGGCTGGGAACCTACGAAACCCTGCAAACAAGACCTGTCGGACGTTGGGGTGTCGTCATGGGGAAATATCTCGCACTGATCATCATACTCTTAATGGTGATGATTCCCACCCTCACGTATGTCGCCACGGTTCAATCCTTGTCCAATTCAGGACTAGATGCGGGAGGAGTGACGGGTAGCTATTTGGGCCTATTTCTTCTTGGATCTGTTTTCGCGGCTATCAGCCTGTTTTGCAGTGGAATCAGTCAGAATGCAGTGGTGGCGTTTCTGATCAGCTCCTGTGGATGTGTATTGCTTTATTTCGGCTTTAGCAGTGTCAGCCGGTTGCCTCTTTTTCTTGGCAAGGCTGACTACTACATTGAGATGTTAGGAATAGATTTTCATTACAGGAGTATCAGCAGGGGTGTGCTGGATACCCGTGACATCTCTTACTTCTCGAGTATGATTTTCCTGTTTCTTTTCCTTACCGTAAAAAATCTTGCCAAACGCTGACAAGGGAAATTGCATGTTCAAAATATTCCAAAAAATAGGGCAGAGCAGATGGGCGGTTCCAGCAGTACTGCCGTCATTGATATTATTCAACTGGGTTTCTTCGGTTATTCATTACCGTTTTGATCTTACGGAGGATAAGAAATTCACGATCAGCGAACCTACAAAGCGGATATTGAAAAGCATTGATTCGCCGATTCGGGTTACCGTCTTGCTGAAAGGTGATTATCCGAGCGGATTCCGTAACCTATGCCAATCCTCGGAATATTTGCTTTCTGAATTCCGGGAATTGGCAGGCAAGGAGTTCAATTATGAGATCATTTCTCCTGATGAGAAAATACCGGGAACACCGACAACCTATGCCGATTCACTCACCTCACTGGGTTTCATGCCCATCAACCTGACCTCTCAGGTAAAGGAGGGTCAACAGCAGCAACTTGTTTTTCCGATAGCCGTCATTCATCATGATAACAGGATGGCTCCCGTATATCTGTATAAAGGGAAAACCCCTTTTATCAATTTTCAGGAACTCAGTGGTGCGGAATCATTACTGGAATACCATTTTGCAGAAGGCATCAGGATGCTGACAGACACTTCGCGGCAAGTGGTGGGTTATGCCATGGGTAGCGGAGAGCCAACCCCTTCTGAATACAGGGTATTCGATCTTTTCCAAAATCTGCTCACTGCCAATTATGAGACCTATACCTTGAATCTTGTAAGCCAGCCTGTCATTCCTGCTGTTTTCGACGTGCTTCTTCTGGTGAAGCCTACGCTTCCTTTTTCCGATATGGTCAAACTCAAGCTCGACCAATACGTCATGAATGGAGGCAAGCTGCTTGTTTTCATCGACAGGTTAAATGCAGAAATGGACAGCCTTCAGGTAAAAAACCAGGTAGTGGCCTTTGACAGGGAGCTGGGTATTCACGATTTGCTTTTCAAATACGGAGTTCGTGTCAATCCGGATCTGATCATGGATCTGCAATGTGATTATCTGCCATTTGATGTCAGCGGTAACGGGCAGTTCGAATTCCTTCCCTGGAATTATTTTCCAAGGTTTGAGTCGGATTACCGTCACCCCATCAATAAGGACCTTGGATATGTTTCGGGACGCTTTGCCAACAGCATGGATACCACGGAGTCGGCGGAAATCAAAAAGACGGTATTGCTGCGCACCTCGGACAGGACCAGAACGCTGGCTTCCCCTGCCATCATCAGCGGCAGCGAGAATGTTTTCCTTCCGGATGATGAAAAGTACCGAAAGAAAAATCTGCCTGTCGCCATATTGCTGGAAGGCAGGTTCGGTTCCTTTTACAGGAACAGGCTCTCATCTGACTTGTCAGACTCTCTCGAAAAAGCAGGGGTTTCTTTCAAGGCATCCTGTAACCGGGAAAACAAAATGATAGTGGTAAGCGACGGAGATGTGCCGCTCAATGCCCTGGCCAACGGAAATGAACCGATACCGATGGGGCATAATCAGTTCACCCTTGATTCGCGGCTTCATTTTCCATACGCGAACAGGGATTTTGTTAAAAACTGCCTTGATTATCTGTTGGATGAGTCCGGCATTACAGGCTTGAAGAACAAAGATTTCACCATACGGTTGCTGGATGCTAAAAGAAAAAAGGATGAGAAGATATTTTGGCAGGTTTTCAATTTGCTGATGCCCGTTTTGATGATTATCCTTTTCGGATTTATTTTACAATGGAGACGCAGGGCCGGTTACAGTAAAAAAATGTAGGATGAGTACAAACCAGATTATTTATTTAGTTTTTGGTATCGTGGTATCCGTCGCTTTGATGCTTGACTTGGGATTGTTGAGTAAGAAGAATAAGGAGATGAGCATGCGTATGGCTACCATACAAACGATTTTCTGGATTTCCCTTTCAATGGCTTTCGGAGGTTTTATCTGGTTTGAAATCGGAAGGGAGGATACAGTTAGATATCTTTCTGCCTATTTGCTGGAATGGTCTCTTTCAGTCGACAATATTTTCGTTTTCATCATCATTTTTTCCTTTTTCAGGGTATCGAAGCATAACTATTCCCGTGTACTGCTGATGGGCATTCTCATGGCGATTGTATTTCGGATCTTATTTATCACTGTCGGTAGTGAATTGGTGGCACGATTCAGCTGGGTCATGTATCTGTTTGGCGTATTTCTTTTGTTTACCGGAATCAAGATGTTTAAATCGGATGACGAGGAAGCTTTCGATCCGGAACATAGCTGGGCTTTCAGGCTCATGAAGAAACTGTTCCGCACCACCAACAAGGAACCCGATGGCAAGTTTTTCATCAGGGAGAAAGGTAAAATCTATCTGACAAAACTGGCCATGGTGGTAATCATGCTGGGTCTTGTCGATGTTGTATTTGCGGTAGATTCCATTCCTGCCGTATTTTCCATCATTCCTGACCCCAACGACAAACTACTGATTTATTCATCCAATATTTTCGCGGTGCTGGGATTGAGAAGTTTGTTTTTTCTTCTTCATGGCGCTTCCAAAAAGTTTGATTACTTGCAACAGGGTATTGCCATCGTGTTGCTTTTCATAGGGGCTAAGATGTTACTGAAGGAATGGATGCATATTCCGGCATGGGCTGCCTTGATGGTGATACTCGTTTCCATCGGAGGATCCGTGATGTATTCGGTTTTTCAAACCGGAAGCCAATCTAAAAAAGACAGAGATTGACAAAAGGGTATCATTTTTCGGAAATCGCCGGCATCCTGGGTGAGAAACCCTTGAAGCAGGGACCGGACAGCTTTATAGACACCTTGCTGACGGACAGTCGTAAATTGCTGCTTCCTGAATCCACGCTGTTTTTTGCCATCAGCAGTCCTCATAAGAATGCGAACGATTTCATCCCGCATCTTTATCGTAAAGGAGTGCGTTGTTTTATTACTGATAATTCCTTCCGGCTTTCAGCTTATCAGGAATTATCCGAAGCCAATATCATTGTTGTGAAGGATGTGCTTGCCGCTTTGCAAAGAATTGCGGGATATCACAGGCATCGTTTTGGGTGCAGGATGATCGGAATAACCGGCAGTAACGGAAAGACCATAGTCAAGGAATGGCTGTTCCATTTGTTATCTGACAGATATAACGCTGTATGCAGCCCCAAGAGTTATAATTCCCAGATAGGGGTTCCTTTGAGTCTTTGGCAGATGAATGAGGGTCATGAAATTGCCATCATCGAGGCAGGTATCTCTGAAGCCGGTGAAATGTCTCGTTTGCAGAAGATGATTGATCCTGAAATCGGCATCGTCACCTGCATAGGAGAAGCTCACGCATCCGGCTTTGGTAGCAAGGAGCAAAAAGCAAGGGAAAAATTATCCCTCTTCTGTAATTCCTCCATTTTGATTTATGGCATGGACGACCCCATGTTACATCAGGAGGCGCTGCGCTTTTGCGCTGAGGTCAATCCGAATCTCAGATTGTTCGGTTGGGGTAGGCATGAAAACGCAATGCTTCGCATCAGGGAAATCGTTTTTGAAAGCGGGTTCTCAAAAATAATGCTGCATCATCATGGAAAGGATTTTGAGGTTCTAATACCTTTTACGGATGATGCTTCCGTATCCAATGCGATTACATGTTGCGCCTTGTTACTTATTTTAGGCATTTCGCCTATGGACATCACGGGAGAATTGAAAATGCTTCGTCCTGTAGAGATGCGCCTTCAGCTCAAACAAGGCATCAATCAATGTTCGATTATCAATGACAGTTATAGCAATGATCTCAGCTCGTTCTCTGTCGCCATGGATTTTTTGGATCAGCAAAAACAGCATCCGACGAAAACCGTCATTCTCAGTGATTTTGCCGAAACAGGGGAGGTTCCGCATACCTATTACAGGAAAATCGCAGATATTTTGAAGCAAAAAGAGGTTCAAAGGTTTATCGGAGTAGGTGAAATGATGTGCCTTGAAAAAGAACAGTTTTCGGAAATCAGTTATAAGGCCTTTTTCGAAACGACCGATTCGCTCATTAAAGAAATATCCTCAATCGGTTTCTCGAACGAAACTATCCTTATCAAAGGAGCCAGGCATTTCAGGTTTGAGCAGTTGACCAGATTGCTTCAACAGAAATTACATGATACCGTCATGGAGATAGATCTCCAGGCGCTGAGGCATAACCTGAGGCATTACCGAAAAGCCCTTTCGCCCGATACCAGGGTAATGGCCATGGTCAAAGCATTTAGTTATGGCAGCGGCAGTTTTGAGATAGCCAACTTACTGCAGCATGCAAGTGTCGAATACCTGGCAGTCGCCTATACGGATGAAGGCGCCGAGCTTCGCAAGGCAGGCATACAGCTTCCTGTCATGGTAATGAGTCCGGAAGAAGCGGGTTTCGAACAAATTCTTAGCCACAGACTGGAGCCGGAAATATTCTCCTTCAGAATGCTGGAGTCATTTGTTCGTTTTCTTGCAGAGCGGCAAATTGTTGATTATCCGGTACATCTAAAATTGGATACAGGGATGCACCGACTTGGATTTTTGAATGAGGAAATCAGTCATTTATGTTCCCTGCTTCCGTCCCTTCCTCAAATCCGGGTGCAATCTGTTTTTTCCCATCTGGCAGGTAGCGATGATCCCGGTCTTGATACATTCACTTTTATCCAATCTGAATTATTTGAGTCCATGAGCGGAAGAATTCAGGAGGTTTTGCCATATAAAATACTGCGCCATTTGTCGAATTCAGGTGCAGTACACCGCCATCCTGGATTGCAATATGACATGATTCGCCTGGGTATCGGTCTGTATGGGGTGGATTCTGATTCAGGAATGCAACAGCAACTTCAACAGGTAGCGACGCTGCAATCCTCCATATCTCAGATTAAAAAGCTGAAAGCAGGCGACAGCGTTGGCTACAGCCGGAAAGCGATAGCAGAAAAAGATATGACAATAGCAGTGGTGCGTATAGGGTATGCCGACGGATACCCTCGTATTTTAAGCAACGGTGCAGGAAAGATGCTGGTCAATGGTATGCTGGCACCTGTGGTAGGGAGTATTTGCATGGACATGACCATGCTCGATATCACCGATATTCCTGCCTCGGAAGGGGATCCTGTGATTGTTTTCGGAGAAGGATTGCCGGTGAGCCTGCTAGCCAACTGGGCGCAGACCATACCTTATGAGATCCTTACCGGAATTTCTCAAAGAGTCAGACGGGTCTATTTTCAGGACTGATAGGTCCTGACTTGCGCATATCAATTATCTTTGTTTTTTAAAAATTTAAGACCGGGAATAGAAAGGTATGAAGGGCAGAAATCTCACCTTATTGATACTGATTATCGTGCTGGTGGATCAGGTTCTCAAGATCTACATCAAAACAACCTATCATCTTCATGCCTCAACCCACGTATTTGGAGACTGGTTTCAGCTTTATTTTGTTGAAAATCCGGGTATGGCTTATGGCTGGAAATTCGGCGGCGTCTGGGGAAAGGTAGCCCTCACCGTATTTCGTATGGGCGCTGTGGTTTTTGGCACCTGGTACCTTGCAAAAATCCTACGCTTGGGCTATGCGCCGGGATTCCTCGTCTGCGCAGGCATGATATATGCCGGAGCGCTGGGTAATCTGATCGATTCCTCTTTTTACGGAATGATTTTTGACAAGGGTATGACCTTGGACGCAATCAGTGGCGAATATCAGATTTACGGGGGGCTGGCAAACTTTTCAGGGGATGGATACAGCGGATTTTTGCATGGAAATGTCGTGGATATGTTTTACTTCCCCTTAATAAAGGGTCAATTTCCCGATTGGTTTCCTTTATGGGGAGGCGAATATTTCGAGTTTTTTAGACCCATATTCAATTTGGCAGACGCTTCCATCAGTTGTGGTGTAATCGGCATACTTTTATTCCAAAAGCGCTTTTTCAGGCAGCAGTCTTCCTCCTCTCAGCCTCCTATGGTGGAGCAATAGGCAAGGATGCCGGGCCTCTCGCAAATTAAAATTATCTTTGTCCGCAAATTGACTGATATGAAAATTACCGGAGTCACCGGCCTGCTGGCGTCAGCCATCTTTTCACTTGTCCTCTTTTCCTGTCAGAAAGAACTGAGTTACGGACCTGCAGTCGGGAATCTCCTGGACACAGCCGGGGCTTGTAAGGATATTGTAGTAAACGGTGTTTTCAAGGCTGACTCCTTGCTGAGTCGCGGAAATTATTTGGATATACAAGTCAATGTCATTCAACCCGGTACCTATTATATTTATTCTGATACTGTCAATGGATTTTACTTCAAGGCTGCCGGATCCTTTTCAAAAACAGGAGAGGCTACGGTAAGATTGGCAGGCTTTGGAAGACCTCGCTTTCAGGCACAAGGCAATTTGTTCACCATATACTTCAATCAAAGCCGCTGCAACGTGGCCATTCCCGTATTGCCTGCAGATGCTGCGGTGGATCAGTTTGCTTTTCAGGTGGCTATCAACGGTGCTTGTATCAGTACGGTTCAGGGACCATACATCAAAGCCCAGCAAATGAATGCGGGCAATTTTATGATAGTGAATGTTTTTGTGAATAAAACCGGTCCCTATCTTATAACCAGCGATACCCTCAATGGAATACATTTTACAACAACCGGAAATTTTACCAATACCGGAGCTCAGGTGGTTGAGTTAAATGCCCTAGGCACGCCTATCGATACGGGTACTTATTCCTATACCCTCTCGGGAGGAGGCAACAGCAGTTGCCCGGTCACGATCCAGTTCACCTCCGGAGCCGTAGTCAGTAACGACTATTTTCCATTGAATAACGGAAGTTATTGGACCTATGATAGCGATGAAACTTCTCCGGATACGCTCTTCAAATATTCAAGAGCCATTGTAGCACCCTACTCCGTTTTTGACATCGGTGCGGGTACTGCAGGTATCAATGCTTTCGGCAAGGCGTTTTTCCGCAAGTCGGGATCGGGAGATTATTATCAGAAAATTTCTGTAGACACCTTCACTACGCTAAGTGCCAACCCGAATTTCAATAATTATCAGGAGCTGATGTTTTTGAGGCAAAACATTCAAGGAAGCAACAGTTGGCAGTCAGCCATCTTTTACGTGACCATTCCCCCGAGTAATGACACGGCATCGATTCAATACGACTTCAGCCAGATTCGTCTTGTTAACTATCTCACTGCAAGAGGAGACAGGTTCAATGATGTCATCAGGGTCAACTGCATCGCCAAAGTAAAACTTCCCGGTGCTGCTGGGTTCCTTCCTAACACCAACATGGAGGCATACTACTCCAAGGGAGTCGGGCTGATTGAATTCAGAAAGAAAGCCTCCAGCCAGACAAACTGGGACTTGGAGGAGACACTGAGAACCTATAAGATTAATTGATCGGAAAGGACTATCTGCCCACCATCTTTGCCGGAATTACCCATTCATCAAACTCTGCTGCAGAGAGATAGCCGAGCTTCACAGCCATCTCCTTGAGCGTAGTTCCTTCCTTATGGGCTTTCTGTGCAATTTCGGCAGCCTTGTAATATCCGATCTTGGTATTCAGTGCGGTAACCAACATGAGTGAATTATCAACATGTTTTTTGATATTCGCTTCAATAGGCTCGATTCCTTTCGCACATTTTTCATTGAAGGAGATGCAACCGTCGGCAATCAGTCTTGCGCTATGCAGGAAATTGTAAATCATCAGCGGCTTATAAACATTCAGCTCAAAATGTCCGTTACTCCCGCCAATGGAAATGGCCACGTCGTTGCCCATCACCTGTGCCGCGATCATAGTGAGGGCTTCACACTGAGTAGGATTCACTTTTCCGGGCATGATGGATGAACCGGGTTCATTATCCGGGATGAAAATCTCTCCAATACCGCTTCTGGGACCGCTGGAGAGCATCCTGATATCGTTGGCGATTTTCATTAGGCTCACTGCCACTGTCTTTAACGCACCATGGGCTTCTACAATGGCATCATGTGCCGCCAGCGCTTCGAATTTGTTGGCGGCGGTCACAAACGGAAGTCCGGTCAGCCGGGCAATATGTTTTGCTACATTTTCAGAATATCCTTTGGGAGTATTGATGCCGGTACCCACTGCGGTGCCACCCAGTGCCAATTCGCTCAGGTGGGCCAGTGAATTCCTGATGGCTTTGATGCCATGATCCAGCTGGGCCACGTATCCGCTGAACTCTTGTCCCAGCGTGAGGGGAGTGGCATCCATGAAATGGGTACGGCCAATTTTGACCACTTCCATATAGGCTTCACTTTTTTCCTTCAACGTGTTCCTGAGGGCCTCGATACCGGGAATGGTCTGTTCCACCAGCATCTTGTAAGCTGCTATATGCATGGCAGTAGGGAAAGTATCATTGCTTGATTGCGACTTGTTCACATCATCATTAGGGTGTAGAAACTTATCCTTGTCCTGCAAATCACCCCCTTGCAGCACATGACCACGATAGGCAATCACCTCATTCACGTTCATATTGCTCTGGGTGCCGCTACCCGTCTGCCAAACCACCAATGGAAAATAATCATCCAGTGCCCCTGTATGGATTTCGTCGCAAACTTTGCCAATCAGTTGAGATTTTTCAGCGGAAAGCACGCCAGCCTCCTCATTAGTAATAGCGGCAGCCTTTTTCAAATAAGCAAATGCACGGATGATTTCCTTTGGCATACGGTTGATATCCTGTGCAATTCTGAAATTATCGATACTTCTCTGCGTTTGAGCTCCGTAATAGGCTTCCATGGGAACCTTGACCTCGCCCATGGTGTCTTTTTCAATTCTATATGTCATGATTGATGATTTCTGCCGCAAAGATATTGCGGGCGACCCATTTATGATTGCTGAATAAACGGTTCTTCTCTTTTCCGATTATTTTCCGGTAAACACCGGTTTCCTTTTTTCCAGGAAAGCGGCGGCTCCCTCTTTTGCATCTGCCGTATCAAACAATTCCCCAAAGGCGGTGATTTCCATTTTCAATCCAGCGGGATTTCCGAATGCTGCTGCATTGGCGAGCTTGATGATTCTCATGACGGCGGCAGGAGCTTTTTCTTTCAGGATATTTGCCATCTCCATCACCTTTGGCATCAGTTCCTCCTGAGTGCAGACATGATTCAATAAGCCAAGTTGATTTGCTTCCGTGGCCGTGATCATTCCTCCGGTCAGCATCATCTCCAGCGCCTTGGCCTTACCTATCAATTGTGTCAGTCGCTGGGTGCCACCGTATCCGGGAATCAATCCCAGATTGATTTCCGGCAAGCCCATTTTGGCATTATCCGATGCATATCTCAAATGACATGCCATGGCAAGTTCGCAACCACCTCCCAGGGCGAATCCGTTCACGGCTGCTATGAAAATCTTCGGACTGTTCTCAATTTTAGAAAATACCAGATCCTGTCCTGCCTGCGACAATGCCATACCTCCCAGAGAATCCAGGGTATTGAATTCACTGATATCAGCACCCGCCACAAAAGCCTTGCTCCCGGCACCCGTCAGTACGGCCAGTTTTATCTCGGCATCTACATATACCTGGTCGATGGCGAGCGCCAATTCCCGTATCACCTCCTTATTGAGGGCATTCATCTTATCCGGCCTGTTGATGGTGATGGTGAGGATGCTGTTATCCTTTACTGTGGTTATGCTCTTGTATTCCATGATTAATCGCTTGCTTTCCATTATTTGATCAATGTCAGAAGTTTCTCTTTTCCTTTACTTGCCCTCGTATATATTCCGCGATTTCAGTAGTGGGAGTTCCCGGTGCGAACAATTTCCCTACTCCCAGATCCTTCAATAGCTTCATGTCTTCATCAGGAATGATGCCTCCACCCGTCAGCAGCACATCATTCATTTCTTTTTCCTTAAGAAGTTCCATGATGCGCGGGAATACCGTCATGTGGGCTCCGCTCAGGATACTTACACCGATGGCATCAGCATCTTCCTGCAAGGCGGCATTTACCACCATTTCAGGTGTTTGCCGCAGGCCGGTATAGATTACTTCCATACCTGCATCCCTTAGTGCGGTGGCAATCACTTTGGCCCCTCTGTCGTGGCCGTCAAGGCCCACCTTGGCTACTAATACACGGATTGGTCTGTTCATATCTTTTGATCGAATGTTTGAATGGCTTTTTGCACTCTGGACAACGTCTCCTCCCTTCCCAGCATGCCGGCAATCTCAAAAACCGCAGGTCCCATCTTGCTGCCCACCAGCATGATCCGGAAAATCATCTGCAATTCCCCCAGTTTTATTCCGCTTTCTGTGGCGGCTTGCTTGAATTCGGATTCCAGCAGCTGAGAATTCCAGACATCCGCCGAATTCGATTTTTCTATCCATGATTCGAAGAACCCGGATTTCTGCTTATCCCACTTGGGTATCACTGACGCTTCATCATACGCGGAAGGCGACTGAAAAAAGTATGAACCTTGTTGGATGAAATCATGCAGTAAGATGCATCTTTCCTTGATCATGTCTATGACCCTCAACAAATAGCTGTCATCCTTTAAGTGGATATCATGGCTGGCAAATATTTCCTTTACCGATGGGAGCAAACGTCTACTATCGGATTTCTTGATCCATTCATGATTGAACCATTTCGCTTTTTCGAAATCGAATTTCGCTCCCCCTTTATGTACCCTTTCAATGGAAAATGCTCCAATGAGTTCATCAAGGGTGAAAATCTCTTTTCCGGTTCCGTCATTCCATCCCAGTAAGGCCAGAAAATTGATAAATGCCTCCGGCAGGAATCCAAGTTCCTTGAAGCCCGGACTGCTAATGCCTGTGTTGGGGTCGAGCCAGTTCATCGCATAAACCGGAAATCCCAGACGCTCTCCGTCACGCTTGCTGAGTTTTCCGTGACCGTCGGGTTTAAGTATCAACGGCAGATGCGCCCAGGCCGGCATGTTGTCGATTCCGAAAAGGAATTCCCATAACAACAGATGAACAGGAGCGCTGGGAAGCCATTCCTCGCCGCGAAAGGCATGTGTGATTTTCATGAGATAGTCGTCAACCACCACTGCGAGGTGATAAGTAGGCATTCCATCCGCCTTCAGCAGCACTTTGTCATCTACTCCGGAACAATCAAACTCAAGATCGCCCCTGATCAGGTCTTCCAAATGCAATATGCGGTTGGGATCCACTTTGATGCGTATCACATAAGGCTTCCCGGATTGAAGAACTTCCTTTGTTTCTTCGGCTGTCAGCCGAAGGGAATTGTTCATTTGTAAACGGTTGCGATGATCGTATTGTAAGCTCTCACTTCCGGAGGATTTAAGTCTTTCCCTCATTTGCTCCAGCTCTTCCGGCGTATCAAAAGCATAATAGGCATTGCCCTGGGTCACCAGCTTTTCTGCGAATTCCCTGTAAATGGCTTTTCTTTCGCTTTGGCGGTAAGGTCCATAGGGGCCGCCCTGCAGGGAGCTTTCATCCGGTTGAATTCCGCACCATTTCAGGCAGTCAAAAATATATTGTTCCGCACCCTCAACAAACCGGTTCTGATCAGTGTCTTCCGTCCTGACCAGGAAACTGCCTTTTTTCTGTCTGGCATACAGGTAGTTGAACAGGGCCGTCCTTACACCCCCGAGGTGCAATCCCCCCGTGGGGGATGGGGCGAATCTTAATCTTGCCGAATGACTCATGCTGCAAAGATAAGCGCCCGGCAAGCAAGCTGCCCCCGATCCTGTAATATTTGACTATCTTTAAGAAGCTGTTAAACTTTCATTACCACTCTTGGTCTATTGAGAGGTAAAAACAACTCTTATTATGAAAAATTCAATCCGACAATTCTCAGGAATGCTTTTTTGCATCGCCCTGACATTCGCCGCCTGTAAGAAATCCGATGTAACATCAGGCGACAACAACTCCACCAACAACCCCATTGTAGAATTAGGTAAGATTTCAACCAACCAGGCCAATTTTGCCGAAGAAATGGATGAGTCCGATGCGGAAATCAATGAGCTACTCGCCATGACTGATTATTCATTTGACGGTATTGTGGCTCAGGTCGACACCGTCAGACAACCACTTTGTGGCTCTACCGTAGTGAGGGATACGCTCAACGGACTGAAGCGTTTGGTCATTACTTATAATGGCCAAACTTGTATCACTCCAAGGGGGTCTATCACCAGAAACGGTTCCATTGTGGTCAGTATGCCTTTGGGTGTTCGCTGGGTGGATGCCGGGGCAGCTCTTTCAGTGACTTTTAATCAATTTAGTGTAACCAGGATCAGGACGATGCCGACTCCTGATACAGGCTATGTCATGATTAATGGCTCCAAGACCATCAGCAATGTCACCGGCGGCAGATTAGGAAGACCTCAGATGCCTGCCACCCGCGATACGATCATCCACCAGGTGAGCAGTCCCGGCATGCAAGTGACATTTAGCGATGGTACTACCAGAAGCTGGCAGGTACAGAAGAGAAGAACTTTCATCAGTAATCAGGTGGGGCTCATCATCAAATCCACCGGATTGCACAATGACGGTACCACTTCCCATATAACAGAGTGGGGTACCGACAGGCTCAATGTGGCATTTACGACTTCTACTCCTGTAGAGCTCGTCGCCACTTCCGGTTGCGGATTCAGAATCCTTTCGGGTGAGGTATTTCATAAGCGTGGCACTTCCAGTGTGAGAATAACTTTCGGATGTGATTCTACCGGTGCGCCATTGAGTGGATGTGCGCCAAGGATGTTCAAGAAGATAGTGTATACCGATGCGAATGGTAATGTGGCGCCGCCCGTGTTGAAGCCTTATTGATCAACAAATAAACTAACAAGCCAACTGCCTCCTTTCGGAGGCAGTTTTATTTTCAGGAGGTGGAGCGTCTTCTTCTTTATATTGCAATATGTTTTATTTGGTAAAATTTCCGCGTTGGTTGAGATGGATTTATCCCGGTTGCATTTGGGAGATACCGGGAGAAGACAAGCGGTTGTATCTGACTTTTGATGACGGCCCCCATCCCGAGGTGACCGGTTTTGTTTTGGATGAATTAAAAAAATTTGGTGCTAAAGCCAGTTTTTTTTGTATCGGTAAGAATGTGAAAGCATATCCTGAGGTTTACAAGCGAATTATCGCTGAAGGGCATACGGTGGGCAATCATACGTACAGTCATGAGCGTTCGTTGCAGAAGAATGATCGGGCTTTTATGGAAGATATTGAGAAGGCGAAAGGGTTTATTGACAGCAATCTGTTCAGACCTCCCTATGGAAAAATCAGTCGCTTTCAACTTCGTTTACTCCGCTCCGAAAGATTTCGATTGCGTACGGTGATGTGGACTGTTCTCAGCGGTGATTTCGATTCAACAATCACGTCAAAACAATGTTTGAACAATATTTTATTGTATGCTACGGCGGGTTCTATCATAGTGATGCATGACAGTGAGAAATGTCGGCAGAAAATTCAGGAGGTTCTGCCGCATGTTTTAAAAAAATTTGCAGAAAGTGGGTATTCGTTTGAGCGGCTTACTTAAAATAAAAAGGGCCTGGGTAGACACCCGAGCCCGTTTTTAATCCGTACCCTATGAAAACTGGTGACAAGGTACACTTTTTCTCCATTTGGACAAATATATTTTTAGCTGAAAAACCCTTAATAAATTCTAATACATTGAAAATCAATGTTATTAAATACCTAAAATCATGATAGATACCCATTGTCATTTATACCTTAAGGAGTTTTCGGAGGACTGGGAATTGGTACACAAAAGGGCTATTAATGCAGGTGTAAAGCGGTTTTTCCTGCCCGCCATCGATATGGAAACCCATGAGGATATGCTTGCAATGGAAAAATTTTTTCCGGATACGGTGTTTGCGATGATCGGTTTGCATCCCTGTTCCGTGAACGAGAACTACCGTGATGAATTGCAAATAGTGGAGCAATGGTTGGAGAGGCGGTCCTTTATCGCCATTGGGGAGGCAGGGTTGGATTTTTATTGGGATAAGAGTTTTGTGAAAGAGCAGCATGAGGCCCTGCAGGTTCAGATGGAATGGGCCATCCGTTATGGGAGGCCCATTGTATTGCATACCCGGGAGGCAGTACAAGAAACGATTGATGTGGTGAAACCTATGATACCAAAAGGTCTTAGGGGAGTATTTCATTGTTTTAGCGGAACGGTGGAAGAGGCTAAGCAGATCATTGATATGGATTTCTATCTTGGAATAGGAGGCGTGGTGACATTCAAGAATGCCGGATTAGATAAGGTCATACAAGAAATCGGTTTGGCTAAAGTGGTATTGGAAACGGATGCACCTTATCTGGCGCCTGTGCCGCATCGCGGAAAAAGAAATGAGAGCGCCTATCTGGGTTTGGTGGCGGATAAATTATCCTCAATAACGGGGATGACAAGGGAGGAGGTGGATCGGATTACTACGGAGAATGCGGAGGCTTTGTTTTTGATGACCTAGTTTTCAAATGGAAATAAATACAATCGGATGGTTTTGTTAATGATCTTCTGATTGAATTGTTTGGTCAGGAAATGTTCAGTACGTGCTTGTCAATCACAATCCATCAACAAAAAGTCCACCTACGTTGAAGCTATGGTGGACGAGATATAGTTTTGAATAATAGATGAAAAAAAGCCCTCCGAAGCTTTAGCGCAGGAGGGCGAAGGCGGAGACTAAGGGATTCGAACCCTTGATACGGTTTCCCGTATACACACTTTCCAGGCGTGCTCCTTCAACCACTCGGACAAGTCTCCAAACAGGCTGCAAATGTAGCCTAAAAACTGCTGCTGCCCAAACGGGATCATGAAAGTATGCGACAGGGGATTTTATGGATATCAATAGGAGTTAAAGAACTATTACCTCTTTAAACCTGATTTGTACCGATGACTTCTACTTATCCGCAATAATCTTCTCCATCTGCATGCTCCTGGATCCCTTGATCAATATCGTACTGTCACGAAAGGCCATGCTCCTGAACCATTCCGCGGCCTCCGAAACTTCTCTGAAATGCAAATAGGGGGGAGGTACATGTTTAAATTCTTTACCTACCAACACCACCTGATTCCAGTTTTTTGACTGAAGTAAGCGGATCAATGCGGCATGCTCCTCATCCGATGCTTCCCCCATCTCCATCATTGCACCCAGCATTACCACCTTCTTATCTTCCTCCATAGAGGCGAAGTTTTCAATGGCAGCCCGCATACTGCTGGGGTTGGCATTGTAGGCGTCCATAATGATCTTATTGCTGCCAAGCTGTATAAGCTGCGAACGGCTGTTAGTGGGCCGATAGGCCTCAATGGCAAGCTTGATTGCCTGATCCTCCACACCAAAATGCTTCCCGATGCAGGCTGCTGCCAGCACGTTGGGCAGATTGTATTCCCCCACCAGTTGCGTATGAATGGCATAAGGTTCCATGCCTTTGCTGATATGCACTTCCAGCATCCCATCTTTGATATTGCCCTTACCGGTAAGCTCTCCGCTTTCGGTGCCGTACCTTATAATTTGGGCGATGCCTTGGCTCATTTGCTGCAGGTAGTCGTAATCGTTATTAATGAACACGAAGCCTGATTTTCCTCTGAGATAATCAAATAGTTCTCCCTTTCCTTTCTTTACTCCTTCCTCCCCTCCGAATCCCTCCAAATGGGCCTTGCCGCAGTTGGTGATCATTCCATGTGTCGGCAGGGTATATTCACAATAAGAAGCGATTTCCTTTTGATGGTTAGCTCCCATTTCCACAATAGCTATTTCCGCATCCGGCCTCACTTTCAGCAAAGTCAATGGAATGCCTATGTGGTTATTGAGATTGCCTTCTGTGGTATAGGTTCTGAATTTGGAGGATAAAACAGCATGTACGAGTTCCTTGGTGGTTGTTTTTCCGTTGCTGCCGGTAATAGCAAGGAAGGGTATGTTGAATTGCTGACGATGATACTTGGCTAATTGTTGCAGGGTGACAAGGCTGTCTTCCACCTTAATCAGTTTAGGATGAATCAAGCCGGCCGGCATCTCATCCACAATGGCATACGCACAGCCTGCCTCCAGGGCCTGCATGGCAAAAGCATTGCCATTGAACCGATCTCCTGTAAGCGCAACGAATATTTTGCCGGGTCCCGCCTTCCGGGAATCCGTTTCTATGCACGGGAATTGCTTGAAAAGGGAATAGATTTCCTGTATCTCCATGACAGCAAAAGTAATGTTGTTGACCACAAAAAAAGAACCCTTCACAAAGGAAGGGTTCAACAATTAAAGAATTAATTAGATTATCTTTTTTTCTTTTTGCTGCCTGACTGCTTGCGGGCAGTGAAGATATTTCCTTCTTTGAAGCCGGGACCCTCAGGAGCTCCCAGGAAGCTCTGGGCGCAACGGAAACCTACGGTGTTAGCCGCCAGATCCTCTTGCATATATCTGCGGGCGCCGGGTGACAACCAATAGGGCCTGTCATTCCAGCTACCACCTTTGATAACCCTTGATTTATCATTGATCAGAGAAGTGACACCATATCCATAAGAAACGCCACTGAGTGAATCACCATCGAGGTAATTGATCACATTGTTTCTTTGATAGTTTGACCTATTCTTAACCTCGTCATCAGAGATTTCGGCACGCTTCACATAACCCATGCTATCTCTCTCAATTTCGCCGCCGGAGTTCTTATATACCTTCGTGAATTTGTTTCCGCGGAAGTAATTGAAATCCTGAGCGTCAAAGGCAGTCATCGGACGATACACATCGGCTACCCACTCGCTGACATTTCCGCTCATGTTGTATAGGCCGAAGGCGTTGGGATAAAAGGCTCTGATGGGACCTGGGATGGCGGCACGGTCGTTCAAACCTCCTGCGATACCCATATTGTCTCCGCTTCCTCTTTTAAAGTTGGCGAGAAACTTGCCCTGCCATGCTCCGCGACGTCCGTCACGCAGCCCGTTTACATTTTTATTCCAGGAGTAAATCTGCTGATTATTAATTAATTCTTCTCCACTCTTGCTTTCTTTAGCGCGAGGGGCGGGGTTTTGTGCAATCAGACCATAAGCGGCATATTCCCATTCTGCCTCTGTAGGCAGACGATAGTTCATACCGAGAATACCATCTTCCATTTTCACCGAATTGCGCACTTTACCGCCGGCGTCCTTCAAATCAGACTTTTTAGGCTTGCTTTTTCCCTGAATGAGTTCGGGATTCAGGAGGTAGGCCTCTGTGTTGAAAGAGCCTTCCGCACCGCCGCCTTTCATTTCACGCTTGATGGCATCTTTCTTCAAATACCCTTTTTGTAAAAGGTTGAGTTCATTAACCCTGTCGGACCTCCAAATACAGAAGTCATGGGCCTGCTGCCAGGATACACCCACCACAGGGAAATAATTGTAGGAGGGATAACGGAAATAATATTCTACATAAGGCTCGTTGTATGCCAATTCTTCCCTCCAAACCAATGTGTCCGGCAAGGCGCGCTTCATGATGGAAGTATCTCCACTGAAGACATTTTCGAGCCAGTAGATATACTCTCTATAGTGAACGTTGGCTACCTCTGTTTCATCAATGTAAAAGGAAGGAACCGTAACCCTTTTGGGTACATTGTTCCAGTCACTCATGACATCTTCTTCCTTAGCCCCCATGACATAGGAACCGCCCTGGACGAAAACCAGCCCTGGTCCTGCTTTGGGATACTTTACCTTGGAAACATGGAAATTACCAAGATTTTTGTCATCGTAATTCCAGCCTGTCACGTCGGATTTGGCTTTTTTCTTGTTGGAAGAGCCGCAGGAGGAAAGGGTAAGGGCCGCCACTGCCAAAATGAGTAGTGATTTGCCCGAAACTGAAAAATGCATGTACATCTGGTTTCTTTGATTGATTAACTGCAAAACGCTTTAATTGAAGCATTATTGCGGGTTTGAGCACAAACCTTCCTGCGAATATAGCTACTTTAGCCAAAATTTGCCCCCGGAGCTTCATTTTTTGCTTAATTTTTTGTTTTTGCTTCAAACAGGGATCCTCCCGATGCCCAAGGAGGCAATATTTTCATGCCGGATTCGTTTACAAGGTTGAGACTGAGGAAAATGCGCGGGAACCGAACAGAATGCAGGACAGCTTTGTTAATTAAATAAAATTCTTGCTGAATTCGATATTTCTGCTATTTTTACACACTTAAAATTACCAAAACAAATACCTATTCGAGGTAAGTTTACCTAACCAAGTTAATCTTTAGCATGAAAAAAGCAACTATCAAACTGGCTGCATTGGCGACTATTTTTGCCGGGTCTGTTACTTTGGCAAAAGCCCAGGATAAGATCAATGTTGTGACCACAGCCGTTCCTTTCTTGAGAATCTCAACCGATGCCCGTTCGGGTGGTATGGGAGATGCGGGTATCGCAATGGCACCCGATGCCAATTCAATTTTCATGAACATCGCCAGAATGCCTTTTGCCACAGGAAGCAAGGCCGCGGCAGTTACCTATACTCCATGGTTGAGCGATCTTGGTCTGAATGATGTTTATCTTTTCAGTGGTGCGGGATACTATAAGCTCGACGATATCCAGGCGCTTACTTTCGGTGTCCGTTATTTCAACCTGGGTAACATCCAGTTTACTGACGCTTTAGGTAATAACCTGAATTCTTTCAAGCCCAGAGAGTTCTCACTCGAAGGAGGCTATTCCAGGAAACTTTCCAATAAAATGGGCCTTGGAGTTGCTTTGCGCTATATCAATTCTGATCTTGCTGGTGGTGAGGTTGGAGGAGTTTCTTACAAGAAAGGAACTTCCATTGCAGGTGATATCCATTTTTATCAGGGAAGCGGTAAGGAAAATGGAGCGGGATTCGCCTGGGGCGCCACGTTGAGTAATCTGGGATCTAAGATTTCCTACACCAATGATGCCACTCAAAAGGATTATATCCCGGCTAATCTCGGTTTAGGGGCCTCTTACACCAAGATTTTTGATGCGGACAACAAGATTACTGCTGCTTTGGATTTGAATAAATTGCTGGTACCGACCCCTCCAAAGTTGGATGCAGATACTACCGGCCAGGCTCTGAAAGATTACAGATCCAAAGGTGTAGTTGGCAGTTGGTTCAGCTCTTTGGGAGATGCTCCGGACGGTTTCGGGGAAGAGCTGAAAGAGTTCCAGATTTCAGCAGGTGCTGAATACTGGTATAAAGACCAATTCGCTTTCCGTGCAGGATACTTCTATGAGAATCCTATGAAAGGAAACCGTAAATATTTCACTTTGGGTGCAGGTTTGAAATACAATATGTTCGGATTCAATTTCTCCTATCTGCTTCCCAGCGGCTCCGGTGTTAACCGCAACCCGCTTTCGAACACACTGCGTTTTACGCTCTTGTTTGATTTCGATCAGAAATAATCGTACTGATTTTACATACGCAAGGCGTTCCGGATTGGAACGCCTTGTTTTTTTTAGGATATTTACACCATGTCATACAGAATAGGTTCAGGAATTGACTTTCACAGGTTTGGTCCCGACAGGGAACTTTGGATAGGAGGTGTGCAAATTCCACATCATCAGGGCGCAATCGGACACAGTGACGCTGACGTGTTGCTGCATGCCATTTGTGATGCCATGCTGGGAGCTCTCGCCTTGGGCGATATCGGCAAGCATTTTCCGGATACCGATCCTGCTTATAAGAATATTGACAGCAAGTTGTTACTGCAACGCACCAACGAAATCATTCTCTCCAAAGGATATTCTGTGGTTAACCTGGATAGCACGCTTTGCCTGGAGGCTCCCAGGATAGCCCCACACATACGGGCCATGCAGACTGCCATATCCGCAGTTCTCTCCATCAGTACAGATGATATCTCCATTAAAGCGACCACCACCGAAAAAATGGGTTTCGCAGGAAGGGAAGAAGGGCTGATGGCCATGGCAACTGTTTTATTGGAAAAGCGATCCTGAGGGTTTAAAAATTCCATCCTAACTTGCAACGATGCAAAAAATTGCCGTAAAAATTATCAATAAATCCGACAATCCTGCACCCGAATATGCGACGGATGGTGCTGCGGGATTCGATCTCAGGGCCTTTCTAACAGAGCAAGTGGAGCTCCTTCCGCTGCAGCGTAAGCTTATTCCGACAGGACTTTTCATGGAAATTCCAAACGGATACGAAGGGCAGGTGCGGCCGCGAAGCGGACTGGCACTCAAACAGGGACTAACCTGCTTGAATGCTCCTGGAACCATTGACAGCGACTATCGCGGCGAAGTGGGAGTGATATTGATCAATCTGAGCCAGGAGCCTCAAATTATCCGCACCGGTGAGCGGATCGCCCAATTGGTCATTGCAAAGTCGGAAAGGGCGGAACTGGTATCGGTAGAGGCCATCAATGAAACTATGAGAGGATCGGGGGGCTTCGGCCATACCGGTAAAAACTAAGCATGAATATCAAATCGATTTTTTTAGCATCATTGCTGTTGTTCGGATTAGCTGCTTGCAGAAGCACCAAGGATCTGAACAAAGCCATCGCTCCTGTGGATTCGGGATCCGTGTTATCGAAGTCAGATTCAACTTTTTTGGATTCGGTCCGTGTAATGGATAGTGCCGTCAGGGTATTGAAAAGCAATCGCATCGACTTCAATACTTTTTCCGCCAAGATCAAGGTGGATATCGACGGAAGCATGGGTAAACAGCCTGATCTCACCGTCATCGTAAGGATGGTGAAAGACAGTGCCATCTGGATGTCTGTTTCCAGTACCATACTCAACATAGAGGTATATCGGTTGCTTGTCACACGAGACAGTGTCGTACTTATGAACAAACAGGAGAAAGAAGTGCAATACCGGTCATTGGATTATCTTCAGGAGGTTACCGAAATACCTTTTGATTTTAAGACTTTACAGGATTTGCTGATTGGTAATCCCATTTTCCTTTCCGACAGTATCATTTCTTTTGAGCAAAGGGAGCGACATACACTGATTTCGGCGAGAGGTATTTTATTCAAGAATCTTCTCACCTTATCCAGAGACGATCTCTCTTTGTTGAACAGCAAACTCGATGACCTTGATCCGGACCGTCACAGGACTGCCAGTTTTAGTTATGGCGATTACGACCGAAGTCCGGGTTTTGGTTTTCCCACAGACCGAAGGATCATTGTGGCCGAAAAGAACAACCTTGATATCCGCATGCAATACAAACAGTTTGAGTTTAACAAAGAATTATCGGTGTCCTTCCATATACCGAGAAACTATAAACGCAAATAATCTTTATTTGTGGCTTATTGTATTTCACTTTTTGACTCCTGTTATTAATTTTGTGTCGATAAAATTCAATAGATGAAAAAAATCGGTCTGTTATTGCTGATGATAGGGCAATTGGCTCCGGCCTTTTGCCAGCCCCAGACCCGTGATGAGCTGGAACGTCAGCGTCAACAGCTGAAGCGTGAGATAGAGCAGACCGAGCAATTACTCAATGAAAACAAGGCCCTTACCAAAGAGAATCTCTTTCAGTGGCGTCTGATCAACAACAAGGTCAACCTGCAAGGCCGCGTGATCGATAATATCAACCGTGACCTGAGACTGTTGAATGATGAAATATATCTTACCCAGCTTGACATCAACCGATATGACAGGACATTGGACACCTTGAGGCAAGAATATGCCAAAAGCATGGTGTATGCCTACAAGAACAGGAGCAATTATGACTTTCTAAACTTCATTTTCTCCGCTTCTAGTTTCAATGACGCGCTTAAGCGGATAGCCTATATGAAGAGTTACAGGAATTACAGGGAAATGCAGGGTGCCAATATTTTACGCACGCAGGAATTGCGTAAACAAAAGATTGAGCAGTTGGCTGCTATGAAGCAAAAAAAGGGAGCTACCCTGGAAGTTCAGAGTAAGGAAATGTCAGTCCTGGAGAATCAGCAAAATGAAAAGAATCAGATTTTGTCGAAATTGAAAAAGCAGGGTAAGGAATTGAATAAGCAGATATCGGCGAAGCAGAAGCAGATGCAGAAGGTCAACAACGCCATCAATGCTGCCATCAAGCGCGCGATCGCTGAGGAGAAGAAAAGAAGGGAACTGGAGGAAAAAAAGAGAAGAGACGCCGAAGCTGCAGCAGCAGCTGCCGCAGCAGCTGCTGCGAAAAACGCTGCGGCCACCAAGGCAAGCTCTTCCGGAGGCTCTTCAAGCGCTGCGGCCACCAAGGCCCCCGCCCCCAAAGCAGCGGCACCTAAGGCCGAGGCTCCCAAACGTGAAAGCGTATTGCTGAATGCCGAAAACGTGGCGCTGAATTCAAATTTTGAAAAGAACCGTGGGGCTCTTCCATGGCCTGTGGACAGGGGAGTGGTGCTGATGCATTACGGAACTAATAAATTACCCAGCGGTTCTACGCTGGAAGTGGCCTCCACGACCATTTCCTCCGATGTCGGATCACCGGTGAAAGCCGTATTTGACGGTACCGTGTCAACCGTTACCAGTGTGGATGAGATGCAGGTTGTCATCATCCAGCACGGTCGTTATTTTACCACTTACAGCAATCTTAGCGGAGTATCGGTTAGCAGAGGCCAATCCGTGCGCACAGGCCAGGTCATTGGCAGGGTGGCAGCCAACCTTGACGGAGTCGGTGCCATGGATATCTACATCAGTAATGAAAATAACAACTATGATCCGGAATCATGGTTACGCAGGCGTTAGGCCCAGCATCCTCCTGTAAAGTGTTTCATAGACGGGAATGATCTGATGAATGTCGAATTTCTTTGCCTGTTGCAACGCATTTTCCTTGAAGGCACGATGTACGGTTGGGTCCGATAAGATTCGGATGGCTTTTTTACTCATGTCTTCCACATCTCCTACATCACTCATATATCCGCAGTATCCGTCTACCATGATTTCCGGAATTCCTCCCGCATTGGTAGAAATGATGGGCACCTCCGCGGCCATGGCCTCCAGCGCAGCAAGACCGAAGCTTTCATACTCGCTGGTCAGCAGAAAAAGGTCCGCGAGTGGAAGAATGTCTTCCATCTGTTCTTGTTTACCCAAAAATTTTACGTTGGCTTCAGCATGTTTTTCCCTGATCATGGACTCAAGGGCGGGTCTTTCCGGTCCGTCACCGATGAGCATCAGTTTAGAGGGAATTTTGTCCTGTACTTTGAAAAACACATTCAGCACATCCTCCACACGTTTAACTTTCCGGAAGTTGGATGCATGCATCAATATTTTTTCTTCCGGAGAAGCCATCAGATTGCGAAAGGCGCTGACAGGTTTCTTGTGAAATCTTTTTACATCCACAAAATTGTGAATCACTTCGATAGGCTTGCAAATATTGAAATTACGGTAGGTTTCCTGCTTCAGGTTTTCCGATACCGCCGTAAGCACATCGCTTTCCTCCATGGAGAAGGTGACAACAGGCTTATATGTTTTGTCTCTACCTACCAAGGTGATATCCGTTCCGTGAAGGGTAGTGATCACCGGTATTTCCTTACCCTGTTTTTTGAGTATTTGCTTGGCCATATAGGCTGCCGACGCGTGGGGGATGGCATAGTGTACATGCAAAAGATCTACTGAGTGATTGTTGACTACATCTACCATCGCACTGGCTAATGCCGTTTCGTAAGGAGGATAATCAAACAGGGGATAAGTGGGTACCTGCACTTCATGGTAAAAAATGTTGGCATGAAATCCTCCCAGCCTGAATGGTTGCTGGTAGGTGATGAAATGCACATTATGGCCTTTCTCGGCTAAAGCCTTTCCTAATTCAGTAGCCAGCACACCGCTACCGCCATAGGTAGGATAACAAACAATTGCAATATTCATTTGTAATTAAATGAACAGGCAATTTAAAGTATTAATGGCAGACTTAATGTGATTGTCTCCAGGTAGCCTGTCTCAATGCTTTCCTGCATATATCAGGAAAATGGCAGGTTGTTTGTGTAAATCTGTTTTATTTTTTTTCCACCAGTTTACCGGTTTACTGATAATTTTTTCAGAGGCCCCGGTGAGGCAGGAGGCGATACATAAGAGGGTGGAACCTGAACAATGCTGCAGTATGGCGTCCAGCAATTTATTATTCCTGTAGGGAGTTTCTATGAATATTTTAGTACTGTTCCTCTTTGAAGATTCGGCCTCCAGTTCTTTGATTTGTCTTGCCCTGGCCATATCCTCAATTGGAAGATAGCCCACAAACTCAAAGTGCTGTCCGTTCATGCCGCTGGCCATTAGTGCCAACATGGGCGAAATGGGTCCGGTCAGAGGATGAACCGGGCAGTCTGATTCATGGGCAATTCTTACCAGCGTTTGCCCGGGGTCGGCGATTCCCGGGCAGCCCGCCTCACTCACGATCGCAATATTTTTCCCCTCTTTTAAAGCCGACTTGAAAAAGGACTCATGCAAGTCGCTTTCTTTTTCTATCGTATGCCATTCATAACGATCGATTTCAAATGCCGGGTCGAGTTTTTTCAGAAATCTTCTTACTGTCCGCTCATTCTCTGCAAAAATCACCTGGCAGCATTTCAGCTTCTCCAGAATCATGGAAGGGATGCTGTCCACTGCATCTTCCTGCAACATGTTTGGTATCATATAAACCTCGCTCACTTATTATTGACCGGATTGATTGACTTTATTAAAACTGATTGTTGCGGCAACCACCGCATAACTGGGTGCCAGAATCCATCCTGCCACCGGTATCAAATGCATCAGGTAAAATACCATGCCGTTTCCTATTGCCAGTCCTCTATGTAAGCCTATGAAGCGGAGGCTTTCCGTATTACTCAGTTTATTTCTTTCACAACTGTAATCAAGCATAGAGAAACCCAGATAATAGCATTCAATCAGCAAGGTGAAAAAAGGTGCGATCCAACCTATAAGGGGTATGAATGAAAGAATCAGTATTGAAAGCAGGTATACCGATTGCCAAAGCATGTTTCGGAATGCCAGTTTTATTCCCCTTACCATATCAATCAGTAGTTGACGGAAACTGAAAGGGTATTCTTTTTCCTGCATGATAGCCTCTGTCTTCTCACTGAGATATGCCAACAGGGGAGATCCGACAATCAGAAAAAAATATTTGAACAGCGAAAAATAGAAAAGCAACAAGATCAGGAAAAGGATCATATTACCCATGATGACCAGGAAATTCATCCAGTTGTCCTGAAGCCTTTCCAGCCAATGTTGCAGTCCCGATTGCACCATCATCCATTCCACTGCTTCGGAGCCAGATTTCCAGAAATAAAAGAATCCTATTGCGAATAAAATCGCATACAGGATACCGGGAATCAGGATCCATTTCCAAAGCCTGTGCCTGATGATAAAGCGATGTGCCATCAGAAAAGATTGGATGGAGATAATCAGGTCCTTGAGCATATGGAGATAAAGGTAATCAAGATATCCTTATCGGGAGGGTAGCCCTTTTAGCTGTTTGTATAAATCCGAATCACACTTAGTAGCTGTCAATGAAATCAATGTATTAATCTCAGGGATTATAATCGATAATATTCATAGGGCTATTTAAATCTGAATCCTATGCAGAAGTATGGAATAAGTATAAAAAAGTGATTAGAATTTAGGGCAGGGGATTCCTGTGGGATCAGGTGGAGGCTTCACATAAATCAGAGAAACTTCCATACCTCCGCGTGAGTTGGTGGCAGCTTTAAGTGAACTGGCATTGACATCATACGATGCACCCAGCCTTAAGCCTGCTATTTCCAAGCCTATATAAGGAATTAGCGCATCGCTTACTCTGTACCAGGAGCCCAGATAGATGGTTGCCGGATTTTCATTGGCTGAAGCGGCCATAACACCCAGCGCTCCGCCGAATAATGTTTCAGTCGCCTTATTTTGCGCCTGATGCAAGGCTGATGTACTGAGGGAGAGATTTTCTCCAATCATGAAAGTTCCTCCGGCATGTAAGGTGACTCTGCCTGTCAGATACCAGTTTTGATCCTGCAACGAAACGCGAGGTCTGTTGATATGATACATGGAAACACCTGCATAGTAATTGTTTTCTCCATTTGATGAACCGGAGAACAAGAGTCCCGCATTGATATCAAAATAGCTCCTGTTCAGATTCTGGCCTGGTCCTAATGCTTCTCCTGTAGGATTTGTGAATCCATTGGGGCCCAGCTGGTCTTCGAATTGTAGCTTGGAAAGATCAAGATTCAGACTGTTGTAGGAGCCCTGAAAGCCTGCTCCCAGCGTATTATAACCCTCTGCGTCCAGCGCTTTATGATAAGAAACTGCCAGTGAACCGTAGTTTAGCTCCAAGGCGCTGTTGCCACTGGCGTCTGTCAGTGCCATTAAGCCTATGCCAAGTACATCTCCTCTTTGAGAAAGGACTTTTCTGAATGCGGGAAAATCAAAGGATGCGGTGGTAGTGACATAAGCCTTTGGAATGCTTGGCCATTGATCCCGATGATTGGCGGCCAATCGCCACATTCCTGAAATCTTTCCTGTGTAAGCAGGATTAAGAGTCAAGGGCGAGGCGAAAAACTGGGAAAAATGGGGATCCTGAGCTTTGGCTGCAGACACCAGCAGAAAAAAAGAAAATATGAATATGATAAACCGCATAACAGTCTATAAAGTTAGGTATTTTTCAACAAATGTAAACAGAGTCTTGATGAATCCTGTTTTGTAATTTGATTGATAATCAGTCCATTGACCTCAATTCAATATTGAATTTTTTCTCCGTAAGCCAGGTCTCCGGCATCTCCCAGACCAGGAACTATATACCCCTTTGCAGTAAGTTCCTCATCTATGTCTCCACACCAAATGGTGCAAGAAGGCTCGGCTTTCAGGACATATTCAATTCCTACCGAGCAGGCAATGGCGCAAACGATGTGCAGATCTTTGATTTTGCCTTCATTTCTGAGAAAATGAATGGCCTTCACCAATGAAGCCCCTGTGGCAAGCATGGGGTCGGAAATGATGACAGTCCTGTTGTTCAGGTCTGGACAACTCATGTACTGAAGGCTGATTTCAAAACTTCCGTCCGGATGGTGCTTCCTGTATGCGCTCAGAAAGGAATTGTCAGCGCGGTCAAAATAGTTCAACAGTCCCTGGTGCATTGCCAGTCCTGCGCGAAGGATGGTGGCCAGAACGGGCTGATCTCGCAAAGTTTTGCATACGGAGGTGCCCAGCGGTGTGGTGATTTGCTTTTCATCGAAATCCAGTTTCTTGCTGATTTCATATCCTGCTACTTCTGCGATACGTTCAAGATTCTTTCTGAACCTCATGCGATCCTGCTGAACCTCCACGTTTCTGAGATCGCCAACCCAATTGCTTACGAGGGAATGATAGCTGCTGAGATTATGAACCATGCTTGGGAATTTTCCTAATGAATTTACTGTCGTTAACAGGCAAATCTAATGGATTTGGTAAAGGATATCCAAAAAAACTGAAGGCAAAGGTGAAATCTGATTCAGGAAACCTGGCTTACGAAACGGAAGCTATTCCCGTCAAAAAGACCTTTATCGCTAATTTTCAGGCTTGGTATCACCAGCAAGGCCATGAAGGAAAGAGTCATGAAAGGTGATCCCATTTTTGAACCGAGCGTATTCTTGGCAAACTCATCCAACCGGGAATATCGCGCGGAAACCTCATAGCCGTCTTCTCCCGTCATGAGTCCTGCCACCGGCAATCCTATCACCATGTCGTGCTCCTTTTCCACTGCACTGATTCCACCCTTCTCTTTCACAATAAGGTTGACTGCCCGGCATATACTTTCGTCATCCGTTCCCACCGCCACAATATTGTGGCTGTCGTGCGCCACGGAAGAAGCAAGGGCTCCATGCTTCAGTCCGATATTTCGAATGAAAGCTACCGAGACGGGGGCTTGACGATACCGGTTCACCACCACAATCTTTAATATGTCACGTTCAGTATCTGAAACCATATTGCCATCAATACAAGTTGGCTCGAGGTCTAATCGATTGGTGATCAACTGGCCGTCCAATGCCTCAATGACAGGAATCAGTGATTCACCATGGTGTTTCACGATAATATCCCGGGGGGTGATTTCTTGTCCTTGAAAACGATTAATGGGATTGCATTCGGATCTCATTATACGTGTTTGCCCATCGGCAGCTACCAGTTGTCCTGAAATATAAGTTTCCAACACATCGAAGTTTACCAGATCACGAATGGCTATCAGGTCCGCGGGATCGCCTTTTTTCAATAATCCCACCTTCATGTTATAATGTTTCACGGGGTTGACGCAGGCTGCCTGTAATACTTTGAACACATCCACTCCTTTGGCCACCGCTCTTGCACAAAGCTTGTTGATGTGTCCAAGTTCGAGGCTGTCGGGGTGCTTGTCATCACTGCAGAACATCATATTGGCATGATGCTCATGAAGCAGTCCGACCAATGCTTCAAAATTCTTGGCTGCACTTCCTTCTCTGATCAGGATTTTCATACCGTGCTGCAATTTGTCCAGGGCTTCTTCGGATGTGAAGCATTCATGATCTGTGCTGATGCCCGCGTCTATATATTTTTTGGCCTGTTCGCCACGCAGTCCCGGAGCATGGCCGTCAACCGGCTTTCCGTATTTTTTAGCGGAGGCGATTTTTTCCATCACCTCCGGATCTTCGAATAGTACGCCCGGGAAATTCATCATTTCGCTCAGGTAATGAATTTCAGATCTCGCCAGCAATGCATCCACCTGCTTCGCATCAATGGAGTCTCCCGCGGTTTCAAAAACAGTGGCGGGTACGCAACTGGGAGCGCCGAAATGAAATTTGAAAGGAACGGTTTTGCCGTTTTCAATCATGAAATCAACGCCTTCAATGCCGCATACATTGGCAATCTCATGAGGGTCGCTGATGGTGGCTACGGTGCCATGAACTACGGCCATTCTGGCAAATTCCGATGGAATGAGCATGGAGCTTTCCACGTGCACATGGCTGTCAACGAAGCCCGGAATCAGGTATGGCGCTCCTTTTTTCTCCATCCCTTCCTGATGTACTGCCACTTCCAGGATGCGCCCATCTTCGATAATGATTTTTCCAAAAGAGATATTTCTGTTCTCTATGTCTACAATATTTCCTTCAATAGTTTTAGCCATGTCTGATTGTTTAATGGGTAAGTTGATCATTCATCTTGCAAAAGGTCAGGTCTTTTCTCCCTTGTCAGCCGAAGCGATTCCTCATATCTCCAGTTTTCAATGAGCCGGTGGTTTCCGCTCATCAGTATTTCAGGAACTTTCATGTCTCTGAAAATTTCAGGTCTGGTATATACAGGCGGCGCCAGCAAATTGTCCTGAAAAGAGTCGGTCAGCGCGGAACTTTCGTCGTTCAGCACGCCGGGAATAAGTCTTCCAATGGCGTCTGTGATTACTGCCGCGGCCAATTCGCCTCCGCTAAGAACATAATCGCCTATGGAAATCTCCCTGGTGATCCATCGGTCGCGCACCCTCTGGTCGATTCCTTTATAATGCCCGCAAACCAGTATGATGTTTTTCAAAAGTGAAAGCGTGTTTGCCGTTTTCTGGTCAAATGTTTTCCCGTCAGGAGTAAGGTAGATCACCTCATCATACGGTCTTTCTTTTTGCAAGTGCTCAATGGCATTGACCAAGGGTTCTGCCATCAATACCATTCCGGCACCTCCTCCGAAGGGATAATCATCCACCTGGGCTCTTGCATAGTTCGTGTGGTCTCTTAGGTTGATCACATTCACGTCAAGCAAGCCTTTCTCCCTCGCTCTTTTCATGATTGAATGTTCGAAGGGGGAACTAAGCAGTGCCGGTACCACAGAGATAATATCAATTCTCATCGTATCAGGATTCATCGTTCTGGTCCCCGAGGAAATTCTCAAGGTCCCTTTGTTGTTTTTTTGTCGGGCGTCCGATTTTACTCAGTCTTTTACCCGTATGAAAGGAAGCCGCCTGAAAGGAGAGTCGTTCCAGCTCCTCCGCAGGGGTCAAGTCAAGGTAGTGTTTTACCGCTTCCGAATATTGCACTCTGTTTTGAATGATACCTGTCACCTTGATCACCCATTTTCTGGTCTCCGTCCTAATTTCATATTCATCTTGCAGTTTAACTTTCCTGGAGGCCTTTGCCGCGCTTCCCATGAACTTCACCTTGCCTTTCTCACATGCTTCGGATGCCAGGCTTCTGGTTTTAAATATCCTGATGGCCCAAAGGTACTTGTCCAGTCTTGTTTGCTCTGTTTCAGGCATCTTCAAATTTATTTCTTTTCAGCCTCAAAACTGATTTGTTTAATTTAGGGTCCCGGTATTGAAATCGGGAAGACCGGTTTGCTCTTATCATTACATGATTGTCGGAGAATCGGTCGAAAATCAGGAGTTCCTAACCAATAACATATGAAATTAATGAAACAGATTGTTTTGTTGTCTGCCGTATTGATGGTTTTTAATGTTGCCAATGGTCAGCAAGGGAAGATTAACTGGACAGCAGACGGATTGTCTTACACAAAGTTGAAAAGCGGAGACATCATCCGGATTGACCCTGCCACTGAACAGGAAACAATCCTGGTGACCGCTGCCGAGCTTACTCCGGCAGGCGAATCCAAGTCTTTGAATCCGCAGTCCTATGCTTTCAGCAATGATTTATCCCATCTGTTACTGTTTGTTAATACTGCCAAGGTATGGAGGTATAATACAAGAGGAGATTATTGGGTGCTTGATGTGAAGGGTAAAAATCTGATTCGTCTGGGAGCAGGCTTGCCTGCGCGTTCACTGATGTTTGCCAAATTTTCACCGGATAATAAAAAAGTCGCCTATGTCAGCGAAAGAAATCTGTTCGTGGAGGATCTTGCAACCCATGTCATCAAGAAGCTTACCATGGATGGTACACGAAAGCTCATCAATGGAACTTTTGACTGGGTATATGAGGAGGAGTTCGGTTGCAGGGATGGTTTCCGATGGTCGCCTGACAGCAGGCACATAAGCTTTTGGCAAGTAGATGCCACTCAGGTAAGGGATTTTTACATGATCAATAATACGGATTCAGTGTATTCCAGAATCATTCCTGTTGAATATCCCAAGGTGGGAGAACCGCCATCGCCGGTGAAGATAGGAGTAGTGTCCGTCAGTGGCGGAGTGATCCGTTGGATGAAGCTCGAGGGAGATCCACGGCAGCATTATATACCCCGCATGGAATGGAGCGGTAATGAGGAACTGGTAGTGCAACAACTTGACAGGAAGCAGCAGGAAAGCAGGTTGATATATTGCAAAATCAACGATGGCCTATGTCGAACCTTTTGGGCCGAGCAGGATGATGCATGGGTGGATCTCAATGCGGATGACCCTTCCGGCTGGAACTGGATCAATAACGGAAAAGATTTCCTTTGGGTAAGTGAGAAAGATGGCTGGAGGCATATCTATAAGATCAGTCGCGATGGCAAGAATGTTCAATTGCTGACAAGAGGTCAGTACGATATAGGAGAAATCAAAGGGATTGATGAGGCTAACAATCATGTCTATTTCACAGCATCACCGCGCAGTGCCACCCAGTCATATCTGTTAAGGGTCAGACTGAATCCGTCGCCCAAGCAAACGAAAGATGATGCCGAGTGGCTGAGTGACTCAACACTAAAGGGTACCCACAAGTATCAGTTATCGCCCGGCGTCCGCCTTGCCATGCATGCTTTCAGCAATCATAAGACAGCCTCTGTGAGTGAATGGGTGAGTTTGCCCGACAATAAGCCATTGAAAAAAGATAAGACTATCTCCTCCTCCATTAAGACATTGGATAACCAGGATGTGGAATATTTCCAGCTGGTGACGGAGGACAATATTTTGCTGGATGGATGGATCAACAAGCCTAAGAATTTCGATCCGTCGAAGAAGTATCCCCTGGTATTATATGTGTATGGGGAACCGGCTTCTTCCACCATTAATGATGAATATGGAAGGCATTCCAACTTCCTGTATGATGGAGACATGCGTGCAGACGGGTATATCCAGGCATCTATTGATAACCGTGGAACGCCCAGCTTGAAAGGTGCCGGATGGCGCAAGGCGATTTACCGTCAAATAGGACGCTTGAATATCCGTGATCTGGCCATGGCTGTGAAGAAACTGACGGAAAGGACTTATATCGATAAGGAGAGAATGGCAGTTTGGGGCTGGAGTGGCGGTGGAGCCTCCACGTTGAACCTGCTGTTCCAGTACCCGGAACTTTTTCAGACAGGCATATCCATAGCCTCCATTACCAATCAACTTTTTTATGACAACATCTATCAGGAGCGTTATATGGGTCTGCCGCAGGAAAACCTGCAAGATTTCATCGACGGATCACCTGTCACCCACGTAAAAGGTTTGAAAGGCAAACTACTTTACATACATGGTACCGGTGATGACAATGTGCATTATAGCAATGCGGAGCTGCTTATCAATGAACTGGTGAGACAGAAAAAACAGTTTGAATTCATGGCATATCCCAACAGGTCCCATAGCATCAGGGAGGGGGAGGGTACTTCTGCGCATATGTCTGCTTTGTACACAGCTTTCCTTCGTAAAAACTGTCCACCGGGAGCAAGATGATTTTTCCGCTGTATTAATGATGGGTCCTTCCGGGATATTGTTTCAAGGCTTCCTGAAGACAATCCATCGCTTCATGGATGGCTTGGTTGTTTAATACATAAGCAAGTCTCACTTCATCCTTGCCGCAGCCGGGAGTACTGTAAAATCCTGTGGCTGGCGCCAGCATGACGGTACTGCCGTTATGGGAGAAGGATTCCAGCAGCCATTGGCAGAACTTGTCACAATCATCTATGGGCAGTCTGGCCATGGCATAAAAGGCTCCGCCCGGTTCAGGACAGAACACTCCAGGCATCGCGTTGAGCCTTTCCACTATGGTGTTCCTGCGACTCAGGTATTCATTTCTGGTAGCATCAAAATAATCATCCGGGAGATCTATGGCCGCTTCCCCCAGTATCTGTGCCAGGGATGGCGGACTGAGCCTGGCCTGGGCAAATTTCATCGCGGCTTCGATCACTTGCTTGTTCTTTGTGATGAAAGCGCCGATTCTTCCCCCGCAAGCGCTGTATCTTTTACTGATCGTATCCATCAGTATCACATTTTGCTCCGCGCCTTTCAATTGCATGGCACTCATATGGGTGCCCTTGTAACAAAATTCGCGGTAGGCCTCATCTGAAAAAAGGAAAAGACCGTGTTTCAATACGATTTCTTTCAGGCGCTCCATTTCTTCCGGGCTGTACAGGTAGCCGGTGGGATTATTCGGATTGCAGATGATGATGGCTCTGGTGCGGGGAGTGATCAGTTTTTCAAATTCCTCCATGGCAGGCAGTGCGAAGCCCGTCTCAATTTGACTGCGTATAGGCCTTACCGTTACTCCTGCCTGGATGGCGAAGCCGTTGTAGTTGGCATAAAAAGGCTCCGGGATGATAACTTCGTCTCCAGCGTCCATGCAGGCCATGAATCCGAAAAGAATGGCTTCGCTGCCGCCGGTGGTGATGATGATATCCTGATGATCGATGGACACCCCGTTCTTTGCATAATACGTGACCAGCTTTTTACGGTAGCTCTCATTTCCCGCACTATGACTGTATTCAAGCACCTTCAGGTTGGCATTTCTGACAGCCTCCATGATGGCGGGTGGCGTTTCAATATCAGGCTGACCTATGTTGAGATGAAAAACTTTTGTTCCACGCTTTTTGGCTGCTTCCGCGAAGGGAACCAGTTTCCGGATGGGGGAGGCGGGCATCAATTGTCCGCGATGGCTGATTGATAACATGCGGCAAAGGTAAGACAGTCGTTTTTACCCTGTATTATTTAGGTCATTCTTCGAAAAATTCAACTTTGTTTTCGATGAGGAAGGACTTGATCAGGTCAGCGTGTATGCATTGTCCAAGATGTAAAAAAGCATGATTTGAAACCCGCTTACTGATATTATTGACCAATACCTCCTTTTCCTCCAGGTCAAAGCCGAGATGTAAATGACTGGTAGAGCTTTGCATTCCGTAAATCCTTCCTTTGTCATCAAATAAAGGACCTCCGCTCTGTCCTCTCAGTCCGGGGGTACTTAGTTCTATCCCATACACACCTTTGGGTCCTGCCAGGTGACGGGTGACCATCCCTTCAATTGGAAACCTGGGCGACACGGGATTACCGCCTTGTATCCAAACAATATCATCCCTCTGCGCATCATAACTGAAATTGTTGAACTCCGGAAACGGATATCCCAGTCTGCACAGGAATTTACCCTGCCTTATATCCGTGGCATTCTTGAGGAAAACAGCATGCCCCTTGTATCTGATCTGATGGTAGCCTATGAACTCTATAATGGCGAGGTCTGCATGAGGATGCATGATGATGTTCAATTCGGAAAACCGGTCTACGCAATCCACAAAGCTGTTTTTCAGTTGCAATGCTGCGCCATCGGTGTATCCGAATCGATTGAAAAGTGCATCTCGGTCATCATCGTGCGAAAGCCTCCTTAGCTCCTGTCTGAAGTCGGCATACCTGCGGTTAATGGCCTCGGAGGCTCCGATGGTTTCAGCTACATGTTTACAGGTGACCGCAACGCCTTTTTCATTTACGAAAAACAAGGTGGCGGAACCGGGAATGATCCTATTGTCTTTTAAGCGGATGATGCTGTGCAGGGGGCGGGTGAATCCGGAGACTGATTCAATGGCTTCAACAAACATGGTTTTATTATTGTCTATGAATGGCGCGAACAAGAAATAAAAAAACCCCCGATGAGGTGGGGGTTTTTAATATCATTCCAACCGGAATCAACTTTTATTGGAAGTTGATTTGGCCTTGGCTGTAGGCTTTACTGCAGATGACTTGGCTTTTGCTGCGGGCTTTTTAGCCGTGGCAGGCTTAACGGCAGGCTCAGCTTTCACCGGCTCTACGGCAGTTTTCACCGCTGCATTTGCGTCTATTGTAGCCGGAACAGGCTCGCCATTAAGTTTAGCATATTCCTCAGCAGTCATTACCTGACCCTTGATGGTGATACTCTTCACTTCATCTACCCCTGCAAATTTGACGGTCAGGCGTTTTTCGAATGAACCTGCATTGGCAGCATTGTAGGTGGCGTTAATCTCTCCTGTCTTTCCCGCCTCGATGGGGGTTTTGGTGTAATCGGAAATCGTGCAACCGCAAGTAGGGTTGGCTTGCTCAATGATGAGCGGTTCACCGGCGATGTTGTTAACGATGAATTTAGCGGTGGTAGGAGTACCTTGCTTGATTTTTCCGAGATCGATTACCTCAGATTCGAACCTGGCTACGTCAGCAGCTTTTTTTCCCTGAGCGAAACTTCCAACAAACAGGGCCAGGGCTGCGAAGGTGAATAACAATTTTTTCATGAGTGTTTGATTTATAGTTACTGATATTGATGCGAATTAATCTTTCAAATCTTCCAGGCTGTTGTTTTCCGGTGCGCTGGAAGCAGGTGTCTTGTAAACTTCTCCCTTGATGGTAATCTGCTTGGATTTGGATCCATCATAGGTGACGGTGATATATTTGCTGAAAACACCTTCAGAGGCGGCATTATATCCTACGGTTATCTTGCTGGTTCCGCCGGCAGGAATCGGATTTTCCCTGTCCCACTGAGGGGTCGTGCAGCCACAGCTTGCTTGCACATTGTCTATCTTCAGGCTGGTACTCCCTGAGTTCATGACCTCGAATTCGTGGGTTACAGGCTTTCCCTGAGGGATTTTTCCAAAGTTGAATTCGGATTCCTTAAGTATCAGATTTTCAGGAGCGGGAACGGAATTGGTTGCCGCAACTGCATGATTATGACCCTCATGCTGAGCATTTACTGTCAGGAAACCCGCCAAAACGATTAAACAGAGTATTGTTCTTTTCATGGTCACTTCAGACTGTAAAGATAATAAATCGTTTAAGGTTAGCATTATTTGTTGTTCCGGGTTTGCAGTTTTTTAACAATGACCTCATAAATCGGTAAATTTGCAGCCTATTGGGTAATGTATGGATCAGCATGAATTAAAAAATTCCGAACAACTTGACAGTCTGAGTTTTGATAACTTCAGAAACGAGGTTTTAAAGGATTATCGTATTTGTTGCGAAAGCCGGGAGGCCAGTCTTCTGGGACGAAAAGAGGTGCTCACCGGGAAGGCCAAATTTGGCATTTTCGGCGATGGTAAGGAGGTAGCGCAGGTGGCAATGGCTAAATTTTTCAAGGAGGGAGATTTCCGCTCGGGATATTATCGTGATCAGACTTTTGTTTTTGCTTCAGGTCTGGGCTCCGTTGAGCATTTCTTTTCCCAATTGTATGCGGATCCTGACATCCACCACGATATTTTCAGCGCCGGAAGACAGATGAATGCTCATTTCGCCACCCGAATGGTCAATGAGGAAGGGGATTGGCTGGATCTCACAGAAAGAAAAAACATTTCCAGCGATATTTCACCTACTGCCGGTCAAATGTTGCGGGGCTTGGGATTGGCGGGTGCTTCAAAGTATTTCAGAAGCATGGGCGACCGGCCTGAATTCAAGAAACTTACCAAAGGGGGAAATGAAATATGTTTTTGCACCATAGGGGACGCTTCCACTTCAGAAGGTCAGTTTTGGGAGACCGTCAACGCGGCAGGAGTATTGCAGGTTCCCCTGGCCATTTTTGTATGGGATGACGGTTATGGGATATCCGTGCCCAAGGCCTATCAGACGACCAAGGGCTCCATCTCCGAGGCTTTGGCAGGGATGCAGCAGGAAGAGGGTACCAACGGCTTGAATATCTACCGATTGAAGGGATGGGATTACGCGGGCATGTGCGAAATGCTGGAAGGAGCTATTGAAAAGATTAGAACTACCCATGTTCCCGCCATCTTTCATGTTGAAGAACTTACCCAGCCCCAGGGGCACTCTACTTCGGGTAGTCATGAACGTTATAAGACTGCTGAGAGACTTGCCTGGGAGAAGGATTGGGATGGTATTCGAAAGATGAGGGAATGGATACTGGCCAATGCGCTGGCATCCGAAGAGGAGCTGAGCGATATTGAAAGTCAGGCGGCCAATCATGTCAAGGAGGCACGTCAGAGCGCATGGGAAAAATACATGAATCCCATCAGGGAGATGATCCGTCGCTGTATGGAGCTTTTGGAGCCGTTTGTAGGTCAGCCTGAGATAAGCGCCATTGCTTCCGGGTTGAAGGCCATCAGGGAGCCGATGCGAAGAGATGTCATGCAGGCTCTTGCAAAAGCTTGTGATTTGCTTGAATCGGATCATCAGGGACCTGCAACTGCCATCAGAAATTTCTATCAAGAACTGAAATCTGAATTCCACTCGGTTTACAGCGACCATCTGTACCATGAAGGACCCCGTTCGGCCCTGCATGTACCTGCTGTTCCGGCTGACTATTCCATAGATTCACCTGCTGTTAACGGCTTCGAGGTACTTAATAAATACTTCGATGCCTTGTTCGCCTCCAGAAATGACGTGTTGGCCTTTGGTGAGGACCTCGGTCACATAGGGGATGTCAACCAGGGATTCAGCGGATTACAGTCGAAATATGGTGTCAATCGAATTTCCGACACGGGTATACGGGAACTGACCATCATGGGGCAGGGGATAGGAATGGCTATCCGCGGACTTAGGCCGATTGCCGAAATCCAATATCTTGACTATTTGCTGTATGGCTTGCAGCCGCTCAGTGATGATGCGGCTACCATTCATTTCCGCTCAGCCGGTCAGCAAAGCGCTCCCCTGATTGTTCGTACCCGAGGCCATAGGCTGGAAGGGGTTTGGCATAGCGGTTCGCCCATGGGAATGATCGTCAACGCGCTGAGAGGAATGCATGTATGTGTTCCCCGAAACATGACACAGGCGGTAGGTATGTACAATACGCTGTTGCGCGGCAATGATCCCGGATTGATGGTCGAGTGTTTGAATGGATACAGACTTAAAGAAAAATTGATTTCAAATTTACTGGACTACACAGTTCAACTGGGTGTTCCCGAAATTCTTCAGGAGGGAAATGATATCACGATCGTTTCCTATGGTTCCACCCTCCGCGTCATTCAGTCGGCTATGGAAAGACTTCAGGCTGCAGGCATCAGCTGTGAACTGATCGATGTGCAAACGCTTCTTCCTTTTGATATCAACCATGTCATTGTGGAATCACTGCGTAAGACAAACAGGTTGCTGATAGTGGATGAGGATGTGCCCGGCGGAGCAAGTTCCTATATTTTCAATCATGTGATGGAGAAGCAACAAGGCTTCAGATGGTTGGATGCTTCACCCAGGACCCTTACTGCCAAAGCGCACAGACCCTGTTACGGTAGCGATGGTGACTATTTCTCCAAGCCTAATGAGGAGGATATCATCAGCACGGTCAAGGCAATGATGGTTGAATGAGATGCCTCTCTTTCAGATATAGGGAGATCCGTTTATTTGAGGTTGTGATAAACCTTTTGAACGTCATCGTCCTGCTCCAGTTTGTCGACCAGCTTCAATACTTCCTGTGCCTGATCTTCTGCTAATTCAACCGTATTGAGTGGGATGCGCGTAGGCTCTGCAGTAATTACCTCGATGCCTTTTTCTTCCAGCGCCTTGCTCATATTTCCGAATTCATTGAATGCGGTCCGTATGATGATGTTTCCTTCGCTGTCTTCTCCGATTTCCTCCAATCCGAAATCAATCAGCTCCAGCTCAAGATCTTCCAGATTCTGACCTGAGTTCTTTATTTTAAACTCACCCATTCTGTTAAAGGTGAAAGCGACACTTCCGCTGGTTCCAAGGTTACCCCCTCCTTTGGTGAAATGCATGCGCACATTGGCCACTGTGCGGGTGGTATTATCAGTGGCAGCCTCTACCATGACGGCAACACCATGCGGTCCGTATCCTTCATATACCAGCTCCTCGTAGTCGGACTGGTCTTTACCCATTGCTCTTTTGATAGCTGCTTCTACACGGTCCTTGGGCATGTTGCAGGCCTTTGCATTCAGGTAGCACCTTCTGAGGGCCGGATTATTATTGGGATCAGGGCCACCTGCCTTGACGGCGATGGCGATTTCTTTTCCGATTCGGGTGAAATTCTTGGCCATCTTGTCCCAACGGGCAAACATGGCACTTTTTCTTACTTCAAATATCCTTCCCATGTAGAGGTTGATTATTGTGCCGCAAATGTACAAAAGGGCGGTCAAATCACTCGGGAGTTGTATTTGGCAAATAGCCCCAACGCTTAACTTCGCCTTATGAAGATGATTCGTTACGAAGATCTCAAGGATTTTGTGGCAAGATTGTTTATTGAGCTGGGTGCATCAGAGGCGAATGCGAAATTGGGCGCTGAAGTTTTGCTCTCAGCGGATGTAAGAGGAGTGGACAGTCATGGTGTCGCGCGGCTTGCAGGGTATGTAAGATTGAAGGAAGCCGGGCGAATTGACCTTTCCGCTAAACCCGTGGTGGCTCACGAAACGCCTTCTACTGCCACTTTGGACGGCCAATCGGGCCTGGGGCTGATGGTGGCACCGGAGGCCATGGCACTTGCCATCAAGAAAGCGGAGCAATGTGGTACAGGCTGGGTGGCTGTTTCCAACAGCTCCCATTTCGGAATAGCCGGCTATCATGCCATGATGGCATTGCCTCATGATATGATCGGCATTGCCATGACCAATGCGTCGGCATTGGTGGCTCCCACTTTTTCTAAAGAAAGACTATTAGGCACCAATCCGATTGCGATGGCAATTCCGGCAGGGGAGGAACCACCTTTTGTGGCAGACTTTGCTACCACCACCGCCTCTAATGGCAAGCTGGAACTACTTCAGCGCTGCGGTGAGCCAACTCCCTCCGGCTGGGTTCAGGATGCGGAAGCTACTGCCAGTAATGATCCTGATATCCTGAAAAAAGGAGGTGCCTTGCTTCCCCTTGGAAGTGACAAGGAAAGATCCAGTCATAAAGGTTATATGTTGGGCAGCATGGTAGACATTTTATCGGGTATTCTAAGCGGAGCCAATTATGGTCCCTGGGTGCCACCTTTTCCTGCCTACGTGCCTATGCCTGCAAACATGCCGGGAAAAGGGATTGGACATTTTTTCGGAGCTATGAGAATTGATGCATTCAGAAAGGCGCATGAGTTCAAGGCCGAAATGGATAACTGGATTCGTCGGTTCAGAAACGCGGAAGCCATCGGCGAAAAGCAGGTTGTCATACCGGGCGACCCGGAACGGGCAATGGAAAAAGAAAGACGTAAATTCGGGATACCCATTGACAATCAATTATTTGAAGTAATGAGTCAACTTGCTGATCAATACGGGGTAAATTTTTTTCAATAATATTTTACGTAAAGGCAATAAGCGAAACTACGTAGCGTTATAACTATGGTTTTTCATAGGATATTGGATTAAAACGGGCTGCGATTTCTATCGCGGCCCCTTTTTTTAATAAAAAACCGGCCAATGGCCGGTTAAGTATGATTAGCTATGTTAAAATCCCCCGGTTAAATAATCAGCATGGAGTCCCCGTAGCTTAAGAAACGGTATTTGTCCTTGATGGCTTTCTTGTAAGCCTCTATCATCAAATCATATCCCCCGAAGGCGCAAGCCATGATAAATAATCCTGTTTTTGGCAGATGGAGGTTGGTGACAAGGGCATCTGCGATATTGAAATTATAGGGAGGATGTATGAAATGATTGGTCCAACCTTCTGAGGGTTTAAGCAATTTTTCAGCGGTATAAGATGATTCCATGGCGCGCATGGTAGTAGTACCAACTGAACAGATTTTATGACCAGAGGTCTTAGCTTTGTTGACGATAGTGCAGGCTGTTTCCTCGATTCTGTAATACTCTGCATCCATCTTGTGTTTACTGAGATCCTCCACCTCTATCGGCCTAATTGTCCCTAATCCTGTGTGCAAGGTAACCTCAGCGAAGCGGATACCTTGAATTTCTAGACGCTTAATCAACTCTTTGCTGAAATGTTGTCCGGCTGTTGGAGCAACTACTGCACCTTCATGCTTTGCATAGACAGTTTGATATCTTTCCTTATCCTCTTCCTCCGGTTTGCGTTTGATATATTTTGGCAAAGGTGTTTCTCCGAGAAACTCAAGCATTTGCCTGAATTCCGCATCAGTACCCTCCCACAGGAACCTGATGGTTCTGCCGCGGCTGGTGGTGTTGTCAATCACCTCGGCTACCAACTCATCATTGTCTCCGAAATAGAGCTTGTTACCTACCCTTATTTTTCTTGCGGGATCAACGATCACATCCCAAAGCCTGTTGGGTTTGTTCAATTCTCTCAGCAAAAAAACCTCGATCTTGGCGCCGGTCTTTTCTTTTCTTCCGTACATTCTGGCAGGGAAAACTTTTGTGTTGTTTACCACAAACACATCCTTGTCATCGAAGTATTCCATGATGTCCCGGAACTGCCTGTTTTCAAGCTGTCCGGTGGCGCGGTGCACGACCATCATACGGCTTTCTTCTCTTTTTTTGCTGGGATGCTGGGCAATCAGGTTGAGGGGGAGGTCGAAGCGAAATTGGGATAATTTCATGTAATAAATTTGGGTTTAATGATTTATCACATGCCAGAAACTGTAATATCATTACAGTGATACAGCCTTTTCAGGCACTTATCATGTTACGGCATGATTTTAAGGCTGCAAAGGTACGAAAAAAATCGGACTTCAATTTAGATGAATTTCCTTCCGGGCATTGCCTCAATCAGCATTTGTGTATAAGCATGGTGATGTTGCTCAAAAAACCTCTCCGAGCTTGCTTCCTCAACCAGCTTACCTTGTTGCATTACCAGGATTCTTGTGCTGATTCTGCTGACCATATCCAGGTCATGGGAAATGAACAGTGCCGAGAATAGGAATTCCTGCTGCAGCCGATGAATCAGCCCCAGCATTTCATCCTGAAGATCGGTATCAAGTGCGGATAGCGATTCATCGAAAATCATGAACAGGGGGGAGCATGCAAGGGCTCTTGCGATGGAAGTTCTTTGCCGCTGACCACCGCTGAGTTCATGGGGATAGCGATTCAGAAATTCCTCTTTTAGTCCAACGTCCTTCAGTAAGGAGGCTGCCTTCTCTTCAATGGCTTTTGCCTGTGATTGTCCGGAATTTTTAGTGAGGACCTCCCGTATTGCACTTCCAATGGTTAATCGGGGGTTTAATGATCCGTAAGGATCTTGAAAAATCAATTGTATGCGACCTAGGTTCTTACCTTTTTGTTCAGACAGGAAAGTGAAGAGACTTTTGCCCTCAATGGTAATACTGCCGGATGCAGGATCCATAAGGCCTGCCAGCATTCTTGCGAGTGTGGTTTTGCCGCTACCGCTTTCACCCACAAGGCCCAAAATTTCATTTTTCTTTATGTTGAAAGAAACGTCATCCAGTATCTTGACTATTTTTTTTGAAGCTGAATTATTGTTGAGGTAATGAGCATTCAATCTGTCAACTCGAATCAGTTCAATACTTTGTCCGGTCTGTTGCCGTGGTTCTGTGGTCGAAATTTTCACGGAAGCATTTGCTGAATACCTTTTACCCGGAATACTTCCGCTGTAGGGGTGCCGGGGATTGTTTAAAATTTCACCGGTGGGCCCGGATTCCAATACGGTTCCGTTTTTCATAATGACCATGCGATCCGAAAAATCAGCAGCTACCCCCATGTTATGAGTGATCAGCATCACGGCAAGTTTCAGTTCCTTCTGCAAGGATCTGATAAGCTGAAGAATGGAATGCTGGATAATAGGATCCAGTGCTGTGGTGGGTTCATCGGCAATCAGCAGACAAGGGTCTCCCGCCAATGCCATGGCAATCATGATGCGTTGCCGCTGGCCGCCTGACAATTGATGAGGGAATTTTCTCATCATCTCTCCGGCAGGCAACAGTCCTGTTTTTTCAAACAGTTCAGTGCAAATTTTCTGCTCCTCCCTGTCAGTTGATTTTTTGTGAAGACGAACTGATTCCATCACCTGATCTCCACATCTGATCAGGGGATTCAGGGAGGTCATGGGCTCCTGAAAGATCATGGATATCCGGCCTCCCCGGATGCTTCTCATCTTTTTTTCATCAGCTTCTGTGATGTTGACTGCAGGATTATCAAGGAAGATGGTTCCCGATACCTGTGTATCCGGCGGCAATAATTTCATTACAGCCAGCGCTGTCATGGATTTTCCGGAGCCGCTTTCTCCCACGATGGCGACCATTTCTCCGGGAAAAATGTTGAAAGAGAGATTGTTCAGTATGGCAAGGGAATCTTCCTCTTTTTGAAAGGAAACACGTAGGTTTTCTATCTTGAGCAGAGGATGCAAAACATCAGAATTTCAGATGTCTCACCGTGAGTCCGTCGTTGATGAGTTGTTTCAGTGAATCAATGCCGATTTTCAGATGTTTCTCGACATATTTTTCGGTGACAGCTTTGTCGCTTTCCTCTGTCTTCACACCCTCCGGAACCATGGGGGAGTCGCTGACCAACAGTAAAGCACCTGTAGGTATTTTATTGTAAAAGCCCACTGTGAAGATGGTGGCTGATTCCATATCAATCGCATAGGCTCTTACCTTTTGAAGGTAAGTTTTGAATTGTTCGTCATGCTCCCAGACTCTTCGGTTGGTGGTATAACAAACGCCGGTCCAGTAGTCACATTCATAATCCCTGATGGTGGTGGAAATTGCTTTTTGCAGGGCGAATGCCGGAAGGGCCGGTACTTCCGGCGGGAAATAATCCAAGCTGGTTCCCTCGCCCCTGATGGCGGCGATGGGAAGGATAAGGTCTCCGATCTTGTTTCTTTTCTTCAATCCACCGCATTTGCCGAGAAACAATACCGCTTTGGGATTGATAGCGGTAAGCAAATCCATTACCGTTGCAGCCGTGGGGCTTCCCATTCCGAAATTGATGATGGTGATGTTATTGCTGGTGGCGCATTGCATGGGTCTTTCGTTGCCCATCACCTGCACGTTGTTCCAGTCGGCAAACATCTTCACATAATTGGAAAAATTGGTAAGTATGATATACTCACCGAAATTCTCGAGGCTTTCCCCGGTATATCGGGGAAGCCAATTTTGAACGATTTCTTCTTTTGTCTTCATGATTCGTTCGGCTAAATATACAAAAAATCGGGGGGAGCGGGTGTAGTTTCAAAATCCTTGCCTTTGATTCGCCGGATTCAGATATTTTGCATTCATGCTGAAACTCAGATATCCTGACAAAATACCCTCGGTGAGAATGGAGGGATCCAAGGAGCAGATTTTTTGCGCCGTGCGCAGAAAATGGATCATGCTCACACCCGAGGAATGGGTCCGGCAACATATCCTCATCTGGCTGGAGCAGGAGAGGGGAGTGCCGCTGTCACTGACAGCAGTGGAAAAGCAAGTGAGCATCGGTGAACTTGACAAGCGATTCGATATTGTCGTGTATGATCGTTCGGGCGCCCCATTTCTACTCATTGAATGCAAGCAAATGGAGGTCGAGCTTGATTTCAGGGTTTTGCGACAGGTGCTTAATTATAACATAGGATTACAACCGGCTTTTCTTGCCGTGACCAATGGCAGATATCTTTCTGTTTTCGGGAGATTCGGCAATGCCCTGGAGGAGCTGGATGAAATGCCCTCGTATCCTGAATAAAAAATCCCGCCATCAGGCGGGATTTCAGATATCGGTTATGCTTTTCCGTTATGGGAAGATGCCCAACTCACCATAACTGGTGGCAACCTTGTTGATGGCACTTACATAAGCGGCGGTGCGCATATCAGGGATAGCCGGATTGCTTTGCCATATTTCCATGATTTCACGGGTTGCCGTGATCATGGTTTCCTCCAGTCCGCTGTGAACCAGGTCAACCTCATCCGGTCCGTGCATGATCAGTTTTCTTTCTTTTTCAGCAACCGTTTTTCCGGTTAAGCCTTCGATCTGCCCCAGAATCTGACTATTGAGGTTCTCGGTAAATCTTTTCTCCATCCTGCCATATCGAACATGGCTCAGGTTTTTCAGCCATTCGAAATAGCTCACCGTCACACCGCCGGCGTTCAGATACATGTCGGGAACGCAAAGGATTCCTTTCTCGATGAAGATTTCATCTGCTTCAGGAGTGCAAGGTCCATTGGCGGCTTCGCCAATGATTTTCGCCTTGATGCGGGGTGCGTTTTCGCCATTGATCACATTTTCCAAAGCTGCAGGAATCAGGATATCGCATTCGAGTTCCAGCGCATCAGAATTTTTGGCAAGATTGGTAGCTCCCGGGAAATTCAGGATGGATCCCGTTTTCTTGCGGTGAGCGAACACCTCATCTTCATTCAATCCTGCCGGGTTCATGATGGCTCCTTCATACTCTGCCAGGGCTATCACCTTGGCGCCTGCCTCCCTGAAAAACTTTGCGGAATGGTAGCCTACGTTTCCAAGTCCTTGAACCACCACTGTTTTCCCCTCTATGCCGGTGCTCAGACCCTGTTTTTTCATGATATCAGGCATGTTACAAACCTCACGGATTCCGTAGAATACGCCCAGTCCTGTAGCTTCCCTTCTGCCTCTTACACCTCCCTGGCTGACAGGTTTTCCGGTAACGCAACCTGCAGCATCTATTTCGCCGGGGTTCAATGAAGCGTAGGTATCCACGATCCAGGCCATTTCCCTTTCGCCGGTTCCGTAGTCGGGGGCGGGAACATCGGTACCCGGTCCTATGAAGCTTTTCTTTACGAGTTCGCTGGTATAGCGACGGGTGATTTTCTCCAGCTCATAAACACTGTACTCTTTAGGATTGATCTTGATTCCGCCTTTACCGCCTCCGAAAGGCACATTCACAATGGCGCATTTATACGTCATCAGGGATGCCAGAGCCATCACTTCATCCTGATTCACTTCCTCACTGAAACGGATACCTCCTTTGCAGGGAGTCTTATGGTGACTATGCTGAACGCGATAGGCTTCGATCACTTCGATTTTTCCGTTATCCCTCTTTAGGGGGAAACGCATTTGGTAAACACTGTTGCATGCCTTGATTTGTTCCAGGATACCCGGATCAAAAGAGGTGAATTTGGCAGCTTTGTCAAAACTTTTTTCAACACTTTCGAAGAAGCTGTAGTGCTTTTTTTCCTCCTGGGTGCTTTTGGTGACTGTTGACATGATATCGGTTTTGTTAATGAATACTTAGGTTAAGAATGGTGAATTTTTATTCCCTGTTCTTTTCAATCCTGCTGATTTTCCTGTCAAGGGCGAACAGATAAGCAAATAGTCCGGCTAAAATGATCATGCATATGGTTACAACCACATAAATCTTTCCATTGGAACGCATGGTGTCTGCCATTTCAACAGGCTCCTGGGCTTTTGCCAGCGTCACGAGGCAAAAAGCTGTAATCAGGGCAAATATTTTCTTCCATTCATTTTTCATTGATCAGGCTTTGGTCTTTTATTCTGTCAATCCTGTAATATAATCTGCTAATCCAGACACCCAACAACGTCCACCCTGCGACGGCAGGATAAAAAACGATTCTCAGGCTGCTGTCGATGTCCTTGTAGTTCAGGGCCGGATTTCCGCTGTCACTTCCTGGCGCTCCGGGATGCAAACTTCCAACCAGACGGGGAATTATCCAAATACTTGGGAAAAGCATGGCAAAAGCGAAGATGTTATAGACCGCGCTTATTCTAGCTCTTTTGTCAATATCCGTGAATGATCCTCTGAGAACAAAATAGGCGCCGTACATCAGCAAGGCGATAGCGGCTCCGATAAGCTTAGGTTCTTTCAATACGTTGGCCAGAGACTGACTTTGGTCGGTGACCCAAGTATAATTGGCCCATACGGCTCCCGTCAGATACCCCAGCAAACCCATGATCGCGCCGGTTGCGGCATAATGTTTCGCAAGCAAATCATACTCGTAACGGGAAGAATTGAGGTATCGTATGCTGTGGATGAAACTCAGGATAAAGAGAATCATCATGGCCATCCACATGGTTACATGGAAGTAGAGATTACGGATCGTCTCATTCAGGATAGGCAATCTGGGCACATCCAGGAGAAAGCCACCTACGACAGTGTAGATCAGCAAGAGGAAGCATAATATTTTCCACCAGTTTTTTCTCAACTAAGGTAAATTTTGGCCGCCGCAAAGTTACAGGAATAGGGAAGAACCTTGCAATAAATTATAGTTAATCCTTCCAGAGAAAGGGGAACAGAACAAGTGCGAGCGAGATTACCAGGATGTCCAGTAATCCTATGATCCCGGCCAGCTGGAGCACGGCGCCTTCTCTGAAGACTTCGTTGAATGCCGCCTTGCTCAGCCTCATCAGCAATAGCAACTGCGGGAGCAGAACCGGAAATCCCAAAATAGCCATCAGGGAGGCGTTTTGCTGGGCTTTGGCAGCAATGGCGCTCATCAAGGTGAACACCAGGCTGATGCCGAAGCCGCCCAGAATACTGATTCCCAGGAACAATCCCGACTTGCTGACGGGATTATCAAGAAAGAACATCATCAAAAACAAACTGATGGATGTCATGGCAGCCATCAGTAGGGTATTATACAACAATTTAGAAAGGATGAACTCGACCGGTGAAGCGATCAAATAATAATAAAGCATTTTTCCCCGGCTTTCCTGCAAGAAGCTCTTGGCCACGGCATTTACACAGATGAAAAGCTGCAGAAGCCAAAAAATACTGTTCCACACCTGGGAATCAGGCCCTTCGGGCAGGCTCAGATAGAGAACGAAAACGGTGGAAGCCATATACAGCAGCACTCCATAAAAGGAATGTTGCTGTCTCCATTCTAAGAGCAGATCCTTACCGGTCAATGCCAATATCCTTTGAAGCATGATTAATCTTTTTCCAGCGCACAGTACCTGCACCTCGGCTCATAGATATCCTTTTCGCCGAGTAGGACCTGTCCCTCTCCGGCGACCTTGCGATAGCTGATGTTAGCGATATTGCCGCATTTCACACAAATGGCATGGAGCTTGGTGATATAGTCTGCAATGGCAAGCAGATTGGGCATTTGTCCGAAGGGAACCCCCATATAATCCATATCCAGGCCGGCCACGATGACCCTGATGCCCTGAGTCGCCAATTGTTCGCAAACTGCGGTGATGCCCGGATCGAAAAACTGAGCCTCATCAATGCCTACCACCTCCACGTCGCTAATGAGGCCTGGAATGAGTGAAGAATCAGCAACAGGTGTGGAATGGATGAAATTCGTATCATGGCTGACAATCTTCACCTTATCATAACGGGTATCGATGGAAGGCTTGAAAATTTCCACTTTCTGATTGGCGATTTTCACCCGCTTAAGCCTTCGGATGAGTTCTTCGGTTTTTCCGCTGAACATGCTTCCGCAGATGACCTCTATCCAACCTCTGCGTTCTCCTTTATAACCGGGTTCTATGAACATTTAAGAAAAGATTTTAAAAGCAAGATGTAACTTTAAACTTCGAAAGTTGCAAAGATTATTGATTCCTTGCATCGGTCAAAACAAATTTAAAGAGGCTGCTCCCAATGGAAATGGAAAGAGTCAGGACTTTATTGAAAAAAATGCAGGAGCAGCTGGATGCAGGGGCTCCTGTGGACAATCTGATGCTTACGGCAAGCATGTTGCTGGCTGAATTACAGCAGCAGCGCACGGTAGGAGCGAAGCCTGCCGGCGGCGATGTGGCCATAGACATCCCGTTATCTTATTCGGTAGAGGTTACAAAAGAGGCCATTGTTCCCGAGCCGGAGGCCAAGGTGCTGAAGTTGCTGGAAGTGGATGAAGCCGCAGTGGAAGCGGAGTTAGAGGAAATTCGCAGAAAGGCTGAAGAAAGAAAGCGGATAGCGATCCAAAGCAAACCTGCAGTGCAATTTGATGCATTGGAAGAAACCCCCACGCTGAATACCCAGGTACCGGCTGCACCTGGTCCTTCCGAAATTAACGATACCGTCGCTTCCAATCAATCATCCCTGAATGACCGATTTGTGCAGGATTCGCCGGAGCTTTCGGAAACGCTTAAGGAGCCTCCGGTTAACGATCTCCGAAAGGCGATTGGTGTCAATGACAGGTATTTATTCATCAATGACCTGTTCAGGGGCGATGAGGCCATGTATGACAGGAGCATAAAAACGATCAATGGCTTCAATGTTGCGGAAGATGCGGAGCAATGGATTATGCGCGAGCTGAAGGTGAAGTTAGGATGGGATGAGGAATCGCACGCGGTTCAGCAATTCGATCATCTGGTCAGAAGGCGGTTTTCCTGAATGTAATCAAGTATTTTCCCGGTCGCTCCTTTGTTTTTCTCCACATATTCCTTCGCCGATTTTCCGGCGCCCATTCTTTTTTCCCCATCGCTGAAAAGCTCATCGAGCAGGTTTTCCAGTTCAAGGGCGTTTTGTATGGAAAACAATCCGCCTTGTTCAAGCATTTCCACTGCTTCGTAATGCCTGTCGTATTCCGGTCCAATGATTACCGGCTTGCCATACGCTGCCGCTTCGAGGATATTATGCAAGCCGTCATCTCCGAATCCCCCGCCCACATAGGTGATGTCCGCATATTGGTATAAAGCCGAAAGCATGCCGATGTTGTCAATGATGAGCACATGGCCGTGATTCAGGGTGTGCAGCGTCATGAGTTGTGAATACGTTATGCTTTTCGGAAAACGGGAGCTCAGGTTGCTGATATGTTCCCTGTCTATCACATGCGGAGCGACGATGAAGGCTATCTGCGGGTGGCTGTTCACATAATGCACCCATTCGTCCTCATCTTCCTCCCAGGTGCTTCCGGCCACTATCACTTTTCTTCCTTTGCAGAAATCCTCCACTCCTGCCACGGAATTGCGCTCAGATACGATCATGGCGACCCTGTCGAACCGGGTGTCCCCGCTTTTGCTAACGGAAACGGGTAGTTGAAGTTTTGTAAGCAGTTTTTCCGAATTGTCATTTTGCACGAACAGTTTTGTGAAACTGCATAACATCCGTCTCCATAATGATCCGTACCACTTGAAAAAAGGCTGGTCCTTCCTGAATACCGCGGAGACCAGCAGTAGCGGAATCTTCCTTTTACTGATTTCATTCAGATAGAAATGCCAGAAATCATATCTGATCCATAATATCAAGGCGGGATTGAATCGGTCGAGGAGTCTCGCGGCGTTTGCGGGTGAGTCCTCCGGAAGATAAAAAACGGCATCGGCACCCGGATAATGCTTTCTGATTTCATATCCGCTGGGAGAGAAAAAGGTCAGGATAACCGGGAAGTCAGGATGTTGTTGCTTCAGTTTTTCCAGGAGCGGCCTCCCTTGTTCAAACTCCCCAAGGCTTGCACAATGCATCCAGATGGATTGATGTTCAAAATGGCATTCGGGGAACTGTCTTCTTCCGCTCACCCACAGCCTTGCTTTGGCATTGAAAAAGGATGCCAGTCTGATGCCGATAAAGAGCAATTTGACAGAAATGTGATAGAAAAACAGTTGCAATTTTTTTTGCAAAATTAGGGTGGCTTGTGCAACCGGTGGTTAAAAATTAGGGTTTTAAAATTGTATCTTTGGCGCCAAAATTCAAGCTATATGCGGCCGATTCAGATGGTCGATACTAAAACCCAGTATCATAGGATTAAAAAAGAGGTGGATGCCGCTGTCGTCGCTGTTCTGGAGAGTTCCCAGTTCATCGGGGGCGCTGAAGTGAACCGGTTTGCGGAGCGGTTGGCCGCTTATAACGGCAGTAAGCATGCGATAACCTGTGCCAATGGAACCGATGCCTTGCAAATTGCGATGATGGCGCTTGGGCTTCAGCCCGGTGATGAGGTCATCACTCCATCGTTCACCTACATAGCCACGGTGGAAGTGGCTGCCTTGCTCCATATCAAACCTGTTTTTGTAGATGTGGATCCCCGGACTTTCTGCATGGATCCGGCCGCCGTTGAAAAGGCCATCGGTCCCAAGACCAAAGCGATTGTGCCCGTGCACCTTTATGGTCAGGCTGCCGATATGGAATCCATCATGGATATAGCCTCCAGACATGGTTTGTTTGTGATAGAGGATAATGCCCAGGCCATTGGTAACACCTATCAGTTTTCTGATGGCAGCAGCAAGAAAACCGGCAGCATTGGACACATTGGCTGTACCTCCTTTTATCCATCCAAGAATCTGGGTGCTTACGGAGATGGCGGAGCGATGTTCACCGATGATGATTTTCTGGCTGATAAACTAAGGATGATCGCCTCGCATGGTCAGAGCAGAAGATATTATCACGATGTGGTAGGTTGCAATTCCAGGCTCGATGCGGTTCAGGCAGCCATATTGAATATCAAGCTTGGACAGCTTGACGGATACAATGACGCCAGAAGGGCGGCAGCGGACTATTATGACAAATCTTTTGCCGGTATGCAGGGTGTGGAAATACCCTACAGGGATCCCAAGGGAAGACATGTATTTCATCAATACACGCTTATTTTCCGGGATATAGACAGGGATGCACTTCATCAGTTTCTGGCTGAGCAGGGGGTTCCTTCCATGATTTATTATCCTGTGCCTGCCCATCGTCAGAATATGTTTGATGCTTTCGGGGGCAGCAGTTTCGAATTGCCGGTTACGGATTATCTTACGGCATGCGTACTTTCTTTACCGATCCACTCTGAGCTGGATCATGAACAGCAGGATTTTATCATTGGAAAGGTCAGGGAATTTTTATCAAAATAGCGTTTAATCAATACAGAGAATTATGAAAATCGCAGTTGTCGGTACGGGTTATGTAGGGTTGGTAACAGGCACTTGTTTTTCTGAAACAGGTAACAATGTGGTTTGCATCGATATCGATAAGGAAAAGGTAGCAAGCCTCACTTCGGGTAAAATAACCATTTACGAACCAGGACTCGAAAAGTTATTTCTGCGTAACCTCAGGGAGGGTAGATTGAGTTTTACCGATTCACTTTCCCAGGGCATTGCCGATGCCCAGGTGATCATTCTCGCGCTGCCGACACCGCCCGGTGCTGACGGACACGCGGATCTCAAATATATACTGGGAGTGGCGTCATCCCTGGGTAAATTGCTTACCCCGGATGCCTATCGGGTGATAGTTGATAAAAGCACCGTACCTGTGGGAACGGCTGAAAAAGTAAGAACGGCCATTCTGACGAATGCCACTGAGGACCTTTCCTCTTCCTTTGATGTGGTGAGCAATCCTGAATTCCTGAGGGAAGGTGTGGCAGTGGAGGATTTTATGAAGCCGGACAGAGTGGTGGTAGGAACAAGGTCTGAGCAGGCGATCAAAATACTTACTGAACTGTATGCTCCGTTCGTGCGTCAGGGGAATCCGGTCATCTTCATGGATGAGAAGTCAGCCGAGCTGACGAAATATGCAGCCAATTCATTTTTGGCTTTAAAAATCAGTTTCATGAACGAGATTGCCCAGTTGTGCGAAAGACTGGGAGCAGATGTTGACATGGTGCGCAGAGGGATCGGCAGTGATGATAGAATCGGTAAACGGTTTCTGTTTCCTGGAATAGGATACGGAGGCAGTTGCTTCCCAAAAGATGTTCAGGCGCTTGATCGCTCTGCCGATGAGGTCGGGTATGATTTTCGCATACTCAAGGCCGTTATAGATGTGAACCATAGGCAGAAGTACCATTTGGTGCCCCGTTTAAGGGAGTATTTCAGAGGGGATCTGAAAGGCAAAAAAATCGCTTTCTGGGGCCTTGCCTTCAAACCCAATACGGATGATATCCGGGAGGCATCCGCGCTTCACATGATTGATGCCTTGTTGCAGGAGGGAGCTGAGATTTCCGCTTTTGATCCGGAGGCGATTCCAAATGTGAAGGGTATTCTGAAAGACCGCATACAGTATGGCAATGATCAGTATCATGCTCTTGAACAGGCAGACGCGCTGGTCATTGCAACCGAATGGAATGAATTCAGAACTCCTGATTTCGAGAAGATAGGCTCCAGGTTGAAAAATAAAGCCATCTTTGACGGCAGAAATCTGTTTGATCTTTCCCAGATGGAGCAACTTGGATATCATTATGTCAGCATCGGCAGGAGAGTGGTCAATCCAGTCTGAGGACCTTGCAGGAAAAAATCAATAAGCGGGCGAATAATTATGAGTGATAATTCCAGAAAGAGGGTACTAATCACAGGAGCTGCGGGTTTCCTTGGCTCTCATTTGTGTGACAGATTCATCAAGGAGGGATTTGAGGTAGTTGGCATGGATAACCTGATCACCGGTGATCTTGCCAATATTGAGCACCTGTTTCGACATCCTCATTTTGAGTTCTATCATCATGATGTATCCAAATTCATCCATGTGCCGGGAAGGCTGGATTATATTCTTCATTTCGCCTCCCCTGCCAGCCCCATCGATTATCTAAAGATACCTATTCAGACCTTGAAGGTTGGATCTCTGGGAACTCACAATTGCCTTGGACTTGCCTTGTCAAAGCGTGCCAGAATATTAGTGGCCAGTACCAGCGAGGTATATGGCGATCCTCAGGTCCATCCGCAAAACGAGGATTATTGGGGCAACGTGAATCCAATAGGCCCCAGAGGGGTTTATGATGAGGCAAAACGCTTTCAGGAAGCCATGACCATGGCTTATCATAATTACCACCAATTGGAAACCCGGATTGTGCGCATATTCAATACCTATGGTCCCAGAATGAGGTTGAACGACGGAAGGGCATTGCCGGCATTCATCGGTCAGGCACTTCGCGGAGAAGATCTTACCGTATTCGGAGACGGAAGCCAGACCAGGAGTTTCTGCTATGTGGATGACCTTATTGAAGGCATTTACCGCCTCTTGCTAAGTGATTATCATCTGCCCGTGAACATCGGCAATCCCGATGAAATTTCCCTTAAGGATTTTGCTGAGGAAATCATCGGCCTTACAGGAACCTCTTGCAAGATCGTATTCAAGGCTTTGCCGGAGGATGATCCGAAGCAGCGGCAGCCAGATATCAGTCGGGCAAAAGCCATTTTGGGATGGGAACCCAGGGTAAGCCGAAAGGAAGGCTTGAAAATAACTTACGAATTCTTCAAATCATTGCCTAAAGAGGAACTTTACAAGCAGCCAAAAGAATTTCAGAAGAAATCCTAATCAGACCAAACACTATGTCAGCAGAGATGTTTCAGGAACTGATCAATAAGAAAAAATCACTAGCCGTAATCGGTTTGGGATACGTGGGACTTCCTATCGCTCTTGAATTTTCAAGAAAGCTGAAAGTGATCGGCTTTGATATCAATGCTCAAAGAATACAAATGTTGCGGGCCGGGATCGATCCTTCCAAGGAAATCGGTGCTGAAGCGTTTCAGGGTTGTGATATCCACTTTACAGACGATATCGGGGAGCTTGCTGAAGCTTCATTTTATGTGGTGGCGGTACCGACGCCGGTGAATGAACATAACATACCCGATTTGATACCTGTCAAGAAAGCCAGTGAGACCATCGGAAAGGTGATCAAGAAAGGGGATTATGTGGTGTATGAGAGTACGGTTTATCCCGGTTGCACGGAAGAGGATTGTTTACCGATCATTGAAAAGATTTCAGGCCTTAAGGCATTGTCCGATTTCAAAATCGGGTACTCACCTGAGAGGATCAATCCAGGCGATAAGCAGCATACGCTTTCCACCATAGTGAAAGTGGTAAGCGGATGTGATCCGGAAAGCCTTGAACTGATTGCATCCGTATACGGACTGGTGGTGAAAGCGGGAATCCATAAAGCCTCCTCCATAAAAGTGGCGGAAGCTGCCAAGATCATTGAGAATACCCAGCGCGACCTGAATATAGCACTGATGAATGAATTATCCATCATTTTCAATATGATGGGCATCAATACGTATGAAGTATTGGAGGCAGCCGGCACCAAATGGAATTTTCTGAAGTTTCAGCCCGGTCTGGTGGGAGGTCACTGCATAGGCGTGGATCCCTATTATCTTACCTACAAGTCCAAAGAACTGGGTTACGACAGCAAGGTCATTCTAGCAGGAAGGGTCATTAACGATGGGATGGGAGCTTATGTAGGAAAAAGGATTGTACAGCATATCATAGCTAATGATGGAAATATCAGGGAGGCCCGTGTGCTGATCATGGGAGCCACTTTCAAGGAGAACGTGAGCGACATACGGAATTCAAAAGTGGCTGATGTGGTGAGAGAACTGAAGGCTTTCTCGCTTAATGTGGATGTGACAGATCCTCACGCCGGCAACGAAGATTTGCTGCATGAATACGGATTCGAATTAACCGCCGTCACTCGCTGCGATTACGATGCCGTCATCATAGCGGTTCCTCATGATGAATATAGGAATCTGGACGACAATCATTTCAAATCAATCACGAAGGATAAAGCTCTGATAGCGGATTTGAAAGGGCTTTACCGAAACAAAATCAATTCCAGGGATTACTGGAGTCTTTGATTGCCATGAGTCAGACTT
>Ga0315906_10000291_pt1 | contig 85033 bp, 79 predicted proteins | sample LakEriMetagenome_4_FD_203526 | JGI IMG/M metagenome (GOLD analysis project Ga0315906, IMG submission 203526) | Freshwater fungal communities from buoy surface, Lake Erie, Ohio, United States - Buoy 2 MA122 | ecosystem: Environmental > Aquatic > Freshwater > Lake > Lake biofilm | place: USA... | reverse complement strand
TTTCCGTCGGCAGTTCCCTCTTTTTTTCGTTTCTTTGCCGCAAGTTAGTGAGTATCTATTATGGCTATAATTTCACCATTTAAGGCATTGCGCCCTCAGGCGCAGTTTGCCAAACAGGTTGCGTCGCGTCCCTATGATGTATTGAATTCGGGCGAGGCCAAAGCGGAAGTGAGAGGGAATCCTTTTTCTTTTCTTCATATCACCAAGCCGGAGATTGATCTGCCCGACGGAACAGATCTTTACTCAGCGGCTGTTTACGAAAAAGCCAAAGAAAATTTACAAGCCTTCATGCAGCGGGATGTATTGTTTATGGAGAGCAAGCCCTGTTATTATATTTACCGGCTGATCATGAATGGACATAGTCAAACCGGTTTGGTATGTACCAGCAGCGTCAAAGATTATGAGAAAGACATCATCAAAAAACATGAATTCACCCGTCCCGAAAAAGAAAATGACCGCATTCAGCATATGAAAATCTGCGGTGCCCAAACAGGCAATGTGTTTCTGGCATACCGGGATGTGGATGCATTGAATACGCTTATTGAAAAGTGGCAGTCGGATAAATCACCTATTTATGATTTTACAGCGGAGGATGACATTCAGCATACGCTCTGGATCGTGAATGATGATACGATCATCGATCAGATCTCACAATTATTCAAACAAGCAGTGCCTTGTACTTATATTGCAGACGGACATCATCGCGCGGCATCTGCAGCCAAAGTAAAAGCAGCGCTCGGCAAAGAGGCACCCATGAGCGCCGGTGCATTTCTAACCACACTCTTTCCGGCCAGTCAGTTGCGCATTATGGATTACAATCGTGTGATTAAAGATCTGAATGGGTTTTCTGCTGCAGAATTGATTAAGAAATTATCTTCTGACTTTGAGATAAAAGAGGAATCTAATCCCGTAAAACCGGCTGCGTTGCATGAGTTTGGCATGTACCTCGATGGTAAATGGTATCGGCTCATCACGCTCGGCGGACGATTTAATCCGAATCATCCCATAGAATCGCTCGATGTGTCGATCTTATCCAAACTGGTATTGGAAAAACATCTTGGCATCGTTGATCAGCGAACCGATCACCGCATTGATTTTGTAGGAGGGATCCGAGGTTTGGGTGAATTGCAAAAACGGGTGGACAGCGGTGAAATGAAACTGGCGTTCAGTTTGTATCCTGTCACAATGGAGCAATTGTTTGCCGTTGCCGACGGCGGCGAAGTGATGCCGCCTAAAAGCACCTGGTTCGAGCCCAAGCTGAGAGATGGATTGCTGACGCACCTGCTTTCCTGATGAATGATTATATTCGTAATCTCAATTTTATATCCGGCATCATGCGATTTTTTTTCTTGCTTACAGTGTGTATGTTTCTGACAACCTTTGCGCAGGCCCAGGAGCCTGATGCGGCTACGCTTCATGAAACAGGGAAACAGTTTATGCGTACGGCCGACTGGAGCAACGCCATCCTTGTGTTGAATAAAGCATTAGCGAAAGAACCCAATAGTTTAGCTATTAAAAAAGATATTGCCCTCACTCAATATTATCAGCGTGATTTTGCCAATGCGAAGGAAACGGTCAAATTATTACTTGAAAGAGAGGATGCCGATGTGCAGGTATTTCAGATTGCCGGCAATGTGTACAAGGCGCTGGATGAACTAAAGGAATGTGAGCGCATCTATAAAAAAGGATTGAAATCATTTTCGGAGAGCGGAGCTTTATATGCCGAGTATGGAGAACTGCTCTGGCTGCAGCAAGATCCCGATTGTATGAATCAATGGCTTACCGGTATTGATAAAGACCCGGGTTATTCCGGTAATTACTACTACGCATCCAAAGCGAGATATGCGCAGGGTGCCATGTTGTGGGCTTTATTGTACGGCGAGATCTTCATCAATATAGAAAGCTATTCCAAACGTACGGCGGAGATCAAAGCGTTGCTGTTTGAAGGCTATAAAAAATATTTTGCCGGTATCAGTTCCGGAACCGATAAAAAGCAGTCCTCCTTCATGACGGAAGTAACCGGCATGTTGCAAAAAAATCAATCGGTTGTAACCTCCGGTATTACAACGGAAACGCTGATCATGCTGCGTACCCGTTTTCTTCTTGACTGGAAGCAAAATGCCGCCTCAACATATCCTTATCGTTTATTTGAGCATCAGATTCAGTTACTGCAGGATGGCTTATTTGAGGCATATAACTACTGGATCTTTGAAGCAGCGTCCAATCTGGACAATTACGACAAGTGGACCAAAGAAAATGCTAATCCCTACAAAGAGTTTACCCGCTTTCAGCGTTCAAGGGTGTTTAAGGTTCCCGGGGGACAACATTATCTGAAGTAATTAAGAATTAGAAATTAATAATCCGGCCTTAGTTGATATGGTTAGGTAGTCAGATATTTCCCATCATGGAACAAACAGTTTTACATCAATTAATAGAACATCAATATCCTTTGCTCGAAGAGGCGCTGATCAATCATATTATAGATGCGGGAGCCTACAAGGAATTTCCGGCCGAGACGATTCTGATGCGCCGTGGACAATATATTAAAAGCACCATGCTTATATTATCCGGTCTGGTGAAAGTGTATCGGGAAGATGAGGAGGGCAATGAGTTTTTAATGTACTATCTGCGACCGGGTGAGGCCTGTGCGTTATCGATGGTATGTGCGGCCAGACATGAAGCCAGTCCGATTATGGCAAAAACCGTAGAGGATACGTCGGTGATGATGATTCCTATTGAGCTGATGTCGGCGTGGACGAATAAGTATAAAAGCTGGTATCAGTTTGTGGTGGAAACCTATCGGTCCCGGTTTGAGGAATTATTACAGACAATCGACAGTATTGCTTTTAAAAATATGGACGAGCGTCTCGAAGCGTATTTGCAAAAAGCAGTAGACATGAAGGGTTCAAATATTATATCAGTGAGCCATCAGGAAATAGCTCGTGAGCTAAATAGTTCGAGAGAAGTAATCTCCCGCCTGCTCAAGAAATTGGAGCAGATGGGGAAATTGGTGTTGAGCCGGAACAGCATAGAAATAAAAAGCATTCGGTGATTAATATCACACGAAAAGTAGAACAGATGATTCAATTTTGTGGCTGATCATCAAAAAATTATGCTATGCTTCAGTTTTTAAAAAATTTGGTTGGAGGTCATCAAACGGATTATAAAACATTGATGAACGAAGGCGCTCTCATCATTGATGTCCGGACACCCGGAGAGTTTCAGGGTGGACATATTAAGGGTGCAGTGAATATTCCGGTAGATCAGATCAAGCAACATGTATCTGAATTAAAAAAGAAAAACAAAACTATCATCACCTGCTGCCGCAGCGGGGCAAGAAGCGGTTTGGCGGCGGATATTTTAAACGGTGCGGGTCTGACGGCTCATAACGGTGGGCCGTGGAATCGGCTGCAGGAGCAAATAAAATGACATCCAAAAAAATTATCAGATATTTACAAGTATGAAAGCATCATCCATAAAAACAGTTCTTATTAAAGGGAAGGCCTTTGTTCCCGGACTTTTGGTCGGCGCAATTGCAGGCTATGCCTATTATTATTTCTGGGGATGTACAGAAGGTTGTACCATCAGTTCCAGTCCGCTGAATAGTATACTATACGGCGCAACTATGGGGGCGCTGGCGCAGATGTCATTCAGAAACTCAAATAATTAACAGAGTATAAAAGAATTAGTTATCTGTATTTACAGCAACAAATCTCCCTTCGGTAATGGTTACGGTACCACTTGAAGTTGGTAGTTTAGCTGTACCGCTGAATTCTCCGACAGTTTTTCCTAAATTACCCGGAGTAACACGGGATATTTTCACTGTCATACTGCCACCAGCTATTGTAGAATACGAAGAAACATTAGAAGTGCCGGAGGTGTAAGCATAAGTAAAAGTATTAGCAAAGGTATTTTGATTGTAGTTGGTCGGGTTCATCGTGTATGTGCCGGTGTTTAGAGGAGTGATGATACTTATCAATACTATATCCCCGTTTGTTATTTTTTTACTAAGAGCAATTTGACCTTCGTTTATTGTACAAATCGCATAATTATTAGTTGATCCTGTGGCTATCAAATCATTTATATTAAAATCATTATCCTCATGCCACCATTCATAAAGTACCCCATCAATCTTACAACTCCATCCAACTCGTTCGCCGCTGGTGCGATTGGATGTGTCAGAGTTTGATTTTTTACAGGATAAAACAGAAAATGATAAAACAGAAAGAAGGATAATTAAATAACGTTGCATCTGATTTTGTTGATTGGTTAATTTAAATTTCAAAAAATGGATGACAAAGTCATCCATTTTAAAACTAGAAACCAAATATCTGCAAGGAGAATTATTTCTTCAATCCGTCAATCAGGATCGTCACCATATTTTCTTCCAGTTCTTTGGCTGAAATTTTAGTGGTGGCACGATGCCAGCTTTCGATACCGGCTACGGCGTGTAGCATGATAAGTACGGCCGTGGCGGAATCAATGGCTTTGATTTGATTTTTCTTGATGCCTTCCTGTAAGATGGAGGCGAAGCGCTTGCGGTAGTTACGTCTTTGCAAATGAAAATTGGAACGGTAAGGCTCCCCGAGGTGTTTCCATTCGCGGTCGGCCACCAGCACTTCTTCAAAATTTTCCACCATCTGGTGGATATGAAAACGAAGGAGCTGATCAATTTTTGCGATCGGACTCAGATCGGATGAATCCACATCATCCATATGGGTATTAAAAAGATTGGCCACATCAAAGCAGATGGACTCTAGAATTTCATTCTTGGATTTTATGTGATTGTAAAGACTCGCGGCTTCCACACCAATGTTTTCTGCCAGGTCGCGCATGCTGGCGGCGCCAAATCCTTTTTCACGGAACAAAGAAGCTCCTGCTTTGACAATCAAGTCCTTGCGACTTTCGTTTTTTGATACTTTTAGCTTTCCCATGATAATCGTTAAACAAAAGAATGGCAATAAAGTTAAGTTCTATCCGCCAAAAATGCCGGTTTTTTTTAAACATTTCCGCCCTTTACCTTTGTCCCGCCCGGGAAAACCGGAAAATCAAATTAATTATGTCTCTTATTGTTGTTGGAACTATGGCCTTTGATGCCATTGAAACCCCGTTTGGGAAAAGCGATCGTATCATTGGCGGAGCCGCTACGTATATCGCCTGGAGTGCCTCCAATTTCACCCGCCCTATTCATCAGGTATCGGTTATTGGGGGTGATTTTCCGGAGAGCGAACTGAAGGCCCTGGAGGAAAGAGGCGTTGATTTAGAAGGAGTTCAGATCAAAAAAGATGAGAAAAGTTTTTTCTGGAGCGGGAAGTATCACCTGGATATGAATACGCGGGATACCCTTGACACTCAGTTAAATGTACTGGCTGATTTCGATCCGGTTTTGCCGGATTCCTATAAAAATGCAGAATTTCTAATGCTGGGGAATCTGATGCCGGCAGTACAATTAAAAGTGATCAGTCAGCTCAATCAAAAACCGAAGCTCACGGTGATGGACACTATGAATTTCTGGATGGATATCGCGCTGGATGATTTGAAAAAAGTAATCAGTCAGGTGGATGTGCTGATGGTCAATGACAGCGAAGCGCGTCAGCTGAGCGGAGAATATTCGCTGGTAAAAGCGGCGCGCGCTATCATGAAAATGGGGCCGGCGTATTTAGTTATTAAAAAAGGAGAACACGGCGCTTTGTTGTTTCATAAAGATCAGGTGTTTTTTGCACCGGCTCTACCATTGGAAGAAGTATTCGATCCAACCGGCGCCGGTGATACGTTTGCCGGTGGGTTTATCGGGTATATTGCCCAGACCAGAGATATCAGTTTCGACAACATGAAGAATGCCATTATTGTAGGCAGTGCGATGGCCAGTTTTTGTGTAGAAAAATTCGGTACTGCCCGGTTGACAGAGATCAGCAAAGAAGATATTGAAGAGCGCATCAATGAATTTGTGCAGCTGGTCAATTTTGATATCAATATCATCTGAAATGGGTCGCCACGAGCACACGCTTTAGGCTTCGGTCAATGATCTCTCCCATTGTATTACATTTTGAAAATACCGCATCCTGATAGTGCTCCGCCAGTTCGTTACCGAGTTGGCGGATTTTTTCTTTGGTAGACATTTCTTCCTTGATCATACAATCACGCAACTCTTTTAGCCGATGTCGCTCAGCTTTAATGCGCCGCGCAATGACGGCTCTTTCTTCCTGCTGATACTGTAGTACAACCTGCTGATTGAAGTGTTCCTGTGCCATCTGCACATAGGGGTAATTTTCTTTAAAATACTGTGGGCGGTAAATATTCATGCTGCCTTCATAAAACTGCTGATCGAAATCGATGGCGCGGATGCGGAACTGATACGCATCAAAATCGGGGGTGATATCGAAAACAAAATTGTAGGCGCGCATATCGCCCAGCAAACGAAGGAAGCAGCGCTCATTGAATTTGACAAATTCTTTCGCAACTCTTTTTGGATGGAATTCTGGGCGGTGCTGATAGCGGGGAAGAAACTGATCGCCCGGTATGCCGGCAATATGTTCTTCCACCAGCGTACTTTGATCTGTCAAATAATGTACCTGATTAGGAGAAAGAAGATGTTCCAGCTCCAGGCCATACACCCTCGACGCATCGGCGGTTTTAATGTAGAAATAATCGTATACATCGTTATACTTGTTTACGATCTTTATTCGAAAAGGATGCGAATTGCCAAACCTGCAATAGTCAATCCGTTCGATGAATAAATGTTCCTGTGCTTTTGTGTCACCGGCTGCTTTAAGCCGGGCGTAGATACTCTTTAATCCGGTATGCAGTTGTTCCATACTATCCTGTGGATAGAGGACTGTTTCCCATAAGGTGGATTTCCCCGAATCATCCAGCAGCTCGATGGATTCAGTATAGTACATAAGATCCCGATAGGAAATGGGCAAAGATCTTTCCCGCTGATAATCTTTCAGGTAGTGTCTGAAATTTTCCGTTATCGGGTAAAATATTTTTTTCTTACTGATCATCCGGCTTCAATTTACATTGATTTCTTCAACTGAAAAACTGAGACCGATCTACCATCTTCTGGCAAGCACCACCTCTTCTTTAAATCGCTTCACCTTGCCGCGCAGATTGAATACTTCAGTCATGATTATATAATGCCCCATCGGTAATTTATTATTCATGTCATCCAGCCCGTCCCAACGAAAATGACCGGTCAAACCGCAAAGCATTTGTTTTTGCAAACTACGTACGGGTCTTCCGTAAATGTCAAACACCTGCGCATGGAGGATATATCCCCCTTCCGGAAAGGAATATTGAATCATCAAGAGGTCATCCTGTCCGTCTTGATCTGGTGAAAAGATCTTTGAAGAGAGTTGAATATTTTCTTTACCCGCACGTTCATTGTATCGTTGAGAATTTTTTGCTGTGGGTGTACCATAGCCCGATGTTTTGGAAGCCGATATCCAGTTGTCTGGATCCTGTGCAGGATTAAAGGGATTTATTCGCTCCAGCGATACGCCCTCTCTTTGATCTAGCAGAGGGGAATGCCAGGCTTCATCATAGGATAATTCATCCATAATATTATTTGAATCATCCATCAACAGGATCGTTCCTTTGTCATTGGGCATGGAGGGCAAAGCGAATCGTTCCGATAATTTTTCGGGCTGCTTTACATAAAATGTGCTTTTGATATTTAAACTGTCTTCGGTAAAAACCAGGTATTCATCCGGTGCAATGGTATAATCTTGTTGAAATAACGGATATATATTGCTAATGATGCCGATAGTATTTCGGTTGGCCAGTTTGAAATTTTTGAGGTTGATGGGAAATGCAGAACGATTATATAATTCTATATAGTCGGAGCCGCCGCTTTTTGGATCAAAGAGAATTTCGTTGAGGATGATATCATTTTGTTGGGGTTTGTAATACAAGAGCTCCATGGTAGTATCCGCCAAACGATTACCATTTTCGTCATCTAAATTTTTTATGGCGATCAAGTATTTTTTTCCGGATTCAAATGATTGATGGGCAACCATAATCCATTGATTGGTTTTTGAGGAGTCCTTAAAAATTAATTTCGGTTGACCAATACCGTTATTAATTTCATAATTTGACCTATTTTCAATGTTCTCTTTTTTCATGGATTCACTGAAACGGATGTATATTTTATCTGAAGATTCAATTTGTCCTGATAATATGGTTGGCGGAATGTTATCGGGAATAAATGCTTTCACGGAGATATTATCAAACATATGTTTCTGAAAAAAGCTCGCGGTGCTTTGCTGTACCATCAGGATGAAATATTGACAAGACTGATACGTTTGGTCAATAGCTCGTCCGCCTGACCGATATTCATTTCCTGTCATAGCGTCATCATAAAACAGAGTCCATTCCTCTTTTTTTCTGCGAATGACTTTTAAGCGAACGGCATGGGAGCTTTTATTGAGCAGACCGTTTTCTCCATCAATGATTTTAACGATTTTATGACCGGCATCTTTTCGGTAGAGAGAGATTTCATCATCTGAGCCTCCCAGCCGGATAAAATAACCACTGAGGCCGCTATCATTTGGATCAGGATGGGAACTTATCAGATAGATATCCATGTAATTGAGGGAAGATGGGTTTGCGTACAGATACACATCAATCTCCCACTGAACAGAATCGGCCAGTGTTTGCGGAGTCGTTAGCCAGAACGAACTGTTGGGGACCTGCCGGTTGCTTTGAAGCTGACTGGAGGTGTTGATGATCCAGTCGCTGTCGGAGGAAGCTTGCCAAACGGGATTATTGGTGAAATTCCCATCCGAAAAATCATCAACGATTTGAGCCGTGGCATTGAAACTGATAAAAAGCCCGGCAAGCAGGCTAGTTAAGCGGTGTTGCATAGAAAGGTGTTTACAGGTTAATAATGACCGAAGGTAAATAACCCATAAACGAATGTGTGTTTATGAATTGTAAAAAATTTTGGCATCCATTGTTTTCAAAACTAATTTTGCGACTATGTCAGCCAAAGCATGCATAAAAAAGATCAAATGTCTTCCGTAAGAAGGCGTGGGATTTGTTTTGACTGACCGAAACGAATTGCAGGCCTTCCAAGCGGAAGGCCTGTTTTTTTAAGATTAAATTCAATTAAAATGAAAGTTGCAGTTGTTGGTGCTACGGGATTAGTTGGCACAAAAATGTTACAGGTTCTGGAACAAAGAAATTTTCCGGTGACGGAATTATTGCCTGTTGCCTCCGAGCGTTCGGTAGGGAAGGATGTTTATTTTAAAGGGAAGGCTTATAAAGTGGTGAGCATGGAAGACGCGATCAAGGCAGCACCTGCGGTAGCTATTTTTTCTGCCGGAGGAAGCACATCGCTCGAGTGGGCACCCAAATTTGCCGAAGCGGGCATCACGGTGATCGATAATTCCAGCGCATGGCGGATGGATCCTACGAAAAAGCTGGTGGTTCCCGAAGTGAATGCGGATGTGCTGACCAAAGAAGATAAGATCATTGCTAATCCCAATTGCTCTACTATACAGATGGTGGTGGCTTTACAGCCCCTGCATCAGAAATACAAGATCAAGCGCGTGGTAGTATCGACCTATCAAAGTGTGACCGGCACCGGCAAGAAGGCCGTTGATCAGCTCATGGGAGAGCGACAAAAAGCGGTGGCCGGCAGTCAGGATGCTTATCCGATGGCGTATAAATATCCTATTGATCTGAATGTGATTCCTCAAATCGATGTGTTTTTAGATAACGGATATACCAAAGAGGAGATGAAGATGGTGAAGGAAACCTGTAAAATCATGAAGGATGATTCTATCCGCGTAACTGCTACCACTGTACGCATACCTGTCATGGGCGGGCACAGCGAGAGCGTGAACGTTGAGTTTGCGAATGATTTTGATCTGGCAGAAGTAAAGAATTTGCTGGCCGCAGCGCCCGGTGTGATCGTGACCGATGATCTTCCGAATCAGCAATATCCTATGCCGATGGATGCGCATGAAAAAGATGAAGTGTTTGTGGGAAGAATCCGCAGAGATGAATCACAGCCAAATACGTTGAACATGTGGGTTGTGAGCGATAATCTTCGTAAGGGCGCAGCTACGAATGCCGTACAAATTGCGGAGTATTTAAATGGGAAAGGATACCTCGCTTAATGATTAAAAAATAGATCGTCATGCCCCTGAGAAGGGGCATTTTTATTTATTGCCCCTAATGACTGCTAAGGGTTTGCCTTTATTTGTCGAGGAAAGCGTTTTAAATATTCTTTCGTTGATATGACTCGATGTAATTTAGTGTTGTTATCAGGAATCAATATCCAATTTTTAAACCAATTTAAATTCAAACCCCATGAAAAGGATAATCTTAAGCTGGTCACTTCTTCTGGTTCTCGGATCTAATCTGTTTGCCGGCACGCTGAACGAAGTGCTTCCCGCCAATGCCAAGATGAAAATCTCTGACAAGGAGAAATCCGGACTCTTCCAGAAGGTGGAGAACAAGAACAGCAATCTTGCTTTCTTAGGTCAGGTATTCAGCTTTAAACAACATCAAAAAGTTGACTTTATGATCACCGGCGATGCCCAGTTTTCAGGGGTGTTGACAGAAGTGATCAATAAAGAGGATGGTACTGAGCAGTACAAGTTTTCTTCTGTAAATGAGAAGGGTCTTGTGTTGACGTTAAATGTAATTCGCGGTGCAGACCCCGATCAGGTTACTTTCCTTTGTAAAATGAGCAGCCCGCTGCATGCTTATTCACTCATTCTGGAAAAACAGCCTGATATAGAGGTGTGCTGCTGGAAAAAAGATTTCACTTGTTCTTATTAATTATTTCTAACTAAAATAAACGCGGCGCTCAGGGAGCGCCGTTTTTTTTATGGGTAAGATGATGTTTCCACATCCTGTAATAATAATAAAGCAGCGCAAATAAGCTACCTGTAAAAAAAACATAATAAATCAGATTGCCTAGGGACATTTTTCCCTCGAAGAAGCCCCAGTTGAGATAGAGTCCGAAGGTCATATGAATCAGCAGAAACAACATGCCCATGGAAACGGTTTGCAGCACACGTTTGAGAAAGTCTTTTATTTCAGGCTCGATTCCTTCCGACATAGCAGATGTAGTTTGAAGAATGAATATAACATTCTTTCCGTGGAAAATGTTTGTGTGTTGAAGGCATGAAGATCCTTGATCGTTTTTCGAGTAATTCCGAATTATGGAATGAGCAATTTTCTGAGTGCAGCGATATCTCCCGAAAACACATTGAAATCAACATTACCCCGTATGCCGTTAACCCGTCCTGATTCGCTGTGCTGCCAGAAATGCCAGTTTCTGAATATGCGTGGCCTTCCGCCCGAATGATAGTGGGCGATCCATAAAGGATAATGGGAAAAATCATCATCCAGTAAATAGTAATAGATTTTTGGATTGGTATAAATGATTGGCTGAACGCCGGTACGTTCTTCCACTTTTTTCAGAAAGTCTTTCAGTCGTTTTCTCAGCGTTGATTTGCTTACACCATTTATTTCTTCAATATCAAGTACCGGAGGCAAATCGCCGGCTTCATGATCAACCCTGCTTAAAAAATAATTTGCCTGTAGTCGTCCGTCCTGAGTGGGTTCGAAATAATGATAAGCGCCTCTGATCAGTCCGGCTTTTTTGGATCGTTCCCAGTTTATACTGAAATAAGGATCTGTCCGACCGGTTCCCTGCGTCGCTTTGATAAAACAGAATTCAAATCGAACCCCTTTTATATTCATGTCGGCAACATCGTTCCAGCTGATTCGATTCTGGTATTTGCTCACATCGATCCCATGAACCTGAAATCCTTCCGGGATACGGATTCCAAAGGCTTTGTAGTAAACCGAACCATATTCCATGGCCCAATAGAACCAGCCGATAAATAGAAGACCACCGACTATGATAATAATTGTGAGAAAAGACATCCCGTGTTTTTTTTTCTTTTTTCTGTTGGTGGTCATTTTTCAAAACTATGTAAGAATATATTTTAACGGCTATCATCGAATAATTATTTTGCAGACATGTTACCTGCTGCTATTCTGTTCGTACAGCTTTTTGTGTATGCTTTATTGTTTTTGTATTACCGGTATCACTGGCAGCGGTCATCTATGCAGTCATACGAGAACGTATCAACTTCCGGTATTTTTTTCAGCATTATTATTCCCGCACGAAACGAGGAACACAACATAGCCGCTTGCCTGAAGGCTGTTTTTAATTTAAATTATCCCTCTCATCTCTATGAGGTTATTGTAGTGGATGATCATAGCAGTGACCGTACAACTGAGATCGTACAATCCTTTCCTCACGTCAGGCTGATTCGCTTATCAGACCATGTTGAGCAGGCGGTCAACTCGTATAAAAAATTGGCCATCAGCACAGCGATACAACAAAGCAGGGGAGAATATATTGTTACAACGGATGCCGACTGCATTGTTTCTCCTGACTGGCTGATGCAGTTTGAGAAGTGTATTCGAGGCCGAAAAGCAGTATTGATTGCTGCTCCGGTATCTGTTCAGGACCATCCTTCACTGCTTAATAAATTTGAATCGCTTGATTTTATGATGTTGCAGGCTATCACAGCGGCGGCTGTACAGTCGGGCGTACACAGTATGGCCAATGGAGCTAATCTGTGTTACCGCAAATCTGTATTTGAAGAAGTGGAAGGATTTAAACAGATTGATAATATAGCGAGCGGGGATGATATGCTTCTATTACAAAAAATCGCCGCGAGTTATCCGAGTCAAATCGTTTATTGTCATTCGAAAGAAGCGATGGTTACAACAGCCGGTGCTCCATCGCTGCGGGCATTCATTAACCAGCGGATACGTTGGGCCAGCAAGGGGAAATACTATGAGAATGCTGTGTTTAAAATCATTTTGTTATTTGTTTATTTGCTGAATCTCTCATTGCTTATTTTCTTTATAGCAGGCTTTTGGAATTCGCTTTATATGAAGTTGTTTTTGACTGCCATTCTGATTAAGGCAGCCATTGAATGCATCCTTCTTTTTCCAGCTTCCCGCTTTTACAACAAGCGTCATTTGCTTTGGTATTATATTCCGTTTCAACCCTTCCACCTTTTGTATATGGTTATAGCAGGCACGTTCGGAAATCTTGGAAAATATCCATGGAAAGGCAGAATGGTGCGGTAAACTCGCTGCTGATTTGTAGATTTATACTCTTCATGTCCACCAAACTTCGTTCGAATAAGCGCTTTGTAACAGGACTGATTATCATCGGACTAGCCTGTTTCCTGGCTTTGTTTGGTTATCTGATCGCACCGGATAATACCACTCATGCCAACCGGATGATTCTGGAAATCGGATCCAAGGACCCCGGGTACAAACAACTTTTTTTAAAGATCAAAAAAGACGATTCAGTCCGGGAGTCATACTGGCAGGTTTTATGGCGAGGCAAGACAGAAGAATATGAGTGGATTCCCATCGTTTCTTACAACCTTGTATCTGATCGCCTGGAAGTTCAAAAGTATATTGATGAAGGTGTAACCGAAAGAGCTGTATATTTCTTTAATAAGAAATCTTTATCAGACTTAATTGAAGAGAAAACTTTTTGGTTTGGTACCGATAAGTTTGGCAGAGATATTCTGAGTCGTATGATTATTGGTACAAGAGTGGCGTTAGGTGTAGGTGTTATTGCGGTGCTTGTTTCACTGACGCTTGGTATTTTTTTAGGTGCTATAGCCGGATACAAAGGAGGAAAAACAGATCGGATGATTATGTGGTTCATGCAAGTAATCTGGAGTATTCCAACGATCTTACTCGTATTGGGTGTGGTCATGTTGTTGGGTAAAGGATTCTGGCAGGTCTTTCTGGCAATCGGATTGAGTTTATGGGTGAATGTAGCGAGATTAGTGAGAGGACAGGTATTAAGTGTGAAAGAGCAGCCCTATGTGGAAGCTGCCCGACTCATGGGTTTTTCTCATTTCAGAATTTTGTTTGTTCATATTCTGCCAAATATCATGGGGGCGGTTTGGGTGATGGCCGCCGCCAATTTTGCCACAGCCATTATGTTGGAGGCCGGCCTGAGTTTTTTAGGCATCGGGATACAAGCCCCTCAACCAAGCTGGGGTTTGATGATGAAAGAGCATTATAATTTTATCGTAACCAATCACCCTATGTTAGCGATTATTCCAGGTGCAGCCATCATGCTGATGGTGCTGGCCTTTCATTTGCTCGGAAATGGGTTGAGAGATTGGCTGGATGTACGTTCACAATGATATTATTTTCCAAGACGAACCCCTGCTCCTGCCGTTAAAACCCAGATTTTTTTATCTGACAGATAATAACAGGGGAACCCGATCATCCAGCGTTTATATCCGATATGGATGCCTGCTCCCAGAATCGGATTGATGTTGATCGTTCCTTTTACATCAAAAAAACGAAGACTGGGCAACATATTCAGAGACAAATACCATTTGTCTTTAGTCATTTTAATCGATGGGCCGCCCATGTTATAAAAAACTGATTTTCCATCTGTGGAAACCATGAATGCTCCGCTGAAAGATACATCTGTTGATGGTTTTGATTGAGCAAAGCAATACAAGGATGAGCAAGTAAGAATTACTGCGCAAAGAGCACCTCTTAGTTTTGTTTTAATGAATAGCTGATTCATGTTGTTGGCAGTTTTATCGATTGTTTTGGTAATTAAAGAAACCCTTTAAGTAACTTTAGCTATCAGGGCAAATTAAAAGTAAAGCATATGTCGTTTAAAAATAAAACTATTTTCATTACTGGTGCTACAAGAGGTATAGGAAAAGCCATCGGATTGCGTCTGGCGAGAGAAGGGGCCAATATTGTGGTAGCCGCTAAGAGTACCGAAGAAAATCCCAAGCTGGGAGGTACAATTTATTCGGCAGCTGATGAAATGAAAGCAGCAGGCGGAGAAGGATTGGCGGTGCAGGTAGATATACGGTTTGAAGATCAGATTGAAGTGGCGGTACAGAAAGCTGTTGAAACATACGGAGGAATTGATATACTGATCAATAATGCTTCCGCTATCAGCTTGACAACTACAGAAAAAACGGAGGCTAAAAGATTTGATCTGATGCATGATATTAATGTTCGAGGAACGTTTATGATGACCAAAGCCTGTATTCCTTATCTAAAAACATCGACTAATCCACATATTTTGACGCTATCTCCTCCCTTAAACATGAATCCGAAATGGTTTGGGAATCACCTAGCTTATACCTTAAGTAAATACAACATGAGCATGATGACGATTGGATGGTCGGAGGAATTTAAAAAAGATGCTATCGCAGCGAATTCACTTTGGCCGCGAACTACCATCGATACGGCAGCTGTGCGAAATTTACTGGGAGGAGAAGTCCTTGCTAAAATGAGCCGAACGCCTGACATACTAGCTGATGCGGCAGCAATTATGCTAGCCAAGCCATCGTCCGCTTATACCGGGCAATTGCTTTTGGATGAAGAGGTATTGAAAGAAGAAGGCATTGTGGACCTTTCCAAATATAGTGTGGTTCCGGGTGCGCAGCTTTACAGGGATTTGTTTTTGGATTGATGATTTAAGCTTTTTAATTTTATATCATAAGAGCCAACTTTGATATGCTGCAATTATTTATTTTGTCTGGCCCCAGCTTTTTTGAGATCCTGTCGAACGGATTTGAAGCAGTAAGCGGCATTTTTTATTTCCTTTCATATGCATTATTAATATGGGCAAGCTATCGATTTCTGATGTATGTCGTTTATTACATTATGAGGAATAAGCTTAGCGAAAAGAACCTGGATGAATTTACTCAAATACTGGGAGATAGCTATTTTTTTAAAAAACTCGGAGATGGTGATAAGCGCTATCGCTGGGTAAAATGGTATATACTGGTGAAAGCGAACTTTGACAGTGAAGGAAATGCGATATATACTCGCGTTGAGCCATTCAAGTTCTGGCATTATGCTTCGGTGCTTTCGTTTATATGAGAAGAAGGATTAGCTTGAAATGATTTACTTCTAAATAGATCCTCCCCCTGAATCCCCCTCTGTGAGGGGGATAGCCAGTAACTATCTTCACGACCAACGAATAACATTTATTTCAACACCCCTTCAGGCATTTCCTTATTCAGCAAATACTGATAAATAAATCGGGTTATTTCATTTGTACTATGCAAATCCTGTGCAGGTAAATTTCTCCATCCGTGTCGTCCGCCGGGATACAACATGAACTCAAAATGCTTTTTCTTGTCCTGTAACTTCTTAACCAATTGCAAACTGTTCTGTACGTGTACATTATCATCCATTGTGCCGTGATAAATGCGGAGCAAACCTTTATACTTGTCTACATGAGAAAATACGGAGGAAGATTTATATCCTTCCGGGTTTTCGGAGGGGAGATCCATGAAGCGTTCCGTGTAATGCGTATCATATAAACGCCAGTCGGTGACACTGCCGCCGGCTAAACCATGGGTGAACACATCTGCTCCATAAGTGAGCGCATAGCACGACATATAGCCCCCATAACTAAAGCCGCTGATACAAACTTTTTCAGGATCGACACCTGCATTTTTTATCAGCCATTTCACGATCGTGATCCAATCTTTCATCTCCCAGTAACCTAGATTTCTGTGCAGATAAGTCATGCCTTCCTTCCCAAAATGTCCGCTCCCTCGATGATCCATCGTAACCTGTATGATTCCTTCTGAAGCCCACCATTGCTGTTGCATGCGCAGATCCCAGCCATCATACACCGTTCCTGCATTAGGACCTCCATATATATTGATTAATAATGGATACTTTTTGGTTGAATCATATTGCAGGGGTCGGATTATCCGGAAGGGTAGATCATATTTGCCATCTTCACTTTTGATACGTATTAACTCTGTTTTGGCAATAATCGTTTGATCAAATTTTTCACCTTTCGCATTACCAATCTCTAAAAGTTTTTTCCCTTTGTTGTCAACAAGAGCCATTATGTCCGGAGTGATCGTATTGGAATAGGTCGTAATGAAGTAAGATCCATCAGGCGACAGATGAATATCTTCATGCGTGTACTCACCAAAAGTCAATCGCTGAAGTTCTTTGCCATTCAGTTTTACTTTATACAGGTCATAGCGTGCACTGTTGTCTTTGCGGCATGTAAAATAAACCCATTGTTTTTTTTCATCTACTTGTAATAGATCAACAATTGTAAAATTCCCGGAAGTGATTGCATTTTTTCGTTTACCGGTTATATCATGCAGGTATATGTGACTCCATCCGCTTGCATCACTTCGATATATAAAATGCTTTTTGTCTGGAAGAAATTGAATTCTCGACCCCTGGTCATCCAGATCGATCCATGTTTTTTGAGTTTCGGTATAAATTTCTTTGAGGGCTGTATTCTCTAAAGACATTTCAAAAATCTTCAGGGTATCCTGAGAGCGAGGCATCCACTGGATCCACAAAGCTGATGCATCAGGTTTCCAGTAGGGCATTCCGAAATATTGATCTTGTTTAGCGTCGATATCCGCCCATAAAGTCTTGCTACCATCTGATTCAACAATACCGATCTTTACTTCCGGATTAGGATCACCTACTTTAGGATAGCGGGTGTTTTCGGTGTAGCCGTGAGACCCTTCTTCGCTCACGATGGGAAACAACGGAACTTTTGATTCATCCATCCGCATGAATGCGATGCGTTTACTATCGGGACTCCACCAGAATGATTTGTATTGAGAAGGACGCCCTAAAATCTCTTCATAATATACCCAGCTGGCATAACCGTTTAAAATGGTTGCATTGCCGTCAAAGGTGATTTGTTGTTGTTTATTGGTTGACAGATCAATCACAAAGAGATTATTCTCTTTGGTATAAGCAACTTTTGTCTGATCGGGAGACAAGGTTGGATTTTGTTCTTCTTCTTTGGTTTGTGTCAGCTGAATTTCTGTTCCGTCGGCATCCATAAAATAAATGTCCCCTTTTTTTACAGATACTTCTTTTGTGGGTGTTTCTTTTATGTCATCGTCCTTCACTTGTGCTTCTTTACCTGTTTTAGCGTTGATGCGGAATTTTTTATAAGAAGAGAAGCTGTTTTCTTTTTTAGCGACAATAAAATTTTCCGCATCTTCCCAAAGGAGAAAATATGGAAGAGGGTTAGTTACCTGATGCGGAGCTCCCTTGAGCATTTGGTCTTTGGTGAGATTCGCCTTTTGGGCTTGCAGGTATGTGAAATATAAAATGCAACAGATGAAGAGCAGAACTTTTGGATACATAGTGAACAATTTAACTCAAGATAAATTTATACATCCAATTTACAAATTTGATCTACTGTCAAGTAATGTTCTTTCTCCAATCCTCCCCCTTCGCCCTCCCGCTAAGGCGGGATAAACTCTCCAGAGGGGGATACATTCTAACATAAGGTAAAGTCGTCAATTTAGTTTTGACCTTTGACTTAACTTCGTGGAAAATATATGAAATGTCAACGATTCATGCCGATGGTAGTTATGTAAAATCAACAATTGAAAATGGCGTTGCAACGATAGAATTCTTTCATCCCAAAGGGAATGCCATGCCTGGTCAATTATTATCTGAGCTCACTTCTGCGATTGCCAACGCTTCAGCTTCTACGGATACAAAAGTGATTCTTTTGCGGTCGGCAGGAGAGAAAGCCTTTTGCGCCGGGGCTTCTTTTGATGAGCTGGCTGCTGTCAAGAATGAAGAAGAAGGAAAAATATTTTTCAGCGGATTTGCCAATGTGATCAATGCTATGAGAAAAGCGCCTCAACTTATAGTGGGGCAGATTCATTCTAAATGTGTTGGTGGTGGAGTAGGTATTGCAGCAGCCTGCGACTATGCCATCGCATCAGAAAATGCATCGATCAAACTAAGCGAATTAAAAGTGGGGATTGGCCCTTTTGTGATTGGTCCGGCGGTAGAGCGAAAGATTGGTGCAGCCGCATTTAGTCAGATGGCGATTGATGCAGGCAACTGGTATTCGGCTGCCTGGGCATTAGAAAAAGGATTGTATGCTGAAGTTCATGCTACAAATGAATCACTTCAGGAAGCGGTCAGCAAAAAAACGATTGAGCTTGCTGCCTCTTCTTTGGAAGCTATGAAAGAGATCAAAAAAATGTTGTGGACTGGAATGGACCATTGGTCAACATTATTATATGAACGAGCTGGCATCAGTGGCAGACTCGTTCTCACACAAGCGAGCCGGATAATTATTGAAGGATTAATAAAATAGAATTTAAAATAATCTACAACAGATTTATGAATATCTCATTTTTCTCAGTGAGATAACGTACGATCGATCTTATATGATTCTTTAAATCCTTTCAGTTCGACAAGAATATTCTTTTCCTTGCTCGAAAACTCACTGAATTCATGAATTAGCATTAACACATCGTAGTCGATATATTGTGTTTCTGATGCGTCAATAGTCACCGAACATTTTTTAGGCAATCGCATCAGCATTTGTTTGATGACGGCTTTATTTAAAAATGAAACTTCCTGAGCCAGCCTGAGCGTAAACTTAAGTCCGGTCGGGAGTTCTTCTTTGTGCAGGAAATATGCCACTTTCATATTGGCTTTCAGAATAAAAATCACACTTACGATCATGCCGATCGCTACTCCTTTTAGCAGGTCAGCAAAGGCAACGGCCATTACTGTGACAATAAACGGAATAAACTGATATTTACCCCGCTTCCAGTATTCAACAAATATCATGGGTTTTGCCAACCGATATCCTATCATGATCAGGATCGCTGCCAGTGAAGCCAATGGAATCCGGTTGATAAAAGCCGGAATAAAAATAACAGCAAGCAGCAATAAAATACCATGTGTTATAGCCGAAACTTTTGTTTTCGCACCGGAAGATACATTGGCAGATGTACGAACAATGACCGAAGACATGGGAAGTCCGCCTAACAAACCGGACAAAATATTTCCGATGCCTTGCGCGGCAAGTTCGCGATTGCTGCCGGCAAATCTTTTTAAAGGATCGAGTTTTTCTGCCGCTTCCAGACATAATAAAGATTCGATACTGGCAACAATGGCAATTGTAATGCCCGTTACCCAAACATTCGTATTTCTCCAGCCGCTAAAATCAGGTTGAAATAAATTCGACCATATATCTGCCGGGTTTGCCATGACCGGCAGATTCACTAGCTGGTCATTTTGAATTTTAAAACCGGCATCAGTCGCGATAAAATATTGATTCAACAGAATACCGATGATCACCACCACCAGCTCTCCAGGAAAAACCTTGATACGTTTAAGGGCAGGAACTTGCTGGTAGGCTATGAGAATGCCAATTGAAACGATACAGATGATCCATGCACCCGGATGGAATACATGTGTAGTTTGTTTTAAAATAATAATGATCCCAATTCCTGTAAGCATACCTTCGATCACATTGGAAGGAAAATAATTGGAAATATTTCCTGCTTTCAACAATCCTAATATCAATTGAAGGATTCCGGCTAATACAACCGCTGTGAGAAATAACTCATAGGAGCCAAGTGAAGAGATCGCTGCAACTACAATAGCGGTTAATCCGGCGGCAGGCCCGGAAACACTTACATGTGACTGACTGATCATACCCACAACGACTCCGCCAATGACACCTGAGATGATTGCCGAAAATAAAGGAGCGCCACAGGCCAGGGCAATACCTAAACACAACGGTAAAGCAACGAAAAAGACAATGAGGCCTGCAAATACGTCGGACTTGAAATGGCTAAAAATAGATTTCAATACAATTCAGAATATACCTGCAATCTACGAAATAAGGAGAAGGAATTTATATATTCAGCCCCCCGCAAACACTGATGGTTTGTCCGGTGATATAATTGCCCATATCACTGGCTAAGAAAAGCGTGACATTCGCAATATCCTCTGCTGAGGCAAAACGACCCAAAGGAATCCCTGCTTTATATTTTTCGGCGCCTTCACCTTCTTTCAGATAGCTCGTCATATCGGTTTCTACAAAGCCGGGGGCAATGGCATTGCAGCGGATATTTCTGCTTCCGAGTTCTTTGGCAACTGATTTAGTGAAGCCAATCACACCCGCCTTACTCGCAGCATAACTGCTTTGTCCGGCATTTCCCATTTCGCCGATGACCGAACTCATATTGATGATGCTGCCTGATTTGGCTTTCATCATCGGACGAATGACCTGTTTGGTCATATTGAAAACACTGTTCAGATTCACCTGGATCACTTCGTTCCACTGGGCATCGCTCATGCGAAGCAATAAATTATCTTTTGAAATACCGGCATTATTCACGCAGATATCTACGGTTCCAAATTCTTTCACCACGTCATTGACGAAAGCTTCACAAGCTGTGAAATCCGCCGCATTGCTTTGATAGGCTTTGGCTTTTACGCCGAGTGTCTGCAATTTCGCTTCTAATGCAGCCGCTTTGTCTTTACTGCTTTCGCTTACAAACGTGAAGGCTACATGCGCACCTTGTTCTGCAAATTTGATGGCAATGGCTTCTCCAATGCCGCGCGCGGCACCTGTGACAATGGCTACTTTTCCTTCTAAAAGCTTCATGATGTATGATTTGTTTGCAAAGTAAAGGATTTTTAAGGGGATGTTTACAATGCCCATTCTCTTCAGGATTTCTGACCGCTCTTGTATTTACATATTTTCTGCAAACCACAAGTGCTGCATTTGGGATTTCGGGCGGTGCAAGTATATCGTCCGTGTAAGATCAGCCAGTGATGGGCTTTATGAATCAATTCTTCGGGAATATGCTTGATGAGTATTTTTTCTACAGCTAAAGGTGTGGAAGCGGTTTTAGGAACAAGTCCTATTCGTTTGCTCACCCGAAACACATGCGTATCAACAGCCATATTGGGCTGCGCATCGATCACTGAGGTGATGACATTGGCTGTTTTTCTTCCCACTCCCGGCAATGTCACCAGCTCCTCTACGGTTAACGGCACTTCACCTTGATGATCATTCATCAGTTTCTGTGCCATACCTATCAAATGCTTTGTCTTATTATTCGGATAAGAGATGCTTTTGATCAAAGGGAATAATTCTTCGAAGGTTGCCTTACTCATCGTGGCTGCATCGGGAAACTGCCTGAAGATCTGTGGCGTAGTTTGATTTACTCGTTTATCGGTGCACTGAGCCGATAGAATCACTGCAACGAGTAACTGGAAAGGATTGTCATACAGCAGTTCGGTTTCCGCATCCGGCTGGGTGACGGAGAAATAATCAATGATTGTCTGATATAATTCTTTACGGCTGAGCGCCATGCCGGCTTTTGTTTATATTTACAAAGATAAACGAGTAATTCAGTTTCGTTATTTTAAACTATTAATATGATTGACTTGAAACGTATAGCGTCATACACATTCATTCTTTTTTTGTTTTTCATGATTGGTTGCCGCCAGCAAGATCAGCAGTCTGCTATTAAAACGATTGATGCCTTTTATGGTCAATACAAACCGGGAGATTATCGGGTAGTCGATAAGTATTTATTAAGTAAGACCTTTTTGCAAAAGATCGATCAGGCATCAGTGAAGCAAGCTGCATCTGCCCAACAGCTTAAGGCATTGGGATCAACAGACAAACCCTTGATGATTGAAGGAGATATCTATACGAGTCTCTATGAGGGAGCTACTTCTCATGAGACAGGACAGGTTGACAAAACGGATGACCATATCAAAGCGACTGTTAAATTTACCAATGATCCGTATAAACAGAACTGGAGTGATACCGTTGTTCTGATCAAAGAAGAAGGCTCATGGAAGATCGACAATGTGTTGTATACGTCCAAACAAGGAGCTGCGCGTAGTGCATCGGAAGTGCTGGATCAGTTTTTAGGTTTGCCCTGATGATCCGTTGCTTAATATTTTTTGATAGTATGCTCCCCAGCCTTTCCAGAAGGTTTGCTTGCCGATCAGATGATTGTGTGATACAGCAATCAATTTACCTTTTACTTTTTGAATGAACTGTTGATAGCAGATAAACTCATCAGCCGCTTCTTCCGGCGTAAGTTTCTGTTCGTAACAGGAATTAGCATCCATCCATGCAAGCGGATGAATCCGCAGCGAAGTTATTTGTTCTTTTTCCAGATCATACCAAATAAAAGAACGAGAAGTGCTAGCCCTGAAGCCATTGATCGTGCCGTATCCCATGCTGTAATCATCTGTAATGCCTGTATTTATTAATGTACGATAAGTTATCGGAAGTTTAAGCCACAAATAGTGTTGTCTGCTTTGATGAATCGGCTTACCAATGATATCCTCCAGTATTTTCTTTTCATCTGATAATGATGCCGGATGATCGTTGCTGTACAATGATGGATGCAGACCGACATCTGCTTTCTGTGAAATGCGCTGTATCAATTTACGGTATGATGGGTTATGCGGAGAAATGTGTTTGTCGCGTGAAGTTCGTTTTGTTCCGACCGGGAAAAAATAGATCGGCTTACAATTCATTTTTTCATGCCATTCATCCAGCTGATCATAGCAGTCAAACGGATCTTTTTGTGCACCTGTCAGTACACGCAGTCTTTCCGGTGTAGTTCCCGGATATTTGAATGCTCCTCCGATATTACGCAGCCAGCCTTTGTGTAAATAACTCCAGGCGATGTCAATATCATAGGTTGGGATCAATTCAAATTCCGGGATTTTGGTAATGATGGTCGGGTAATAATCTGATATTTTTTTTGCAAACAGATTCACCCATTCATCTACTAATGGTCTTTGTAGAAATCCGCCTTTGTTGGCCAACGAATCCTGATAAGGATAGCGGCCATATTCATCGGGCGTAAAAGTATCATACTCTTCATATCGGCTGATCAGATAAAAAATGGCAGCAGGCAAATCAAACCCAAACACGCCGCCTGTTGTAAAGAAAACAGGAAAGTTGTTTTGTGTATGAAGACTGATCTCGCGCTGTTTAATGCCAGTTTCTGTCAGCAGTCCACATGGCATGATATGAAATTCGCCAGATGAAATAACGTTAGATGAATAATTGAACGTTGGAGCTGCTTCTGTTTTGTAATGCTCGAGCGACTCTGTCAGCCTGAATGTAATTCCCGTTTTTTCTCCCAGGTATTGAAAGATGTATTGGATGCGCGGGGTGATGACGTCGGTGAAAACGAGCATATTAAATTATCCTGCTTTTTTTTCTCGCCACATTTGATTGAAGCTTTTCTCGGGAAATGACAATGATCCTCTCTGGTTCGTCCAGCTTTTGACAAAATGATTGATCATCCAGGATTTGATCTTCGCATTTCCTTTATTCATGAGACTGCGATGTAATGAAACCTGCTTCCACACCTTCCAGGCGATGCGTTCTCCGAAGGGAGCCATTCCTTGCTCAACCGCTTCGGATCTGTTTTCCAGCAGCAGTTCATGCAAGTTGATGCGCACGGGACAAACCTCCGTACAGTTGCCGCAAAGCGAGGAGGCATAACTCAGATGCTTGTAATCATCCAGATCTTTTAAATGCGGCGTCAATACTTTTCCGATCGGGCCGCTGTAGGTGGTTCCGTAACTATGACCGCCAATATTTTTATAGACCGGACACGCATTCAGACAGGCGCCGCAGCGAATACAGTATAAGCTTTCACGGGTAGCCGGATTACTTAATACATTCGTTCTTCCGTTATCGAGCAATATGACGATCATTTCTTCCGGACCATCTGATTCATTTGCTTGTCTCGGACCCGATAAAATACTGTTATATACTGTGACATGCTGACCGGTACCATAAGCTGCCAGTAATGGCCAGAACAGACTCAGGTCATTGATGGAGGGAATGACTTTTTCAATGCCGACTATAACAATATGTGTTTTTGGGAATGCTGTACTCAACCGGGCATTGCCTTCATTTTCTGTAACTGCAATACCTCCGATATCGGCGAGAATGAAATTGGCGCCGGTGATACCAATTTCAGCTTTAATATATTTTTCTCTTAAAATCTTTCTCGCAACCTGTGTGAGTTCTTTCGGTGTTGCTTCAGGATCTGTCCCTAATTTTTCTGCAAAGAGTTTCGCGACATCTTCTTTGCTTTTATGCATGGCAGGTGTAACGATATGATAGGGTGCTTCGCCATCCAGTTGCTGGATATATTCCCCCAGATCGGTTTCCACACTCTCTATTCCGTTCGACTCAAGAAATTCATTCAAATGAATCTCTTCGGTGGCCATGCTCTTGCTTTTGACAACCGTTTTGCAATTTTTATCGCGACAGATTTTCAATATTTCCGCACAGGCTTCCTTGGCATCCTGTGCCCAGATGACTTTACCGCCTCTGGCTGTAAACTGTAATTCGAATGATTCGAGTTGCTGATCCAGTGTTTCAATAGCGCGCCATTTGATATTCTTGGCGCGTTCTCTCGCCGTCATCACATCTATGAACTGTGATTTCCCTTCAGGAACCTTGGCGTTGTATTTGCCGATATTGAAATTGATCGTATGCCGGTGCTTCAAATCGGCCGCTTTGCGGGCTCCGGCCTGAATAAATTTTTCGGCAATGGCATTCATGTCAGATCAGTTTGAAATATTTAGGATGAAGATACTTGATATCAATTGTCTTCAGATATTTTGTTTTCCTGAAAATATTGGCCGGCGATCTGATCCAGTACCTCATAAAAATCTTCGCCATATTGACGGATCAGCGGTTCTTTGAGGAATTGATATACGGGCACTTTCAGTTTTTGTCCTAATGCACAAGCAGGGGCACAGAGTGTTTCCCGCGGTTCGTAGTTGACATATTCGATATCGGTATTTTCACTGTGTGATATTTTAATCGGAAATAGATGACAGGAAATTGGTTTTTTCCAGTCAGACTTCCCTTCATTATAAATAGTTTCGAAGGAGCATTTAAAAATACCGGCCTCATCCCGGAATCCATACACACACATGCCGCTGCCGATGGTAGGCGTTACCCATCCAAATTCATGATCATACACGTAATGCCCGGACTTTTCTGTCACCTTTATGCCTTCTTCCGTCATGAGTGGCTTTACTTTTTCATAGAGCGTATCCACTTTCATTTTTTCTTTTTCAGTCAGCGGCGCCCCGGCATCTCCTTCCACACAGCAGTCGCCTTTACAGCGTTGCAGGTCGCAGACAAACTGCTCTTCCACTATTTCGTTGCTCACGTATATGTTGTCGATAATAATCACGTATGTTTTTTTACAAAAATAGTGAAGAGAATAGTTGTTTGTTTGTCGAAAAACGATTGACGACCAACGATAAACGACAAAGATTTGTCTAAATTCATATAGATAAATACAATAATTTTGCCGTTTTTACACACATGAATCAGCATCATTATGTAGCCATCATGGCGGGGGGTATCGGAAGTCGCTTCTGGCCGATGAGTCGTACGGCTTATCCCAAGCAGTTTCTGGATATTCTGCATACCGGCCGAACCCTTATCCAAAGTACCTATGACCGTTACCGGAAATTCATTCCGGCAGAAAATATTTTTGTCGTTACTTCATCTGAATACACGTCCATTGTCGCTAAACAATTACCCGATCTGCCGATTGCTAATATTTTAAGCGAACCATCCAGAAAAAATACGGCCCCTTGTATTGCTTATATCGCACACAAACTCGATCTCATTGATCCGGAGGCATTGCTGATATGTGCGCCGGCCGATCATCTGATCATGGATGCGCCGGCATTTGAAGATGTTTGTCGCCATGCTTTTGATTTCGTGGGCCATATCAATGCCCTGGTTACTTTAGGGATCAAGCCATCGTATCCCAACACCGGTTACGGCTACATTCAGCATGATACGTTACCGGTGGCCGACAATATCTACAAGGTGAAGACATTTACGGAAAAGCCCAATCTTGAGTTGGCTAAAACCTTTCTGGCCAGCGGAGATTTTTTATGGAATTCCGGGATCTTCGTATGGAAACTTGCCACCCTTCTGAAAGCATTTGAAAATAATTTATCGGAGATGAACGAGCTTTTCCTGACAGAAAGGCCATATTTCAATACCGATCGTGAAAAAGAAGCGATCGACCGGATCTATCCTCAATGCACCAATATTTCTATCGATTACGGGATATTAGAAAAAGCTAATAATGTATATGTGGTTCCGTCTTCATTCGGATGGAGTGATCTGGGTACATGGAACAGCGCCTATGAGAATATGGAAAAAGATTATTTCGGCAATGCGGTTGCCGGAAAGAATGTCATGGTGATCGATGCTACCAAGAATATGGTACATGCTTCCGATCAGAAACTGGTACTCTTACAGGGACTGGAAGATTTTATTATTGTCGATACGCCTGATGTATTGCTCATCTGCAAAAAAGATCAGGAACAGGAGATCAAGGAATATGTGAGTGAGGTGAAGAGGAAGAAGGGGGATAAATACTTGTAATAAAGTCAAAAGGTAAAAGTCAAAACCAATAATCGTTTTTCGTTGCTCGTTTTTCGTTGTTCGAGAATTTGTAAGAATGTATCCCCCTCTTTAAGAGCTTGTCCCGCACAGGCGGGAGGGTGAAGGGGGAGGTCATCTTAAGAATTACAAGAGATAAATACGGAGCGATAATCAATTATTAAAGATCAGAAACATAAAAGGTCTTCGGTCTTTTCTCAAAAATTCCTTTTTGACTATTCCTCCGCCATGGTGTATCCGGTAACTGTGCAGATCGGCCAGCGAAACAGCCGCACATACATGATCCAGATCAAAGACTTTATCTAAAAGCTTATTTAAATATAAGTCTTCAGAAACCCGAAGGGTATCTCCGGAAAATTGCCTGACGAGCATCGTTTCATATTTCTTTTTAGAAAAATGCATGACTCAACATTAATACCCCACCATTCCTTTTTTGTTCACACAACCGCATCCTTTTTTTGTAGCGGCACAGGATGATAAAAAGGACATCAGGGTGCCTGTAATAAGAAGAGTGAGGACTAGCGCGCTGATTTTTTTCATAATGATTTGTATGATCTTAAAATTAACCCTTCCTTTTAAATTTTCGTACTTTTCACCCAATAAATTTTGAGATGCCTAACGTGCTGATTGCTCCGCTGGACTGGGGCCTTGGACATGCCACCCGCTGTATTCCGCTCATCGAAAGCTTCCGCCTTCACGGTTGGAATATAACGATCGCTGCTGATGGGCACATGGCATTTCTGTTGAAGAAGACCTTTCCTGACCTTCCCCTGCTTGAGCTTCCCGGCTATCATATCCGTTATGCTAAATCGCATATTTGGGCACATATCGTTAAACAGATCCCCCGTATCAGAAAGGTGATCGCATTTGAAAACAAATGGCTGAAAGAACAATATGATAAGGGCAGGTGGGATGTGATTATCAGCGATAACCGCCCCGGTTTTTTTCACAAGGAGGCTTATAATATCTATATCACTCATCAACTGAATGTAAAAACCGGCATCGGCCATTTGCCTGACTGGATAGCGGGCAGCCTTCATCGCCATTACATCCGAAACTTCGATATCGTTTGGGTGCCAGATCGTAAAGACTCGGTTTTGTCAGGAGAATTGTCCATATCAACCGCGTGTCCCGTTCCAGTCAACTATATCGGACCACTCAGTCGCATTCGGCCCGAGCCGGTTAAGGAACCTTCTTACGATATCTTATTTATGTTATCGGGGCCTGAACCACAACGCAGTTTGTTTGAAAAAAAAATCCTTGCACAAATAAAGCCGTCGCATGGTAAAATAGTCCTTGTCCGGGGCACAACGGAGAGGCTTCCTTCTGACTCTTTGTCGGAAAACATTTCCTGTATCGATCTGGCAGATGGCTCAACAGTAGGCCGATGGATGCATGATGCCAGACTGGTGATTTGCCGAAGCGGTTACTCTTCGCTCATGGATCTGGCGTGTTTATCAAAGAAGGCATTACTGGTACCTACTCCCGGTCAGGGAGAGCAGGAATATCTGGCTGTCCGGTCGGAAGAGCTGGGATTTTTTTCGTTTATGAATCAGCATGATTTTGACCTGGATAAGGCACTGGGAAAGATCTTGTCGTTTTCATATTCTTCTCCGTTTGCCCAATCGGATTTTGATCTGCATCATGCGGTCGTTGAAGCCCTAACCAAAAATCACCGTACAGACTGAACCTTGAATAACTATATTTGTTGTTTAAGGTTACATGTCCTTATCAACCAAAGCGAAAGCCCATACTGCACTCATAGCGGCCAATTTATTGTTTGGGATTAATTTCAGTGTTGTTAAAACAATATCTCCATCGCTTATTCTGCCTTTTGGACTGAATCTGATGCGCGTAGTCGTTGCCGTTAGTTTATTCTGGCTGCTATTTTTGTTTCGTCCCAAAAACGGCAGCATACGCATTAAAGATATTCCTCGCTTTTTGATTTGTGCTGTTACAGGAATTGCCATCAATCAGCTGCTTTTTATAAAAGGGATCACGATGACAACACCCATCCATGCGGCGCTGCTTATATTAGGTACTCCTGTCTTTATTTTGGTATTGTCTCTGATAACCGGCACAGAAAAAACATCTTTACTGAAGATCGCCGGATTACTGATCGCATTGGGCGGAGGTGTTATACTTGTTTTATCGAAAGAAAATTCAGGACTTGGATCCAATATGCTGGTTGGCGATATTTTTATTCTGGTAAATGCCGTCTCTTATGCTTTTTATATGTTGCTGGTCAAGCCACTGATGCAAACCTATACCCCGTTAAAAGTTACGCGCTGGGTATTTACCTTCGGCTTTTTTCTTATCCTGCCTTTTTGCTGGAATGATTTCATACAGACGCAATGGTCGTCATTTACTTATTCCGGATGGGCGGCATTGAGTCTTGTAGTCATAGGTGCTACATTTTTGGCCTATCTGTTCATAGGCTATGGCTTACATCATCTGAGCGCATCCGTTACCGGCGCATACATCTACACACAACCGGTTTTTTCTGCGATCATTGCCATACTGTTTCTGAAAGAAGAGCCTGCTTTGTATAAGTTTATTGCAGCGATACTGATATTCGGAGGAGTATATATGATCAACCGAAAAAACTCCGCCTCACAACCCCCGCCTGCAAGCGCAGATGTTGGTCAGCGGCCATGATTAGCTGACGATGGTAATTGCAGAGGGGATACGTTCAAATTAAAATGTATAATGCGCCCATTCATCTTTTCGCAATAGATACAAATGCCCTTTGGTCACGATCACTTTTTGATTGATCTCTGCGGCGGTTCCGGGAAGCGGATAGCGTTTTTCCTGTAGCGTACCGAATGTATAGAAAAGTATTTCGCCATTCTTGGTACCGGTCATCGTCTGACCAATAACATGCACGTCTTTAAGTCCGAGATAAGACACTTTGTTTTTAAATGAGCCGTAGATATCAAAGATATACATGCCTTTGGCGGGATCGTAGAGATATACATAGCCCCCCTGATCGATGATCTTTTCCGGCGAAGGCACTTCTTCAAAGATGGTTCTGAGGTCAATCGTCTCCATCAAAATGGTCCCGTCTTCGGCAATCTTTTTTAATTTATTGTTTTGCTCATCATACAGCCAGATCTGATTATCATAACTCTGCGCAATGGCTTTCACCTGAAATATTTGCTGTCTTCTCAGATCAAGGGTGTTGACAATATTCATAAAACGATCCAGCACTACGATCGTAGAGAAACTGCGGTAATATAATAATGTTTTCAACGGGTTGGTTACATCCATTGAGAAGAGCTTACCATACCGACGAACTTCATTGAACGCACCGATAGAATCACCGCGGTTGTTCATCTTTTTTAAGCGATTGTCTTTTGATAGTAAATAAAAATTTCCCAGATTATCTACATTCAAATCTACCCAGTTCCCTTTTCTTGATTCAGCCATGTGGAATATCATGCTGTCCTGTGCTGCGACAGACATTCCGCAAAGAATGTATAATGCGACAATATGAATAAGACACTTAGGACTCATATTTATTCAAAGTGCAGTTTTTTCCATCAAACACGGCATATGTAAAATATCGGATCCAGTCGCCCAGATTGATATAGCGCGCAGGTTTATTACTATGCGGACATATCAATGTATGATCAATCGGCAGATGACGATGTCCGAAAATAAAATAATCGTAAAAGGTTTTCTGTAGAGTGCTTTTGGAATACTGCACCAGCCATTCGTTCTCTTCGCCTAAAAAATAGTCTTCTTTGATGCCGGTAGCGGCACGACTGGTATGACTGAAGTATTGTGCAATACCCATGCCGATGGCCGGAGGTAAAATGCCGAACAACCATTGACAAACCGGATTGCGGAATATTTTTTTGAGTGTTTTATAACCATGATCACCCGGACCCAATCCATCACCATGCCCTATAAAAAATTTCTTGCCATTGAATTCGTATGTCTGCGGCTCAAAGAAAACCGGAATATTCAATTCGTCCTGAAAATAGGACTTCATCCACATATCATGATTACCCACAAAAAAATGAATGGGAATACCGCTGTCGGTGAGCTCGGCCATTTTACCCAGAATGCGAACATATCCTTTGGGTACTACCTTGCGGTATTCGTACCAGAAATCAAAGAGATCGCCCACAATAAAGATCATGGCGGCATCCTTTTTAATTTGATCCAGAAACTGAACGATTTTTTTTTCACGCAGTCGACTTTCATTCGCATTGGGAACACCCAGATGAAAATCGGAAAGAAAATATATTTTTTGATGATCGGATAAATTCATGACGATTAAGCCGGAGAGTTTAGATCAGTAAATTACCGGTGTTTATTCCGCATATATTCAAATACGTCACCGCTTTCTACTATGACAGTTGAATTGATCTCGCCAGTGTACCAGTAAACCCATGCTTTAAATGGCTGATCATTACAATAAACAGTGGTGATCATCCGTTGATAAGGGGCTTTCTCTCCTTCCTCCGGATTCAAGCCTTCATAATCATCCAGTTGGGCTATGGACCAATCAAAGTCTTCAGGACTTTTTGCTTCATATAATTCGCCGATGATTTTGTATTGATTGTGCGGCACGCCCACCGGATAGTCTCCCAGATCATATAATACACCATGCGCATAACCACTTCCTACCAGATCAAAATGATTCTTGATATATTCAAAAAATGGGTTTTCAAAACCTTGCCTTAAAGAGGCATAAACAAAGAGATGTGTAACGGGTGTATCCATGGACTAAAGATACTATCAAAACGGAGATGATGCTTCGAAAAGAAAAGTGTTAAGGTTGCTGATCGATCAGAAAAACATATACTTGCCCCGGGCCATGCACACCCACCACCAGCGTTTTTTCAATGTCGGCCGTACGACTGGGTCCGGTAGCGAAGTTGATGGAGGACGGCAGCTGTCCGTTATATTTTTCTTTAAGATACACAAAAGCATCTTTCAGATCATGTACCAGTTGATGTGAATAGGCAACGCAAATATGAACCGGTGCATATACCGATGCCGTGCGACCATGTTCCTGTGCAGAAGAAAGAACAATGGTTCCGGTTCGGCTAACCAGGGCTTCACAGCCGGTGACCGAGGCATCACAATGAGCCAGATCTTCATAAAACTGAAATCCGGGAAACCTTTTTTGAATCAGTCCAATGAGATGTTTTTCTTTACAATACAATTTATCCCAGTGCATACCCGCCGCCACTTCCATCAGTTGACGGATACAGGCTTCTTCACTGTCGCAAAAAATAAATTTCCCTTCGAGTGCGGTGAAGGCTTCGGCAAACTGTACGGCTAAGTCTTCATGGGGAGGGTTATAAATACTATTATTTCCTTCAGTGCCCGAAAATGGCAAAGGCACTTTATGAGTAAGTGCCCGCCTGATTTTCTTTAATATGTTTTCTTTGGCTGTCGAAATATTCATGAAGCAGGGTTTTCAGAAGAAGTTCCTGGAGTTGCCGTTTCCTTATTTTCAACAGGGGGCAACGAGGCCGTTTGTTCTTCCGTATCTTCTTCCAGTAGTTTTTTGTGTTCAAACGGTCTTTTGCCGATCAGCGCTTCCACATCGCTTTGGAATAATACTTCTTTTTCGAGCAGGGCTTTCGCCAGTTTCTCCACATCATCCCTTTTCTCTAACAATAATGCTTTCGTGCGTACATATGCCCCGTCGATCAGTTTGCGTACTTCCTCATCAATCAGCTTGGCCGTTTCATCGCTGTATGGTTTTGTGAATGTATTATCCTGGTTGGGATCATAGAAACTGATCTTGCCCACTTTTTCATTCATACCATATACACTCACCATGGAATAACCGATCTTGGTAATCTGCTGCAGATCGTTTTGCGCACCGGTCGATATTTTTCCGAAGAAAATATCTTCACTGGCCCTTCCGCCTAAGGTCATACAGATCTGGTCGAGTAACTGATCCGTGTTATAGAGATATTGCTCTTTCGGTGTGTATTGTGCATAGCCCAACGCCGCTGTTCCTCTCGGCACGATCGTCACTTTTAATAAAGGATAAGCGTGTTCGAGATACCAGCCACAGATCGCATGTCCTGCTTCGTGATAAGCAATGATCTGTTTTTCTTCCGGACTGATGAGTTTATTTTTCTTTTCAAGACCACCTATTATCCGATCGATCGCATCCTGAAAATCACTCATATCCACTGCTTCTTTTCCTTTACGGGCTGCGATCAGCGCTGCTTCATTACATACATTGGCAATATCGGCGCCGGCAAATCCGGGTGTTTGCTCGGCCAGCTTATGTACATCGAGTGTTTCTGAAACCTTGATGGGCTTTAAATGCACTTTGAAGATCTGCTCTCTTCCTTTGACATCCGGACGATCGATCGAGATCTGACGATCGAAACGACCCGGGCGCAACAATGCAGAGTCCAGTACATCCGGACGATTGGTAGCCGCAAGGATGATGATGCCGGTATCGCCACCGAATCCATCCATTTCCACCAGTAACTGGTTGAGTGTATTTTCTCTTTCGTCATTGCTCACGATAGCATTCCTTCCGCGCGCTCTTCCGATCGCGTCAATCTCATCGATGAAGATGATACAGGGTGCCTTTTCTCTCGCTTGTTTGAACAGATCGCGTACGCGACTTGCACCTACTCCCACAAACAGCTCCACAAAATCTGAACCACTGATACTAAAGAAAGGTACCTGTGCTTCACCGGCCATCGCTTTAGCCAGCAATGTTTTACCTGTACCCGGAGGGCCAACCAGCAATGCGCCTTTAGGAATTTTTCCGCCGAGAGCGGTATATTTTTTTGGATTCTTGAGGAAGTCAACGATTTCCATCACTTCCACCTTTGCTTCATCCAGACCCGCCACATCCTGAAAGGTTACATTGACTTTGGTACCTTTTTCAAAAAGCTGTGCCCTTGATTTACCGATATTGAAGATGCCTCCGCCGCCCGCTCCGCCCGGTCCGCCACCCGGATTCATTTTACGCATGAGTAAAACCCACAATCCTACGAGCACCAATACCGGCAGGAGAAGGCTGATGATTGGGGTGAGCCAACTTTCTTCCGTTTCATAACGGGCGTTGGGCTTACCGGTTGCCTCCGGATTTTCTTCGACCATTTTTTGCAGACGTTCCTCGAAGGATTTATGATCATTGACGTTGAACTGAAAATGAGGTCCTTTGGTACGGTCAACCTTCATAATTTTTGCATCGGCTACCATACGGGAGATGGCCGAATCATCAAAAGCTCTGGGCTTGAGGGTGACTCTGACAATATCTTTATTCTTAATGATGGTGTACTGATCCACATATCCCTTCATCAGCATACTGTCTTCAAATATGCGCTGTGTGGTTGGCAGGGCATCCGGTGTGAAGCCTTTAAAGAACTGCAAGCCCAGTAAAACGGCTGCAATCAGGATATATACCCAATAAATATTGAAGCGGAAGATTTTCTTAGGATCTTTTCTGTCGCCACTGTTATCCACATTACTACTTTGATTCGAACTCATCTGTTTTTATTTTACGTTGCCAAAACTAACTCGAATAACAATCCGTTGGTCAACAAGTTTCGGATTGCGTTAAAAATTTAAGAATGTTCCAACAATACCGCGTCGCTCCACATCTCTTCAAGCTTGTAAAAACGACGGGTTTCCGGATGAAAGACGTGTACAACGATATTGACATAATCCACCAATACCCATTGTGCCGAACTTCGGCCCTCCACCCGATGAGGAATCTCACCACACAGTTTTTTCATCTGGTCCTCCACATGATCGGCAATCGCTCTCACCTGAACCGTACTGGAGGCTTCACAGATCACAAAGAAATCCGCCACCGCTTCAGGGATCTTACGGAGATCCAGGCTGACCACTTGTGATCCTTTTTTATCCAGGATAGCATTGATGATTGTTTTGAATACTTTGCTGTTTCGATTCAGGCGGATCGGTGCCTTTTTGGGAGGATTTTGCCTGGCTAAGAGGGATAAATTACTCAAATGCTTTTTTTTAATCTATAATTTTTATTTTCCGCAACGGGGCGGTTTACTAACTTTATGATGTTCAAAATTAACTAAAGTTAGCCAACCATGACTTTCGTGGAGCAGAAATTTAAGTTGATCGACCTGGATACGGTCGATAGTACCAACAGCCATGCCATGAATCTGATACGGGAAGGCAAGGCGCATGACGGCATGGCAATACTGGCACGTCATCAGACCAATGGGAAAGGACAAAGAGGGAAAGTGTGGGTCGATGAACCAGGAGAAAATATTAACTGCAGCTTCATTGTTCAACCCGTTTATTACGGCCTCACGAATCCTTTTCATCTGGCAGCCCTCACGGCATGTGCCCTTCGAAAGGTGATCGAAGCTACTATCCAGCATCCTGTTCAGATCAAATGGCCCAATGATATTTATGTGAACGATAAAAAAGCAGCCGGCATCCTGATTGAGTCCATTACCAGAGGAAGTGAGTGGCAGTGGGCAGTGATCGGATTCGGCGTGAATGTCAATCAGCGATCATTCCATCCCGATCTTCCCAATCCGGTTTCATTAAGACAGCTTGCCGGCAAATCCTTTGATATCAAACGCCTGGCCGAAGATTGTCTGAACATTTTATGGAGGGAACTGAATCATAAAACTTTCTCAGAGATTTTCACTTCCTATAACAAGTACCTGTATAAACGAAATCAGGAAATCACGCTGCAGCACAAAGAAGAGATCTTTACGGAAATTTTATCCGGGGTGGATGAAAACGGATCACTTTTGCTTGAAGGAGATATCCTCCCTGCCTTCAGAACAGGGGAAGTAACCTGGATACACTAAGAAATGGTGTCGAAGCGACGACAACTTGACAACCCGACAACCGTCTCACCTGAGGTGAGACAGATAACCCAATTTTCTGCATTATTAACGAATCATTATTAACCCCTTTCTCCGAACGACCGTTCGCCTGATTACCTTTGCGCCAAATTCATGCTATGACAAAAATTGCTGTTGCCAAAGGAGATGGGATTGGTCCCGAAATTATGGATGCGGTCATCCGGATATTCAATGCCGCGGAAGTGCCGCTTGCTTATGAATATGTGGATATGGGCAAGTGGGTATTCGACAAGGGATTTTCCAATGGCATGACTCCTGACGCTCAGGCTACTATTGAACATATGGGTATTTTATTCAAAGGCCCGATGGAAACGCCTAAAGGTAAAGGAGTGAAGAGTGTGAATGTAACAGCCAGAAAAACATGGAACACCTACGCGAATAAACGAACATTTCAAACCCTGCATGGTGTTGATACGGTTTTTTCCAAAGCGGGTATTCCGATTGACTTAACAATTGTCAGAGAAAATATTGAAGATACCTATGGTGGTATTGAGCACATGCTTACGCATGATGTAGCGTTAAGCCGTCGCTTCATTACCCGTCCGGGTAGCCAGCAGGTCATTCGCTATGCGTTTGAAATGGCGAAGAAAAAGGGGGCAAGAAGAATTACCTGTGGACACAAGGCCAATATCATGAAGATTACAGACGGCTTGTTTCTGGAAGTGTTTTATGAGATTGCTAAAGAATATCCCGATCTGAAAGCCGATGATGTGATCGTGGATGATCTCTGCATGAAGCTTGTGAGTCGGCCGGATTTGTTTGATGTCATCGTACTTACTAATCTGCAGGGGGATATTGTCAGCGATCTTTGTGCCGGCCTTGTAGGCGGACTGGGTTTTGCCCCGAGTGCCAATATCGGTGACCATATCTGCATCTTTGAAGCTGTACACGGAACGGCACCCGATATAGCCGGAAAAAATATTGCCAATCCTACCGCATTATTACTGAGCGGACTGGCTATGCTTCGTCATCTGGGTATGATGAAAAAAGCCGCGCTCATCGAAAACGCATTGCTTTATACATTGGAGTCCGGCATACACACCGGTGATTTTGGTTCCAAAGAAACCGCTTCGGTGAACACTAACGATTTTTCGAATACCATTATACAGCATTTCGGAAAGAAGCCTTCAGTTCAAGCCAAAGAAGCAACAGAAGATCAGTCACCAACTCCAACGCATTTCAAGCCGGAAAAAAATCCATTGATCATGTCGAAAGAAGCTGTACAGGAAGTGATTACGGGAGTTGATTTATTTGTGGAAAGTGAAGAGCAACCGGATGCGGTAGCACAGAAAATGTTGCATCATTGCGGTGATCTGTTTGAGCTGATTATCATTTCCAACCGGGGAACACAAGTGTGGCCCAAAGGAAGCATCTTTACTAATCTGGTCAATCAGTATCGGGTTCGTTTTGAAACAAAAAATGAAAATGGTGTTACGCAGGAAGATATTCTGCAATTACAACATCGTGTGATCAAAGATTTTAAGATCTGTTCTACAGAATTACTCAATATGTGGGCAGGAAAAAAAGGGTACAGTTTGGCGCAAGGGCAGTAAGTTGTTTTTCGTTGTTGGTGACTCGTTTTTCGAAAGACGAACAACGAATCTTGATCAACGATTAAATTCCCCATACCGTCAACACTTCTTCCGCATGATTTTTGGTATCGGGCTGATGGATAATATGATCGATGATTCCCTTTTCATTGATCAGAAAAGTCGTCCGGTTCAATCCGTCGAAAACCCGACCCATGAATTGTTTTTTGCCCCATACATCATATCGTTTAATAACTTCTTGATTGGTATCCGCGAGCAGGCGGAATGGAAGCTCATATTTATCGATGAATTTTTGATGTTTGCTTTCATTATCCGCGCTGACACCAATGATCTCAATACCTTTTTTCTTTAATGAAGTATATTCATCGCGCAGACTGCAGGCCTGTGCCGTGCATCCCGGCGTGTCATCTTTAGGATAGAAATATAAGACTAGTTTTTTCCCTTTGTAATCTTTCAGCGAAATGATTTTGCCATTCTGATCAATACTGGAAAAGTCCGGGGCTTTATCTCCCGGTTGCAGACTGCATATATGTTTTTTAAAGGAGGGCTTGACTGATTTTTTTGCAGGCTCTGCTTTTTTTACTGGAGTGGCTGATTTCTTTTTTGTTGGCATATATTTAGTTTATCTAAAAAATTATCCCCCTTGAGAGGGGGATAGTATAACTATTATTGCAACACTCTGTCAATCTTATGAATCACCCCATTGGTGGCAGTGATATTCACACCTGATAAAATGATAGCTGAAGCAGGATTGCTGCTGCCATCGATCTTTACAGAAGGCGGAGTTGTACCTACCAGAAGCGATTTGCCGGGTTCCAGTGTGGCAACTTTTTGTCCGTTGATCAGGTCACTGGCAAAAACATTGGTTCCAAAGATGTGGGCTTTTACGATGGATGCCACCGCATCTACAGGAGCAGCATTGATCGAAGCAACATCTGGGAAACCAGCCGAAGCAAAGGCCGCATCTGTCGGAGCAAAAACCGTGTACTTGCCATCTGTGCTTACTGCACTGGCTAACCCGGCTCTTACAACTGCTGCGAGCAATAACTCAAGATCATTATCTCCCGATACCAGTTCGGCTATTGTTTTTGTAGGAGGCATCAGAACTTTAGAAACCACATGGATCACCCCATTGGCTGCTTTAACGTCAGCCGCTTTTACACTGATGCCATTCAGGAAAACTCCATTGGCATTTTTGGATGCGTAAAGATTCGTGGTAAGCAAAGTATTTACTGTATCTGATGCCGGCACAGCTGTTGAAGGAACTGCAGCACCTACGACATGATAAAGTAAAATTCCAGTCAGATCGTCAATCGGTAAGCTGTTGATGGCTGCTTCAGTCAGTCCGGAAGCTGCAAAAGCCGCATTATCAGGAGCAAATACCGTTAAGGAACCTGTAGCAACTGCATCTGCTAATCCTGCTCTTACTACAGCAGTCTTTAAAATTGAAAAATTAGGATCCAGCACAACGATGTCTTTAATTGTCGCAGGCATCAGCACTTTCTCAATGACATGAATGACGCCATTGGTGGCAATGATATCGGCTGCTTTCACTTTTACGGTGTTAATGGATACCCCATCATTGTTTTTTACAGGATAAATATTGATACCTGATAAAGTTGGTAGTGTACCTGAAGATGGAACTGAAGCGGAGACATATTTAGCACCCACAACATGGTAGGTTAAAATACCGGCTAACTGTTCGGCTGTTAAAGTATTGATGGTAGCCTCTGTAATGTTCGATGCGGCAAAAGCGGCATTATCCGGCGCAAAAACAGTCAGCGAACCGGAGGATAAAGCCGAACCAAGACCGGCCTTTTCAACAGCTTTCTTTAACAGCGAGAAATTGCCATCAGTACTGACAATTTCAGCAATGTTTTTCCCTGCAGTAGGGGGTTGTTCGTCTTTTTTACAGGAAATCAATACGTTAGTGAACAGGAGAAATAGTCCTGCGGCAAGAAGTTGTCTTTTCATTTGAATCAAAAATTGTGTTTAAAAATGATTACCAAGTGTTAAACAGAAAATCTTTCCAAAAGTTTGAATGATCATTCAATTTTTTAATTCGCTGATAATTAATTTACTGCATTTAACTGTAAGCGGTTTTCTTTTTCCACTTCGCGGTTCGTGTGGTGGTTGATTGCGACTTATTTTTACAATATGTTTTCATCCGATCAAAACAAGGCTTTTCAGCAGCAAACCATTTTGTTGCTGAAAAAAATCTTAGCCGGCGCAGTGTCTTTATCAGATATGGAGTCCCTGCGTGATGTGCTGAAATTTCATGAATACCGCTATTATATATTAAATGATCCGCTGATCAGTGACGCAGAATATGATCAGTTGTATCAGACGCTTGTTCTCATTGAATCAGCGAATCCTTCCAGAATAACCCCCGACTCACCTACACAACGAGTAGCTAAAGGACTAGGAAATGATTTCCAAAAAGTGCAGCACCTGGTTCCGATGCTGAGTCTGGAAAACTCCTACAATGAGGAAGATCTGAGAGACTGGGACAGAAAAGCACGAGAGGTAACCGGGTTAACAGAAGTTGCCTATTGCATTGAACCCAAGTTTGACGGAGCGAGTATTTCACTCATTTATGAAAATGATATGCTGGTGCGTGCTGCTACCCGCGGAGATGGTACGGAGGGTGAGGATATCACCACCAATATCCGTCAGATCCACTCTATACCGCTATCAGCTGCATTCAGTAAATACGGAATCAGGCAGATAGAAGTCCGGGGTGAGGTTTTAATGAATAAGGAAAAATTCAGCGCGTTCAACTTAAAACTTGCTGAAGAAAATTTACCTCCACTTGCCAATCCCAGAAATGCAGCCAGCGGCACATTACGACTCAAGGATCCGAAAGAAGTTGCCAAACGAAATCTGGAAGCCTTTGTCTATCATATTGGATATATCAGCACTGAAACTAAACACAATACACCTTTAACGCACAGCGAGGCCATCGACTTATTATGGGCGCTGGGATTTCGCAGTCCGCAGACTGAAAAAAAAGTCATTAATGGGATTGAAGGAATCATTTCCTATTGCCGTGAATATGAATCAAAACGTGATGATCTTCCTTATGAGATCGATGGCATGGTCATTAAAGTGAATGATCTGCAGTTACAGGATAAAATGGGTATGACCTCTCATCATCCCCGCTGGGCCATTGCGTATAAGTTTAAAGCCCGACAAGCCACATCGTATCTGCGTTCGGTGGAATTTCAGGTGGGGCGGACAGGCGCCGTTACGCCGGTTGCGAAAATTGATCCGGTGCCCATTGGTGGTGTTACGGTTACCAGTATATCCCTGCACAACGACGATTTCATCAAAGAAAAAGATCTGCTGATCGGAGATTGTGTGCTGGTAGAAAGAGCCGGTGATGTGATTCCCTATATCGTGAAATCATTTCGCGAACTGCGAGATGGCAGTGAAACAACGATTCAATTTCCGACTCAATGCCCTGTTTGTCATGATCCGCTTTATAAAGAACCAACAGAGGCCGTGTGGCGATGTACCAATATCGGTTGTAAGGCACAAGTGCTGGAAAGGATCATTCATTTCAACAGTAAGGATGCGATGGATATCCGCGGGTTGGGTGAAGCGCATGTTCATAAATTTCATGAGTTGGGTTATTTACCCGACATTCCTTCCGTCTATCATCTTCCCTATGATCAAATTGAACAACTGGAAGGCTATGGCAAAAAAAGTGTGGATAATCTGAAGGCGGCGATTGAGAAATCGAAAACGCAGCCTCTTCACCGTATTATTTATGCACTGGGTATTCGCTTTGTAGGAGAAGCTACTGCCAAAACCCTGGCCCATGCCATTCAGCATTTGGCAGATCTGGCCGGTTATTCGGAAGAGGACTTGATGAAGCTGGAAGATATCGGACCGAAAGTAGCCTCATCTATCCGTCATTTCTTTTCAAATCAGGATAATATACGGATGATTCGCGCGCTCGAAAACATTGGGGTAGTGTTGGAAAACAAACAACCTCTGAAGACCGAGGGCGGCAGCCTGGAAGGTCTGAGCTTTTTGTTTACCGGCACCCTGCCAACCCTCAAACGAAATCAGGCAGAAGAAATGGTTGAATCACATGGTGGAAAAATTTTACCTGCTGTTAGTTCAAAACTGCATTATCTTGTAGTAGGAGCGGATGCAGGAAGCAAACTGGAGAAAGCTAAAAAAATCAGTACGATCAAAATTATTGATGAAGCGGCTTTTCTGGATATGCTGAACAAATAGACAACCAAAACTTTTCAAACCAATTTCTTTTTTCATCGATTCAATGGATTGCTTATGATTAAAAAGTTAGCCGGTGAGCAATGGAAACATATTCAGTTTCCCGGATGGAAATCCCTCAATAAAAAATATGCTGCATCCAGTTTAGGCCGTTGTGCCAGTTATGTCAAAGATGTGTTGACAGACGGCAAGTTACTCAGCGGATCAACCACCACCGGTTATCCGACATTGAATCTGCATCGGCCGGATCATAACGGAACCATTTATTTACATCGGGAAATTGCGCGGTTGTTTCTGAAGAAGCCCGGCAATCGTCATAAGTATGTTATTCATATCAATCATAAAAAGAAAGATAACCGTGCAGCCAATCTGAAATGGGTAACACTCGAAGAAATGGCAGCACATCAGCAGAACAGTCCGCTGAAGATGGCGTACAAAAAATTGCAACAGGAGAAGAGCGCTACGCAAAAAGGACTAAAGCTCACGCCTACACAAGTCCGAACAATCAAACAAATCATCGCTGATCCCAAGCGCAAGATCACACTCAGTCAGCTCGCAAAAAAATACCGCGTCAGCGAAATGACCATCTATCGCATCAAAAGCGGCGAGAACTGGGGAAGGGTTAAATAAGTCAAAACCAAATGTGGTGCGCGGTATAAGTTGGGATTTATCCCCCTCTTGGAGGGGGACTTAGGGGGAGGCGAGACTTAATTACTAATTAAAATTTACCGCAATCTCCGCGCCTACAGAGGCATTATGAAGAATGAGCCGGATATTAGCTTCCAGACTTTCTCCTTTTGAGTGTTCTGCGATCCATTTCAGTAAAAAAGGAGTGACTTCTTTACCATTGATTTTTTTCTTGTTTGCTTGCGATAGCGCCTCTTGGATGATGCCCTCCATAAAGCTGGCGGGAATTTCCATTTCTTTGGGAATCGGATTGGCAATCAATACACCTGTTTCCGGTACAATCGACCAATGACCTTTTAATAAAGCGGCTATATCCGTAATGTGATCCGTATGTAACGGTGATGCATAACCGCTTTCCCGGGAATAAAAACTTGGAAATACAGTTTGACCAAAAGTGACTACGGGAACGCCCAGCGTTTCGAGATACTCGAGGGTTAGTCCGATATCGAGAATAGATTTTACGCCGGATGAGATCACGGCAACCGGTGTTTTCCCAAGTTCCGTGAGATCAGCCGAAATATCCATGGATGTTTCAGCTCCCCGGTGTACGCCGCCTATACCACCGGTAACAAAGAATCGGATACCTGCTTTGGATGCAATACGCATCGTAGCAGCGACCGTAGTAGCTCCAGGACGTTTTTGACTGAGTAGATAGCCCATATCGCGGATACTTACTTTCCATACATCGGGCGCACTTCCCAGATAATCAATTTCATTGGTGCTTAATCCAACTTTACAAACACCATCGATCAACGCAATGGTTGCCGGTATAGCTCCTTTTTTTCTTACATTCTCTTCTACCTGCAAAGCGGTTTCTACATTCTTCGGGTAGGGCATACCGTGAGAAATGATGGTGGACTCCAGAGCCACAACGGGTTTTCCTTCGGTAAGCGCCTGCTCAACAGAGGGATGGATGGATAAAACAGAAGAAGGAATCATGGTATAAAGATCAGGAAACCAGACAAGATGAAAAATCGGGATAATACAGTGGAACTCTTGAGAGTAATCTCTCCTGACTCAGATCAGGAGCGATCGCGCCGTTTACCTGCAGGATCTCTGCGGATAAGGTATGTGCTAATCGCAAACAGGCTGCATCAGGCAATCCGAGATATTTGCCCAGCAGATATCCCGTTAAGGATCCATCACCGGCACCGGTACAATCCACTACATCTACTTCCGGTGCATGCAGAGAAATCGTTTGATCCTTACTGTAAAGAGCAGATCCGTGTTTGCCATTGTGTAACCATATCTTTTCGACGCCTCTGGCCAACAACTCTTCGATTTGATGTTGGGTAAGTCCTGAACGTTCTTCACACATTACCGGCAGTTCATCTTCATTGGGCGTGATGAGATACATGCCGTGCAGCGCAACTCCCTGAAATTTTCTGGCAGGAGGAACCGATACCGGCTCAAGTATAAATGGAATGGAATGATCACTGCAAAAATGGAGCAGCCATTGCACCGCTTCTACGGAAATATTCGCATCGGCCAAAATAAAGGCCGCTTGTTTGAGTAAGTCAGTCTGCGTTGCCAGATAATCGGGTGTTATTCTTTCCAGAGCGCTATTGGTGAGAAAAGCCGTAAATAATGAACCATCCGCATCCAGGATACCGGTATATTTTCCGGATAATCCGTTTCGTGTAATGGATGCATCGAGCTTTACACCGGCTTCTGTGGATAGTTCTTTCAGCCAGCGCCCATCACTGTCATTCCCAAATACACTGATCAGATGAACAGGCACGCTCAGTAAAGCAAGCTGATGAGCAATATTGCGGCTGACGCCTCCGGCGGTTTTGGTAACAGAGGCGGCATTGGTTGTTGCTTTCAGCACCGGTTCTCCCGCATGAAACAATTCATCGACGAAAGAGGCGCCGATACAAATAACAGACTTTGACATGCGACAAAAATAATGAGCTTTCTCTGTTAGAGCTTCGATAATCTTTCCGCGGCCAGTGCCAGCGTTTCCATTTTCTTGGAAATACAAAACCGAACGGTATGTGAAACCTTTTTTTGCTGATAAAATGCAGAGAGAGGGATCAGCGCAACCCCGGCCTCGCGTGTCAGCGTTTGAACAAACTCATCATCCGGCTCTTTACTGATATCATCGTAGTTGGCACATATAAAATAACTGCCGTGAGAGGGCATAAAGTTAAAACGGCTGCCTTTCATCAGTTCCAGAAAATAATCGCGGCGTTGCTGCATGGACGAACCTAATTCCAGATAATGTTCAGGCTGTCGGATAAACGTTGATAAGGCAATCTGCATCGGTGAATTACAGGTAAAGGCATTGAACTGATGGACTTTCCGAAATTCGGATGTAAGTGCGGCTGGCGCCATGCAATAACCGAGTTTCCAGCCGGTGCAACTGTAGGTCTTTCCGAAGGAAAAACAGACAAAGCTTCGTTCAAACAAAGCTGGATAACGAAGCATGCTGCGATGTTGTTCTCCGTCATAAACAAGATGCTCATACACTTCATCGCTGACAATATATATGTCTCTCTCCTGAACCAGATCATGCAGTTGCCGGATATCTTCTTCGCTCAGGACAGAACCTGTGGGATTATGCGGCGAATTGATAAGAATAGCTCTGGTGCGCGACGTAAGGGCAGCTTTCACTTTTTCCCAGTCGATCGAAAAATCAGTTTCACGGAGAGCGATAGGAACAGCTTTGGCCCCGTTCAGTTCGATATTGGGAATATAACTGTCGTAAGCCGGCTCAAAGACAATTACCTCATCCCCCGGATGAAGGATGGTGGTGAGTGCGGTATAGATCGCATAGGTAGCGCCCGGTGTAATGGTGATCTCGGTGTCGGGATTCAGGCGAATGCCGTAGAGATTTTCTGCATTAACAACAATTCCTTCCCGCAAACTCAGGAGACCGGCCATTGGCACATACTGATTATATCCTTCATTCATTGCTTTGGTAACGAGGGCCGTCAGCTCGTTGTTCATCGGAAAATCAGGGAAACCTTGTCCCAGGTTCACGGCCTTGTATTCGTTGGCCAGCGCACTCATCACCGTAAATATGGTAGTTCCGGTATTTGGCAGTTTGGATATCATTGGCATGCCGCAAATTATTCATTGATGCTGATAAAAAGCGCATGTGGATAAAGGTTTTGCGACGAAAAGGAAATACATACGTTTCCGTCGGCTAAATTTGCGATGCAAAGCGTATTTTAATTATCTTTCGCACCTAAAAATGAATCGTATATGAAGTTTATCGTGTCTTCTTCCGCATTACTCAAACAACTCCAGCAGATCAATGGCGTTATCAATACCAACACTGTCTTACCTATTCTCGAAGATTTTCTTTTTGATATCGGTAAGAATAAGCTGACTGTTGTGGCAACGGATCTGGAAACGGTGATGAAAATACATATGGATATTGAGGCGAAGGAGACCGGGAAAATCTGTATTCCGGCGCGCATTCTGATGGATACCTTAAAGAATCTGCCGGATCAGCCACTGACATTCAATATAGAAAAGAATTATTCCGTGGAGATCACCAGTGATAATGGAAAGTATAAGATCATGGGTGAAAATCCGGAAGCATTTCCCAAAGAGCCGGTGGCAGATGACACCTCCTCTTTTGAAACAACTTCTTCTGCATTGGTTACGGCCATCAATAAAACCATATTTTCTGTAAGCTCAGATGATCTGCGTCCGGCCATGACCGGGGTGTTCTTTGAGCTGGATAAGAAAGGACTCACCTTTGTAGCTACGGATGCACACCGACTGGTACGTTACACCCGTACAGATACATCTTGTCCGAAAAAAGAATCTTTTATCGTGCCCAAAAAACCATTGAATCTGTTGAAAGCCGCATTGCCGGTGAATGAAGATCCCATTACGATCTCGTATAACGGCAATCATCTTTTTGTGGTGCACGGCAATACCGAAATGGTTTGTCGCCTTATCGATGCCCGTTTCCCCGATTACCGAGTGGTTATTCCGGCTGACAATCCATATAGTTTGTATATCAATCGCACGGAGTTTCAGTCGGCTCTTCGCCGCGTGGTGGTATTCAGTAATAAGAGCACCAATCAGGTTATCCTGAGTATTCAGGGCAGTGAGCTGCATCTGACGGCACAGGATGTCGATCTGAGTTTTGAAGGAAATGAGCGGATGACCTGTCGCTATGATGGCAGTGATATGCAGATTGCCTTCAATGCCCGCTTCCTGATCGAGATGTTGTCTGCGCTGGAGACCGAAGAAGTCAAACTGGAATTAAGTACACCTACCAAAGCAGGGCTATTGAAGCCCGCGACGCAGCAGGAAGGAGAAGAAGTGCTGATGCTGGTGATGCCGCTGATGATTAATCAGTAAGAGGATTTGCCCTTTTCCCTTTAATTTCTTCATCATTTCCAACTTTTACGGCCATTCCGCGTTAATTTTGCGCCTTCAATCAAGAATATGGTACGCAAAGAAGAAGTCTTAAGTGACGTAGTGATTAAGTTTGCCGGCGACAGCGGGGACGGGATGCAGCTAACTGGAAGCCAGTTTACGAACAATACGGCCCTTATGGGTATTGACCTGGCCACTTTCCCGGATTTTCCGGCCGAAATACGCGCTCCTCAGGGTACTTTGCCCGGCGTGAGTGGTTATCAGCTTCGTTTCAGCAGCAATCCGGTATTTACTCCCGGGGATGCCTGCGATGTACTCGTTGCCATGAATGCAGCCGCCCTTAAAGTAAACCTCACAGCCATCAAAAAAGGCGGAAAGATTATTGTCAATACAGATGGATTTGATGCCAAAAACCTGCGCCTGGCCAATTATGCTGAAGGCGAGAATCCGTTAGATGGCGATCAGCTCAACAATTATGAGGTCATTAAAATGGATGTGACCAAGATGACGCGCGAGGCTTTGAAAGATTATCATCTGGGTACCAAAGAGAAAGACCGTGCCAAAAACATGTTTGTCCTGGGCTTTTTATACTGGATGTATAACCGTGATATGGAAAGCACCACCAAGTTCTTAACGGACAAGTTTGGCAAAAAAGACGAGATCCTCAATAGTAATATTGCCGCATTAAGGGCCGGTTATAATTACGGCGATACTACTGAAACATTTACGACTACCTATAAGATGGAGCGCGCCAAAATGAAACCCGGCGTGTATCGTTCCATCATGGGCAATCAGGCAGTGGCCTATGGCCTGATCGCGGCTAGTCAGAAAAGTGGTCTTCCGTTATTTTTGGGATCTTATCCCATCACGCCTGCCAGTGATATCTTACATGAACTGAGTCGTCATAAAAGTTTTGGTGTAAAAACCTATCAGGCCGAGGATGAAATTGCGGCGATTACGGCATCCATCGGCGCAGCTTACGGCGGAGCACTTGGAGTTACTACCAGCAGCGGACCTGGTATTGCCTTGAAAACGGAAGCGATGGGATTGGCGGTGATGCTCGAAATTCCTTTACTCGTTATCAATATACAGCGTGGCGGACCTTCTACAGGGTTGCCTACCAAGACCGAGCAGAGCGATCTCTTGCAGGCATATTACGGAAGAAACGGAGAATGTCCCATGCCGGTGATTGCTACGTCAACACCCAGTGATTGTTTTGACGTGACCATGGAAGCTTGTCGCATTGCCATTCAGCACATGACACCCGTTTTATTGTTGAGTGACGGATACATTGCCAATGGTGCTGAGCCCTGGCGTTTTCCGCAGACGGCCGATTTGCCGGAGATCAAGGTCAATTTCAAAAAGCATCTGGATGAGGGCGAAGTGAAGCTGATGCCTTATAAGCGCGATGAAAAATTAGTCAGACCCTGGGCCATCCCGGGCACACCCGGACTGGAGCACCGTATTGGAGGGATTGAGAAACAGGATGTTACCGGTAATGTCAGCTATGATCCAGACAATCACCAGCACATGGTGAAGACCCGTCAGGCGAAGGTGGATCTGATCGCCAACTATATTCCCGATCAAAAACTGGACAGTGGCCCAGAGAAAGGGAAAGTATTGGTATTGGGCTGGGGGTCTACGTATGGCGCCATCAAAAGTGCCGTAGCGGAATTACAGGATCAGGGGAAGTCGGTAGCGCACGCGCATATCCGATATGTACGTCCTTTCCCGAAAAATCTGGGTGAACTAATAAATAATTACGAAACGATTCTTATACCTGAAATCAACAACGGACAGCTCATCAAGATCATCCGCGATCAGTTTTTGGTAGATGCAAAAGGTTACAATAAGATAAAGGGAGTACCTTTAACGAAAGGCGAGTTGGTGGAGGAGATTGGAAGATGGGTATCTTGATTAAACTATTTAATGAAACACAATCGGATAGTCATTGATTGCGAAAGGATGAAATATCCTTTTACCGGATTAAATGAATATTGTCTGAGATTATCTGAAGTACTCTATAGCCACAGGGATAAAATACATGCAGATCTTTGTTTTTATACCCCCCTTAAGGCATTGAATTTTCTGGGTGAACATGCCAATTATTTTACACAGCAGTCTTTTCATAAAATTTATAACCCTTATGTAAAAAAGGCATCCGTCTGGCATACGACCTTTCAGGGGTCTATGTATTTCCCGACTTCCCGTCATGTCAAAAAGATTCTAACTATTCATGATCTCAATTTTTTATATGACACAGAAAAAAATCCAAATAAAATAAAAAGATATTTAAGAGCACTGCAGAATAAAATAGATCGCGCCGATTCAATTACCGTTATCTCGCAGTTTACATATAACGAAGTGATAAAACATCTCAGTGTCGGAAGTAAACCTGTAGAAATAATCTATAATGGATGCGCACGACCAGCTGAAATAAACACTAACAATAAGCCGACTTTTATTACAGACTCCAAACCATTCCTTTTTACAATAGGAACAATTGCTAAAAAGAAAAATTTTCATGTATTGCCGGCGTTGCTGAAGGATAATGATTATCGCTTGATTATATCAGGTGTTATTCAGGAGCATTCGTATTATCAGACAATTCTGGAAGAAGCTAAAAGGAATAACGTTTCGCAGCGGGTGATTTTAACAGGTCCCGTTTCTGAAAATGATAAATATTGGTTAATGAAAAACGCTGCTTTTTTTCTGTTTCCTTCTGTCTCCGAAGGTTTTGGAATTCCAGTTGTGGAGGCAATGTCACTCGGTACCCCAGTAATCACATCAACCTTTACCTCTTTACCTGAAATATCGGGTAATGAAGGATTTTGCTTTAACTCGTTCGACCCTGACGATATGAGGATGACGCTGTCGAAGGCATCAGATGAAATGAACAATAATCCTGACAAAAGAAATGCTTTAATCAGCAGATCAAAAATGTTTGACTGGGAAATATCAGCCAAGAGATATATTGATGTCTATAATTCTCTTTTATAATTCGTAATATGAGTGTATTGATATTGGAGCTTGGAAATTCGCACATTGAGTGCACTTATACATTTGTACACTTACTCAAAATTAAAAAACAGAAAATTCATTTGATTTGCAATAAATCTCTATTCGATTTATTCCCGTTAAAAAGTAAACTTGACGGCTTTGCACTTGTTCCGGATGGTTTTGATTTTTTTAGCAGCCTTAAAACTATTTTTTTTATACGTAAATATGTGATACAGCACAAGATCGACAGAATTATTTTTAATACTACAGAGATAAAAATAATTCGCAACTTCTTTATGATTATGCCTTTCGGTATAAAATCTTTCGGTCTGTTTCACAATGCTAAGAAACTTGAAGGGGGAAGCACCGTCAGAAACATTTTCGCTCTTAGAATGAAAAAATATTTCCTTTTAGGAAATCACCTGGCAAATAATACCAGGGTTATAAAGGGTCTTAGTGTATTTTCCTTCTTCCCGGTTTATTTTCCTCCTCCAAAAGAAGTTGAATTAAGAAAAAATAAAGATGAGTTATGGGTAACCATAATTGGTTCTGTTAATTTAGAAAGAAGAGACTTCCGGCCACTTATTGATTTAATCAGCAAGAGATCATTTAAGTCGAATATCAGATTTGTTTTTTTGGGAAAGAATTATCATGCGGATGAATTTAAATATCTTATTAATACTGAGCAGTGGTGGAAAGATTATATTATTTCTTTTGATGATATAGTTGATTATGATTTATTTCATAATTATGTTCAGTTATCCGATATCATTTTGCCTCTCATTAAAATGAAAGATGATATTACCTACGGACATCAAAGAATTACCGGCTCCTACAATGTAGGGATCGGATATCAAAAACCTTTTCTCTTGCCGTATCATGTTAAGAATGAGGATATAGATCCATTCACCATATATTATGAAACCTATGATGACCTGATAAATATTTTGAATAACATAGGGGATTATAATGAAAAAATCAGCATAATCAGAGAAAACTACATAACATCACCGTTAATCGACTATCATTTACAGGCAAATCGTTTGAGTGATTTTATGGAGCTTCGGCCGGATTAAAGATCGTTGAAGATGATTTAATTAAAACCAGCCAAATCTTTTCTTTGTAGGAATAATATTACTCTGTATTATGATTCCCATATATGTTTTCGAGAGCTTCTCTTTATCGAAGAATTTTTTTTCCAGATCAAATTGCTCTTTGTAATGATAGACTTTGAAATAATTCTCTACGGGAACTATTTCAAACAGTTTAGTCTTTCGAAGATATTCGCCATAAATCACACACTCAGAAGGAGATAGCTTGTGTAAGTTATTTAAGTACTCTTCAAAACTGATATTTTTATCTATGAGATAATTCTCATTAAAATGCTGCCAAACATTACAATTCCATAAATAAGGCGATGGGCCATAATCCCAGTATTTTCCGTGCGTTTTCATTTCGGCCCGAACCGCCTCCAAGGCTTCGATGAAAAAAATTCGCTTTATGTTTATGTTTTCAGCCATCTCTAAAAAAGACTTCGATTCATGCATAATGGTATATGGAGTTTTTTCATCATACATGAATTCATTCAGATAAAAAGGTCGAATAAACTCTGAATCAGCATCTATGCTTAAATAATTTTCGCATACACCGAGTCTGTACACGTTCGATTTGATTACCTGTTGATACCTCCATCCGTCTGTCAAAGAACAATTAATTATATCTGAATCTTTTAAAAGATGAATATTATTATTGATTAGATTCGTTTTGAAATAATCATAATCGTTGTCGTTTACTGAAACATAAACCGGGATCTTTTCTTTATTGAACGCGTCAATAGAACTCAAAAGATTTACAGTTCTATTAAAATCTGGCTTATATGTTTTGATAAATAAAATAAATTTATTCACCCTAATCCTTTTTACAAACTTAATTTATTTTGTATCCTTAAAAGCTTTTTATCTCATTTATATTTGCAAAAAAACTTAATGAAGCGAATTTTGTATTTCATGCCCGACAATCCTGTGAGTGGCAAATCCGGTAACAGAACAAGATGTCTGCGGATACTGGAATATTTAAGTCAGCTTAACAGCAATGAATATATCGTTGATTTTTTGTCCATATCTGACTGGGGAGACTGGGGCGAACATGAATTAAATCTTTTTAAACAAAGATTCCCTCGTATTAATGTAAAGACAATAGAACGAAAAATGTCTAAGTCGAAGCCTGTCAGACGTTTTTTTTATTATAAGATTCCCTTTTTGCTTCATCATTTATTCAGAGGCGTGTCTGTTGATCTTACAACGCCATTTTTCAGGAGAAGCGCAGCTCATTATTTAAATGCCAGCAAGCATGATGTTATTATCGCAAGTTATGCTTCATGGGGGAAATTATTTCTTAATTTAAAACACAAGCCTTACCTAATTTTAGATACGCATGATTTTTTAACTGCTCAAAACAGAAAAGAAGAAAAAATAATCGGCAAACTGTTTCAATCTGAATTAGACATTATCCGAAACTTTAATGAAATATGGACACTTTCAATTGAAGAAAAATATATCTACGAACAGTTTACGAACAGCAAGATCGTTTACCACCCGGTTGCATTTAAAAACACTGCATTACAGCATCCTACTGATTACAAATATGATATTATTTATGTTGCCAGCCATAACCCTCATAATATATTAAGCATTCATTGGTTTTTAGATAATGTTTTTCCGAAAATTCAACATTATAAATTGCATATTATTGGAAGTATATGTAAGGAGATTCCTTTGGAATATCCTAATGTCATTAAACACGGCATTGTGGAAGATCTTGCTGACATTTATAATCATGCAAGAATAAGCATTTGTCCTATGCTGAGCGGAACCGGAGTGAAAATAAAGGTAATCGAATCATTGTCATTTAACGTACCGGTTGTTGCTAATATCAGAGGAGTTGATGGAATAATCAATAAAAGTAATAACGGGTGTTTTGTGACAGATAATGCGGAAGAGTTTGCCGCCTATATTGATCAATTGATGATTGACGAAGAGCTGTATATGAATGCTCGAAAAGAGGCCAACATATATTTTAACAATAATCATGATATAAAGAAGGAGGAGTTGTATTTTAAAACTTTCCTTACGCATCTAAAATAGATGCCTTACCCCACTTTCTGTAAAACAGTAAGCTTCTTATAGATCCCGTCTTCTTTTTCAATCAATTCGATGTGTTTGCCTCGCTCGATAATCTGCCCGTCCTGGAGCACAATAATCTCATCGGCATCCTGAATGGTACTCAGGCGGTGTGCAATCACCAGCGTGGTTCTTCCTTTCATGAGATTGCTTAATGCTTCCTGAACAAGCTTTTCAGATTCTGTATCCAATGCGGATGTGGCTTCATCCAGGATCAGTATTTCAGGATTCTTGAATACCGCCCGCGCGATGCTTAATCGCTGTCTTTGTCCACCGGATAACCTTACCCCGCGGTCGCCAATATTCGTGTAATACCCGTTTTCGGTATTCACAATAAATTCATGTGCATTTGCCACTTTGGCGGCGGCCATTACATCTTCCAGAGAAGCGTCTGGTTTTCCTAAGGCAATATTATTAAAGATAGTGTCATTAAAGAGCATTGTATCCTGTGTCACAAAACTCATGTGACTTCGCAACGACTCCAGTTTGAAATCCCTGATATCTTTCCCGTCGATGAGAATGGCGCCTTCTTTTACATCATAAAACCTTGGTAACAGATCGGCCAGCGTGGACTTACCTACGCCGGAAGGACCTATCAGTGCAACAGTTTTTCCTTTCGGCAACACAAAACTGATATCGTCGATAATGATCTTCTCGCTATATCCAAAGCGGATATGATTGAATTCAATTTTATCATGGAAGGACGTCAGCTCAACAGCGTCCGGCTTGTCTTCCACTTCATTGGGCGTATCGATCACCTGCAGGATTCTTTCTCCTGCTGCCTGTCCGCGTTGAATATTGGCAAAAGCCACGACCATTGCTTTGGCCGGACGAATCACTTGAGAAAAGATCGCGAGAAAGGCAATGAATGAGCCGGGAGATAAGGCCGCTGCATTGTCTTTTTCCAGGATCATGCTGCCGCCATATACTAAAATAGCCGAGACAACGGCCACGCCCGACACTTCCGAAAAAGCCGGAGCCAGTTCACGTTTGGCAAAACTTCTTAAAACTGTTTTTCTGTAAAAATCATTTTCCTTGCGGAAGCGGTCGATCACAAAGCGGGTGGCATTAAAAGAGCGGATAATACGCATGCCCATCAGCGTTTCATCAATAATGGTCAGCATACGCCCGGCCGACATTTGCGTGTCCTGCGCTTCTTTCTTCAGTTGTTTGGTTACAAACGCGATTCCGAGTGCAGAGATGGGAATGATGATCAGCGTAAATAAAGTGAGTTTTACAGATATCAGAAATAAGGCAATGAAGTAGGCAATGATCAGATAGGGCTGCTTGAAAATGACGTCGATGGCGCTGGAAGCAACCGCTTCAATTTCATAAACATCCGAATTCATTCTGGATATCAGGTCGCCTTTTTGTTCTTTGGTAAAATAACCGATATGGAGATGGTTGACTTTTTCATAGATGGCTTCTCGGATATTTTTCACCAATAATGTTCTCGCTTTGACCATCTTGCGATTGGCCAGATAGGAAAACAAATTCGTACATAATACCGCCACCACCACAACGGCCGCTATAAAATATAATGCATACAGCGGGTTGTTGTCTTTTAGCTGAAAAAGGACATAGTTGAAGTAATCAATGAAAAAACTCTTGTTCAGTGCAAACTCCGGAGCATGGGCATGTTTGGCGGCATCCACCATGGCATCTGAACTAAACAAAAAATTCAGCAGCGGTATAATCAGCGTAAACTGAAATACATTGAACAGATTACTCACCAGCGTCAGCAGAAAAAACGGAACCAGAAACCGCCCGAAAGGACGCATATACCCCAATAATCTCATGTATGTCTTCATCTATAATTTCCGGGTAAAATTTTGATTGATTTCCGGATCGGCAAAGTTAATATTTATCTCTGCACGTATTCTGATTAATTCCCTTGTTCGTAAATAAATCGGATGTCAAGGCATTACCTTTGCGCTCTTATGACATCCGGGTCTATACAAATCGCCATGGTGGGAAATCCGAACAGCGGAAAATCTTCGCTTTTCAACGTACTGACCGGCCTTAATCAGAAGGTCGGCAACTTCCCGGGCGTTACCGTCGAGAAAAAAACAGGTAAGTGTAAGCTCGACGCCAATACAATGGTTGAAATGGTGGATCTTCCGGGTTCATACAGTCTGTATCCGCGCCGGATGGATGAATGGGTGGCGTATAAAGTGCTGCTTCAGCAGGATAAGGATGTTCGTCCCGATCTGGTTCTGGTAGTGGCTGATGCCTGTAACCTGAAACGAAATCTGCTCTTTGTTTCACAGCTGATTGATCTTAAGATACCGGCTGTGCTGGCATTGACCATGCTGGATGTGGCGGAGAAAAAACAGATCCGCATTCAGACGCTCGAATTACAGCGGGCGCTGGGTATTCCTGTGGTGGAAGTAAACCCCCGCAAGCAAACCGGTATCTCTGCGCTGAAAAAAACATTACTGGCAGTACATCAGGGGGCGTATAAACCACCCGCTTTTGACTTCATTCCAAATGCATCTCTGGCTCCCGAAGCAATCAGAGCCATCCGGTCTTCTTTTCCTGGAATGAGTGATTATGCAGTGATCCATCATATCATTCATTATCGCTCCTTTCACATAGATCAGGGGAAAGCAGACCAAATTGCTGATGTAATCAGAGAGCAAAAAATCAATACAACACGCATACAGGCGGAGGAGATTATTCAGCGTTATAAACGAATTCAGACGATCATGCAGCTGGCTGTAGTGCAGACAACCGGTGTTCCGAAAGAAATGGTATCGGAGAAGATCGATAAGATTCTGCTGCATAAGACGTGGGGATATTTGATCCTTCTTTCTGTTCTTTTCCTTCTTTTTCAAAGCGTATTCTGGATCGCAGAATATCCGATGAATATGATTGAAAAACTGTTTGTCGGAATTGAAAACAGCCTTACTCCTTTGCTTCCTGATAATATATTTTCGAATCTAATACTGCAGGGCGTTCTTCCCGGTCTAAGCGGCATTTTTGTTTTTGTGCCACAGATCATGATCTTATTCGGATTAATCGGTTTGCTGGAAGAAAGCGGGTATATGGCACGCATCAGTTTCCTGTCGGATAAAATCATGCGAAAATCAGGCCTCAACGGGAAAAGCGTGATGCCGATGATCAGTGGTTTTGCCTGTGCCGTGCCGGCCATTATGAGTGCGCGGAATATAGAAAGCCAGCGGGAACGACTACTGACCATACTCGTTACACCATTAATGAGTTGCAGTGCGCGTTTGCCGGTATATACCATCCTGATTGCACTGGTTATTCCCGGCGATTATCTCTTTGGTTTTTTAAGTCTGCAAGGTCTGGTGATGATGGGGCTTTATTTATTTGGGGTATTGATGGCCTTGCTGGTGGCCCGTATTGCGAAGATCTTTCTGAAGCTTAAAGAGAAAAGTTTTTTTGTGCTGGAATTGCCACTTTATAAAACACCCCGCTGGAAAAATATTTTCTATCTCATGCTTGAAAAGGCGAAGATATTTGTGATGGATGCGGGTAAAGTCATTATGATCATCAGTCTGCTGTTGTGGTTTCTGAGCAGTTACGGACCGGGTAAAGAAATGGAAGCCGTGCATCGTCAGTATGATGCGCTGATGCAAAACAATCCTGCTGCAATGGCATCCCTTGAAAAAGAAAAACAAGCCGCTTTACTGCAAAGTTCTTATGCCGGACAAGCAGGGAAAATTATTGAGCCGGTCATCGAGCCGTTGGGTTATGACTGGAAGATTGGCATCGCATTGATCACATCTTTTGCGGCAAGGGAAGTATTTGTGGGAACGATGGCTACCCTGTACTCAGTCAATGATGAGGAAGACGCCTCTACGCTGAGAGAGAAAATGGCCGCAGCAGTTCGTGCAGATGGAACAAAAGTATATACAACAGCCACCGGAGTTTCGTTGATGTTGTTTTATTTGCTGGCGATGCAGTGTATGAGTACGCTGGCGGTGGTGAAGCGGGAAACGAACGGATGGAAATGGCCGATGATTCAACTGGTCTATATGACCGCACTTGCGTATTTAGTCAGCTTGGCGGCGTATCAGTTGTTGAGTTAAAATTAATATCTTTCGTTGATCGTTGTTCGTTTGTCGTTGATCGAAAAAAACGAAAAACGGTAAACGATGGACGAAAAACGAGACCGCGCTTTACAATATATAATCGTTGAAAAAATTATTGGATTACTCCAGCGGACATTTCTCATGATAATTCGGGAGCTCGATCTTAGCCGGTGCAAATTCAAATCCTTTGAACTGCGTTAATATTTCATCGAGTACGGCATCGATCTCTTCCAGTTGATCCAGTACCACCAAACGACTTCTGTATTCCTTGATATTCGGCATGCCTTTCAGGTAGTTGGCATAGTGACGGCGCATTTCAAATATGCCGATGCGCGGACCTTTCCAGTGATAGGATTTATGCAGATGTTTCCGGCATACCTCAATGCGTTGCTCAATGCTAGGCGGAGGAAGGTGGGCGCCTGTCTGTAAATAATGTTTGATCTCGTTGAATATCCAGGGATAACCGATAGCGGCTCTTCCGATCATGATGCCATCCACCCCATATCTGTTTTTATATAACAATGCTTTTTCCGCAGAGTCAATATCCCCATTGCCAAATATAGGGATGTTAATACGCGGATTGTTTTTCACTTTGGCAATCAAGGTCCAGTCGGCCTCTCCTTTATACATTTGTGCTCTCGTGCGACCATGAATGCTGAGTGCCTTAACCCCCACATCCTGCAGACGTTCCGCCACTTCTTCAATATTTTTAGAGCTTTCATCCCAGCCCAATCTTGTTTTGACGGTAACTGGAAGAGAGGTCGATTTTACAACGGCCTCGGTTAATCGCACCATCAGGTCAATATCTTTGAGCACACCGGCGCCGGCTCCTTTCATAGCTACTTTTTTCACCGGACAGCCAAAATTAATATCTACCAGATCGGGTTGTACGGTCTCGCAAATCTTGGCGCTTAGACCCAATGCTTCTTCATCTCCTCCGAAGATCTGAATACCAAAAGGGCGTTCCTCTTCTTCAAAATCAAGTTTCTGCCGACTCTTAATAGCGTCCCGAATTAATCCTTCACTCGAAATGAATTCACTGAACATCAGATCAGCACCATTATCCTTACAGACGGCACGAAAAGGCGGATCGCTCACATCCTCCATCGGCGCGAGCAATAAGGGAAATTCGGGAAGCGATATGTTACCTATCTTTACCATCGTATCAGCCTGCAAAATTAGACAGTTTCAATCAGTTTTATGACCGAGTATTACGAAAGCCCTCAGCCTAAGCCAACCAAAGAGCTTATTTATCTTATTTTATTCTGGATCGGAGGTACCATTGCCTCCGGATTAGTATCCATTATTCTATGGTTAATCATGACAGGAAAGTCGCTGACAAGCATCCAGACAGATCTTCTGAAACCCGAGTATCTGAATGTATTCATGACGATACAGGTTGTGTCAACGATCTTTATGTTTTTTTTGCCGGGATATCTGGCGGCTACTTTGCGCAGAGGTAAACCGCTTCAGGAACTCGGGTTTAAATCATCCTTAAAGTTGAACCGGCTTTTTATATCTGTTGCTATCATGCTTTCTGTTTTGCCCCTGGTGGGTTTTCTGGCAGAAGTCAACAAATGGATTCCGATTACGCCGTCGCTTAAAAAAATGTTTGACGCCATGGAGTCAGACTTTGCGGAACAGATCAAAAAAATTGCGGTCTTTAAATCTCCGGTGGATTATGTGATCGCTTTAATTGTCATTGCCGTTACGCCGGCCGTTGTGGAAGAAACGTTTTTCCGGGGCTCCATGCAAAAGATATTCCAAAGATGGTTTGTGCATCCATGGCTGGTCATCACCATCACCTCCATAATTTTCAGCGCCATTCATTTTTCGTGGTATGGTTTTTTACCTCGTGTAGCATTGGGTATGATGTTGGGCGGAATCTTTTATTATACCGGCAATCTTTGGTATAGTATTGCTGCACACTTTTTTAATAATGCTTTGATGGTAACTGTGCTGTATGGACAAACCCTGATGGGGAAACCGGTTGATACTGAAGTAGGTGATTCGGCACCCTTTTGGGCCGGAGCAATCAGTCTGGTGATTGTTGTTGCTTTATTTCGATATCTGCATAAAATTTCGGCGACCTCCGTAGCTGCTGATAGTATTGCCGCAAATCAGGTTGACCTGCATTCAACACAATCTTCCGATAACGATCAGCATCTTTCCGTATGAGCATGAACTGGACAACTTTTCGAACGCGTACCATGACAGCCGTGGTGTTTGTTATCATCATGCTGACAGGTATGTTGTTGAATGAATGGAGTTTTTTTGTCTTGTTTTCCATTATTCATGCCGGCTGCTGGATCGAATACCATCGGCTGAATCAAAAGATCTTACCATCTTATATAAACCTTCATGCGCTATACCGCGCGGGATTATTATTCATCGGATGGGGATTTTGTTTTTGGATGTATCGATCCGCTATTACCCATGAATTATTTGCAAAGACAGGCATACTATTGCTTGCTGCCGGATCATTCGCTCTCATCACGGGTACATTGCTTTCGTTGAAAGCGGGCATCAAATCTTTAGCAGCAGGCTTCATTGGTCTGATTTATTTTTCTTTATCCTTTGCCTTGCTGATGCATCTGCGAAGCGGAGTGATATCATCTGATGTATTATCCGCTGTTAAGTGGCTTCCTCTCTTATTGATCGGTGCCATCTGGATCAATGATACGATGGCCTATGTTGTCGGATCTTTTATCGGGAAGACGCCTTTGTCACCAATCTCTCCGAAAAAGACTTGGGAAGGAACGATTGGAGGTATTATTCTTTCTGTAGCCATTGGAGCTATCAGCGGATATTGTTTTTTGAGTCCGGAAGGGGGTAAACATTTTGCATCCATTGCGTTCATTGCTTCGGTTACCGGCACGTTGGGTGATCTGCTCGAAAGTAAATTGAAACGAATGGCAGGCGTAAAAGACAGCGGTCATTTTATGCCGGGCCATGGTGGCTTTTTAGATCGGTTTGATTCTTTATTGCTGGCTGCGCCGTTTGTGTGGGTATATATTTGGTTGATGGCGTGATAAAGTCAAAGGTCAAAAGTCAAACCCCAAAAATGTTGTCGTCGTTCTCGTGGTTGTCTTTGTTGTCATTGATCTTTCTTAATTGCCCGACAACAGTCCCGAAGTATTTCGGGACAGACAACTTGACAACAGTCTCGTCTTGACTTAGGCTAGACGAGCGGACAACTCCAATGTCCTCTGCTTACAATTTTTGTTTTCTTGATATTACTTTCTCCGCCGCTGCTACAATGGATTCCGGATCCAGTCCGTATTTCTTCAATAGCTCCATAGGCTTTCCGCTTTCTCCAAATGAATCATTGACACCGATCATTTCGATAGGAACCGGGACATGTTTAGCAGCCGTTTGCGCAATACTGTCGCCCAATCCGCCCAGTACATTATGCTCTTCGCAGGTAACCGCGCATTTTGTTCTTTTCAATGCAGTTATTACAGCCTCAGTATCGAGGGGTTTGATGGTGTGTATGTTGATGACACCTACGCTGATACCTTTTGATTCAAGAATTTTTCCCGCTTCAATCGCCTGCCATACCATGTGGCCGCACGCGAAGAGTGTCACATCCGTTCCATCGCTGAATATCTGCGCTTTACCAATAACAAAATCTTCTGTCTTTGTGAAGATGGGCCATACGGGTCTTCCGAAACGGAGATAAACAGGTCCTTTATGATCCGCAATGGCCATTGTGGCGGCTTTGGTTTGATTATAGTCCGCAGGTACAATTACCGTCATGCCCGGCAGCATCTTCATCAGTCCGATATCTTCCAGAATCTGATGGGTGGCTCCGTCTTCGCCGAGCGTTAATCCGGCATGACTGGCACAAATTTTTACATTCTTTTCGCTGTAGGCAATAGATTGACGGATCTGATCATATACACGTCCCGTGCTGAAGTTAGCAAAGGTGGTGGTATAGGGAATCTTTCCTCCGATGGTGAGTCCGGCAGCAATGCCCATCATATTGGCTTCGGCAATACCACACTGAATAAAACGTTCGGGAAATTCTTTCATGAACTGGTTCAGCTTCAACGAGCCAGCCAGATCAGCTGTAAGGGCTACGATATTTGGATTTTTTCTCGCCGCTTCCGCGATGCCATCCCCAAATCCGCTTCGGGTGTCCTTGTTCCCGGTGGATTGTATTTGCTGCAAACTCATATATAAAGCCTTTCTGTTGTTAAAAAGATATGCAAATAAAAGACAAAGATTTGAAAGGCGAAGAAGGTTTTTTCATAGGCAAGCGTCCTGATTAGCTTCAAAAGGGGAGTGGATGGATTTATTTTAATTGGTTGAATTATTCTATTTATAGATAGGTAATCCCAGCGAAGTCATCAGATATACATAATAGCTGATATCTGATTTGTTTGCCCCTATCTTTTTCAGAAAAGACAGCTGATAGTTAAATATATACGTGTGCTCCTGATCTCTTTCCTGCGGGGTCATTGTACCCCAGGTTTTTCCTGTATCACCATGCCCCCACCTGTTTAAATGAAGCGCTTCATGTACAATTAAAGAAGCTAAATTTTTTATACTTTTTTTGTCTGCCTGATCAACGTCAATCATAATCCACTCGATCGTTTCTTGGAATCGATAATCTTTCGTAGCAAAAGCGGCCATACCCTGTTTGGCACAGTCAGACAACTGTATATATGCTTGACGGACCGTCTGTTCAAATAAGACGGGCTCATATTGTTTAACCAAATATAATGCAGCGTCTATCTTGCCGTGCCAGTTTTCATGAACCAGGTTTTTTTGACCTAAGACCTGAAGACAGCATACCGAAAAAAAAACAGTCAGATTTTTTTTCATAATGATAATTTTTATTTTTTAATATCAACTCTATTACTTGATTGAGGTGTTCTTTATTTTGGTTATTTCATGAATGAATAGTAATTATTCAGGATATTCATCAGAAAGCCGATATTCCATTTGCCCGGATTATGGCTGTCTTCTATAGAGCCATCAAAAATGAGGTAGCGCCTGGCTTCAAAAAACCCTCCTAAATTTGGGTGAGACGGGCTTAATAGAATGACAGAAATGAGTTCAATCTGTACGTTCATCGGTAATTCTCCGCCAACGATATTTCCAATAAACCTAATGATATTCCTGCGATCGTTGTCAGGGATAATCATTTCACAAAAAGCCACTGTCCCTGTACCATACGTCCCGTAAAACGGGCGACTTCTGATTTGCTGGATATTTTCTATCAGGAGAATATTATTATCTTTAATAAACTCCTCTCTTAATAGAGAATAAAATTCATGGCATGTCATATGTATATCTGTTTTATGGTTACTCCAATATTTTATAAATGAGTTATTGAAACGCTTCAATACAATTGAATGCCAAAAATATCTGGACAGTTTTACATGCCGTAATCATGTAAAATTTGAGAAAATGTATCAGGGATATAATCCCATAAAACCCTTTACTGTATTATGTTTCAGTAAATTTTATACAGGGATTATTTTCTCTTTTTTATGTATAAATTTGAAATATGGTCAGGAAGAAAAAGAAAAATAATTATAATAAAAACATTTATAAGACTTTAATCATCCATGCTCTTTACGGCACTAAATTCAAATCCGCACAAGAGCTTGCCAATGAATTAGGCATTCTGAAAAGAACCGTTACTTCAAGATTAAAAGAAATAACCAAAGTAGATAAAATAAAAATTGAAAAAAAAGGAGTCGGCTACCGGATTCCTTCTCTCGATAGAAATTTTCTCTTGACGGGGGATGATATAGATCTGTTATACAATAAATATTTGTTCGATGCTATTGATGAGGATGAACTTAGTGAAAAACTGGTATACTTAATTGGGCTATTCCTGGATTCAAAAAAACATCTCCTCGGAGCTAGAGATAAAAAAGAAGAATTTCGAGACTATTTAAAAGAAGTAAGTATTATAAAAAAAGCGATTCGGGAAAATAAACGGATCAATATAATCAACTATAAAGACAGAGATAATCCAAATGGCGGCACTGGTGCCGGCATAACGTATAAAGCCGTCATTCCTGTTAAGCTGGATGAGCATCTTAATAAGATTTATTGCTTTGATCTCAAGGGTCACAAACGATGTTTTAACCTGGAGAGAATGTCAAATGTACAATCTACAAAACTGAATGCAGGCAACCATATAGAATGGAATCCTGACGACGATCTTGATGTATTTGGATTTTTGCCTAAATCCGAGTTTGAAGACAGAAGATTCAAAATCGTCATGCGTTTGACAAATTTTGCCTATTCCTTACTGATCCGTCAATTCCCGGCAATAGATAATAGCTCTAACATAATAAAAGCACCTAAAAGGTCAATAAAACCATACATACTAATAGTGGAAACTAATGATCCTTATGCATTGGCTCGATTTTTTGCGGGGATTGCTTCTGAAGTGGAGATCTCCCGTTATAAAAATCATACCACAGATCCAAGGGCAAGAGCACTCATTGATCAATGGTTTAATAATTATGTCAAGGAGGGGTTAGAGCGACAAAAGTTGATATAGATTTTTTCTTCACTCAATTCAATCCCGCCGCCTGACTATTGAACAGCGTCTCATCCCGTTTCACATTCTGTTCCCACTGCCAGGCTGTCCGCATCATATCTTCCAGATTCTTTTTGGGTTCCCATCCCAGAAACATCCTGGCTTTATCATTGTTGGCATATATAGCTTCCACGTCGCCCGGTCTACGAGGACCGATTTCATAATTGAGTTTTTGCCCGCTGACTTTTTCAAACGCATGAATGGCTTCCAGTACGGTTATACCTTGACCTGTACCGAGGTTGAAGACTTCACAATGCGTCATGTTTTTTTCATCGAGGAGATAGTTCAGTGCCAGTGTGTGCGCATGTGCCAGATCACATACATGAATATAATCGCGTATGCAGGACCCATCGCGGGTGGTATAATCGGTGCCATGAACTTTCATGCCGTCCAGTTTTCCAATGGCGGTTTGCGTAATGGCCGGTACCAGATTCTGTGGTTTACCGACAGGCAACTCACCAATTAGTCCGCTGGGGTGTGCTCCGGCGGGATTGAAATACCGAAGCAGGATGGCGCTTCCTGCCAGTGTTTTGTATGTTTCACTCACAATCTGTTCGCCCATTTGTTTAGTATAGCCGTACGGACTTTCAGCCGGCTTGGGCATGGTCTCTTCAGTGACGGGCATGCTGTCCGGACTGCCATACACCGTACAGGAAGAAGAAAATACAAAATAGGGAACCTTGAATTCATTGACACATTTGAGCAGATTGATCAGCGAAACCAGGTTGTTTTCAAAATACATCAATGGTTTCTCCACACTTTCACCTACTGCTTTATAGGCAGCGAAGTGTATGATGCCGACAATATCATCGTTTTCCTGAAATACAGCGAACGTATCATCATAGTTGCAGAGATCTACATGATAATGCTTGATGTTACGGCCGGTAATTTTCTCTACCCGTTCCATGATCTGTGTATTGGAGCGCGACAGATTATCAATATTGATGACATCGTATCCGTTCTCGATCAGATCCACGATGGTATGTGAACCAATATAGCCACACCCTCCTGTTACTAAAATTTTTTTCATCTCTCTTCCTTATGCTTGATCCAGTAAATTAATCAGGTATTGTCCGTAACCGCTTTTCAGTAATGGCTTGGCCAGCGCACGCAGCTGATCATTATTGATAAATCCTTTTCTCCAGGCGATCTCTTCAATACAAGCGATCTTGATGCCTTGTCTTTGTTCGATGACCTGTACAAACTGAGAAGCCTGCATTAAACTATCGAAGGTTCCGGTATCCAGCCAGGCGGTTCCTCTGTCGAGGATAGATACTTTCAGCTTTCCTCTTTTGAGATATTCTTTATTAACATCGGTGATTTCATATTCACCGCGCGGACTTGGTTGCAGATTTTTAGCGATCTCTACCACATCATTGTCATAAAAATACAATCCGGGAACGGCATAATTACTTTTTGGCTGAGTTGGCTTTTCTTCGATGCTCAGTACATTGTTGTCTTTATCAAATTCCACTACGCCATAGCGTTCGGGATCGCTCACATGATAGGCATAGATGATGCCTCCGTCGGGATTTGTATTGCGTTCGAGCAGTTTACCAAGACCCGAACCATAAAATATATTATCCCCCAATACTAAGGCTACTTTATCATTTCCTATAAATTTCTCCCCAATCACAAAGGCTTGAGCGAGTCCATTAGGCAAAGGTTGTTCTGCGTATTCAAATTGTACGCCCAGGTTATTACCATCTCCCAATAAACGTTTGAAGTGAGGCAGGTCGTGCGGCGTGGAGATAATGAGAATTTCTTTGATACCCGCCATCATAAGGATGCTCAGCGGGTAGTAAATCATCGGCTTATCATAAATCGGCATGATTTGTTTGCTGATGGCATACGTAATGGGATGAAGCCGGGTGCCGGAGCCGCCGGCGAGAATGATTCCTTTCATAATAACAGAATATAATTCAGCGAAAGTAATTAGTAATTAATAATTAGTAATTATTTTTCGTATTTAGTCATTCGTTTCTCGTCTTTCGAAAAACGAGCAACGATCAACGAACAACGTTTTTTGCTTTTGCTTTTTGACTTTTGACTTAAACTTATACAAACCAGCTACACACCCAGTAAACCAATGCGGCCAACCCGGCACTTACCGGAATGGTCAGCAGCCAGGCCCAGAGCAGATTAGTGGTAACACCCCAGCGAACGGCGCTTAAGCGTTTGGTGGCCCCAACGCCGATGATAGAACCCGTGATGGTATGTGTGGTGGAAACGGGAATGCCCATTTGTCCGGTGAAGAATAAGGTGAATGCACCGGCTGTTTCAGCGGCAACTCCTTCGAGCGGCGTTACTTTCGTGATTTTGGTACCCATCGTTTTCACGATCTTCCACCCGCCACTGAGTGTACCCAGTCCAATGGCCAGGTAACAGGCGATCGGCACCCAACCCGGCAGTTGCCCGAAATCCTGAATAGTGCCGTTGGCAATTAATGCAGCTCCAATAATACCCATCACTTTTTGTGCATCGTTTCCGCCATGACCTAAACTAAAAGCGGCTGAACTGAACAGCTGTAGCCCTTTGAACATTTTAGCCACGCGATAGGAGGTAGGCGTTTTGATCTTCTCAGTATAGAGGTAAACGAGACAGAAGAAAAGCGAGGAAAGAATAATGCCCAAAACAATCGAGTTGTTACTGGCTTTGTCAATATTTTTTGCAAAAGCTCCTTTGATATCAAAGGTTTCAATTTTTGTTTTGACCTTATGTATATTTTTTTCGTGAACAGGGTAAATGGCGTTGAGTGATACCATCAAGCTATCCATGCTGATCTCTTTGGACAGATATTTTTTCAGCGGGCCTTTGTATTTTTCTGTTTTTTCTTTGGCCTCTTTGAATGCAGGTTCTTTTGTGGGATTGGCGACGGCTTCTGCTTCCAGGATCAGATAATCATTGGCATTGCGGACTTCATCTTTCAGCCGACTGGCCTCAATATCTTTCAGCCATCCGCTTTCATAAACCGTCTTTGCAATAGCATTGGCTCCCAGCCGGTCATAGTCTTCTACCAGTGGTTTTACATCGGCATATACTCCTTCCGCTTTTGCCAGTTTTTGCTGTGCAACAGTATCGCCTGGATTTTCGGCCACCTCTTTTTTATATTTATCGATCTTATAAAACTTCTGCGTGTTTTCGAGCATTTTGTTGGTTTCAAACATGTCAAACAACAAAACAGTCAGGAAAGTAGCTGCTCCAATGATGGCAAATCGTATCCACAGGTTACGCATGATGGTCACAATGGCAATAAAAGCGGATATAAGCATCCCGATGAGTGGAGCGAGAATGATAAAATACAAGGTTTGTAAGATGGTTTTACTCTCTACAATATCGCTCCATGAAAGATCGCCTTTATGTTGTATAAGGGCATGTGTGATGGCTGCTCCTGCAAATCCTCCGATCAGCGTATGTGAAGACGATGAAGGAATACCATACCACCAGGTAAGCAGGTTCCAGAAAATAGCGGCTATAAGTCCGGATAAAATAACAGGCAATGTGATAAACTCTTTATGAACCGTTTTGCTGATGCTGTTGGCCACCGCATGATCTTTAAAGATCCAGTAAGCGGCGAAGTTGAAAACCGCAGCCCATAAAACAGCCTGAAATGGAGTCAATACTTTGGTAGATACGATCGTAGCGATCGAATTGGCGGCATCATGAAAACCATTGATATAATCAAACAGCAACGCGAGTATGATGATGACAATGACTAAAGTCATAAGAAGATTTTTTCCGTACGATTAAGCGTACTTAACAATGATGGATTCGATCACGTTGGCGGCATCTTCACACTTGTCAGTAGCTACTTCCATGACGGTGAAGATCTCTCTTTTCTTGATCACTTCTTTGGCATCTGTTTCCGTGGCAAACAGATGAAGAATGGCGGCATCAAATTCATCATCTGCCTGATTCTCGATGCTGTTGATACGTACCAGCGCATCGGTGATCTTGCGCATATTTTTCATATTGCGCAACTCCGTGATGGCATTGCGGATATTCTCGGTTCCCTGAAGAATGAGATCCGACATTTTTTTGATATTCTGATTATTCGAGGGATCGACTTTATACAATACGATCTTTTTAGCGGAGGCAAAAATATAATCGGCAATATCATCCAGTGAGGTAGCGAGGTAGTGAATGTCTTCACGGTCGAAGGGCGTGATAAAATTACGGCTCAGTTCGGTGAAGATCCGGTGCGTGAGTTCATCATTTTTGTGTTCCAGATCCTCGATCTGGGTAAAGAGTTTTTCTCTTTCCGCCGGATCCGTGCTATGCGTCATTTCTTTTATTTTATGACCCATGGTCACGACGGTTTCTGAACCTTCTTCAAACAGGGTATAAAAAATACGGTCTTTGGGAAGGAAAATCTTCATGAAAGAATTGAATACACTCATCACATAAATGTTTCAACAAAAGTAATTTGAATCGACCGGAGCAGCGAATTGTGCAAAGACTTAATAATTTCTTAACATTGGAACATAAGACAACAAGGACAACCACGACAACGAGGACAACTTTAGTGTTTTGTGTCTTACTTTTACCCTAATGCGCTCCATCATAATCATATGGTTAGCTTGTGTTGCTCATTCTGCTATATCCCAGGATCACGACTGGTGGGCAAATAATGTACAATGGGATGGCAATGCCCACTGGAGTACCTATATCATGTCCAAGCCCGGCTTCATGGGGCCTAACGCCCTTCCCATACCTGATCTTTCATCGGGGATTACACCCCGATCTTCTTCTTTTTCAATGGAAGGCCAGTCTCATACCATGCGGGGTGATCAGACCTTTAATGCGGTGCTCAGGGGTTTATATGCCGTTACGCCCGGGAAAATTGCCCTGGAAGCCATCTGGTTGCCGGCGGAATACGCTGTTGTAAGTCATGCACTGAAAACGGAAAGAAAGACATTTCATACCTTTTATAATCAGCGGTGGGCTACCGGGGATCTTTATCTTCAGACCTATCTTCAGTTAATAAAAGAAGAGGGAAGAAAGGCTGGCCTCATGCTACGTTTGGGTTATCGCTTTACGACGTCGAATATGCAGGGAGCTGCCCGGTTTACCGATGCGCCGGGTTATTATGCTGATCTTTCCTCACGCGTTCGACTGAACGATCACTGGCATGTGTCTTTCATGTCGGGCCTCTATGTATGGCAAACCAATCAGGATGATTTTGTGCAGAATGATGCTTTTTTATTTGGATCCGGCATATCCCGTCAGACTGGTGCAATTACCATTGATCTGAATATACGCGGTTATCTGGGCTATCTGGGATCAGGGGATGATCCGCTGGCAGCGGCCTTACGATTTTCATATAAAAAGAACGACTGGGCGTGGCGAGCAGGATTTCAGCAGGGATTTCTTGATTGGAAATACAGCAGCATGCAGATCGGGATAACCCGGTTTATCTCATCGGCGAATCCTTAACATTGTACTACATTTGCCCCGCTTAAGAAAAATTTATGTTTCAAACGATTTGGAGAGCATCTCTCCTTGTATGGCTAATTGCATTATTAGTGCCAATTACATCCTATTCACAAAAAGATTCTCTTGCTAATAGAGAACCCGCATCTGCTAAAAAGTGGTATGAAAACATAGCTATCAGGGGTTATACTCAAATCCGGTATAATCGTCTTCTCGAAACCAATGAAAACCTTGCTTGCGAACAATGTGACCGTTCCTGGGGGAAAAACGGCGGATTTTTCATCAGACGAATGCGAATTATATTCTTCGGACAAATCCATAAGAATGTGTATTTATACTTACAGCCGGATTTTGCCAGCAGTCCGTCATCAGACCGTCTTCATTTTGCACAAATCAGGGATGCCTATCTGGATGTGGGGGTAGATAAGGACAATGAATTCAGGTTTAGAATCGGACAAAGTAAAGTGCCTTATGGTTTTGAGAATATGCAATCTAGTCAGAACAGGATCCCGCTGGATCGGAATGATGCCTTGAATAGTGCTGTAACGAATGAACGTGATCTGGGCGTCTTTTTTTATTGGGCACCTAAAAACAAACGAAAATTGCTGGCAAGTTTAGTTAGCGATGGTTTGAAAGGGAGTGGCGACTACGGCATATTTGCTTTTGGTGTTTATAATGGACAAACAGCTAATAATCCGGAGCTGAATAATGAGCCACATATCGTTTCAAGAATTACCTGGCCTTTTCAATGGAAGAATCAAATCATTGAAGCGAGTATTCAGGCATACACGGGCAAATTTGTTATGGCAAATATGTCAAAGGACGTGAAAAGAGTATCCGGATTAAATTACACAGATGAGCGTATGGCCGGCTCTTTTGCGTTGTATCCAAAACCCTTTGGTCTTTTTGCAGAATATAATGTCGGAAGAGGACCCGAATTTAATAAAGTCACCGATTCTATAGAGGTCATGCCATTAAGGGGGGGCTACATTCAGCCTTGCTACATGATAAAATTGAAAAACCATACACTGATTCCTTTTGTAAGATATCAGTACTATGACGGGGGTAAAAAACATGAACTCGATGCCAGAAGTTATGAAGTCAGCGAACTGGAAGTGGGGACTGAATGGCAGGTCAATAAATATTTTGAGCTGGTGATCAATTATACCATATCGAATCGCCGATATGAAGATTTCATAAGACAAAATAATTTTCAGTCCGGACGATTACTACGGATACAGGCACAGGTCAATTTCTAATGAAATCCTATAGCCGACCGATTTACATAACATTGGCTTAACACAGCCATAATATCTGCTTAACATATCCTTTACGGGGGCGTAACATTGCGCGTTGACCTTTGCGGTCATAATTCGCATGATATGCAAAGGATATTTTTAGGTTTACTTGCTTTCTTCTTTGTCAGTTTAACCGGTTCTACTTTATTCGCTCAATCAGTCAGCGTGATCAGCGGACGAGTGCTGAATCAAAAAAACGAACCTGTAGCCGGGGCATCCGTTTTAGTGAACGGCATCAATAAAAAAACAGCCGCTGATGTAGAGGGACGATTTACTCTTCGTCTGGAATCCGGGAAAAAATATACGCTCATCGTTACAGCAGTAGGGTTCAAAACAAAGGAAGTCGATGAGGTGGAAGCCATAGCAGGAGAAGAGAATGCGATTACTATTATTATGGATGTGGCTGCCAAAGAAATGGGAGAAGTGGTTGTGCGCAGTACAGCAAGAAAAGAAAACACCTCAGGCTTGTTGAGCTTTCAGCGTAATAATACATCCTTGTCGAGTGGTCTTTCGGCTGATTTCATCCGTAGAACACCCGATAAAAATACGGGAGAAGTATTACGTCGCGTGAGCGGAGCTTCTATACAGGATAATAAGTTTGTAATTGTTCGCGGGCTGAGTGACCGCTATAATCAGGCACTGATCAACGGCGCGCAGCTGCCTTCATCTGAGCCCGACAAAAAAGCATTTTCTTTTGATGTGATCCCGTCGCAACTGATCGATAATATTATCATCAATAAAACAGCGACACCCGATCTGACCGGTGAATTTGCCGGAGGGTTGGTGCAGATCAATACGAAAGATATACCCGCCCGTAATCAGGTGATTGTTGGCATAGGTCTTGGCTTTAATACACAATCTGTTTTTCAGCCTTTCGTCAGTAATCCACGCGGATCGACCGACTGGCTGGGATATGATCAGCAGCGTAATTTACCCGCTAACTATCCGCTTCAGTATGGTGAATTCAACAAACTGAATCAGACGCAGAAACAATCTGTTGCGAGAGCATTCAATCAGGATGTATGGAGAGAACAGACTTCAACGGCCGGACCTATCCAGTCATTCAATATCACCTGGGCGAATAGTCGCAGAGGGAAAAAAGGAAGTGCTTTTGGTACTGTTCTTGGTGTGACCTACAGGAATGCCAAATTATTATTTGAAGCCAATAAGTCGCTGTATGAGAAAGATGGTCAGCAGGCCTTTTTTGATTATACCGACCAACAAAATAAATACAGTACCAATGTAGGCGCCGTTGCCAATCTGGCCTGGACTAAAGGGAAACATAAAGTAGCTTTCAAAAATCTGTTCAATCAGTTGCTGGAGGACAACTACTACACCCGTACAGGCATTAATACCGAAAACTTACAGGATGTGCAGTTGCGTTCATCCGTGTTAAGTCAGCGTACCTTGCTTACCTCTCAAATTGAAGGAACGCACGGCTTACTGCCTAAGTTGAAACTGGGATGGAATATGAACTATTCCTTTAACCGTAAAGATCAGCCGGATCTTCGGGTGATCACGTACGGAAGAAGTATCGGCACACAGGATCCTTTTCAGATTAACCTGAGGGGAAACAACACCAATCGTTTTTTTAGTAATCTGACCGATCATGCTGTCGGTGGCAATGGCTTTATCAGCTATGATTATACCATAGGAAAACAAAAGCAAACCATCAAGGCGGGTGGCAGTACCACTATTCGGTTCCGTGATTTCAGAGCTTTAATTTTCGGTTATGCGGAACCGTCAGATGTCTCGCTGCTTACGAAACCATTTGATCAGATTTTTGCCGCAGATAATTTTACCAAAGCCGGTGGTTTTGAACTGATTACTGCTTTGCAAAATCCGCAGGATAAATATATGGGGATATCCGCTCTGTCGGCAGGATATCTGATGTCGGATAATAAACTGGCTGACAACTGGCGTGTGATCTGGGGTGTTCGCTTTGAAAACTTTGAACAGTTTCTGAAATCAAACCAGCAGGGATCCGATAAGGCTGTTATCGTCAACACGAAACAACAGGACTGGCTTCCTTCTATAAATATTACTTATAATCCCGGAACCAATTCAAATATTCGCTTAGGAGCTTCGCAAACGGTTGCCCGTCCCGAATTCAGAGAGATTGCTCCCTTTGCGTTCTTTGATTTTGAAGTGATTGCATCCACAGCCGGTAATCCTAATCTGAAGAGAAGTACCATTAATAATTTTGACCTGCGTTATGAGTGGTACCCTGAACCCGGAGAAGTATTGTCAGGCGGGTTGTTCTATAAAGATTTTACCAATCCGATCGAACTCAGACTGAATAGTGCGAGTGTGGCTACGCGTCGTCAGTACGAATTCCAGAATGCTCAAAGTGCGCAGCTTTACGGAGCCGAACTGGAGGTTCGTAAAAAACTTGCCTTTATCAATCAATCATCCAAATGGCTGGAGCGCCTGTATTTTTCAGGAAACGTTTCTGTCATTGCTTCCGAAGTACTACTCGCGAATGTGGATGCGTCCGGCAATACCTTGTCACCCACACAACGTCCGCTTCAGGGCCAATCCCCTTATCTCATCAATGCGGGATTTCAGTACGACAGTAAATCAGGTACAGGAATTTCTTTATTATATAACCGCATCGGTCAGCGTCTTGCTCTGGTGGGGAATGCTGATTTCGGAGATATTTATGAAAGACCCCGACATCTCGTCGATATTCAGCTGACACAAAAAATATTAAAAAGAAAAGGAGATGTTCGTCTGACCATCAGCGATATTTTCAATCAACCCATCGAAACATACGAGAACAGAGATACGCCGAAAGCATTCAGTGCTGCCAAGGATAAAGTGTTCAGCTCATTCACGCCGGGCACAACCATTACACTGGCATTTACGTACGATTTTGATTTAAAAAACAAATAAATATTTACACAAACAAACACAGGTATAACATGAAACAGAGACTCGCTTCCCTCGCAGCCATTTCCATGATGTTTTTGGCCGCATGTATCAAAGTAAATGTAGATGATTCCGTAACCAACAACGGAAACGGAAATGCTGTTGGCGCTACGCTTCAGGAGAGAATCATCAATTCAAAAATCATTACCGGAGTGATCAATGAAAATGTTGAATTGCCCAAAGGAAAATATACCTTAAAAGGATATGTATATGTCAATAACCGTGCATCTATTCGTTTTGCCGCAGGTTCGGTGATTGTGGGAGATACCATTCAGAAAGGCGCACTGATCATTGAGCAGAATGCGAAAATTTTTGCGGAAGGAACGGCAAGTGAACCCATCGTATTCACATCAGGTAAAGCACCAGGACAAAGAAAGCCGGGTGATTGGGGCGGTATTGCTATTGCAGGTAATGCACCGACTAATAGAGCAACAACGCCTATTCTGGAAGGTGGTATCAATGCGGTTTATGGTGGTTCTTTAGTGAATGACAACAGCGGTGTGCTTAAATATGTTCGTATTGAATTTGCCGGTATCGCTGCAGATCCTAACTCTGAAATCAATGGGTTAACACTGGGTGGTGTTGGAAGAGGAACCATTATTGAGAATATACAGGTTTCTTACGGAAATGATGATGCCTATGAGTTTTTTGGCGGTAATGTCAATGCCAAAAATTTGATTGCTTTTGCCACAGCAGATGATGATTTTGATTTTGACTTTGGTTATACAGGTGCTATTCAGTTTGGCGTTTCCTTACGCGATCCGCTGTTTGTTGACGGAGGAGATGCCGGTAATGGTATCGAGTGTGATAATGATGGCGCCGGTAGTGTCGCTTCACCCCGTACACGCCCGGTGTTAAGCAATTTTACATTCTGCGGTCCGAACGGAGCAACCGGAACGCAGCCCAATCATAACTTCAATACCCGTTTTCGCCGTGCTACCCATTTTGTATTGGTGAATTCTATCCTGATGGGTTATCAGAAAGCAGGCTTCCAGCTTGAAAGTGATTCAACAGCGCAGGCATATCTGGATGGAAGATCACGATTCACCAATAATCTAGTTCATGCTGTCGTTGAGCCATATAAGACAGGATCAGCCACGACTCTCACCAATGCAGCAGCTGTTAAAACAAAAGCGGAATCAGAAGGATGTATCACTTATACGAGTGCAGATGATATTCAGTTGGAGAGTCCCTTCAATTTAAATGCTCCCAACTTATTACCCAAAGCAGGAAGTCCTGCATTGAGCGGAGCAAGCTTTTCAGGCCTGACCGGATTAACAAATGTGCCTTATGTGGGGGCCTTCGGTACAAGCAACTGGGCAGCAGGCTGGACCAGCTTTACCCCTCAGAGTAATGTGTACTAATATATATTTTTCTTAAGCAAGTATCCTTAACGGCCCCCTGTTCTCAGGGGGCTTTTTATTACCATAATATATGACCCTGTTTTACGCGAAGATGAATATCAAACAGGGCAGAAGCATTGACCAGCGGATTGTTTTTCAATATCAGAAAACTGGCTTCATATCCTTCTTTTAATGCGGCGATATTACGCGTCGGGAAGATGGCTTTCGGTGTGAGTTCACACCACATCTTCAATAATTCCAAGGGAGTATAGATATTCATTTTGATGAGATACTCCATTTCCGTTCTCGCAGTCTTATTGTAGCTGTCACAGCCAATGGTGACCGGCACATGGAATTTTTTGAGCAGCCTCAGATTGGATATTTGTACATTCCATCGTTGTGCACGTCGCGTACTATCCGGCTCGGTCAGCTCTGTTTCTGCTAAGGAATAGGTAGCATCCACATGGGCCCCTTTTTTCTTTATGAATTTAACCGTCGGCTCGTCCAGTAAATAATAATCAGCCTCATAGCCATCTTTCCATCTCACCTGATAACCGGGCAAATGATTGATTTCGCTTATACCACTCCGTAAGGCATGCCTAAGGTCGGTCGGGGTTTCCACGTGACAACTCACGGTTAATCCGCTTTGCTTTGCTTTTTTTACGACCGATTTCACGAGCTTTGGATTCAATCCTTTTTTACCATCCCATGCTGTGATATTCTTTCTTTTTTCGTATTCTTCACTGTACAGCAAGTACACCTTGATAAATGCGGGGCTGTCGACCAGTATTGCCGGCCATTTTTTTTCCAGATCAGCTTCCGAGTCGATGGTATAATAGGCGACGCCTTCCAGATCGGTATGGTTCAACTGCTGAAGTGATATGCGGTATTTGGTTTTTTGAAGATGAAGGTATAACGTCACGGGATGACCTCCAGAGCCGGTGATGCCTCCGTTGGCATAAACAACGTCCGGAGAAGAGGGTGTATTGATTCTGTGTTTGATTTTGTTGGTCAATGCCGGAATGCTGTTGGGATTTTTGATATAGAAGACCCCATCAGATAAATAGCGTTCAATAAACACATTAATATCATCAGCAGTTTCCGGCGAATGATTATGCGCTTCGCCATAGGGGGGGATAACATACCTGCCGCCCAAATCAATAGTGCTGTCAATATGAAATGGCGCTTTCTCTGTGAATAAGCCGTTGACGGAATAAAAGGTTTTTTGCTGAAAATTATTTCCGTTAAACCAGTAGCCGTTGCTCCATTGTATGGTTTTTGGCTGTCCCAAAGCGATCAGTATGCTAAACAGACAAATAAATTCGAAAAAGAATATGCGGCGAATATTTTTCACGGATAAAATTTACGAAGATATTTGATATTTCACCATTTGCCGTTCCACCAAGACAACCTGACACCGTCTCGATCGAGGCGAGAATGACAACAGTTCTTACTTCTTCTTTTCCAGTATAAATCCGAAAGTAGACCCTACTTCAATCGTGCTGCGTACATGAATTTTTTGACCATGTGCTTCCACGATATGCTTGCAGATGGCAAGCCCAAGTCCGCTGCCGCCCACTTTACGGGTTCTGGCCAGATCGGTGCGATAGAATCGCTCGAAAATTCTGGATAAATGTTCTTCGGCAATGCCGTGTCCGTCATCGGTGACTTCATTTAAGATCTTTCCGTCATCCGTCGTATAGCAGCTAAACACCACATGCCCTCCGCTTTTTCCGTATTTGATCGCATTGTCAATGAGATTACTTAATACAATGCGTATTTTTTCTTTGTCGGCATGAACGATGATCGGACTTTCACATCCTTTCTTAATGGACGTTCTGATTTCTTTTTCAGATGCTTTCAGGGATAAGGCTTCAAATACTTCCTGTACCAGTTCCTGAATAATAAAATTTGTTTTATACAACTGTTGTTCGCCGCTTTCCAGTTTAGATATTTCGTCCAGATCATCCACCAGACTCACCAGTCGTTCAATATTCCGGGATGTATTGTTCAGAAATTTTTTGGCCAGCTCTTCCTTGTCCATCGCGCCGCTTAATAAGGTATCCACATAACCCTGGATAGCGAAGATGGGTGTTTTCAGTTCATGACTCAGGTTCTGAAGAAACTCTTTCCGGTATTGTTCGTTTTGCTGGAGACGGGCCACTTCTTCTCTTTTTTGTTCCGCCCATTGGGATACTTCCCGACTTACTTCTTCCAGACTTTTTTCCGGTAAGACTGATTTATTAAAGAACTCCTCTCTTTTTGTTGCCTTCGTTTGAGAGATGAGTTTGTAGATGAGTTTGATACGGCTATAGATAAAACGATTGGTGAAATAAAGGATCAATCCGAAGCTGATCCAGAAAAGAATAAAAAAACTGATCAGCGCAACCGGCCATTTCTCCGTTGTCCATAATGCCGCTATGCCTACCAGAAAGGAGATCGCAAAGGCATTGATGGCGGCAATTTCACCGGGTTTGAGGTTTTTGTTGCGGAGCATGATGGTGCAAAGATAGACGAGAAGGGTAATTCGTTGAGAAGTCAAAGGTCAAAGGGCAAAAGCAAAAAGTTATTGGTTTTGAGTTTTGCCTTTTGACTTAATCAAGCATTCAACTCAAACTTATACCCCACACCCTTAATGGTTTTAATGCAGTCGAGGCCGAGCTTTTGGCGGATCTTACGGATATGTACATCGATGGTGCGGTCACCAACGATTACTTCAGAGCCCCACACCTGATTGAGGATCTCATGACGAAGGAAAACGCGACCCGGTTTGGAGGCGAGGAGCACGAGCAGTTCAAATTCTTTTTTTGCGAGAATGATCTCTTTTTGATCATGTGTAACGATGAACCGCTCTTTGTCAATGGTGATATTGCCAACTTTAATAACGGGATCTTCATTGCGGGCCGTTCTGCGGAAAAGGGCATTGATGCGACTGATCAGCAGCTTAGGACTAATCGGTTTGTTGATATAATCATCGGCTCCGTATTCCAGTCCTTTTACATGACTCGATTCATCGCTTACGGCTGTAAGCATGATGATAAGTGTATTGGAGAATTCAGATTTGCTTCTTAGCAGCTGACAGACTTCCATGCCGGTTTTGTGCGGCATCATCACATCAAGAATGATGAGATCGGGCTGATTTTTTAAGGCGAGCTCAATGGCTTCCAGCCCATCTTTGGCTTTAATGATCGCATAGCCTTCGGCCTGAAGATTATATTCCAGTATTTCCAGAATATCCGCCTCGTCGTCGGCAATGAGAATTTTTTTCTTTCCCGAATCCATGGTTAATGTTGACACAAAGGTAGCAGACCGGATACGTTGGCCATTCTTTATGTATATTATATAATTGTTAACGCGTAAATTACATTCGTTCTCTGACAATGCGGCATTACGTAATTTTGCCAAAGATAAAATTCCACCATCATCACTACATGATAAGAATACCTCAATATTTTAAACACATTTTCCTAAACTGTTGTTTGCAAGGCACTCCTTCCGCGCTTGCTTTTTTGATCTTTTTTTCTCTATTCTGCAAGCAATCATTCGGACAAGCCCGGGTATCGGAAGATACATCCAGGCCTGTCATTCCCATGAACCGGGCGCTCTGGCATGAGCAGATCGACAAGGAACAAAAAAGGACAGATAAGCTCGATGGCAAAACAGACGGCGTGCTGAAGTTTACGCCCAATGAAGACATCAATGTGCAGCTCACCGATGCCGTTTTACGCCGTATCGATGAATTGCAATTATACATTGAACGCATCCCTGCCGATCATAATTATAAAGTAGGATATCTCCGTGGGTTAAAGGAATTATTGCAGGAATATCAGAAGCAGGTGCGACTCAAGCGCACCATGGCTATTTATGCGCCGGTGCTGATCGAAAGCTTTGATCAGTGTATGGGTATGATTCGTTCAGGAAGATCGACTGTTCCGGTGTATGAAGGATTACCCTATCAGGCTGCCGAGATGCTGGTCACCTTGTTTTATACCGAAAAAGATCTGGGCGATATTAAGAAAGCGATTTTTTTAAAGAAAGCGGCTACGGATCCCAAAGCTATTTTACCGGAGTTGCCTGCTTTTGAAAAAGAGCCCTTTGCTGATAGTTTGCTGATCGTTGCAGCTCAACTCGCGCCGCTGGAAGTTTATACCTACGCACAAGCGGTGAAATCGGTACAGGCGCAGATGATCCGTCGTTCGGCTGATGAGCGGGTAAAAACCATTGCGCGCCTGAGTGATAAATCCAATGGTACCTTATTCCTGCCTTTTCTGGATGAATTTATGGCGGGCACATTGCATATAGATTCCGTCAGTCGGGTGGCCGGCACTCCCGCGGCCTATTACAAATTGCTGGTGAAGACACAGATCCGTTATCAGCAACGCATCACCGCAGGAGATACCATTATGATGGCGGGTACGCTAACGGATATGCTTAAGCGACAAGCCACGGATGCTTTCGTGAATGTGATGAATGAACTGCATGATGCTACCGAACCCGTTCGTTTCAAAGTAGCCGAAGGATTGACACCGCAAGAAATATATTACCTGCTCGTATCTACAGAGGAAGTCATTTATACCAGTACCTATACGCAGTTATTTAAACGGATGATGGACCGCACGTCGGGCAGACGCTCTGACTCCTTGCTGATGTCGGTACATATGGATCGTTTTAAGAAGTTCATCAAGATGGCGGCGAATTACAATCGGCTAGATGAATTTCTGAAAGGGATGCCGGAGTTAAGAGGCCGTCAGCTCATGTTTGCCTTTACAAACGGATTGGAAAAGACCAATTCACTCGAAGATGCCGTGGATGTAGCGGACAGTTATGGCAGCATCGTGAATCCCGAGTTAAAGGATTTCATGAAGCGTCAGATCAGAGAGAATTATGAGCAAAGTGTGCAGTCGGGAAACAAACGAGGAGGGGTGATCTATCGCATATTGAATACGTTGTTTCAGTCATCGGAAGACAGCACCATCAATTTATCTGCCGAGCTGGGCATACCGTCGGTTTACCGGGTGGATCATCAGTCGCTGGCCGATGACAGCGGCCATATTGTGCAGCAGGTGTTTTTTTACGGCGATGAGGATGGGGTGATATCGTATAAGAATTTCATGGGCATGTTTCAGTCGAAGACCGATTGGGAGGTGACTAAAGGGGCCGAGTGGGTCACCATAAAAGCGTTGAAAGGTAAACCCTATACCATTTATGCGAATCTGCCCTTGGATTACAAGCAGGATCTCGATCAGAAAGCGCAGGAGCACCTGATCAATTATCTGACGGATAATAATATCATGCCTACGATAGTGGTACATCGTGGTCATAGTTATCATTTAAAATATACCATCCGTCAGATGATGTCATCCTCGCGCATTGTGATGCTCGGTTCCTGCGGCGGTTATCAGAATCTGGCGAAGATTCTGAATGTGAATGAGGATGCGCATATCATTTCCACCAAGCAGGTGGGCAGTTACAGTGTAAATGAGCCCATTTTGCGATCTCTCAATGAGTATATCCGTAATGGCCGGAATATTGAATGGATACCGTTATGGGATCAGGTAAATCAGGCCGTGAAGCAGGATCCCAAGGCATCTGAGCTCATCAAGGATTATGTACCACCGCATAAGAATCTGGGGGCTTTGTTCATTAAGTCGTACCGGAAGATGAGTGGGGAGGGTTAATTAGTAATTAGTAATGAATAATTAATAATTGATTAATCGTTGCTCGTTTTTCGTTGTTCGTTGCTCGCACATTGGATTAGTATGTATCCCCCTCTTTGAGAATTTATCCCGATTTATTGGGACGGTGCAGGGGGAGGACATATTACTGACACCTTGATACCCTGACAACGCGACAACAGTCTCGCCTCGCCTGAGGCGAGACCGACACCAGCCGCTTCAGCGGCTTCTTGAATTTTCATTTTGCTTATACTTGGATTGACTGTATTTTTGCCGCGGAGAGATGGCAGAGCGGTCGAATGCGGCGGTCTTGAAAACCGTTGACTGTAACAGGTCCGGGGGTTCGAATCCCTCTCTCTCCGCGCTCAATTTTCATAATTAACTGCTTATCAATAACTTACGATAAGCAGTTTTTTATTTTAGCCCACATTTAGTCCACAATTTGAGGGGGAAAAGGAATGATTTCACCTTTTCACGCATTTTTTCCCGCTCCGTAAATAGGATGAGGAGTGAGGTGTTTACTTAGCATCTTTGTAAGAGATAAACAAGCCTCTTTATTATATCCTTCTCCTTGATGATATGTATTTTTCAAAATAGAAAACATAACCAAGTGCTTATCTGAGAAATAAGTATTTTAGTGAAGTATAATCTCCATTTAATCGTTTTATGCCAAATACAAGCGCCAATTTTCATGAAGAGTTAGAAAACTTATATAGACTACACTATATAACTAAAAAATATAGGCATATTGTAGAGGTAAATCGTGATGAATGGAAACTTTTCGAGCCTTCGAAGTTTGTATATGCATACTTTACGTTTAATTGTTTCTATAATTATAATTGGAAGGAAAGCGTCAATAATAATGAGTTGCAAATGTTTGAAAAAAAAGAAGAAAAAGGTGAGTTGAGAGATTGGGAAGCGGAACCATTTACTACAATGTTAAATTGGAGCATCTAAAACAATATCTCAAATCAGAAATAACGCTAAAGGATCTTTATCTTATAAGTGATGATATCTTGATAGTGAACAAGTTCCGGAATATCGAAACTATTCATACGAAAGAAGATTTTGTGGATAGGGTGCAGTGTGGAGAAAGTTACTTTAATAAATTCGGAGATGATATGGCGAATATTTCTTTGGCTAAAGAAATATTAACATGGTAAACTTATGCATATTTATTGTACAGTTTTAAATAAATAATAAAATGAGAATATATTATTATCTAGATGGTCTTGAAAGAAAAGGGCCATATAAGAAAGAAGAATTAAAAGACAAGAGTCTTACATTAGAGAGTCTTATCTTTTCAGAAGACCAAAACAAATGGATCAGTTTAGAAAAAATGACAGAACTAAAAGAATATCTATTTGAAATTAATAAACAAGAAAATGATAATAAAATAATTGAAGATAATTCTGAGATGTCCAGTGATAAATCAAAAAAACCTTCAATAAACGTTAATGAATTAGAAATTTCAAATAATAAGTTTTGGTATGAATTTTTATCTACCGAAGATATCAAAGGTGAGTTTAAAATTGTTATAAGTGATTTTATGATCAAGGATTCTATCGATGTAGATAAATTTTCAGCTAATAAGCGTACAAATGATATTATCAATGAATATGGTAGTCTAGAAAAATGGAAATTTATAATAAAGTTTGACGAAAATCCACTTGATGAAATTGTATGTACGAAATCATTCCTAGATCATTACACCAAAGATATATCTACCCGTGGACATGGTATTCCTGACTGGTTTTATATTGCTTATCCTGATGTAACATTTTGGCTACAAACAAATTTGCAAACACTTTTTCATGAAATGAACCTAGAGAATTCTACGATGATTTCAAAAGATGGCTTTACTCTAGAATTTTTTAGAGCATTAATTGATAAATATAAAGGAAATAACGGATTACTTGAGTGTTCTATTAATACTCCGCCCTTGATAAAAAATATTATTTTACTACCTGGCTCTGGTATAAATATTATTAATTTAGAAGAGCATATATATAAAGCATTTCAAATTTTTGGTGATAAACAAGAGTTTTTTCATCATAATAGTCATTTAATAGAATATCATTTTATTACAAAAGGAATATCGATATATTCATTGGTTGAAGACAATGAAAAAAGAATATTCAAAATAAGGATATTTCCAGTATGTAATACTAAAACTTTAGAAGGAATTTCTGCTGGTATAAATACATATGTCGATATGATAAGAGCTTATGGCGAACCAAAAATAACTAGCTCTTCAGATGGAGACTATTGGAACGCCGAATATTCAGGAATTTATTTTAGTTTCAAAAAAGATAAAAACATTAATAATCATCATTTTAACCAAAGCTATTATGAAACTAAAGTAATTGATTTAATTACAATATGTAAGTCATTGAAACAATAACGAACCTCACCTCTAATTAGGCATATTTCTAATTTTGAAAAAGAGTTTCTTTGCCCAAGACGTTCAGACCAGAAATCGTTGGGGCTGAGCGAATTTTTCCGAAAACTATATATTTGGTATCACACCAATTCTAAACTGTTGAGATAAAAAACTACCACTAACATCGGTATTTGGCGTAATTGGGGTTTGACAAAAACTTTTCGGCATTAATTTTCTCATTAACTTTAATGAACTTTTCCCACGTCAATTCTTTTCACCGAAGCAAATCACTCAACGCCATATTTGTCGGCGCAGAAAATCTGAGTTTTTTACCAACCTCACCAGGAGCCGGAACTTTATCCTTTTCTGAAAAGAGAGTGCTGGCACAAGCCGGACAATCCCGAAGCAGATGGGGCTTACCGGAATTTTTCCGGGAACTGAATATTTCCTACCACACCCCCAACTCCTTCAAATCAGGATATTTTCAATCAGCCGCCAAAGGACAAGAATTTGTCATCCAACCCGACAGCCGATTGACGGAGTGGGCAAAGGATGTAGTGCAGAAATAAGCCAATTTTTATAGAATAAAACGGATAAAAATGCAGTTTTGACCGTTCAGGAACGGTTAGGAACGGAAAAAAGCGTTCGCGGACGGTATGGAACCTTTAAGAACAATCGAGAAAGCATTGGGGCATTCGGGCGCATATTGGAACTTTTATACTTTTAGGATTATCATGTACCGGTTTCGAAATATTATTTTTAAAATGATTTTTTTTATTTTGTAAGTTCAAGATTTCGGCACGCGATTATTTTACCATTTTATCTTAATTTCAACCTAATATAAAATCATAATCTGATATTTCATTTATATGCTGATCAATAGAATTGTTCTGTCACTAATAACCTTCTTGATTTTCTTTGGTTGCCAAAAAAATGACAACGCAACAGACTCCACATTTCCTTTAACAATTAAGGATGCATCCGGTAATATCTATCCAACCATTAAGATTGGAACTCAAACATGGATGGCTGAAAATCTACGTACCACCAAATACAGTGATGGAAGCGACATTCCTGTGGTATCCGACAATGCGGAATGGGCTAATAATGAAATCAACCGTACCACATTACCTATGATGTGCTGGTATAATAACGATCAGATAACATATACATCCAACAAAATCGGAGCATTATACAACTGGTATGCAATTACACCATCAACTAATGGCAATAAGAATGTTTGTCCAACAGGGTGGCATGTGCCTTCAGATGAGGAATGGTCAATTTTAATTAACTATCTAGATCCTCTTGCAGATGGTGGGAATAATGACAATGTAGCGGGCGGCAAAATGAAGAGTACAGGCACTGATTATTGGTTAAGCCCAAATACAAATGCCACCAATACTTCAGGATTCTCCGGACTTCCTGGTAGTCGAAGAGATTATCTTGGTGGTTTTTATAATATCGGAGCGTATGGCTACTGGTGGAGTTCTTCGGTAAGAAATAATATTAATCCATGGTATCGCGTAATGACATATAATTTTTCTGACATTGGACGAGGTTATTATACTATTAAAGCAGATGCTCTCTCCGTTCGCTGTATCAAAGATTAAGACAATAGCCCCCTATTCAGTTATGCATCATTCTTTGGAAACTGTATCTGTAGTTTATGTATTGTAGCCATCAGATTAGCCTTGTCCTTAATTATGCCGTTTAAGGAATCCTGTAAGGTGTAAATCCTATCGCTCATTGAGATTATTTTACTCTCCAACCTGTCCCATATATTTCTTGTTACGGCGTATTAATTCCTGATTCTGCATATAGTAATAGTAGCAGATACCCCCGATGAAAAGTATTCCGATCCCGGCTATGATTGCTGCCTCTCTGTGCGTTCTGGACTTTGAGATACCAGAAAGTACATTCATGAATTCTACTGTGTTCATATTATTCATATTAGTAAATTTTATGCGTTTAATAATACATTTTGATCTTTGTTAATAATAATTTGATGAGTATGCGTATTTGGATTTGAAATAATGGTAAAATCAATAAAATAAGAGATCCATTGATGTCCGTCAAACTCACACCTTATTGCCTCCCTTAGAGAAACTCCATATGAGGAGCGGTCGGGAATTTTCGTGAACGGTGCTGAATGG
>Ga0315906_10000289_pt1 | contig 85251 bp, 80 predicted proteins | sample LakEriMetagenome_4_FD_203526 | JGI IMG/M metagenome (GOLD analysis project Ga0315906, IMG submission 203526) | Freshwater fungal communities from buoy surface, Lake Erie, Ohio, United States - Buoy 2 MA122 | ecosystem: Environmental > Aquatic > Freshwater > Lake > Lake biofilm | place: USA... | reverse complement strand
TTTGGTCGATAGCGCTTGAAAAAAACCTCATCACGAAATATTACCGACTCAGCGCCTTCAATGTCGCATTTTATAAAATTTACAGTAATCACATTTAATCGAGATGCCAGCTCACTCAACGTGACGGAGCTTACTGTTTTTTTACTGGCCCGGGACCTCCCAATTAAAGGTACCGCATATGATCCCATATTACCTTCTGCGCTAAATTCAATCCCTTGACAGTGATCCCAAATTGCAGCGTTCACAAGTTCTATTTCCAGGCCCGTCACACGCTTAAAGAGTTCCGTATTTTTTTTGATGCATCAAAATTTAAAATATCCGCCTCCACCGCTATAACCCGACCGGAATTGCCAACCAGCCGTTTAAAGTTAATCGCAGCCAGAGAAACATAAGCGCCCAAGTCAAAAACCACATCACCCTCCGATAGGCCCGCGAAGTCAATATACTGGTTCGTTGTTGTGATCGGTTCAGGGAAAGAAGAAAAGAAAACCGGCATCGTTTCGAATCCAACGACCTCATGAAACCGCGGCGTGGAGTAGTCCGCTATTGCTCGCTCCCCGACAATCGTTGGCACAACCGATTTAAAGTAGTAGTCAAAGCTTGTTATCAAATCATGGAGGTAACTGAGATGTAGTAAGCTGACGCGAATAATTTGATTTTCGCGAATTACATCGACATAGTGTGCCGACACACGAAGCGAAATACCTAGCCGCTCAGCTAAGCTGCCGTGGCGGTGCGGTAGCACAGGGTAAAGTTCTTCTATTGTTTTCATTTAATAGCGCCTCACTCGGGCACGCAAACTTTTAGCAACAGCATCAAAGCGTTTCCTTTGGGTGACCGAAGTTGAGCCACCCCTCGTACCCCGCCAAGTACGGCGTCAGAAAACGGGTAAAGGAGAACTCAGTCGACGAGAGCGGATCTTGTTCACGGGTGTAGACACCGCGCGCCCGCGAATCCGCTTGGCGAATCGGCGTGATCTGCAGGGGAATCGAGGCGGTTTGCTCTAACGAGCGTTTGCAAACCTGGTAGGCGATATCCTCGCGGCTATCCCACCCGACGAATATACGCAGCGGCTTCACAGCAACACCTCGGAAAGTCGACAGTCCCTCTACTCCAAGCAAGTAATATGCCAAAAGCGCCCACAGGGATGATTGGCCGACCTCACCGACAATGCGTTACAACCACTACAAAGCGTCGATTTGTTGCCACAGATCGCTAAGGTGCTCCTGCCAAAAGCGCCCACTCGTGAACCACGGAAAAGCCCGCGGGAACGCCGGGTCATCCCAGCGCTGTGCGATCCATGCGCTGTAATGAATCATCCGCAAGCCACGCAACGCCTCGATCAAATCCCGCTCTGACTCATCGATCTGATGAAACTGCCGGTAGCCGCGCATCAGCGCTTGCCACTGCGCTTCCTGCTCGTCTGCCGACCCTGAAAGCAGCATCCAGAGGTCCTGCACACGTGGACCGGACATACAATCGTCAAGATCCACGAATACGGGACCGGTTTCGCCCCAGAGAATATTCCCGAGGTGACAATCGCCGTGCAACCGAATCTCTGACCAGGTCCCATAGGACACCAACGCAGTCTCGATTTTCTCCAGAAGCGCTAAAGACACTTCGGCGTAACGCTCGATCAACGCCTCATCGATGACACCGCCGACAACAGACGAATTCAGTAAGGCATCGCGCGCCACCCATCCGAGACGCTCGACCGACAACACAGGTCTGTGGATGAATCTGCCCACGGCGCCAACCGCATGTAAGCGACCGATCGCCCGACCCAGCATTTCCAACGAGTCGGCTCCGTCGAGTTCCGGCGCGCGACCAACGAGCTTGGGGAACACAGCGAAACGCTGCGAGCCTCGGTGATGCAATGTCGAACCGTCGCAAAGACGTGGCACAGCGACGGTCAGATCCATAGCAGCCAGCTCGGTCGCGAACGCATGCTCCTCAAGAATCTGGAGGTCGGTCCAGCGGTGGGGACGGTAAAACTTGACTACATTGGAGCCACCACCTGAGAGGCCCACCTGATAAACGCGGTTCTCGTAGGAATTAAGCTCGAAAAGGCGTCCATCGGGCTCTAGACCAATGCCTTCCAAGGCCTCGAGGATCGAATCTGGGGACACGGTTGAAAAGACCATACAAGCGTTGTTGTTCAGTGGGGTTTCGTACGAAAATACGAGTTTATCTTTCGCGCCAATCCCTTGTCGCGAATCCGCACAAATCGTAAGGAATTATCACCGTGTCCAATGTAGATCAGCAGCGCCAGCACGCCATCATGCTCCACAGCAACGGTCGCTTGGACGAAGCAGCGGATGCGTACACCAAACTGCTCGCATCTCACCCAAACGATGCCGAGTCGCTCTCGCTGTTGGGCCTATTGAACGGGCAACGAGGCAATTTCGATCAAGCGGTCTCATACCTTTCCAAGGCGTTGGCTCTAGACACAGAGAACATCGTAAACAGAGTTAATCTTGGAAGAGCCTATCGGGGTCTCGGCCAAATCACTGAAGCGCTTAAGGAGTTCGATCGCGCGCTCAATACGAGCCCTGAAAATGCCGATGCACTTTTCGCTAAAGCAACCACATTGCTTGATCAGTCGAATTTTGTCGAAGCAATCGAAATCTACGACACACTTCTAGCTGTTCAACCGAAACATGCCACCGCTTGGCTCGGCCGCGGTAACGCACAACTCTCCCTTGGCGATGCCGAGGCGGCATTGGTTTCGTACCAAAAAGCGCGACAAGCGAACCCAACCATTGCTGACCATCATCTTAACGAGGGTCAGGCTCTCCTCGCTCTCGGCCGGTTTCAGCAGGCACGTGAGGCATTCGATCGCGCGGTGCAAATTGATCCGAACTTGGTCAATGCCCACTTAGGGCGCGCGTCGGCATTGATGAAATTGCATAACGTTGTAGGCGCCCTTGTCAGCGCTGATAAAGCGCGGAAAATCCAACCGAATTCAGCAAATGCTTACTGCCTGATCGGGTGCGGCCAATTTGAGCTCGGTCACTTTGAAAAGGCTCTCGAGTTTCTAAACTTCGCCATTGAGTTGCAGCCAAGCTACCCGGAGGCACTTTTCGCCAAGGGCGAGACGCTGCAAAGACTTGGGCGCCATGGCGAAGCAGCCGAGTGTTTTTCATCGGTTATCGAAATCAAGCCAAGCATGCATATGGCTCTCGGTCACCTCATCGCAGCCCGATTACAGAATTGCGATTGGACCGCTCTCGGCAAGTTGACAAGCCATCTTGTCGAACTGATCGATGCCGGTCACCCGGCCGCGCAGCCGCTCATGCTGCAAGCGGTTAGTGATGATGCTGCGCTGATGAAGCGTTGCGCAGAGACCATTACGCGGAGATTCCATCCAAGGGGAACCCGTAACATCACGCGGGCCCGATTTCGCAAAGGAGGGAAAATCCGGATCGGGTATCTTTCCGGGCAGTTTAGTGATGCCGCATTCATGGGCACGTTGATGCCCATCCTTCAGAAGCATGACAGGTCGCAATTCGAGCTCATTGGCATCGACAGCGGACTCGATGACGGGAGCGCAAAGCGATCGGAGCTCAAAGCGCAATTCAACGACTGGTTGACGGTCACGGATCTCTCAGACATGGACGCGTCGCTGAGAATTGCTGCTATGGAGCTCGACATCCTCGTCGACCTTGGTGGCTTCGCAAGCCACGCGCGCCCGAACATTTTCGCCCAGCGACCCGTTGCCGTTCAGGCGGGATATCTCTGGTTGAACACAACTTCGGGATCTGACTACATCGACTATCTGATCTCGGACATCGCAAGCATCTCTGATAGCGCTCGCTCGAACACCACCGAAAAGCTCGTGACGCTTCCAAATGCCAGTCTGGCTCTACCGCACTCAAAAGCCATTGAAAGCCGCGCAGCTAATCGCGCGGCTTATGCACTGCCAGAAGAAGCCTTGGTTTTTGTTTATCACGGTGATGCATTCAAAATCACCCCGCAGGTCTTCTCGAGCTGGATGCAGGCTTTGAAGGTAAACGAAAAAGCGGTGCTGTGGTTCACACGGAGCACCGAAACCATGTCACGCAATCTGTCGATCGCCGCCACCAATGAAGGCATTGCTGCGGAGCGACTGATTTTCGCTGCGAACGAAGAGGCCATGGTTGATCCGGCTTTATGGCTCGCCGATATTGCCTTGGACTCATTCCCGTTTGGCACTCAGTTTAATGCTCTAGAGGTCATCGCTGCGGGAGTTCCGATCCTCACGATTGAAGGTGAATGTACTTCATCGCGCCGCCTTGCGAGCCTGTTGACGTCTATCGGGCTGCGGACCCTAGTTGCGAGCAGTGCATCCGAACTAGCAACCCTTATCACTACGATCGCCACGAGCCCCTCGATAAGAGCGGAGATTAAAGACCAACTTAAACACTCCCTATCGCAGTTGGATGAATTCAACACTCAAATGGTCAGCTCACTAGAGCGAGCATTGCGTTATATCGTCGAATTGCAGGAGAGCGGACGCCCGCCTAAAGAGACTAGCATTGTATGAATTATCACTTAATTAGTTGGCTTTTTCGTTTTCGAGCCAATAAATAAGCTTGGGTTTTAAAATTGAGTGGCTATATACTGGGCTCCTTTAACACCCATCTTCGACTCATATTTTTATGCCAAAACTCTCTGCCGAAGCTTTGAAGATTCGCATTGCCCAGTTACAAAAGCAGCTTGCCGCTGCCGAAGTAAGCAAGGCTCCCGCCATCAAGAAAGTCAAAGCGCTGATGAAGAAACTCGGCGTCACTATCGAAGACTTGAGCGACGCAAAACCGGCTGGTCGTCGTGGTCGCCCACCCAAAGACTCGACGGCCGTAACGACAAAGCAGAAAAAATCCCGCGGCAAAGTCGCCGTTAAATATCGCGACGATAAAGGCAACACCTGGACGGGCCGTGGCAAGACGCCGCGTTGGATCGTTGAGGCTGAGAAAGCGGGCAAAAGTCGCGACGCCTTCAAGATTTGAATTTTTAAATCTGAATACTAAGAGCCCCCGGCCTCAGTGGCCGGGGTCTTCGGCTCCCATTTCCGCCAGAAAACCGAGAATCTCTGCGGTTTTGTCCTGCATGAGTCCCGAACTGCCGCGGCTCTCCACGTTCAATCTAATCAAAGGCTCGGTATTTGAAGAGCGCAGATTTAGCCGCCAATCAGCAAACTCCATCGATAATCCGTCGGTGTGATCGATCGATTTGGCGCCGTTTATGTAGCGCCCCTGTACAGCACTGATGGCCGCTTTGCCATCTGGCACTTTTCTATTGATCTCGCCGCTGCAGGGAAACATCGCAATGCGCTCATCGACAAGCTGGGCAAGATTCTTCCCAGATCGACAAATACGCTCAAGTACCAGCAACCACGGAATCATGCCGCTGTCACAGTAGGCGAAGTTACGAAAATAATGGTGGGCACTCATTTCTCCACCATAAGCGCCGTCTACCTCGCGCATCTTCTGCTTAATGAATGCGTGGCCGGACTTACAAAGCACCGGCGATCCCCCGCATCGTTTAACGATATCGATCGTGTTCCAAGTCAACCTTGGGTCGTGGACGATCCGCGCACCCGGCTCTTTCTCCAGGAAGGACTCGGCCAAAAGACCGACAAGATAATAACCCTCGATAAATCGCCCCGTATGGTCGAAAAAGAAACAGCGATCAAAATCTCCATCCCAAGCCAGCCCGATATCTGCGCCCGAACGACGAATCGCCTCGATCGTTGGCACGCGGTTCGCTTCCAACATCGGATTTGGCACCCCATTCGGGAAGTTGCCATCTGCGTCGTGATGAACCTTGATGAACTCAAACGGCAAGTGCAGCTCGAGCAAATCGACAAAGGCCCCTGCCCCACCGTTGCCCGCATTCACGACCACTTTCAGCTTTCGCAAAGCTGAGCGATCGACATACCCAAGTAGGTGCCGGGTGTAGGCCTCCCGCGTATCAAGTGAGTTACGACGACCACGAACTCCGCCAGAAGCGGTCATCGGCGCAGACAGACGCCCGTCTTGGATCATGGCTGCCATTTCGCGAAGCCCCGTGTCGCTGCTGACCGGCCGCGAACCCTCGCGCACGAATTTCATGCCGTTGTAATCAGGCGGATTGTGGCTGGCAGTCACCATAATGCCGCCGTCAAAACCGGCACCACCAGTCGACGAATACGATGTTGCGAAGTAAACCCCTTCGGTGCCACAGAGCCCGATATCCGATACCGACACACCGCTCTCGAGAAGCCCCTCGATTAAGGCGTCGGCAAGTGTTGCGCTCGTCAAACGAATATCGCGCCCGACGATCACCTGCTTTGGCTTGACGAAGGCTGCATATGCGCGCCCGATCGAACGCGCGAGATCTTCATTGATCTCATCGGGGATACGACCCCGAACGTCATAAGCCTTGAATGCATTCAGATTCATGCACAGATCCTCCTCCGGATCGTGATCGGACTCAATGCTGATCGACGGAGTCACCGCGTCCGATCCCGAAGTAGCGAATACCCAGACGCTTCATCAAAGCGGGGTCATACAAATTTCGACCATCGAAAATCACGGCGCTCGACAGTTGCGATTTTAGGGCTTCAAAATCGGGACTGCGAAATTCCTGCCATTCGGTCACGACGACGAGACCATCAGCGCCGTCAAGCGCCTTCATCGCCCGATCGACAAGTACGAGCGCACCGGAGCCGAGCTCGGTCGGATACAACCGCGCCGCCTCAGTCATGGCCACGGGATCATAGGCTCGAACACGCGCCCCGGCTGCCCAGAGCGCCTGCATCAGCACGCGACTCGAGGCTTCGCGCATGTCGTCCGTATTAGGCTTAAATGCAAGCCCCCAAACTGCGATAGTTCGACCCAGAAGATTGCCGCCAAAAAAATGCGAGATCCGGTCGAACAAAACCTGCTTCTGCGCTGCGTTCACGGCCTCGACGGCCGTCAAAAGCGTCGCGCGCGCTCCTGTGCGCTCAGCCGTGCGCCGCAACGCCCGCACATCCTTAGGGAAACACGAGCCACCGTACCCAGCACCCGGATAGATGAACGAAAAGCCAATACGGCTATCCGATCCAATGCCGAGGCGCACCTTCTCAATGTCCGCCCCCACATGCTCCGCGATCCCGGCGAGCTCATTCATGAACGAAATTTTAGTGGCGAGCATCGCGTTGGCTGCGTATTTGGTGAGCTCCGCCGAACGCACATCCATTACGACGAGACGCTCGCGACTACGCGTGAATGGCTCATACATCTGTCGCATTACATCAAGCGCGCGCAGCGAATTCGTCCCCACGACGACTCGATCCGGCTTCATGAAGTCACCGATTGCGGCGCCCTCTTTCAGAAACTCGGGGTTCGAGACAACATCGAAATCAACAGAAATGCTTCGAGAAACAAGCTCAGTCAAGATCGTTTGTCGGACTCGATCAGCGGTGCCAACCGGCACGGTCGATTTATCTATAACAACTCGATAGTCTGTTAAATGCCGGCCGATGGAGCGAGCCACCGCCAAGACGTGCGACAGATCTGCCGAACCATCCTCATCGGGTGGCGTACCGACGGCGATCATGATGGCTTGACCGTGAGCAACCCCCTCCGCGGCACCTACGGAGAATCGTAGCCGACCCGCCTTCGCGTTACGAGCGATCAACGCATCAAGCCCGGGCTCATGGATCGGCACTTCGCCCGCCTGCAGCCGAGCCACCTTGACCTCGTCCACATCGATGCAGAGAACGTCATTGCCGACATCAGCCAAGCAGGCGCCGGTTACCAAACCGACATACCCCGAGCCGAACACGCTGATTCTCATCTTGAGAACACCTCTAACACCGGACGACGCCGCCGAGCGACATCATTGTACGGGAGCTTGCGTGGTCACTCCCAGCGTTCTAGAGCCGCACTAATCTCGCGCCAACAGATGAGCACCCAGAGAACGACAGGGAGCGCGAGCATCGCCACATTCAACGTGAAATAGAGTCCGAGGCTCAAAAGGAAAAATTGCCACTCGGGAAGTGGGCCGACACTGAGCTCCATGCCCGGCGGACGGGCGTTCAATTCACTCCAGATACCCGGATGCGGATCCAGAAATATAGCCAACTGCGCAGCGGAGCATACGAGTATTAAAACGCCAGCCAGCACCAAAGCAACTACCAAGCAAAGCACAAGCCGCGAGATACTCCGGGGTACCGTTGCTAGGGTTAACGCAAACGCGCTCGGGATCCAAAACACACTCTTTGCCAATACGAATTGGTTAACAAGAATGCTGGCATTCGCATTGCCGTTTATCAGAACCGTGGTCAGCAGTTCCCAACCACCAACACGCTCAGCGGTCCAAGTCACTCGGAAGACCTCATCGATCGCGGCGGGGATCAGGATCTCCATCGGCACTTTCAATGCCGAGAGCACCCATTGATCAGCATCAGCAAACCACCAAATCGAGTGCACAAAAACCATCGCTGCCAAAACGCGTCCGAGCAGTTGACGGAGCTCACGCGCGTGCATCGGCACCACCCTCGCGCGCTCGAACGAAACGAATCCACAGTGCGTAGGCTACCAACCCGTCGATCATTATGAGCACATCCCAAGCGTAGAGATGAGCCCAATCGAACCACTCGCGCGAATACTGGCCTATATAGAACAAGCTGATCACACGCAGCAGGTTCACGCCCAAAATAGCCAACGAGCAGATCGCCGCACCAATCAAATGAAACTTCCATGAGGTTGGGAAAGCTAAGGTCGCTGCGATCACGAGAATCGTAGCCTCAAGACCACTGCAACCGTTATCTACGAGCACGGCAAAATTGTTGGCGGGGGCCTGCAGCGCAGCACCCATCACCACGACTGAACCGCCGAAGAGATCGATCAATCCGCCCGAGATGGCGGCAATCAGTTGCACGAATGCCCCGACAAACTCTCGATCGACGTAGGGCGTTACAACCAATCCAAATCCAATCGCGGCATACACCAAAAACAGCACGAACGACCTACGAGCCGAGTTCATCACCCCTCCGAGTCACCCAAAAAAAAGCCCGCTCCATCCGATCAAGAAGGAGCGGGCCTGACTTGATTATATCGAGATCAGCTTTCGCGACGAGCCGCGCGCTGATTCCACAACATCATGCCCGCCATCAATGCGGCAAACACGAGCAGCGCCCAACCGCTTAGGGTCGGGATGCCAACCGCCGGCGTCACCGCGTTGGAAGCCGAAGAGGCAGCACTGTCACCAGCGCTATTCGTCGCCTTCACGGTGAAGGTGTAGGCCGTACCGTTGGTCAGGCCCGTGACCGTGATCGGGCTTGCTGAACCCGTGGCGGTGATGCCACCCGGAGAGGCCGTCACGGTGTAGCCCGTGATTGCCGCGCCACCATTAGAGCTCGGTGCAGTAAAGGATACCCGGGCTGCAGCTTCGAGAGCCTGCGCACTAACACCGGTCGGAGCACCGGGGACGGTTGTGGTTGCGACCCCGGAAATGTTGGCTGCGGCCGAGACCGAGGAGCTGAGGTTCGATCCGTTGTAGATGCCAACGTAAGCGGTATAGCTAGAGCTGCCCGCTGCATTCGACAAGGCCGGAGAGAACCCAAACAAGTCAGCGCCTGGAGTGCCGTTACCGCCCGACGAGGCGATCAGTCGAGTCGAGCTAGAAAGATGCACTGTCGACAGTGTGTGCGTCGTCGCGCCGTCAAAATAACTCAGGTTCACGCTCGAATAAGCATTAGTGTCGCTGTCATAGGTAAACGTACCCGATAGCGTCTTTCCGCCCGAGAAACTAACACTAGACAGCGTCCAGTTGACAGGCGCAGCGCCCGCTTGAGCGCCAGCGATCAGCAGAAAAAACGAAACTGCCAAGGTCGAGACTTTCATGGATTTTTATCCGATATGGACTGATTTAAGTCGTAGCCTAACAAAAATGGCACCTCGTGAGAGGCCTACGCGACGCTCGATGCGGAAGTGCTGATCAAATTCGAATCAACTTACAAGCGGGTTGATATGAACAAGGCCAGCAAAGCGCTTGAAATCATTGTCAGCGGAATACAGCATCCCGCCGTGTTCGATGGTTATCGCCGCCAGATGAGCGTCTGAGGTCAGATTGCCGCCCGTGCCGCTTTGAACGATCAAGGGCCGCAATATTTCCCAGTGACGAGGCGTCGGGCTGATAGGTCGAACACCCGGGACGGCGAACCATTCGTCGAGATAGGCTGCGGCCGACTCAATTTTCAGCGGACGTTCGAAGATCCGCGGATGGGTACTGATCCGTAGGAAAGCGAGCACCACCCCCCAAGCGAGGCCCACCGGGGTGTGACGAGACAACACGTCCTCCCACCAAGCCCGAGCCACCGGGTGTTGTGGCAGATCTTGATTCACCACATACAGCAGCAGGTTCGCGTCCACGACGATCACTTGCGGGCTTCCAGCTCGAGAGCGATTGCCTCATCTTCGAGTTTCTCAGCCAAGGCGAGCGCCTTTTCGAGATTGACCCCAGGGCGCGGTGCGCCCATCGAGGCCGGCGACACGCGGTACACGACGGGCTCGCGCGGTCGATCCATGACAACAAGCCCTAAGGCCAAAGCCTCGTTGACCACGTCCTTGAAGGGTCGGCGGGTTTGATGCGCCTTTTCCTGCAAGCTCTTGGCGATGTCGTCTTGTAAGGTCAGTGTGGTACGCATCTTGATGCTCTTTAATAAACATCATGATGTCTCCAGGATCATCCAACGTCAAGTCGATTGAGGGCAGCTCCCCAGCCAAAAATGGCTGGAGTACACAGCTAAATAACAGACCGTTGGGCTCGCCGGTGTCCGCAACGGCGCGAACCGAGGGGAAGACCGGCGTCACCAGCGCTCCCCCTCGGGTTCGTTTTGAAAAAACGCTGCTGTCCCTCGCTAACCTAGTTACGCACCCTCTGGCTCAGCGTCGATAAGTTCGGCATCAGCGATCGTGGATTTGGAGTTGTGCGCGACACCCGCTGATGATGGCTTACGCCCTACCGACACGGGCTCGATCAGCGCCCGTCGACACGCCTGCGCCTTTCGCAACGCCTCGACCGCCCTATCGAGTTCTCGATCCAAGCTAACGGCAACGCGATGAAACTTCTCGTCGTCCTTCGGAATCGTTCTGCCCGCGATAGCCAGCTCCTGTCGTACCTTCTCCAACTCCTTCCGCAGATCATCTGGCATCTTGTTGATCGTGAGGACCAGCGTTGGTGAGAAATCCGCCCACTGAAGATCGGGGGACGCATACAAAATATTGGCGCGCTCTCGCTGTATTGCTGCTGTTTCAGCGCGGCTTAATCTCGCCTTTTTAAAAATCACCTTGGCTATTTCATTAACGTAGTGAGCCTCAAGTAGGCCGACGGCATCGAGCTCGACGACGAGAGCGTCCAAAAGCGCCTCTAATTCCTCCGCACTTTCCTCATCAAGCACTTTTACTTGGCTAAAGATGCCGTGCTTGATGGCGTTACGACTCGATTTCTCGCGACCGGATTCGGTGGTTGGCCCATGACTCTTTTTGCCATTTTCTCTGCTGGCTGCAGCCTTTAAATCGGACATCGTCACATCTCCTGATAATTTTGCGATTAATCTACGGCGACGCTTTATCTCAAGAGCTCACGACTCCGGAAACAGCGACGCCTTCAATTTGAGATTAGGCAAAAAACACTGGAGATCAATGCTTTGATAGCGATCAAACACAAATTACTTCGTGAATATCAAAGAATACGTAAAGGTAACTTGTATTATTGACGTTGTTGTAAAGATTACTTGTATTCAAGTCGGTTATTTGACTCGGGTTTTCAAAGATGTACTACATGCGCGATTGAACACCGCTGGATGACTACAAGCCGACAAGAGATACACCGACCTTCTCAACGGAGATTAGCCCCAACGACAGCCAGCTCAGCCAACACGACTACTGCGGCAGAACTTTTCAGCCCTCGCTCGGGTTTCTGACTTCGACTTGACTGACAAACTTGATGGGAGAGGCTTACCCAACAAGCCGCGATAGTGGGATAACGTATCGGCTCGCGCGAGCACCAACAAAAGAGCCGAGCCCGCTCTTCAGCGCGAATCTAACGGATGCTCCCGACGAAACCGATCTTGCGCGTGAGACGGTAAAACGTTGAGCAGCCGAGTCGACCCCTTCGCTACCCCCTCGTCCCTTCTCTCCCGTATCGATCATCGAAACGGACGATATCGTCTTCGCCCAAGTAGCTCCCAGACTGGACCTCGATGATCTGCAGGGGCTCAGAGCCGATGTTTTCCATGCGGTGCTTGGTGCCGAGCGGGATGTAGGTCGATTGGTTGGCCTCAAGGTCGAACACCTCATCACCACGGGTGATGCGGGCGCGCCCCGCAACCACGATCCAATGCTCGGAACGATGGTGGTGCAACTGCAGCGAGATCGCGGCACCCGGCTTCACGACGATCCGTTTGACCTGATATCCAGGACCCTGCTCGATGCTGTCGTAACTACCCCAGGGGCGGTGGACCTCACGGTGCAGCGCATGTTCCGAACGCCCCTCGGCCTTCAGGCGGGCGACCACGGCCTTCACGTCCTGCACCCGATCCTTGGGCGCAACCAGCACGGCATCCTTGGTCTCGACGACCACGTGACCCTTGAGGCCCACGGTTGCCACCAAGCGGCTCTCGGAGATCACGAGCGTGTCGGAGGTGTCTTCGGCGATCACATCGCCCCGCAGCGCGTTACCGGAGGCATCGCGCTCGAGGGCCTCATGGAGCGACGACCAGGAACCGACATCGCTCCAGCCGGCATCGAGGGGCACTACAGCGGCTCCTTCGACTTTTTCCATCACGGCATAGTCGATCGAGTCGGAGCGGCAAGCGGTGAAAACGGCCGCATCGGGGCGGATAAAGTCGGAGTCCGTCTTTGCCCCCTGCCAGGCTCGCTCACAGACTTCGGCGATATCGGGCGCGTGCACTTTCAGTGCCTCGAGATAGCGGCGAGCCGAGAACAAGAACATACCGCTGTTCCAAAGTGCGCCCTGGCTAATGAGCCCTTCAGCCACGGCACGAGCGGGCTTTTCAACAAAGCGAGCGATCGCATTCGCCGGGCCCGGAACGATGTAGCCATAGCCCGTCTCCGGCCCCTGCGGGACGATGCCGAAGGTGACCAAGCGCCCCGAGGCTGCCAACGGCAAAGCCTCGGCCACCGCGCGCCGAAAAGCCGCCTCATCGGCGATCACGTGATCGGCAGGCAGCACCAGCAGCAGAGCATCCTGCGCCCCAGCACGCGCCACCGCCGCATGGGCCGCGAGCGCGATGGCGGGCGCCGTGTTGCGCCCTACGGGCTCGAGGATGATTTCAGGGGCTTCAGTGCCGAGCCGCCGTAACTGCTCGGCAACCAGAAACCGGTGGCCCTCGTTGCAGACCACGATGGGAGCCGACAAACCCTCAAGGCCCGAGGCACGCAGGAGCGTGGCTTGGAGCATGGTTTCGCCACCGCCCGAGAGCGCCAACAGCTGCTTCGGATAATGTTCGCGCGACATCGGCCAGAGGCGCGTACCGGAACCGCCGGAGAGAACAACCGGAATCATGGCAGCGGGTGACATGGGCACACTTGAGCGCGATGAGGCAAAATCATCCGATGATTCTAACTGTTGTTTGCTAATGACGGTCGAAACACCATCGCTCGTCATCGAGCCCGCGAGCGGCGCCCCCAAGCCGGGCAGCGGCATTGGGGTGGCGACGATCAATTACCGCACCAAGAATCAGACGCTTCGGTGCGTCGAGTCGTTGCGCCAAAGCGAAACACCTCCCGACTGGCTCTATGTTCTCGACAACTCTGAGCTCGACGATGGCCTAGAGGCCGCCCTTCGAGCCATGGCGCCATTCGAGCGCACCCGAATCGCTTACTACCGCTCCCCAAAGAACCTCGGGTTTGCTGAAGGCAGTAACGTGCTGATCGATCGGCTGTTTGAGTCGACAGACTGCCAGTTCGTGCTTTTCTTGAACAACGATGCAGTGGCACTCCCGCCCTTACTCGGCAAGCTTAAACAAGCACTGATCGACCACCCCGGCGCGGGTCTTTCAGGCCCGCGAGTTCACAAACTCGATGACCCGACACAGATCGACTCCCTCGGTATTGTGCTTTACAAAAGTTTGATGCCTGCTGATCGTTACTCGATCGACGAGCCCTACCTAGGTCCCAGCGGTGGGTGCGCGATGGCAACCCGAGCCTGCCTGGCGAAACTGAAAAGAACGGCCGGTTATTTTTTCGACCCGAAGCTTTTTTGTTATTGCGAGGACACCGATCTGGTTCTTCGGGCCAACTTGCTCGGCTATCAGCCTTACTTCGTGAATGACGTACTCGCTCTGCACGAGGGACAGGCCAGTACAAGCAAAGGATACAACCGGTTCATTGCCTACCACGGGATTAGGAATTCAACGTGGGTTGCACTCAAACTTGTACCGACTCGTTTTTTGATCAGGCATGCCGGATGGCATGCACTAGCGCACCTACTGAGCATTGCCCATCACGCCATTCGCGGACGCTTCGGGCTTTTACTCGATGTTTACCGCGACTTGCTGAAAGGGTTTGCCAGTATCCACTCCGATCGGCTTCGCATTCGAAGCTCAACCGGTATGTCTGGGGCGCCAACGCACCCAAAAATCGCGAATCGTTTTTACCGGGAGGGCTACCTTGCTGAAGGACTTCGTCGGACTCTGACTATCCGGCGATCCTTGTAAATCGCTGAAAAAGCTCCAGCGCCCCTCTCAACGATCCTACCCGCTTCGTCGCCTCATCGGACGGCTCAAGGCCACTTGTTAGAAACCACCGGTGGGGAACGCCCGCGGCAACGCCAGCCGCCAAATCGGATGGCTTGTCGCCCAGGATGATTGACCGATCAAGATCGAGATCAAGATCTTTCGCCGCCCGCAGCAGCATGCCCGGCCCGGGCTTCCGACAGTGACTATCGCGCTTGTACTCGCCTACCCCATGCTCGGGGTGGTACGGTGAAAAATAGACGGCATCGATCCGAGAGTTGTGTTGACGAAACTGATCCAACATCCATGCCGTTAGCGAGTGAAAGTCCGCCTCAGAATAAAAGCCTCGTCCGATGCCCGCCTGATTGGTCACCACCACCACGGCGTACCCCAAGTCATTGGCAGATCTCACAAGATCGAAAATGCCAGGAAAAAACTCGAAATTATCTGGGCGATGGACATAGGCGTGATCGACGTTGATTACGCCGTCTCGATCAAGAAAAAGCGCTGGTCGTCCCACGGCTTAGAGCGAAGACAGTTCGGTTTGGGCACGGAAGTAGTCCTCGGGAACCCCAATGTCTATGAACTGCCCATGAGTGACGAACACATCGAACGCACCCTCAGCCACGGCACCCACGAGGTAATCCGCTTCCAGCGAGAACGCGTGGTTCAACGGAAAGCGATCAAGTTGATCGCGACGAAAAACATAGCAGCCGGCGTTGATCAAACCCGGCCCGCTCACACCTTTTTCGGTGAAACCCATTACTCTCTCGCCCTCAACCAGTAAACGGCCGTAGCGAGCGGTATCGGTCACTTCGCGCCCCACGATCAAAGATCGCCCCGATGACCGCCAACGCTGCTCAACGGCATCGACCTCGAGATCAAGATAAGTGTCGCCGTTGAAAACAAAGCAGTGATCAGAACGAACAGCGTCCATTGCCAAGCGGACCCCACCACCTGTCCCCAGCGGTTGGTATTCCGTCGCGTAGACCAAATCCAGGCCGTCGAACTGCGAGCCAAAGTGGCCCATGATCTTCTCGGCCATGAAGCCGACCGACAGAATGACTCGATCAAAACCCTTGCGAGCAAGCGATCGCAGGACGAGTTCAAGAAACGGCCGCCCGGCGATCGGCGCCATGGGCTTTGGAAGATCGGCAACGACTTCGCGCAACCGCGTGCCGAAACCACCCGCCAGAACAATGGCTTCCCTCATTCGGGTGCCTTGAATATCGCCCGCTCCACGAGACCACAAAGAATATGTCCGAGGACGGCGTGACCTTCCTGAATCTTGGGCGTATCAGCCGATGGAACATCCAAATAGTAGTCACACAAGTCCCTCATCGGCCCACCACGGTTACCCGTCATTCCGACGCAAGTCAGGCCACGATCACGCGCCTCTTCGAGCGCTGCGATAATGTTTGGCGACTTGCCCGATGTAGAGTACGCGATGAAAACATCACCCTTGGCTCCGTGCGCTTGAACCTGCCGGGCGAACAGGCGCTCGTATCCATAGTCATTGCCAATGGCGGTTAAGATCGAGGTGTCGGTCGTCAGCGCTATGGCTGGTAGCCCAGGACGATCGAACGCAAAGCGACTCACGAACTCTCCAGCGATGTGCTGCGCGTCAGCTGCGCTCCCGCCGTTACCCGCGAGCAACACTTTATTCCCGCGACCGAACGCATCAATGCAAGCTTGCGATGCACCTTCGAGACGCACGAGCAGCCCGTCATCACCCAACATCGCCGAAAACACGCGCTGCGTCTCAGTGAGTTGACCTGCGATATACGATCTCACCCTACTCTCCACGCTTGGCTGCCATGTTTGGTGAAGTGACAGTTGCTGACTTGTCCGCCAAAAGAATTCAAGGTTCTTATGACGTTCATCCGTTTGTCAGCGGGCACGAAGAACCACATGAAACCACCGCCGCCTGCCCCAGACACTTTACCTGCCAGCGCACCGGCGTTGATCGCCGCATCGTAGACCGTGTCGATGTGCGGGTTAGACACCGTCTTTGCCGACCGCTTCTTGTTCTCCCAGCCCTGCCGCATGGACTCGACCATCCCGTTGAAATCGCCGCGGAGTAAGCACTCTTTCATTACGAGCGCCTCGCGCTTGATGCCGTGCATTGCCTCTAACGCGTCTACCGAACCCGAGGTTACGTTCTTACTCTGATCCGCAATTATCTTCGCAGACTCTCGCGAAACACCGGTGAAGTAAAGTACCAATGAGGCTTCGAGCTCGCAGATAATCCAGTTCTTGATGCGCAGCGGGTTAATAATCGCGCGCTCATTTTCGTAAAACTCCATGAAGTTGAACCCACCAAAAGTGGCTGAGTACTGGTCTTGCCTACCACCCTGCAAACCGCAGTCGACTCGCTCGACCTGATAAGCAATGTGGGCGATGGTGTGATCGTCCAAGGGGAGATTCAAAAGCTCACTAAAAGCGCGAAGCATTGCAACGACCAACGTGGACGAGGACCCTAGCCCCGACCCGGCGGGGGCATCGCAAAAAGTTCTCAGTTCTAAGGGGATGGCTTGACCACCATTAAACTTTTTAACGACAAAGTTATAGACCGCCTTGTGCAGACTGGCCGGTCCGCTCAACGCCAGACATTCACTTGCCGAACTTTCAACTTCGACTTGTTGATCGGTTGCGACAAATTTGACCAAAGGCTCTTTCAGCTGGGTGATCACCGCATACGCATAACGGTCTATCGTGGCGTTCAACACGTACCCCCCGTGCACATCACAATAGGGCGACACGTCGGTGCCACCGCCAGCAAGTCCAAGCCTCAAAGGAGCGCGCGAACGAACAATCACGATATCCTCACCTGAGTAAAACACAGAAGTGACCGTTAAATGCAGATGCCGCTATGCCGCCAGCAAACCGCCGGATACATTATAAGCGGGTACGAACAAAAATAATCTCAGGGACCTCTCGTACCAGGAATAAAATCCACCGCCACAACCACGGCGTATAAACCGTGCCAAATCCGTGACTTATTGCTCGGTCAATATCATCCGCCACTTTCTCAGACGACGACCAAAGAACCCCCTTCGGGAATGACGCAGTCATCGGGGTATCAACAAAACCTGGCAAAATGTTAACACTCGTACGCCGCTCGCGAGCAGCCGATGTCGCAACCCGCTTAGGAAAACAGTGACGGCGGCCTTGGCGGCGCCGTACACATAATTGCTCGCTCGGCCACGCTCCCCGGCGGGCGACGAAATCACGGCGATCACCCCGTTACCCTGCTGCTCAAATCTATTCGCCAAGTCGGCTCTATTCGCCAAGTTGGTGAAGAGAGCGATAACAGAACGCGCATTTGTATCGAACGAATCGAGCGCGGCGCCCACGTCTGTCTTGCACAAACCCTGATCAGGCAAGACGCCGTAAGCGACAAGAACGTGATCCCACCCGCCGAATCGCTGCAATGCGATATCAAAAACTTTAGAGTGCTCTTCGATGTCATTGGCATCCAACGCCCACCCGTCGACTTCGGTAGCGCCACGAACTCTCAAATCAGCTTGAAGTGCGGAGTTCGCTTCCTCTCGACGCGCGACCAAACCGATGCGCGCACCACGCGCCGCATACCGCCGCGCGACCGCTGTCGCAATCGCCGAGGTTCCACCAATAATTAAGAGACGCTGACTCACAGATTAATACCCAAAAATCCGGCGCGACATAGACGACGAGATACCCGGATCTCGATAGCGCAGGAACTCCGTTACTCGTGGGTATTCAGTCGCAAACATTTGTGGCGACATACAAGCGTCCTTCGCAGCGTAAAGACGACCACCCGCGCCCAGCACAATTGAATCAAGCCGTGCGAAAAGTCTTTTCGTCGCTTCCCCCTTATTTGGGAAATCCAGTGCGAGCGTAGTTCCCGGCATCGGGAAGCTCAGCATCCCTGGCGAGGAGATCTCTCCGAACGTTTTAAGCACAGCGAGGAACGACCCTAATCCTGAAATTGAAATCTCACGTAACATTTCTCGCGTAGCGTCGAGCGCCACGTTTTCAGGAACAACGCTTTGATACTGGTAGAAACCACGCGGCCCATACATTCGATTCCATTCCAACACATTATCGAGTGGAAAAAAAAACGGCAAGTAATGCTGTTCTCGCGCGCGCCTTGGTGCGAGCAAGTTCCTTACGAAGCCGGGCGACTTCTCCGTCTTCGGGTCTCCTCACTCCGCGACCTGGGACTGCGCTGCGCTTACCGGATGTACTTTCCCGAACCCAGCGACCCGGTACGTTTGCGCCGACACCGAGATCTCGTGACGCTTGGGCAACCGTCACGCCGCCCTCCCTCACCCGCTTCACTGCCTCAGTCCTAACCTCCCGAGTGAACAACCTTCGAGCACCAATCCCATAACTCCGAGACAATATCTACGCCTTATCTCGGTATCTGGAACCTCGGGGGAAGGCCATATCCCGCCGTAATTGGTAGCCCGTTTGAAAAAGGCCGCCGTACTCGCCCCGTACTCCCGCCACAAACCCAGCACCGCACCGGTCCGCCGCGCCCCTGCGTCAGTGCCGCGAGATTCCGGCAAACCGCAAACCCCGATCGCTCCATGAAGAATTTCCTGAAACGACGGAACTAAACTTTCAATCCCTCAACCCTCTGGCGGTATTACCCGCTTAACTATAAGGGATCGTCATTTGTGAACGGTTGAGCTTGAATGTTAGATCGTTTCATCTGGCGCATGTCCTCGACATACTGGTTGAGATGCAATCTCTGTTCACGCTCAGGCTGGACCACCGAGCGCTTAATCCACCCGCCCGAAAAAACCTCTTGCTCGTGGCGCTTTCGAATAACGAACTCGATACCGCATTCACCCACCGGAGTTAACGTCTGGTCGTATCGAGGCAAGCCGAAACGATATGTCGATACTAGTCGCTCGATCTTCACCAACTCCACCTCTTCTCCGAGGGACTTAACTAAGTCAAGAATATTAATAGAATGAGTACTCCACGACTTCTTTTTAAAAATAGTAAACGTCCATTTGTGATCTTTGTTATACGTACTAGGAAAAATTCCCTGCTCGTAAAGATCCTCATCTGGCACCGTTACAATCAAATGACCTCCCGGCTTTAAGACACGGACCCAATTACTCAGGCCCTGCGCCGGCTCTTGAAGATGCTCAAGACAGTGACTACTGTGGACGAAATCCCACGTACTGTCTGCCACATCAACCAAAAATTGCGCGTCACCCTGCTCCCAATCCCAAGTCATGATTGAAGTCGCCAAAGGGAATAGGTCCTTGTAAAGACTGAGGGGATCTGGTTTGCCCCCAATATCTACGCCCGCGCCGACAAAATAATAGCGCAAGAAATTCGAGTCTGCCAACCTACGTTGAATTGACTTGCTACACTCTTTCATATTAAAAACTCAGATAGTAAGTGAATCTCCAACCAAAATACCAGGCCACAAATGCTGGCTTGACCTCTCACGACTCAAAGCAGATCACGGAAACGCCGCGAATACCATTCTCCTATTATCGTTTGATTATATTCTGTAGCGATCGTTTCTCTGCCGCGCGACGCGATTTCTCTCGCGAAACCCGAGTCATCTACTAGCCGCCTCATCCACCAAGCAGCATGTTCGACATCTGGATCGGCCCAAACCTGCCCAGCCGCGAAAACATAGTCACCGTCAGTTACCGGAATAAGCTGGTAATTTACCAAGCACGAATTTTCGCGCTTTGTGAAGTCCGTATTACCGGAATAGTTCGTAACGATAACCGGCTTACCCATCAACATGGCCTCAGCAGGCCCGCGACCAAAACCTTCAGATCGGTGAAGCGATACGAAACAGTCTGTTGTGTCGATCAACGCAAGGACATCACTCCGGCTCATCGTTTGGTTAACAACATGAATTCGATGGTCGCCGTTGATTAAAGACAACATCTCAGACCAACCTGAGCTCGTTGGGTCGCCGTTCATTACTTTAATTACCAACCCCGCTCGGGTTCGCTTGTCAGCGAATGCGGATTTGAATGCCTTAATCACAGCAAAAGGGTTCTTTCTGTTTATAAACGACAAAAAATCGAATGCAAGCGTGAAAAGAAAATCGTTTTCGGGTAATCCAAAATATTTCCTATCACGCTTCCGGAAACTCGGCAGCGCGACACATAACGGCATATGGTAAACTGGAACGCTTGTCACCTCAGCGAACGCGCTTTGAATAAACTTTGAGGGCGCCCATATCTCGTCGACCATCTCGACCACAGGAAGCCATTCATTCGGACACTTAGCTAATTCCCAAGCCCAGTAGCCTATGTTGTACCGCCTAGCAAAGAAATCGTGCCCAAGATGACAATATGCGGTTAACATTTGATCCGCATTGATATGGAAAGCATTTATGTTATACCTATTTTCATCTATTAGCTCGCCATGATCTAGATCGGCCGACTTCCTTGATGACACGCCAACATCAAAGTTGTATACGCCGTATGGGATGTTCGTCGACGCAAGAGCCGCCGCAGTCATGCGAACATGTTCACCCATTCCTAGCTCCGCGTGCGCGTACCCGATAAGATTGAAACCAGGCGGGGAAAACTTCTTCCGTTCGCACGCCGTTAACTGGCCGTATGCTGTCTCAAGCGTCGCGCCGGATTTCCGGCGACTTATAATCTTTGCCTCTCTTGCAAGATACCTCAGCCAGATTCGACTCCCAACCTTTTTGACTGATGCTGGCATGAATCGGCTTATGGCTTTTAATACCTCTTCCTCGCGACGTAACCGCTCGAAACGCGCAGGCGATTCCGGATCGATCCCATACTCCCGGAGTACAGAGACTTTATACCAAGCGACGAACCCTTCCTGACCCTCAGGCGTTGCGAGATCAAACGCTCGCTGCAAATCCTTTCTGGAACACCAAATCGTATACATTAATACAGTTATTGACTCGCCTTTTAGGAGCTGTTGTACGGGCGCGATGCAGTGCAAATTCTCAATTCCCATTAAAATCTCCCAACTCCTAAATTACAGGCGATGGTATATCCAGGCCCTAACCCGCTGCAAAACGCATACCGACGTCCGCACAACTAACGTGGGCACCCGTCGACGGACGAAAGGCGGCAGACGTCGGCGGAGCCACTCGATGAACGCCAACAGTTCGATCAATTTTTTTTTTCTAGTCGCTGATTATAAAATTCTTTAATAATCTTTTGATCAGTAAAGATTTCCGGCAGCCCATATTCCCTGCATGCGGACGCTGCAAACCAATAGCTATAATTTTTTTGCCCCTCAAGACAATTTAGATCGAAACTTTTCTGCAGATCATTACGTGAGCGATAAATAAACACCATCAATCGCGAAATTATGACACCGGAGAAGTTTGGCAATTCAACAGCGGGAATGTTACAAACTGACTGCAGATGCTTTGCAAGATCACTTGAGTCAGATGACACGCGCGATTCCGGATACTCGTTTCTATAAAATTTTCTTAAGATGTTTACCAACGGGAATGACCCGCTAATCGTTGAATAAGCATAGGGCCAAGTCTTGCAGAAATTCCATCCCGCGACGAAGAGGGAGTCTACGTAGCCTTGGAAAAGGAGATTTACCTGCCCCAGATCATCCCAGTCAAATCGATTTTGGTGTTTCGAAACGCTTCTCGGGTCATCGGCGTTAACTCCACTAAAATGAAAGAAAACCAGCGGGTCTCCGTCGACGCGCCATGATCCGCTTTCGTCACGAGAGACGGCTCGCTGCATAAGGTTCCAATACGCCACGTTATAACCGGCCTTCTTTATGACAATCAGGTTATCGAGAAAACAAGGAGCCAAATCACACCACCGTTGATCTGTAAATAAATTAACCGAAAAATCAGCCGCGCATTGGGTTTTAAGTCGTCTGCCCCACCAACGCAAAAACATAAATGCTTCGGGGCACCTACGCACAGCGACGAAGCCGAGGTTAAATACGCCAGACTGAAGCATATGATAGTCGTTTGGTGTGCTCGCGTCCTCCACGGGGCGGGTTATGTGCGGTGTTAGAAGGACTGACGCGCCGGCCACAATCTTCGACTCCAGGTAATCAAATCTCTCGTAAACCCTGATATCGGGATCCAAATAAATGACCGCGTCGAGATCTGATTGATTAAAAAGCCACTCAATCATGAACGGCTTTACAGCCGTGTTAAGCTCCATGATGTCATATCGAATCTTCATGTCCGGGAAGGCATCAATTCCCAATTGAGACGCTAGAACGACCTCAAAACGCTCGTTTTTTGGGTCGAAATAGCCGTCCACCTCATCAACCAAACAAAGAATACGGCGATATTCAGGGTGTATTCGCTCAACCGACTGAAATAATACCCGGGCATATGGCAAATAGTTTTTTGACGCAATCGTAAATAGTCCGATTTTCATTTAAATTACTCGAGAATCAGTCGACGCTTTGTATCGCAAATGAGGGTTTTCGTTCCGGTGCGCATGATAACGCGCAGTAGATAATCACCCGAGGCCAGCGAACTTAAATTGGCATAGATACGCCAACCAGTCTCTAGCATTGCGGGGTTATTGAAATATGATGCAACATCGGGCCGTTTCTCAGTCGATCCCGAGGCTTTCAGATATACAGTCGATGGTCCGCTGATCTCAATCCACATTTCATCGGCGGCAACCTGATTCAGCATATCAGCAGCCCAACCGCTTAGAATAACTTTAGATTTTTCGCCCACTATATTTTTTTCGGCGGCCGGGCGGTCATTCACCCCATCAAGCGAGCAAGGTGAAACCGTTGAAGGGCTTACTATTGCTGAAAATGGCTTTTCCGTCGCTGGCTCAGTGAAGCGACGATCAAGGTTTTTAAGTGTTGGCGCGCTCGGCGTTGCGTTTTCACGAGCACATGCGGCGGCTAGGACCATCAAAAAAACGACTGCGAATATTTTTCTTAACATTAAGGACCCCAGAGCTAAAGCTTTCGTTTAGGAATAAATTTGAATATCCAGTATTGACGATACCCGGTTAGTTTTTCGTTTAGGTCAGCTATCTCTCGTTTCAGCTGTTCAACCTCCTCAACCTTCGACTTCGCGTAACCGTCAGCGCTCGTCGCCCACGCCGTCAACGCCTCCACCTGCTTGATCGCTTCGCCTCGTTCCACCTCGCGCGCATGACGCTCAGCCGCCAATGCCACCTGCGACTGCGTCAACTCTTCCGCAAAAGAGTTGAAGCGTGCATCCTGATCCATAATGCGGCGAACAAGTGTGTCATAAGGTAACTCTAGTAACCTACCGCTAATGTGAACAGACTCAACGGGCTCTTTCGCAATGACAACGACCTGAGGATCGTTGGTCAGGAATGACCAAGAGAGGTCCCCGCACTGATCACCATTCGCAGTAATATCCAAATCTTTAATCGCATGAGAAGCTCCGGAAACGCTTTTCGCTACCAAGCTGTATAGCTCGAGAGAGACCGCCCGTCCCTCTACCGGATCAAACCTAAAACCCGTGCAGTCGTTGTCAGAGACACTAAAGGTCAGCGCAAAATTTCCGTAAGAATGCGCCTCTCCGTAAAGAACCCGTGAATCCGAGAATGCGCCGCTCGAATCTCGCATATATAGTCGCGACCGAAACTGCTCCGGCCTATCGGACAACAACAGTCCGGAAACCCCGTAACCGCCAGTAATTTTCCTCAGCGACTTGCGACCAGAATTTTTTAATCGCAATAATCGCTGGTAAATCTTCCGAATGTAATAAGACCGGTTAAGCTTCCGCCTAACAAAGGCACCCCCCTTTGCGGCCCGTCTTTGCGCAGCGACGGGGTTTTGTATGATTTCTTCGAATGCTGCCGCTAACGCCACAATATCGCCTGGCGGATAAGCTAATCCGTGCTCGCCATCTTTATAAAACTCTCTCGATCCTCCAGAATCGGTGTAGATAACGGGCATTCCCAAACTCAGAGCCTCGATGATGGTTCGGCCAAAAGCTTCACGCGCTGAACAGGAGACAACAACATTCATCTGACGCATTAGCCCGTAAGGGTTCTCTTGAAACCCTAGTAGCTCAAAGCGATTTTCAAGCCCCGCTGCCCGAACTTCTTCACGTAAGGCTCCATCATGAGGACCAACGATGTAGCATTTGAATTGATATCCTCGGCGCACTAACAGATTGCACGCCCGAACAAGATCTATTTGGCCTTTACCGCGTATACTCCCAGCAAAAATACCTATCTTGAAAAGGGCCTCGCCCGATTCAACCACTCTACACACCCTGTCTGACATTAATGACTTTGCCTTGATGTCAGTTAGGTCTAACCCACTATAAACAACTACCGCTTTGTTCTTCGGATCAGAGCGAAAGACCGTCGACCGGACATCCTTCGTGACGCAAAATATTGTATCGCTTGTTTCATAAAGCGCGGACATACTACGTTCAAACCCAAATATAAACCGAAGTCCGTGATCGAGTACGCCATACTCCCTTGCGGCCACTACATGCCGAACACCAAGGCGCTCCGCAGAGAACGCCCCCCACGGAGAAACGATTGTTTGCGAATAGATGCAATCTGGAGCTAGTGTACGAATCTCGGGCAGAAGCACCCGCTCTATCTCTTTCCTAGTTTCAGACAACGCGTACACTTGCTGACCGCCCCCAGAGTCGGCCCACCACCATCCCTCTCTGACGACGATTTCCTCGGATGGAATAACAACGCCGCACCCGTGTTCCAACAAATGAGCAACCAACGGCCCGCCGCATGGAAGGACGGTGTTACAAACAACACCATGTGATGCAAGCCCAAGAATCAAATCAGTTAACGAGCGCTCAGCGCCAGCTAGTTCTGCAGAATGCGAGAAGAATGTTATCGAAAGCGCCGAATCCTCCGGGATACACAGCAGATAATATGCGGAAGTGGAATGACGAGAGGTCATCATCGCTAAAACCGCAGCAGCGTCTAAGTTCCGGATACATGAATGAATTTCATCGATACCAAAGACGCGGTAGCCCGCGCTCTGAAATCGCGCAATCATCGACGATAAAAGACCCTCGGTAATTCCAACAAAATAAGGCCGGAGCGGCAACAATACGTCACACCGATGCGCTGAAACTCCATCCGTCAGGCCTAAGAAACGATCTATATCGTCAGGATGGTCAATGACATAAAGATCTCGGGCGACATCTTTGTCAAAACCTGCCGACTTGTCCGAACTCTTTCCGGAGAAACTATCTCGGCCTGATGAATTATTTTTGAACGACAGATCACTAGGTACTACACGCGCTCCAAGCGTTTTAAAAACATCCGAGAGCGCCGAGTTTTCTGGATTTTTGAAAACAATTTTCCGATAAATCGGCAATCTAACCTTGAGAACTTTCAATACAAACGAGTCAAAGACCTCAACTAACCCTTTCAGATTACGCGCACTCCCTTCGATGAAATTGCCGCCAAACTCAACCTTATATCTATCCGGCAACCGAAGGTAATTTCCTAGTGTATAGTCCCAGTCTACTGGGTCGAATGACTCCATGCCGTTGCCAGGCCCAAAAGTAAGCTCGCCGACATAAACTTTACCGTCTATCTCGTAAAAATCGACGCGAACAAATGGGAAAGGCTTTGCTAATGTCCGGGCAACGTTGATCATCTCATCCAACGCAGCAGGCGGATCAACCGGCGCCTCGCTAGCGTTATAAAACCGCCGAAATGGAAGACGATTCCATTCCGTATCAAAGAATGTCACCTTGAGGTCGGTCGCTCTGTCGGCAACCACGAATAGCAATTTCGGGACACCATTGAAACACATTATTTTGTAGTCGGCGATATTATAACCCAGCACCGACTCGCAAATTATCCGGGACGGTATTTTTTTATACCACCACTCATAGGAATAAAAGTAATGATTACGCCCTGGCTCCAGCCATGTCGCGAGCGTCTTTTTCACGTTAACGACAGATTTCTTTTCCGCAGGGTGCCAAAAAACCACCTCGCCCGATCCGTTTGTCAGCTTAAAAACGGCCGGCTCTGAAAAACATTCAAATGGAATTTTCTCGACGCTGTCGTACACGCCTAAGCAAGGCACCAAATACCGCTCTCCGACTTTTTCAGAAATATACTGCCTCACCGCCCATTTGTCTGAGCACACCCCCATGAGGGGGTCATTATAAAAAATCTTCAGCCATTGGATTTTTTCGTTGAACGAGGCGGGTTCAAACAAATTCAAGGCGTAGCCTGTTGAATCGAGGAACTGCCTTTCTATAAACGAGATCTTCTGCTGAAGTGATCGGTCAAACTGCATGATGAATTTCAAAATGACACATAGCTAACTTATACAGACCTGATTGCTGCTGCCAAGGACTGTTGAAAATACAGTCAAAAACAAATGCGTCATAAACATAGGCGTGGCGAACATGACTCTCAATGTTACCGTCGTTTATCCCAACAGCTAGAAGGTACTTGTCGTTTGATATCTCCGGCATAAAAAACCGGAACCTCGCGCGAAATTTTGTCCCTGCCATTATCGGCTGGGTCTCGTCACCAGCAAGCAGGTTGCTGCTCGAGAGAACGCGAAGCCCAGCGCTATTAATTACCTGAAACCCAAAGAAAGGATGGAGTATATTCGTTAAAGTGGTCGCTTCGAAAACAAGACTCATCTCTTGCGGTCGATCAATTACATTGACTAATCGACCACTTTCATTGAAAAGACCGACGGAATGCAGAGCTGCTCCACCCTCGCCCGTAATAAACGCTTGGGCGGGAATCGGCACCAGCTCTGCGAGTGAATCGTCGGCGCGGACAACGCGGTCAGTCGACTCAGCCGCTCGTTTACCTACGTCATGAGTCATGAACGCATGGTATTCCTCGACTAACACTTTGGCGTCGCCGGCACCGCGAACGACGCCGCCGTCAAGCCAGATCGCCTTACTGCAAAGCCTAACCACATCGGCGCCAGAGTGAGACACAAGTAAAATTGTGGTCCCCGTCTCGCGCAATTCGTTTATTCGGCGCTGGCATTTGATCTGGAAACGTATATCGCCAACCGCCAACGCTTCATCAACAACTAATATGTCAGGATCCACATTAATAGCCACAGCAAACGCCAAGCGTACATACATGCCACTCGAATAGCTCTTTACTGGCTGCTCCATGAAGTCGCCAATATCGGCAAATTTCTCGATCTCAGCTAATCGGGCGTTAACCTCTTCATGAGTGAGACCCAACACCTTCGCGTTCATATAAACGTTCTCGCGGCCGGTGAATTCCGGATTGAATCCGGAACCAAGCTCCAAGAGGGCGGCCACACGACCGTTTACATTAATAACTCCCTCAGTCTGATTTGTGGTGCCGCAAATAAGCTGAAGCAGGGTTGATTTCCCCGCTCCATTACGACCGATAACTCCAACGACCTCGCCTTTTTTTACCTCAAACGAAACATCCTTTAGCGCCCAGAATTCGCGGCAGTATTGCTTGATCGGCAAACCAACCAAACGCCGCAAAGGTGGCAGAACAAACTGCTTGAGACGGTCTCTCGGCGTATCGTAGATCTGATAGCACTTGCCTAGCCCCTCGACTTTGATGGCTACTTCAGAGGACATCGGCAAAACCTTTTCTAGTCTTTTGGAACCAGGCAAAGCCAAGCCACGCGATCACTACTGACGCCAACCAATAAACACCCAACAAGGTGAAGTCCGGCAGCTTTCCCCAAAAAAGCACCTCACGCGTCATCTCGATTACGGGCGTAATTGGGTTCGCGTAGAGAAGATGACGAGACCCCTCCGGTAACGCGGTTACCGGATAAAAGATGGGACTCAAGAACATCAGCGTCATAACGGCGATGCCGATGAATTGCGAAACATCCCTCAAAAAAACTCCTAACGAGGCGAAAAACCAGCTCAGACCCATGATGAAAAGTGCGAAGGGCAGAATAACCAAAGGCAATAGAAGCATTGTTGCTTGAGGCACTCCGAAGAACACGATATAGGCCGCAAGCCAAGCCACAAGACTGATAACCATGTGGTAAAGCGCCGAAAGTAGCGCCACGAAGGAAAGAATCTCGAGTGGAAACACGACCTTTTTCACGTAGTTCGGGTTCGCGAGAATCAAACCGGGTGCCCGATTGATGCATTCGGAAAACAGGTTGAAAACGATCAACCCCGCGAATAAAACAAGAGCGAATTCGGTTTTAGAGTCGCTGGTCGGACTCCACCTACTCTTGAAAATGACGCCGAACACGAAGGTGTAGACGGCCAACATGAATAGCGGATTGAAGAAAGACCACAGTACGCCCAGCACTGACCCGCGGTAACGCCCGATCACCTCGCGCTTTGCAGATGCATACACCAACCCGCGGTGTCGCCACATTGATCGGAACATCTCGATCGGGCTTGTCGAATGGTTTTTCACTCAGCCCCCGTCCGAACCTGCGAAGACAAGATCGCCGAAGAAGTTAAGTTAAGGGCCGAGTAAACACCCATCCACAACGACGAGCCCACGTTCGAGAGCAAGAGCGCGTCTGGAACTGCGGGCTCCGCTGGTGATGGTCGACGGAAACCGCTCTTCAATATCAATGCGTGGGTAATCCCGTGACGAGGCGTCGTACTCTGGCCTAACCGGCTTGCAACCGATCCAACGCCTGAGCCGTCAATGTGGCAGCTGATTATATCGCAGCCGTGATACGCGGCCTCCAGCAGCACCAACCCGAACGCCTCACTCCGATCAATCGACGTCATGCAAAACGTATCCGCCGCAGCATAAAACGCAGAAAGATCTGACGATGAAATCGACCCCGTCAGGCGAACTCGGTCGCCAAGCTGTAGCTCGTTAATTGTCTTCTGCAAACTCGATCGCAATTCGCCCTCGCCCACGATTACCAAGCTTCCGCTTGGCACATCCTTCATCGCGCGAATCAGCAAGTCATAGCCCTTATAGTAGGTCAGTCTACCTACCGCGAGAAAACGAGTTTCATTTGGTTTTGGCCACATCAACGCGGCGGCCTTAATCTGCTGATTAGTTGGCTTTACCAACCGCTCCGGATCAATCGCGAGCGGTATAACCTTGCATTTCTGTCGCCATGCCTGCAACGGCTCGCTTGCCGCCAGATAATCATCCGATGTCGCGATGACGGACCTCGCGTATCGCAACAAAGCAGTTTCAAACGGCTTATAAAGTTTATACGCGAGCCGCATCCACATGCTCATCCGGCCGACAACCACATCCGCATGCCAATGCACCACCCAAGGAATCGCTCTAGCCTCCGGCAGCAACAACGCAGCGAATACCGACGTGTTCGGCATGTGCAGGTGCAAGATATCGGGTTTGAAATCCCGAATCGCTTGGCGCAAACGCCACGGAAAGCTCGGCGCGACGGGTGCGTAGAGCAGCTGCCCATAGGTCGGCACGGAGTAGATTTTTGCGCCGCCAAAATCATCAGGGTTCGGCTTCGGGTAACCCCTTTTCTCATGCACAATCGCGCCCACTGGCATGCCGTGGCGCATGGAGACGCGAAGTAGATCCCCGAGATAAGTCTCGATACCGCCCGGCACCGGCGGCAGATACTTTCCCACATGCAAAACGCGCGGCGGTTGTTCGCTCACGGCTCGTCGTCGATCGAGCGATCGCCGGAAGACCTCGCCCCCTCCAGAATGGCCAGGCGCTGCGCCAAGCGCCGCAGCATCACCTCTTGGCGGGTTCGCTCGAGATCCATGGTGAGTACCTTCACCAAAAGAGCCGCCAAGGCGAGCACGATGGCCAAGATCGGTGGGTAACTCACCCCGAGCCACTTGGCCACCGGGTTCACGACCTGCGGAAAGAGCCCGAGCAAAATCACCCCAACGGCGACCAAGATCCACCAAATGGCATAAGGCCCGTGCAGGTGGTTTTTGCGAACGAGCCAGAGAATCAGCCCGCCAATGGAGAGGCCGATCAAAGCGGCGGTGACCTGATAGGCGATCATGCTCGCGAGCGCCTCGCAAGGCCGATGACACTGCTTTCGAGCATGTAGGCCGCCACCTTCACCCAAGAGCGAAACACATGCGAGGCGCCGAAGAGTCTCGGCCCCATGGTGACCGGAACCTCGGTCATGCTGAGCCCGGCCTCGCGCAACATCATCAGCACGCCAACGTCTTGGTAGTTGAGCGAACTGGCTTCAGGGCGCACCAGAATGTCGAGCGCTTTAGGCCCATAGACCCGGAAACCCGAGGTCAGATCGGCCACCGAGAGCCCGGTGACCGCACGCAGATAGCCCCACGCCATGTGTCGATAGTGACTGACTCGGGCCGGGTCTGAACCGATGGCCACATCAGCCCGGCCCTCACGCACGGGCTTCACCAGCGCAGGGATGGCCTCGGGCGGGTGCTGACCGTCGGCATCGAGTGAGACCACGAGGCGCGCCCCGCGGGCACGGGCGTAGCGCAAACCGGTCTGGGTGGCGCACCAGGCATCAAGCGGAGTGACGAGCGGCAACACCAGAGCGCCTGCTGCACGAGCCAGGGAGGCTGTGTCGTCGGTGCTGGCATCGTCCACCACCACGACCTGTTCGGCATGGAGTTTGGCGCGTCGCACCACCTCGGCGATGCTGGCAGCCTCGTTCTGGGCGGGGATGATGACCCAGACGCCTGATACGGAAAACAAACTCATTAAGCGCACAAAACCCGGCTGCTTCTGTTGTCGAATTGTACCAAATTCGGCTGCGCGGCCGCCCGAATTACAGCGGTAGTCGATCGAAAACCCTGTTCGGAATGGCTTTCAGCAACCGCATCACGAGACCCCAGAATCGCGGCACGTAAAGCTCCGGGCGACCACTCGCGATGGCCGCCGTGATAACCGGAGCGATGACCTCCGGCTGAGCCCAAAGCAACCCCTTTTTGAATGAAGCGGTCATAGGGGTGTCGATAAAACCCGGCTTGACAAGTGTCAGCGCCACGCCCGAGCGAGCCAAGCGAGGACGCAATCCGTCCGCGAATGCCGACACCATCGCCTTAGCGCTACCGTAAACATAGTTACTCACTCGGCCACGATCTCCGGCGACGGAAGAAATCACTCCGATACGGCCCGAACCCTGCGCAAGCAATCGATTCGCAAGTGCCGCCAGCAACATGCAAGTCGAGACTGCGTTAACTCGTTGCTCATGTGCAGCATAAGCAAGATCGCGCTCCGCACGAAGTTGATCGGTCAGCGTACCGAAAGCGATCAATGACACCTCAACTTCATCCCCGTGGAAAATGGCGAACGCACGACTAACGAGCGCTTCGAGCTCGTCGATTTCGGAAAAGTCGAATGGCAGAAGCTCCACTCGCGCAGCACCTCGAACCCGAAGGTCTGATGCAATCACGGCAAGCTTTGCGGCATTTCGCCCGACGAGTAGCAAAGCGGCACCCTCAGAGGCCCAACGCCTCGCACAGTGCTCGGCAATCGTTGAGGTCGCGCCGAAAATGACAATGTTCCGACTCACGCTAAACCAAGACGGATCGACTGATCTGACCGAAATACACCGATCGCTCCGAATTTTTCTCGAAGCTGCTCGAACTCACGCCAGCGAGGATACATCGCGCGAAAAACCTCTCGATCAAGACAACTATCTTTCGCCAAGTAAACCTTGCCACCTGCAGCCAGCACCAGTTTATCCACCTCTGCCAGCGCCGGCAAAAGACCATCCGACCATTTGAAATCGAGGGCTAATGCATAGCCGCGAATCGGAAAAGACAGCCAGTGATTATTGGCCTCGCCGAACAACTTCAGTACCGCAAGGTAAGCAAAATGCCCTCGCTTAGACAAAAGCTCAAGAATCGACCGCATGACTGCGGCCCCGTTTTCAACCGGTATGACGAATTGGTATTGCAGAAACCCCTTGTCACCATACAAGCGGTTCCACCCGTCAACGGCATCGAGCGGATAGAAAAACTGCGTCAACGGAACCGTACGTTCTGATCCACTTTTTGCCGTATGAAAATAAACTTCGTTGAATAGCCTCATGGAAAGTTGACTCAAAACGGAGAACGATGGCGTCGCAGGCACCCGCGCGAGGATCCGTGGCGAGAAATCAAGCGACCCCTCGTCAATATGCTGACCGATGCTGAACACTCCTCGACCCAATCGTCGCCCGCGGGTAAGAGCATCAACCCATGCAACGCTATACTCTGCGCTGCCGCGACTCTCGAAAAGTTCACAGGTTTCTTCCAGCGACTCAGTACGATACCGGGCCTCGAGAATGTCCCCCGTCCGAATGCGCAGTAACCGAAGCTGCGCCCACAAGATCACGCCGGTGAGCCCCATCCCGCCACAAGTGGCATTAAACAAATCTGGATGAGACTCGGACGAAATCTCGACCATCTGGCCATTGCCCAGAAGTAGACCCATCCGAATGACATGCTGACCGAAGGTCCCCGCGGTATGGTGGTTTTTGCCGTGTACGTCGCTCGCGATGGCGCCACCAACGGTGACCCAACTGGTTCCTGGCGTAACCCGTACGCACCACCCACTCGGCACAGTAACCCGAAGCAAATCACGCAACGTGACGCCGCCATCACAAGTTATGACCCCGGTTTGGCGGTCAAAGTCGATGAATCGATCCATCCTACGCGTCACCGCGACGCGAGCTGCGATAGCACTGTCGCCGTAGGCACGACCCATGCCGCGAATACAAGTCGACCCGGAGCGTATAGCCTCGCGCCAATGCGATATCGTCGCCGGGACAATCAACTCCGCATCACGTGCTGGGTAACCACCCCAACCGGACAACCTCATTTCGCAGTCTCGCCATTCGCGACCCGTGCTGTGAACACGAAGCGCTTATCCAGCTGGTACTTAAGAACGAAACCCACAGATAGCCCCACCGCACCACCCAATAGCCGCCAAAACTCTGTTCCGAACATCAGGTGAAACGACCACTCGATCAACCAAAACACTAACGTTGTCATCACGCCTGTTGCGGCGTAACACAAGAACTCCCAACCAATCTTTGTGACTCTTGGTTGAGCACCGAAAATATAGCGGCGATCGAGAGCGTATTTCACAGGAAGCCCTGCTGCTGTTCCAAGCAAAATTGACAACTCGATCGCCATGACGCCGTGGTAGAAACGGATCGAAATCCACTGCACCGCTAGGTTGACGAACATCGAAATGAAACCGAAAACACCGTAAAGGAGAATTGTCCGCCCTGACGACATCACATTATCGCCGCAAGCATAAAGAAGATCACAACGAACAAACCCGTCAGTAGGCTGAAACGATCGGTAAAGGCAAACAGTACCGGGTCATCACCCATACGATCCTCGCGGGCACGCGACCAGATCCAGACAAACCAGACAGCCGCCGCGACCACGGCCCCAAGAAGCCAATGCGGCGCGGAATACAATTGCAACGCCGTGTCCGATCGAACATACAACGCGAGGGTCATCAATGCCACAAAGCCGCTGGAAACACCAAGCCTAGCGACCAAATCAATATCGCTGATGGCGTACCGACGACCGGGTAACTCAAAGCCTACCGACGCACCCGCATCGTCCGATTTCGACAATTGAAGCGAGCGAAGCTCCGCGTAACGCTTGACCAACGCGAGCGAGAAAAATAATGCTATCGCGAAAGTCAAAAGCCAGGGTGAGGTCTCAATACCGGTCGCCGAGGAACCGGCAGTGATGCGTACCGTGTAGAGACCTCCCAGTACGACACAATCCAGAAGAAACCATCTTTTCAGCCACGCTGAATACAGAAACGTGCTCAAAGCATAGCCTACGAGCACCGCTGCAAACTGCGGTAACACGACGGCACTGCTCGTGACCGCAATTAGCATGATCAGTGTCGCAACGACCAGTGCTCGGCGGGGCTGGATAAGCCCTTGTGCAATCGGACGAGCGGCCTTTCGAGGGTGGCTCCGGTCCGCTTCGATATCCATCACGTCGTTAAACAGATAGACAGCTGAAGCGCAGAGAGAAAACGCAAAAAAGGCGAATGCCGCACTCCACCACGCGACGATGTCGAACCAGCGATGCGCCATCAATAGCGGCAGAAATACCAGCAGATTTTTAACCCACTGATGGGGACGAAGCGATGCACCCCAAGTTTTCGCGAGACCCCTTACCGACGCCACATCAACCCGCCGTCTTCGGACGATAAACATCGAGCGCCTGGAAGCCCTCTACTCTTTCGTAGTTCTGTTCTATCCAGTTGACAAGCTCGGGTGGCATCCGAGTGCGATCACCCCTGGAAAAAACCAATAACCCAAAATTGAGCTCGGTGAAACGCTGAGCAATTTTGCCTTCATCACTCAATGCATATGACGATCCGGGATGCCACCAAAGAGGCATTCCAGCTGGTGAAGCGAGATTTGCGAATCGGTAACCGAATTCAAGTCGAGGGCCGAAGAAAACTCGTTGATCGCCATCGAGTGTTAGTGCCTTCGAAATCTCTTGGATAACCACTGCAAACCACGGCCCCGTCTTCAAGCCATCAAAATAGCCACCGACTGAGTGGATACTGGACGACTCGTAAAACGGACCGACAGCACGCATTCGCTCTCGCCCCCAACCACCCAATGCCGCAATCACCACAGCCAACCAAATAGACAGACGCACCACCCTATCTAACCCAAGCGCGGTGTTCACTGGTAGCGCAAGCGCCGGTAGCAGCGCCGCAATCAAAAGAAAGGGCAAATTGTTGAGTTTCGCATCCCAGTCGGTGAGCACTGGTAGCAGCGAGACAAGTAGCAAACCCGCGAAGAACCACCGCTGCTTCGGCGCAAGAGAGGCTCTCTTACCGAGAAGCGTCATCCCGAAAACCAGCACGACGACCAACGTAATGGCGAGAACCGCGATACCAGTCCCCATACGCAGGGTATCGGACCACAGTTCGATAGGCGGTCGCGTGCGACCAAGCACTGCGGAGTACAAATACACCCAAGCATCAAACCCGAGCCCAAGCACGGCAAAGGCCGCAACAAAAGCCGCCAAAATACCTATTAGAATGATGATGATCGCGCGAAACCGGCTTACGCAGCCGGAAATCAACAAAAAACCAACCGAAAAAAACAGCAGGGGTATTGCGACGTTTTGCTTGCTTAGCGTAACCAACAAGGTCGCAAGCATTAATAGCACCGCTTTGGGCGTATCGAGAGCTTCATCGCGAATTACCGGCAAAATCGCCAGACAAAACAAAGCTGCGCTAACAGATGAAACAGACGAGTGCCAAAGGTGACCCGTATAAACCATGGGCACGCAAAAAAGCGCTAACACCGGAACAACATAGCGATCGGCTAGGTTCTGCTCTCGCACTATAAGCACGAGCATGAACGAGCAGAACAGCGTAAACAGAATATTGACGGCTACTAATCCCTGATAGCTGGAAAACACCGTCTCGGCTATTTTCAACAAAATCAAGAACAAAGCCGGGAAAGTATTAATAAAATCTCGCCCTGGAACCTCGCCGCGAGAGAGCCTCCAGGAAGCGTCGATAACCGGTGAAAGATCATAGCCACCGAACTGCGATGACGCAGAAACAACGGTCAGCAGAGACGCAGCGAAAAATAAAAAAAATGCTTTACCTAAATCACGATTCGTGGCGCTCACCAAGCCCCCTCTCCCATCTGCGCAGACGCTGTGTCCAAAATCGCTTGCCTCAAAGGAATGAGAACATCGAGCCCAAGCTCGCACCGCGCGCGCTCGATGCTCGGCACGTAGACATGACGATTAGCACCGACCGGCGCCGTTCCAAGTATTTCGACCTTTTTTTCTGGGGCAAGCAGGTCACGAACCAATTGTGCGAGCTCGGCTGTGGTGATGGCTTGGTCAGACCCGACATTATAAGCTCTGCCGGCAGACCCACGCTCGAGCATAGCGATCAACCACGCGGCGAGATCCCTCTGATCAAGATAAGAGCGGACTGCGGTGCCATCACCAGACACGGTAATCGCCCGGCGGTACAAGGCATCGCGAATGAAATTTCCGATCGCAAAGTGAACATCTAGCGGCAAGTCACGGCCTACGAACGCGAAGCAGCGCGCAACGACCACCTCTAAACCATGCTGCGAGGCATAAAGGCTGCACAGATGCTCGGCAGCTCGCTTGCCGACGCTATAGGCGTTTTGCGAAACCAAGGGGTCTGGCATCCCGTGAAATGACTCGTCGATAAATCCTCTGTCAGGCGGCGGCTGCCCGTAAACGCCTCCAGAGCTGCAAAACAATACTCTTCTGACCCGCATCTCAGCAGCCCAAGCTAGGGTATGCCGCGTCCCGCTCACAATCTGATCGAAACGCTCGAGCGCCGTCAGTTGGGGACCGAGGGTCGAATCGGCGGCAGCGTGTATCAGATGGGAAACCCCATCGAATCTAGGCAGTGATGCCGGCCGAAGAATGTCCCCCTCGACGAGAGACAACCACGGCAAATGCGCAAACTCCGGGTTGGCCGAAGCGAATTCCTTAGGCCTACGGGAAAGAACGACGACCCTGGGAACCGCGAGGCCGGCCTCGAAGGCAGCCAACCATTGCCGAAGCAAGGCTTTTCCGAAAAAGCCAGTTCCACCGGTTATCATTACGCAGTTTATGGTCATTGCCCATTATCGCACCCCGTGCTGAGGATGCACGTTGCTCCGACCCGTTGGGGCGACCACCATCAACTGCATTCGGGCATTACGTAACGGCTCACGTTTAGTTCGAGGTCATTGAGATTTATGGAAACCATTTCCCAACGCGATCGTGAAATTTTCGAGAACTTGTTCGTTCTCGAACTTGCGAATAATCACTGGGGCAAACTCGATCGAGGCTTGAAAATCATCCGTGATCACGCCGCGATTGTCCGCTTCAACAATGTGAAAGCGGCGATCAAGTTGCAGTTTAGGGATGTGGACGAGTTTATTCATCCTGACTTCAAAGGCAACAAGGACCTTCGATACATCAAGAAGACCGAAGATACCAAGTTGGGTCGGGACTCCTTCGCACGGATGGTCGATGAAATTCGCAATATGAGTTGCATACCAATGGCTACTCCGTTTGACGAATCCTCGGTCGATCTGTGCGTGGAATTCGACATGCCGATCATTAAGATTGCGAGCTCCGATATGAACGATTGGGTGCTCATTGAAAAAATCGCATCCACGCGCAGACCAGTCATCGTGTCGACCGGCGGTGCCTCAGAGAAAGACCTCGACGATCTCGTCCATTTCTTCGAAAAGCGAGATATCCCGCTATCGCTCAATCACTGCGTCTCGCTGTATCCATCAGAGGATGGCGAGCTCGAACTGGATCAAATTGATTATCTGCGTGAACGCTATCCGAACCATGTCATCGGCTTATCAACCCACGAGTATCACGACTGGCACTCGTCTATGCTGATCTCCTATGGCAAGGGAGCCAGAACTTGGGAACGACACATCGATATCGACTATGAAGGCGTCGCCGTCTCGTCGTATTGCTCGCTCCCACACCACTGCGATAGCTGGTACAAAGCCTTTCATAAGGCACGTGAGATGTGTGGCGGAAGATCACAGTCTCGACGAGTGATATCGAAACGTGAGACGGAATATCTGGACGCGCTCGTGCGAGGCGCCTATGCCAAGCGAGACCTTCCCAAAGGCTACGTTTTTTCAAAAGAAAAGTTCGAGCGTGACTTTTATTTGGCGATACCGCTAATTAAGGGCCAACTATCTTGCCGCGAAGTGATGAATGGCGAAACTCTCATCAACGACCTCAAGGCAAACTCCGCACTCACCATTAACGATATTGATGGTCCCTATAACGAGAATCCAGCACTTCGAGCACTGATCCTCAACCGCGGCCTGTAAGTCATGAAGCGTGTGTCAGAGCAGATCGCCGACTGGCTCGTTGAGCAGGGGATCGAGCAGGTTTTCACCGTCACAGGCGGCGGCGCCATGTTCCTGAATCAGGCTTTGGGTGGCCACCGTAAACTCCGTTGTACCTTCATGCACCACGAGCAGTCATGTGCGATGGCCGCTGAAGGGTACGCGCGGGTAGTCGGCAAGCCAGCTGTTTTGATGCCGACAACCGGCCCGGGATCGATCAATACTTTGAACGGCGTCTTCGGCGCCTACACCGATTCGATCCCAATGATTGTGATATCAGGTCAAGTCAAGCGCGAAACCTGTCTCGACTTCTCGCCGATCGACGGATCACGCCAACTCGGCGATCAAGAGGGCCCCACTATCGCCCTCGCAACGCCTCTGACTAAATACGCCCGCCTGGTTCGCGCACCTGAAGACTTGGAGCAGATGCTACCCGAGGCATTTTCAGCAGCAGTTTCCGGACGACCGGGGCCTGTTTGGCTCGATATACCGCTTGATATTCAACAAGCGACTACTGCTCTTAACATCCCCCCCCCGAAGAGCGCCCGCGCGAACTCGGCGCCGACGACCGAGCTTCAACACGCTTGTCTGACGATCGCCCAGAAGCTGTCCGAGGCGCATCGTCCATTAATCCTCGCTGGCACGGGGATTCGTCTTTCCAAAACCGAACGAGCGCTGCTCGACTTGGCAGAGTCGCAAGGAATCCCAATCGCTACAGCGTGGACACACGACCTGATTGGCTCCGACCATCCTCTTTTTGCAGGGCGACCAGGAACCATCGGTACGCGAGCAGGAAATTTCTGTCTTCAGTCAGCGGATGTCGTGGTTGTCTTGGGTTCACGACTTAACATCAGGCAAACCAGTTATAACTTCGCCTCATTTGCTCGTAACGCCTGGGTTGCACATGTTGATATCGACCCGGCAGAACTCGCTAAACCGACATACAAAGCACATCTGCCCATCGAAGCCAACTTGCGCGACTTTTTCCCGATGCTCGAAAAAGCGCTGGCGACGAAAGCTTTGCCGGACTACTCATCTTGGTCGAATTGGTGCAAACAAATCGGCGATCTTTTCAACGTGGCCAAGGAACATCGGCAGCAGCCAGATGGACCCTTAAACCCCTACCTGATGGTACGCCGAATTTTCTCTTCGCTACGCGAAGACGACATTATCGTTTGCGGCAATGCATCAGCATGTATCTTGCCATTTCAAATCGGCGAGCTGAAATCAGGGCAGCGTTTATTTAGCAACTCTGGCTCAGCATCCATGGGCTACGACTTGCCTGCCGCATTAGGCGCTGCAGCAGCCTGCGGCGACAAAAAGCGTCGAGTAATTTGTTTCGCGGGAGACGGTAGCCTGCAAATGAATATTCAGGAACTGCAAACTTTGCGCACCCTTGCAGCAAATATTGTTTTGATTGTTTTGAACAATCGCGGCTACCTCTCAATCTGGCAGACTCACGAGAATTTCTTCGGCAGAGTTGTGGGCGCCACGCCCGAAAGTGGCGTCGAGTTTCCGGATTTTGTCGCGGTAGCAACCGCATACGGCATCCCGGCGTTGTCGGTCAGCGGACATGATGATCTCGCACATCTTGATGAGTGGATAAGTCGCGATGGGCCGTGCCTTATCGATCTGCATGTTGACCCGAGACAAGAATTCTCACCGAGGATCAAGTCGCGCGTTGATGAACAGGGACGATTCGTCACACCGGAACTCGATGATATGCACCCATTTCTCGAGCCCACCGAACTCGCGCGTATTCGAACGGAAGCGCTGAGCATCAGATCGCGACCCCGTCATGCCGCTTGACCGCTCTAAACCAATATGGATCCTCGGAATCGGCGCGTTTGGCAGGGCCGTGAGTAACGCCCTTGCTGATGAGGACTTCAATGTCGAAGGCTTTGTTCAAACAACCCCAACTTCGACCGAAATTGACGGTCGACCGGTGTTTTCATTGGATCGCGTCCCTGCCAGGGCGCAATTAGTTCTCGGGATTTTTAATCGAGAGACGCCGTACGATGAAATCCTAGGAACTTGTGCAGCCGCGGGCGTGGAAAACGTCCTGATGCCATGGGAGGTCTACCCGCTTATCAGTCAGCATCTTGGCTGGCGCTACTGGCTGTCAGATCCACGTTATATTCACGCTCACAAGCAACGAACCAGCTTGGTCGAGACCATCTGGGCCGACGAAGAGAGCCGGGAAACGTACCGCAGAATTCTCCAGTTCAGAGCGGGTGAGGATGTTGATTATGCGAGCTTTCGCCATGCTGACGAGCAGTACTTCAATTCCATTACGCTAGCAGAGCATACTCGCGATCGCGGCTGCTACGTCGACTGCGGCGCCTATGATGGCGATACTTATCTGCGCTATTTGCAGAAAGTTGGCGAACCTTCTCGGGCAATCTTGTTGGAGCCAGATCGATCCAATTTCCGACAGTTAGTCGCTCGAACGGCGGCAATGAAATCCGATGTCATCTGTCTTCCCCTAGCCGTATCAGACAATTTGGTCAGCCTTCGATTCACAGAGACCTCCGGAGAGGCATCATCCGTCGGCGACCACGGGACCGTGGTCGTTCAGGCAATCGCACTTGACCAGTTAATGGCCAGCCAACGGGTCGGATTCTTGAAGTTAGACGTCGAAGGTGCCGAGAAGGCGGCGCTGCACGGAGCCAAAACGATTCTCGCGCGAGATCGTCCCGTCGTGACGATGTCGCTTTACCATCGTCCCGAGGACATGTGGGAATTACCAGAGATACTCCACGAGTACTGTAAGAACTATTCGTTCTACCTGCGCCAGCACTACTTCAACAGCTTCGACTCAGTGCTTTACGCCATCCCGCGCCTCTGCTGAAGCTAAAGTTTCAGCAGCGGAGCGATCTTCAAAGTTGATACGTTCTGCCTCGAATACATGAGGTACACCTCGTACGTGCGTCAAAACGGCGCCAATGTACTCGCCTAGCAATCCGATGAAGAACATCTGGACGGCCATAAAAAAGAACAAACCGATCAACATCGGCGCTAAGCCGAGCTGGAAGTAATCCCAGAACAGCAACTTCGCGACTAGAAATCCCATCGCAACAAAAAAGCTCAACACTGAAAACAAGAACCCAAACATTGTCATCAATCGCAGCGGCACCTTGGAGTGACTCGTGACGCCGAGCATCGCGATGTCATACAGGGTATAGAAATTGTTCTTGCTAATACCGCGTCGACGACGAGGCTGTCGGAAGGGTACCGTCGCGATCGGAAAACCAATCTCCGCAACGAGACCTCGCACGTACGGATAAGGATCTCGCAACTGCCGTAATACATCGACAATCTGCCGATCATATAGACCGGCCCCAGTGGCGTTGGGCACTAAGGGAACATCTGATATTCGGGCGATGATGCCGTAATACAGTCGCCGGATAGCAAACATGACCCGCGACTCTTCGCTCTGCGGCTTTACGAGCAACACAGTTTTGAATCCCTTTTCCCACTCAGCCAAGAGCTCAGTGATCAGCTCGGGCGGGTCTTGCAAATCGGACGCGATGATGATGACCGCATCACCTGCACCCTGCAGCAATCCATGGTAGGGCGATCGAATATGACCGAAATTCCGAGCATTGACGATAACCTTGAGTCGCGGATCCGACTTGGCGATCTCACGAAGCTTGGCGACCGTGGCATCAGTAGAGCAGTTGTCGATGCAGATATGTTCGTATTCGTACGGTAGTTTTGTCATCACCGCAACGATGCGACGGTGTAACTCCTCGATGTTATCTTCCTCGTTAAAGCAAGGAGTGACGATGCTGACCAACTTCATCGGGAGACCCTGAATACCCATTTTTTATTCAATAGAAATCCCAATAGTGCCGCCGGCAGTAACGTGACGAGACCCGCGACGTACGCACTCGAGCCCATCATCACCAATAATGAAAGCCCCGCCACATTCGCCAGATACAACAACATATAAACACCCACAAATCTTAGGATCAGCCGGTTGTCATTCGAACGAAAAACTAATCTCCCGGTGGTCTTAAAGTTAAAAAGCACTCCGAGCACGGTACCCACTGCTGCCGCCGCTGCATAGTTCAGACCGACCCACAGCATGACTGCGTAAACAAAATAGCCGAACGCGGTATTCAACAAACCGACTGCGGCAAAGCGAAGCAGCGTCGGATCTCGTACTAGCGCTGATAAATTGACTTCCAACTCAACGGCCTAAAGCAGAGAAAATCGCGCTGACGGCATGATCTAACATCGCTTTGCTCAAAGCGGGCTGCACACCAATCCAGAACGTGTCGTTCATGACGATGTCGGTATTAGTAAGATCGCCGCTCACGCGGTAATGACGACCGACCATCGAGGGCTGCCGAGTCAAATTGCCCGCGAACAATAATCGAGTGCCAACTTTTCTCGCATCAAGATGGGTCAGCAGGTCAACCCGCTTCACTGGCGCGTTCTCGCGCAGCGTGATGGGGAAGCCAAACCAGGATGGATCAGAACTGGGGGTCGCTTTCGGCAGGATCAAGAACTCTTCCAGAGGCCTAAGCTTACTGTGCAGGTACGCGAAGTTATCCTTACGCTGCTGCACGAAGCCCGGCAACTTGCCAAGTTGCGCCACACCACAAGCGGCCTGCATGTCGGTGATTTTGAGGTTATACCCGATATGGCTGTAGGTGTACTTGTGGTCATACCCGTAGGGCAAAGACCCCAGCTGTCGGCCAAAGCGCTTACCGCAGGTGTTGTCTTTACCGGGCAAGCAGTAGCAATCTCGACCCCAATCTCGATAGCTCTCAGCAATCAGCTTCAAGGTACGGCTGTTCGTAAACACCGCTCCGCCCTCGCCCATTGTGATGTGGTGGGCGGGATAAAAGCTGATCGTACCGATGTCACCGAAGGTACCGACCGGCTTGCCGTCGTAGGTTGAACCCAAGGCATCGCAACAGTCTTCAATCAACCACAGCTTGTATTTCTTGCAAAGCTCGGTGACAACATTGAGATTGTAAGGATTGCCAAGCGTATGCGCGAGCATAATGGCGCGGGTCTTCGGCGTGATAGCAGCTTCGATCTTGCTCGCGTCGATGTTGTAGGTACCGATCTCGACATCCACAAACACGGGTACGGCACCGAATTGCAGAATCGGATTGACGGTGGTCGGAAACCCTGCGGCCACGCCGATAACTTCATCACCCGGTTTAATGGCGCGGTTTCCAAGCTTAGGCGACGTCAAGGTACTGAACGCGATTAGGTTGGCGGACGAGCCGGAGTTCACGGTCATCGCGAACTTCACGCCCAAGAATGCGGCGAGCTTCTGCTCAAACTCCTCATTGAAACGGCCAGCCGTCAGCCAACCATCGAGCGAAGCCTCGACCATAGCCTGCAATTCCTCAGCGCCGATGAGCTTTCCTGACGGCGGGACAGGAGTATCGCCGGGCACGAATGCTCGCTCGGCATACTGGATTTGCGCGTACTCGCCCACCAACGACGCAATCTGTTGTCGAAGCTGACTCAATTTGTCATCAACCATGGTTTTCAATCTGCCTGATAGTAAATAAACGCATATCTTCGCCAGCCAACCACGCTCGATGCCAATCGATCGTCATCTTCAAACCTTCGGCAAGCGAGGTCTTCGGCGACCAACCCAATCGAGCGAAGGCCTTCGAGGAATCGAGCTTGAGATAACCTGCTTCGTGCGGATGATCACCCGCTTGCGAGTGCCACTCCACGTGCCCGCCCCATTGAGCTGCGAGTTGCGACACAACGACGGAGACGGGTTGGCAGTCATCAGAACGCGGCCCGAAATTCCAACCTTCGGCAAACCGAGTGGGGTCTTCGTACACCCGCTGGGCTAACATCAAATAGCCTCGCAATGGTTCGATCACGTGCTGCCACGGACGGATGGCAGAGGGATTACGAATCTGTATCGGTAATTCGTCTTGTAGCGATTTCAATACGTCGGGCACCAGTCGATCAACGGACCAGTCTCCACCGCCGATCACATTGCCTGCCCGAGCGCTCGCGAGAGGCAAATGAAAGCTTCGCCGATAGGCTGCGGTGACCAACTCTGCACAGCCCTTACTGGAGCTGTAGGGGTCATACCCTCCCATCGGGTCACTCTCCCGGTAGCCCCAAACCCATTCCCGATTGTCGTAACACTTGTCGGAGGTGACATTAACAACAGCACGGACAGAGGGTGTTGAACGGATCGCTTCCAAAACGTTCACGGTACCCAATACGTTTGTCGAATAAGTTTCAACGGGATCGGCATACGATGCTCGCACAAGAGGCTGTGCAGCCATATGAATGACAACCTCAGGCTGTGCGGTAGCGAAAGCGCGCTTGAGACTAGCGAGATCTCGGATGTCTCCAGTTACTGAGGTCATCCCGGTACCGACTTTCGCTACCGAGAAAAGATCGGGCGTGCTCGAAGGCGCGAGTGCGTAGCCCGTGACCTTGGCACCTAGCAGCTTAAGCCAGGAACAAAGCCAGCCTCCCTTGAACCCCGTGTGCCCCGTCACCAACACTAGACGGTCACGCCAAAACCGCTCCATCACCAAATCTTCCATGGCGCGGCACCACTCGACCAAAGCTCCTCGAGATGCGTCTTGTCACGCAGGGTATCCATCGGCTGCCAGAACCCATCGTGTCGATACGCAGCCAACTGTCCAGTCGCTGCCAGGTTCTCCAACGGCTCTCGTTCCCAGATGACTCGATCACCCTCGATCAAGTCAAAAACACGGGGCGAGAGAACGAAAAAACCGCCGTTGATCATGCCGCCATCTCCAGATGGCTTTTCTTTGAACTGTCTGACACGACCGTTCTCATCAAGATCTAGCGCTCCAAAGCGACCCGGGGGTCTCGCCGCAGTCAGAGTCGCCGATACACCCTGACGTCGGTGATACTCGATTACACTTCCTACGTTGACGTCGCTCACACCATCACCGTATGTCATGCAGAATTCGTCGTCGCCAGCGACATACGATTGGACTCGCTTTAGGCGACCGCCAGTCATGGTCTCATCGCCCGTGTCGACCAAAGTCACCCGCCAGTCTTCAGCCATCCGACGATGCACCTGCATTTGGTTGGTCGACAGATCGAAAGTCACGTCAGAGGTGTGCAGGAAGTAGTTTGCAAAATACTCTTTAATGACGTACCCCTTGTACCCGCAACAAATCACGAAGTCGTTGATCCCATGGGCGGAGTAAATCTTCATGACGTGCCACAGAATCGGCTTGCCGCCGATTTCGATCATGGGCTTCGGCTTGAGGTGAGTTTCTTCAGAAATGCGGGTTCCGAGCCCGCCAGCCAAAATCACCACTTTCACGGCGGGCTCCGACGATGGTTTGATTGACTCGTCATGATATGAGGTGCCGATATTAACAAAAACCTGGGGTATCAAACCCGTGTTACCCGCCCCACCTGAGGGCACCGGTTAATTGATACAATTTTGCTCATCGCTGCAGGCAATGACTGGAATGACCGAGTTGGTGACGCGAAAGGAAATATCGGCACCCCTAGCTGGCACCGCTTTGGTGCTCCTAGCGGCACACCTACTGTTCGCCGGGTTTTTCCCGAGCGCCATGGGCCTCGGGCACGACTACGCTGGTGGGTTCCCAGCCATGCTGGCGGAGTACTACTGGTCCCTGTCGGAAGGTCCTTGGTCTGCTCCATGGTTCACGCCGGCGTTTTGTGGAGGCGTACCCGTCTTCGCCGACCCCGGGTCCATGTACTACGCATTTCCCTCGGTATTCGTTCGATTTGCCGATCTGGACCCGCTGACCGCGACCTACACCACATTCTTGTTGTTTGCCGCCGTCGGATTTCTCGGCGCTTACGTCTACAGCCGCGCCTCTCTGGGGCTCTCTTGGCAGGCTGCACTACTAGCGGCGGTCATTTTCGGACTCAATGGATTTTACGTGCACCGAATGCTCGTCGGGCACCTAGGATTTCATGGCGTCATGCTAGTCCCTTGGCTCGCATACTTCGTATCAACCGGACCGCACAAGTGGTCGTGGAAAAGCCATTCAACGGCGCTGCGTTGCATCCTGGGCGCCGGCATCCTCGCCTACTGGGTGCACGCCGGCGCACAAAGCCTAATGCCGGCTTTCGGACTCGCCAGCGGCGCCCTCATCGTTGTCGCTTGGCTGCGCGGCGTATTGATTAAGCCTTCGCTTGTTCGCGGCTCCCTGATGATCGGGTTAGGTCTTTCGCTGGCAGCATCGAAACTCGTGGCTACCTTCTCTTTTATGGCGGAGTTCACGCGCTCTGGCTATCGTCTCCCAGGGTTTGCGGGTCTATTGGACTCCGTCAACTTAGCCGTGTTATCGCTCTTCGCTAACCAGCCGGACATCGCAGAGTTCGCCAGTCTACGTCTCGCAAACACTCAATGGCGCCTTGATCGGCAGGAATTTGAATATGGCGTCACTGTTGTGCCGATCCTGCTGCTCCTGATCGCCTTAGCTATCTGGTTCGTGCGTCAAAAAAGCGAATCCGAGATCACGGAGAGCTCGGCGAAACGGGGCTTGATGAGCCTGCTCGCAGCCATTCTCGTTCTACCCATCTTGCTGAACACCTACTCGCCGGCGTGGAATGATTTCCTGAAGTCTGTGCCGCTTATCGGATCCTCAAGTTCCATGCTTAGATGGTTCGTCATTTACATTCCTCTGGCCGCTATCGGCGCGGGAATCGCTATCGATTACATCAGCGAGAAGACCGACGTACGCAGCCGATTCGCGGTCTTGAGCGTGATTGCTTTCTTAGGGCTGACGGCGTCGACCGACCGACAGTTCTACGCCTCACAAAATTACGACCCTACCCCCGTAGTCTCCGCCTTCAAAACCGCCGCTCGCGATCGGATTCAGCCGAATATCGAAAGCATCGGCGCCTTCGTCGATAACAACGGCGCAATCACGCTACCGACCAATCGAAATGACGCCATGACTTTGGGCAGCTCCCAACTGGCCTGCTACATGCCCATCTTCGGTTATCGTCTTGAGAACTTTCCGTTCAAGTCGCTGCACTTAGGTTCCGTGTGGGATGTCAATGACGGCTTCTTAAACATCAAGAATCCAGCGTGCTTCGTCTTTCCCGAAGAGAATAAATGCAGCGCAGGCGATCACTTTTCTGTTGCTCAACGACCCGATGCGGAGCGGTTCACCAGTTATCGCAGCTTCGAATTCGTCAAAAGCAATGAGCAAAACATCGCTGATATCGTCTCGACGATAGCAATTTTAATTTCACTTCTGGGCGGACTTTTCGGGTTAACGCGTTGGTGGATCGCAATCAAGTCACGACCAGCGACCGAATAAGTTCACTTTGAGGTCGTTGATTGATGACGGCATAGCCGCGTTCCGCTACAGCCGCTCGGGCGGCCTCGTCATTCAGCAGACGAAGGCACTGATCTGCTAGCTCCTCGTAAGCGGTCGCTGCCACAGCGCTTCGAAACTCTGGCTCGACCTCCGTATTTGGGCCGATTTCTGCAACAACTGGAATCCGATTGCACAATAGATAGAAGACGCGGACAACTTCGAATATGTGCCTGTCGTAATGATGGCAATTCAAAACGAGTTTAGCGCGCTCAATCTCTTGATCTCGCTGGCGCCCATAAGTACCAAACAAAACTCTAACTGTTACTCCTCGGGCGAGGAGAGCATCGATGACCGATTGTCGACGCTCGCCAATCGAGCCATAAAAGAGCACATCGATATCCGGATCGCTCACCGGTTTAAGGCGTGCAAGCTGACGTTGGAAACCCAACTTCAACAGACGCACACCGGCTACTCGCTCGCCCTCAAAAAAAGCGATATTCGCAGCGCTGTAGTCCCACATAACGAAGCGACGTGCCAAGTTAAGCATGACGTCCGTCCACGGGTGCTCACGAGAACCGAGTTGCTCGGTATTTAGAATAATCGTCGACTGCGGCAATCTTGCGATCGCCTGCGCACTGAAAAGGTGCGCGCCGATCACGATGTTTCGACCAAATGCGTCTAGCCGATTGACGCTGAGTCGACTCGAAAAGCCAAGATCAATCAAGGCATAGTGCAACAACTCAGCCAGCTCAAGGAAAGCACCCGAGTGAAGGTAGCTCTCGGGCTGGACAAGACAAACGTTGTAGCGCTCCGCCACGCGCGATTATCGCAGGACGCGTATGTGCGCAGTCCAGAGGCATTGCAACCAGAAAACGAGAGCGACGGCGAAATGCAGGATGATGCGATTACCGCTGGTACCTAGTCGAACCCACTCGGACGCGCTCGTCCAGAAAAAAAGCACATAAAAAGCAGCGAAGGCAGACAGCACCCAGATGAGCGCGGCACGCTCCCACATACCTGTCGGCGCCGATTCCCTCAGCAAGGATGGAAAGGCGCGAAGTCGCCAGAGCATCGCGACCAAAACCAGCGTCATCAAAAGATGCCAAGTATCAAAAACAAAGAGTTGGACGAGCAACGGATGCAAGACGCCTTGCTGGACCTCGAACTCGAACGCGCCGGTGCTCGTCGTATAAACACGATCAAGAGATAACTCGAGTGCGCCAATAATAGGCAGTTCCAAAGCAAACCCACCGCTCACCTGCAATGCCACGATGACGGCCAACAGACCACTCAACAACCAAAACCATCCGCTCGGTTTCAACCAAGTTCCTACAAACGCCGCTAGAAAAATCAAACTCCAAACCAAGCCCTCTGATTTGATCATCGCGCTAAAAATGATCAAAGCCATCGCCAAAATACCTTGTCGAGCGTCACGGTCGCGAACCCAGAGCAAAAAACTCATGAACGCAAAGCCCAGAGTGACGCTCAACCAGATATCCGCATACCCAGCCAGCGCAATCTGTCCGCCAACTAACGGAAGCGAAAGCACCAGCCAAACGGTGGTTGCAGAGACCATCGGAGAGCTACCCCAAAGCCGACATTGCCCGTAGAGCCCAAACGCCAAAGCGGGATAGAGCAATAGCCACGGCAGCAAAGAAGCCCACTCGTTCCAACTACCGTAAGCTAGCGCAGACCAAGCGGCGACCAATGAAATCAGTTTTGGATAGTGAGCTGCAGGCAGCGCCATCGAGTTGATTGATCGATCAGCCAGCCAGACATCTGGCGTCACGAATGGAATCAACTCGCCCGCCTCGGTCCAGACACGCGCTCGAAACGCCCATGTGGACCACGCATCCCACGCATACAAACCATGATCGAATAATTCAAGCGCCAGAGACAAACCGCGAATCAAAAGCCACGCCAGCAGCGCCAACAGGGGCCACTGCACGGAAGCCCAGTCTGTTGAGGGGAATCGGAGAGCGACGCCGAGCGATCGCAAGCGAGTCAATCCGACGAATAAACCCGCGCCGAACAGAACGAGCAACCCTTCAACATGCAAAGAAAAACCGAAAACGCCTTGCAACATCAGCAAGAGAGCGGCGAGCAGGGCTCCAATAACATAGCCGTAACCGAGACAAAACCAACCACGACCCGGAAGATCATCCGGCCACATTAGCCGCAGCCAAACAGCACCGGTGAACCACGGCAAGAAGAGAGCAACAATGGTGATCAACCACGACACAGCGAATTACCCGCCGCTACGAACTCGCAGCAATACTCCAAACTCCGAAGAGTTCGTCATGAAATCAGCTGGGACCGACTCAGTTCGGCTGGCAACAAAGCCCGATCGCTTATCGACTGTTAATGGCTCGGTCGAACTCAAAAGCAGCAGATAATCGCCCGGCCGACGCTCGGCGTCGGTCGGCAGACGATCCATGGCGAAAGATGTTCGAGTCGCCCCGAGATGGTAGCGAGTTCGATAAGCGACAAACCCTGTAGGATCATGCGAGACGACGAAGACTCGGGCTGATTCGCTCTGACCCAGTGCGTCGCGCACTTGCGCTAGCGCCTCCCCGCGTCGCGCGTCAGCCACCAACATCGGATCTTCGGTATCAGTCAGATTGCGACTAAAAAGCTCTGCCTGCCAGCGCATGTCCAACGAAGCCCATGCAAACAGGAATAAGGCGCCCAACAGAGTCACTGCCGTCCCATTGCGCGGCGTGATGAACCCGAAGCGCTTGAAAAGCTCAAATAGACCAAACGTCAAAAACACCCACAACAGAACAGACATCGCTGGCGTCATAAGCCTCTCGGTTCGAGAGGCCCCGATGTGGAAATTCACGGATCCGCCGTCCCAATCTGCCAGAGCCAACCAATTACTCTTCAGGCGTCCCGCGACATCCAGGAAAGACGTTGAATCTGACAAAACGCCAACGGAACGGAAAATCACTTCCTCATTTAGCGGGCCCTGGATGATGAACCCAAGGCTTTCAATCGACCCACTCCATCGCGGATCGCCAGATAACGTGATCTCGCCGGAGCGGACCTCGTCGAGCGACAACCCCCGTGGATGCCCAACTTCAGGCGTGCCGGTGTTAGTCCAATAAACTCCGGCGCCCGAGGCGCGATCCAGTCCGCTGACAACGAAAGAGACTCGCGGGTACCGGCGAGCATCGGCAATTCCCATAGGCACGGCCACAATCGCGCGTCCCTGCGGTCCGACCGCCGTAATGGAGACCCCACCCTGCGCAGGTCGACCCTGACCCTCGAGGACCTGAAACTTGAAGCCCTCGAACTGGAGCGTGGGCGAGGCCCGATAACTCTCCCAAACCCAAAATACGACGACGACAAGCGGAACCGCTAAGACAGCGGCAAGAACCAACCCAAAACGCGAACGTCGATCAGCAGGTAGCAGCGATATCATAATGAGCAGATGATACCCCCCGCTCCCACCTCCGTCATTAACGACGCCAGCCAATTGAAGCGGCAGGGTCTCGACTGCGCGCGTGGAGGCGATTTCCGTTCGGCGGAGCCCCTGTTAAGCGAAGCCGTCAGACTGAGGCCCGGCGATACCGCATTGAAAGTCAACCTCGCCATTGTGCTCCACAGTCTGGGCCGGTACGACCAAGCCCTTGAGATGGTCGATTCAGCAATCGCCCTCGACGCGACTCGCCCGGAAGCATTCAGCAACCGCTGCCTCACGCTAACCGAGCTTCATCGATTCGACGAGGCCATTGAATGTGCTCGGCGCGCCATTGAGCTAGAGCCGCGATACCCGGAGGCGTGGAACAACCTAGGCGCCTCGCAATATCGATCCGGAAAGGTCAGCGAAGCTATCGAGAGCTACAAAACCGCTCTTAAGATTCGGCCCGAGTACGGTCGCGCTTGGGCCAATCTCGGATTCGCGCTGACCGAAGCAGCTCAACTGACCGAAGGCCGGCATTGCTTGGCGGAAGCGATGAGACTCACGCCACACCTGCAGGATTTGCAAGGCAGCTTGCTGCATTTGCAAATGCGACTGTGCGAGTGGGACTCCTTTGATCAGTCAACCCACTCTTTGATTGAGTCTATATCTGCAGGAAAGCCCGTATGTCCTGCATTTGCCGTGCTTTCCATTATCGATTCGCCATCGCTACATAGACAATGCGCAAGTATCATTGCAGCACGACTCAAGGATCGGAGCCTCAAAGACGCATCAAAACAACAAAAACGACGCTTATCTGAAGGCGGCAAGGTCCGACTAGGATATTTTTCGGCCGATTTTTTCAATCATGCTACGACTCATCTAATTCATGGCGTCATCGCATCCCATAATCGCGATCACTTCGACGTGATCGGGTTTTCTCTAGGGCCGCCACGGAATGATGTCGAGGCGAAAAAAATTCGTGATTCGTTTGATCAGATTTACGACATACACGCGTTAAGCGATCAATCCGTGCTTGAACTCTGCGAGGCGCTCCAAATCGATATCGCAATCGACTTAAAGGGGTATACGCAAGACTCGCGCCCGGGGTTATTTGCGGCGCGTGTAGCACCGATACAGGTCAGTTTTTTGGGTTACCCCGGCACTCTGGCTCTGCCTGAAATGGATTACCTCATAGCAGACAAAACGCTGATTACCGCCGACACACGAGAGCATTACGACGAGCATATCGTCTTCATGCCACGAACCTATCAATGTAACAGCGAGAAAAAACCTCCCGATTCGACCACGGCACGACGGACCGCCGAGGGCCTGCCCGAGAAAGCTTTCGTTTTCTGTTGCTTCAACAACACGTTCAAAATTACACCCGGTGTTTTTAAAACGTGGATGCAGATTCTCGACGACGTTCCGAATGCCGTCCTTTGGCTACTACGCGACAATTCAGAAGCTGAGAACAACCTGCGCCGGCATGCATCGGCGCACGGCATCAATCCGGATCGCCTCATTTTCGCCAATCGGGTACCTCCCTCACAGCATCTCGACCGTCATGCACTCGCCGATGTGTTCTTGGACACCACGCCCTACAACGCACATACGACAGCCAGCGATGCCCTCAGAATGGGGGTTCCGTTGATTACCATCTTGGGAAGGAGTTTTCCGGCACGCGTAGCGGCAAGCTTGCTGAATGCGGTTGGCCTATCTGAACTGGTGACCGAGTCGCTTCCGGGATACCGCAGACTCGCCGTGGACTTAGCGACCGACCCCCACCGATTGAGTACAATTCGCCGTCACCTGGACATCGCCGTTCGTGAATCGCCTGTTTTCGATCCGGCTGCCTTCGCCCGCAATCTGGAAAAAGCGTTCACGACGATGATGAGACGAAGCCGCGAAGGGCAAGCCCCTCAAGATATCGAACTCTAAGTCATATGGCTCAAAGCGCTCAGAAAATCTTCCTACAAGCCCACGCGATCTACAAATCAGGTCGACATACTGAAGCGGCAAATATCTTGCGAAGCTCGCTGCGTGAGTCTCCTTCGCACGCGCCCTCTTTCCACCTGCTTGGCATCATCGAGGCGAAAAACAAACGCCTCGATATCGCCCTGAAATGCTTCGATGCCGCTGTAGCAATCGAACCTCAGCACGCCCCTTATTTGGTCGACCGCGCGAATGTGGTGGCCTCGTCAGGGACCCCTGAAGAAGCCTTGGTAGCTTATGACCGCGCCCTCGAAATCGACCCGTTACTAGCCGAGGCCTGGTCCAATCGCGGCCAAGCGCTACGTTTATTGAAGCGAGCTGACGAGGCCATCGCCAGTTTCGAAAAGGCGATTAAGCTAAAACCACTTTTTGTCGATGCGCATTGTTTTCTGGGCGATGCCTTGATGGAGCAGTCGAAGTTCGAGCCAGGAATACGCGCCTACACCAAGACGCTGGAACTCAACCCAGCACATGCTCTCGCCTTACTTAATCGAGGTAACTGTTACACGGGCCTCGGTAAGTTCGATCAAGCGGCCAAGGACTATCAGGCTCTCGTTGCCGTGATTCCAGAGCATGCAGAGGCTCAGGGGCGACTGGCAAACGCCTTGATCGGCATGGAAAGATTCAGAGGCGCTCTCGACGCTGCTGATCGCGCCATCGCCTTGCAGCCAAATCACTGGGATTGGCACCTCACGCGGGCCAAGGCGCTTGCCGGACTCGGTCGCCACCCCGAGGCGCTCACGGCTCTCGAAAAGGCCGAGACACTCGGATGTGACCGCACAACCACGTTGTTGTTAAGGGGTTCGGTCCTGCTCGATATGAATCGTATCGAAGAGGCCATGGTTCTTTACGACGAAGGGTCTCGACTCGACCCAACCGGGGCAATGTGGCCATACAACCGGGGTTTTGCGCTGGCGCGACTCCGTCGCTACCCAGAAGCGCTTGTCGCATACGACGAGGCGATTTCACGCGATCCAAACCACGCGACCGCCCACTGGAACTCTGCGCTCGCGCTACTCGCGCAAGGGGACCCGCGCGGCTGGGAGCTTTATGAGTGGCGCTGGAAATTGCCCGAGGGCGGTCCAGACCCCGGTTCACAACCTCAAAACCTGACTCGGTGGCTCGGGCACGAACCGTTAATGGGTAAGCGAGTTTTAATCACGGCAGAACAGGGATTGGGTGACACCATCATGTTCAGCCGTTACGCCCCATTGGTCACAGCGCTCGGCGCCGAGGTATATCTTGGGGTACAGCGCGGACTCGTGCGCCTGCTGTCAACGCTGTCGGGTATCGCCTCTGTGATCCCGAGGGATACGCCAACGAGTCTGGCGCGCTTCGATTACTACTGCCCTCTGATCAGCCTTCCCAGAATTTTCGAATGTGACTTCACAAATATTCCAGCCGGGGATGCAGCCTATCTGAAAAGCGATCCTGCACTCGTAGCCGAGTGGCGTGCACGCTTGAGTTCTGTTGGCGACGGCCGACTCCGTGTCGGAATCATGTGGAGCGGTAAGCAGGTCAAATCGCTCGGCGTCCGAAGCATGGAACTATCAAATTTGTTGAAGCTTCAGAATGACCGTCTTCAACTCATCAGTCTGCAGAAAGATCTGGCGGACGAAGACCTTGAACGGCTCCGACAAGCCAAGGTTCCGCACTTCGGCGACGAGCAAGCGGATTTCGCTGACGCCGCCGCGATGATCGAGCTTTGCGACCTGGTTGTCACCATCGACACTAGCATCGCCCACTTGGCTGGTGCGTTGGGCAAAGAGACTTGGATCATGCTGCAGTACGACGCCGAGTGGCGTTGGCTGCAGGATCGCACCGATTCGCCGTGGTATCCGAAGGCACGCCTTTTCAAGCAGCCGACGCACGGCGATTGGGTTTCTGTGATTACCGCAGTTGAGCAGGCGCTCTCTGAACGAGTTTAAGTGGCGTCCCCAAGGGGATTCGAACCCCTGTTACTGCCGTGAAAGGGCAATGTCCTAGGCCTCTAGACGATGGGGACGCCGTAAAAACTCTCGGGAGTTGATGGTGGAGCTAGGCGGGATCGAACCGCCGACCTCTTGCATGCCATGCAAGCGCTCTCCCAGCTGAGCTATAGCCCCACGAGAGGGTGCGCACGATACGGCGGTCGACTAAACAAGTCAAGAAAAGTATGTTCAGGCAGATCTCAAGAACACTCCGCGCGGATCGAATCCAGCTTCTTTAAAGGAACGGACCCGCCGCCCGCTGCAGCCTGGGCTTCGATCAATTTCTGCTGGACACACGCCTCGGTATCCGTCGCTGCGCGTACCGTTGTCGGTGCCGTGGTCGGCGGCGACACGCCACTCGATGCAGCGCCCACAGGTGGTACCAGCGCCGCTGCGCTCTCAGGCTCGGCGGCTGCCGCCGTCGCCGGCGTCACTGCCGCGAGGTCAGCTAGACCGCAACCGCGGAATATCGCCGTACGCGAAGACGACTGCGCAGCGCTCAGAGACGCCAGAAACGCGGTCTCGCTAAGCGTCTTTCGGTGCTCATCGAGAATACAGGCGCACCGACCCACCGACGCACCAGACCAACCTAGGCAGCGGGAAATGAATGAATCGACAGTAGCCTCCGAATAGGAATGCGGACGCGCTGAATCGCTTGACGCAGGTACAGGGGGTTCCGAGCCACACGCGGTCAGTAGCACCACGAGCACGCTAATAGAGAGAGCCGCGTATGTTTTCATGACTGAAGAATACACCAACAAAAAAACGGCGGGGTTCGTAAGAACCCCGCCGCTTCAGTTGGCTTTTGCTCTGCGGTTACCCGCAAGCAACCAGCGACTGGTAAGGATTACTTACCGTTGCTGGAGTTGACCACCGTCGAGAGGCTGCCGTTGCGGTTGTAGCCTGAGTACAACTCCGCGTCGGTGCCCGGGATGTTGGCGACGAGCGTGAGAGCAACACGTCCGGCAAACGCGCTGCCGTAGCAAGCACGAATACCCGTATCGACAGCGCTCGAAATGTTCAGGATCGAGGTGGCACCGATAGTACCAACCGAGAACGCCGGACATTCGACACCCGCCTCATTGATCGCCGAAACCGTGACCGCGCCAGCCTGAGTCGAGCGGTTGGTCAGGTTCAGGATACGCGACGTACCATCAGTGTACGGCATAAAGCCGACATTGATGCTGGCGCCGTTCAGGATCCATTCGCCCGCATTACCCGACTCACTTGCGGTGGTTGTCACCGAAGCAGCCGTCGCAGCGCCACGAGCCGTGTTGTAGTACGTGAACTCTACCGCCGCAGAGAACTCCTGCGGAGCGGTCAAGAACTTCTCAACTGCGACGCCAGCCGTGTTGGTACCGGCTGTCGAAGAGGCGGCTTGGCTCTTGCCGAGCGCAATCGTGACGTCACCAGTCGCTTGGTCAGCTGAGGTGCGGTAAGTCAACGAACGGCAGTCTGAAGAGATAGCCAAAGTGCCGGCTCCGTCTTCAGCAGCGACGCCGTATGCTCCATTAATATCACCGCTGGCGCAGCCCGCGGTGCCATCGTCGTCTAGGAAGCTAAAGTCGCCAAGAACCGTTACGGTCACGGAAGTTACCGTAGCAGCAGTGACAACGCTCGACGAAGCATTCGTGAATCCGATTACGAGGTGATCCTCGCGACCGCCGAGCAGATTGTTGCCGGAGGTGCCGTCATCCGTGGTGAAGTGATAGCGGCCGCTGTTGACATCAACCGTCGCGTTCAGTTGCGTCTTGATAGCGCTCGCGAACTGGTCAACCACACGAGCGACTGTACGCGCAGCAGCGGAGTCGTTCACATCAGAGGAGCTTCCAAAGAAACCTTGGTAAGAAATACCAACCGATCCCGAGATCGCTGCCGGACGAACAGCGACCACGAAGTTGCAGGTCGCGCCTTCCGGCACCGAGCCGTTAGCACGGAAGCTGACGTCCGTTCCGTTGTAGTTCGAGGCGCCCAGCACCGTGCTGTTGCTGCAGGTGACATCCGACGGCTTGCCGGTGGACGGGAACAGACCCAACGTCGTCGGGCTGGCGCTCAGCTTGACGCGGTCAGCCTGCAGATAGTTAGCGCCGAGGGTGGCGGTAAGGGTGACCAACTGGGTGGCACCCGAGGTTGCGAGCGCGTTCGACTGCTTGGACATAACCAGCGTCGCACCACCCAGCGTGGCGGCATCGGCAACCGAGGGGGCCATACCTGCGCCACCGGCGCACGCCATGGCTACCGCAGCAGCGACAGCACCGTAACTGATTCGTTCATTCAACTTCATACAGATCTCCCTAGAGAATTGATCAAGCCCGGGTCGCGGGCGGTTCATGGTTAATTGGCTAGCCTAATAACTCCGGCCACACGAACCCGTGTGCACACCGTAATGATAGAGGCCGGCTGCTGTGTGTCAATACCCTAAACACACATAATTCGCTGGGTTTCACTCGGTTCCGGCTTCGGTTTTTTCAGCAACTCGAGGCTCGACCGTGGTCTTAGCCTCTGGTTGAGCGATAGCGCTCGAGACGGGCTGAAGGTATTGAAGGGCTGACTCCAACCCCCGGCGAACGTAGTCCCACTCCTCAGGCGTGTCTATCACCCGCGGGGTAATCATCAACACGAGCTCGGTCTTCTCCCGTTTTTTCGAGTCGGAACGGAATGCGGCGCCAAGTAGCGGAAGCTTTCTGACCCAAGGGATTCCGTCGGAGGAAAGCGATCCGGACTCCGAAATCAACCCCGCGAGCAGAATGCTCTGCCCCGATCTGGCAACGACCTCGGTGTTCACACTGCGGTCGAAAAAGGTAGGCGCTCCAGAAACCCCGGAGGACCCCGGCACGGTGTTGGAAATTCGTTGCTTGATCTCCATCACGACCAAACCCTGCGCGTTGATGTTTGGAACGATCGTCAACTCAAGGCCGGTTTTGCGATACAGAACCGTGGTGATCGTGCGGTTGCTTTGGATGGGGTCAGACGCCGTGGCCCCCACCGTGGGCACGTCATTGCCGACGGAGATGGTCGCCGCAACCCCATCGCGTACGACCAGGATGGGTTTTGAGAGTACATTCACCCGACTGTCGCTCGCTTGGAGGCGCAAGATCGCCTGGTCGGTGACGTTCTCGACGAAATTCAATGCGAGCCCAGCGCTCGGCACCCCGAGACGTCCCAAAGTGCCGCCGGACAACTTTCCGTCGGTGAAGGCAAACTCCACCCCATTGGCGAACTCACCCGTCAAACTGACTTCCGCGATAGTTGCCTCGAGCAGAATCTGCTTCGGCGGCGTGTCAAGGCGAGTGATCATCGGGAGCAGCGCCTCGTAACGAAGACCCGTGGTGTAAAAAACCAACGAATTCGAGCGCGGATCAACCGACATGGTCACACCCTCACCAGAAATCGATCGGGCTGACTCCGTACCCACGGTTGCCTCGCGATCGCGTCGCATCGCATTCGAGGCATTGATGCCCCCTTGATTCGCGTTGACCGCTGATCGAGTGTCCCGGGACTGATTGCCCGCCTGAGGAGTACCGGCTACCAACCCACCAATGAGCGGAGACAATGAATCTGCCAAATCCGATGCTCTGGCATTTCGAGGCTGATAGATGAAATAGCGTAACGAGGGCCCTTGGCTCGGCCGGTCGATTTGCTTGGTCCAAAACTCGACCCGATCCAAAACTTCTGCGCTCGCGGCGAAAACGGCGACAGCACCCAACTGATCGATGGGTACGAAAGCGACCACCTTGCCCGCGCCACCCCCAGTACCCGCTGGGATCCCTTCGTTCTCGAGCAAGGAGGTCACTTGATCGATGAATTCTCGTCCACCGACGTAGGTCAAGTTGATGATGCCGATCCGGCTCGACCTGACTGACGGCTGATCGAGGAGCTTGATGATGTCGAGAGCCTTGAGGATCGCGCCGCGAGACCCGGTGAGGAACAACGCGGACTGTTGCGTATCTTCCGTCACCGAAATGTCGACCAACTGCTTGATCGTGTTTTCGATCAACATGTTGTAGCCGTAGCGGAGCGGCACCACCTGCAGGATACGAGTTCCAACATCTGGAACGTCAGCGGGTCGGGATCCGTACCCGAACACGACGTCCGTGCCGCCGCGACCATCCGCAGGACCAATAAAGAAAACCCCTTCCCGCTCAGTAACCCCCAAACCGTTCTGCGCCAACAGGTCGGAGATCATCCGGAACAACTGCCTGCTGCTAACCGGCTGCGGAGTGCTGAGCGTCACAGGGCTATCAAGACCCGGAACACCGTCCGCCACGATGAACGTGACCTTCAACAATTCGCCGAAAACGTAATTGAGAAAGTCGCGCATCGGCAACGCTGAGGCAGCGACTGTCAACTTATTGTTCTCAACAAATTTCGCGGAAGGGTCAGACCGCTTCGGTGGATCGAAAACGCGCTCTAGCGAGCTCAATCGCTCGATCACGGACCGTTGATTCGCTTCGGCATCGCCCATCGCGCTCGGTAACGGGTCCGCTTCAATGGGCGCCTGCGGCTCGGGGATCGCGATCTGATCCGCAGTCACCAAAAGCCGTTCGCTTGCGCAACCTGATAGAAACACCACTGCTGCGATTGCCAATATACGATTCATCCGCTTATCACTCCGTTACCGGACGGAAAAGTAACAGTTCCTTGGTTTCTTCGCCCTTCTTTAACGAAACTGCTGCACGGCCTACCCGCTCCACAGTCCATCCATCAACCACTTCTCCCGCCGCAACCCTGAATCGCTGTGGAGGACTGCCATCAGGCGGGATCAACGCAATGATGACTCTGGCGTCACGACCCGCTCCAAAAATCGCCTGTAACGCAAGCTGGCTGGGCGGTGGCGGAGCCTCCACAACGACTTTTTTCGGAACCCACATTTCCAGTTTTTGCGACACGGATTCCGTCGTCAGTGGTGCCGATACTTTCGTGACTGCTGGAGTGGTGAACAATCGCAACGACGTGTCACGCAACACGAGTATTCGAAAGTAAAAGTCGACTGACATTAGCAAAAGCAAAACCACTGCGAGGGCGATTAGACGACGCCAACCAAGAGCAACGATGGCGCTGACTTGTACCGCGAGCCAATTCACGGTAACACCTCGGTCGCCATCGGTCGGAAATAAAAGTCGGCGACAACCGTCATTACAGCAGGCGAATCGTCCGGGCCGGCGATCAGTGCAGGCGCAACCAAGTTCAACTCACGAATCGCCATATTGGGGAAGCCCGTTTCCAAGTTCGCCTGCGTGGCAACCAGTTGTCGAAAAGGGCCCTCAACCTGGAAACGGGCGCGCACAAACTGCAGTCGAGCCTCTTTAACCTCTCCATCAACGGCCCATTCGAAAAGTCTGATGGCTAAACCGGACTGCGAAACTGAAGCGCTCACCTTCTGCTGAACGTCTAGGCGATAAGACTGCAAATCAACGGCATTCGGGAACCGTCGACGAATGGTGACGGTGGCTGCCTCCACCTCACCGACCGCCGTTGCGATAGCGCTCCGATTCTCAATAACCCCCTCCGCGCGATCAAGACGCTTTGTCAAAACCTGCAAGCGCTCCACCCCGTCCGCTTGCTGCTCCCACCACGGCACAACAAGAAAGCGAACCGCTGCCAAGACGATGGCTAAGCCTAATAAATATCGAAGGCGTGACGCACTCACGGCTGACTCGACTCGCCGCTGACGCGCTCTAATGTCACGACGAACTCCTGCCCGACGCCGCCCTGCCGCACGGCAGAATCAAATTGAACGTTCTTAAATTGCTTCAAAGTTTGTAAGGCTTTCAAAACGTCGGTTGCGACCGCTGCAGAACAACGAATCGTGATGAGACGATCCGATAAATTGACCGAGTAGATCGCACCGCCAGCCTTCCACACCGCGGCCACTGGTTCCCATATTGGCCAGGCAGGCGGCGCGTTTCGCACGACCTCGACCAATGCGTTTCGCTCCGCCATCAGCACATCCACGGCTCGCTGCTTTGCGAGCAAGGTTGTCACTTCCGGGCCTAGATCATCGAGTTGGCGAGCACGCCACGATTCCATTGAACTCAGGTAGGTCGAGACCAGTGCCATATAGGTCACCAGCAAAATCGTACTTGCAAGCAGCGCAGGCTTAACGACTCGCGCCGCAGCAGTGATTGCCGCCGTGCTCAAAAAACACAACCAATCGGCGGATTTAAGCGCGCGCAGCCCTTGCGCAAAGACACTGGGAAGATCCGAAGCGCGCAGCACGACACCGGAACCAGGACTGGATACGCCGGCTGCCAACGCGAAAATCTCCGGGCTCTGGATAGCGCCGCCGGAAATGAGGCTCTGACCATCGGGAGCCATGAAATACCTCAGGCCATGACGATCGACAGTCACCACCTCTTGTTGCGTTTCGCCAGCGCCTAACAGGAGTCTGGATTCCGGAATCCAGAAAATCGATCGAATCGCATTCAGGTCAAAGCTTGGTAAGAGCTTGTAAACGGTGACTTCCCGATAGTCATCATGCAGTGGCCCGATACTGAACAACACATTAGGCGATCGTCCGTGCTCAAGTAGCACGACCGATCGCAAATCACGCCAATTGCGAATCGGGTACTTGCGGCGCGATTGCTCATAGTGTTCTCGGCCGATGATGGCTACCCAGCCAAGAGCATCGTGGTCTAGATCAGCCAAATCACGTCGAGTAGACGTGATCCATACCACTCGACGTAACAACGCACTCGACAGCCTATCCCTCAGACGGGCAAGCCAATTTTTCCCGACGCTCCGAGTCATTGCCCTTGGTACTCCGGCGCAGGACTTTTTCGCGCCCACAAGACAAAGGGCTGATCGGAATAGGGATCGACCATCAACGTGAGCTCCTCAGAAGCCTTGGCAGCCCCCGATGATACCCGTACCCCGATCCTAAATCCCGGGCCCGGGTAAAAGGAGACCGTCTCGTCACCCCCCAAACCCGTCACCGCATAGTAGGCCGACTCATCCAATCGACCGGCGGCCTTCAATGAGTTAATTCCTTCCAGGATACTGCCGGAGAATCGGGCAGAGAGTGCCAACGGCGGTGCATTTCTCGGATTGAAGGATCGTGACGGGAACAGGGTCGCCGCCGCTCGGATCCGGTCGAGTTCATCAACCGATAATGCACCCATCAGTTGCAGCTCCGAAAAATCCTGAAGAGGGATGTTTTCAGGTGGCGCCTGCGATTTCGATAAGCTCGACGAGATGGTTGCCGCCCGGCTTGCGTCGATATTGACGGCACGAAGTAGCGCCTCGAACTCGCTGATCGAACCGCCCGGTTGTGGCATTGGCAAAAGGCCTGCGAGGTCTTGAATCTCCAGCGTGGCCGTATCGACTTGAAACGGAACTCCGTCAAAGCGCCACTTGGCAGCGAAATCATTCGTGACAGGCGCATTGGCAGCCGGCGCCCAATCGCTTGTCACCATGGCCAGCAACAAATTCGATTGAGCTGAGCGCAATGCCATCTCAGCACTAGCTCGATCTACCAGCCGTTGTGCGCGTGATGCTTGCTCCTTGGCTGTCAATCCGATTTGCAGCGTCAATAATCCGAGTACGCTGACGATCATCAGCACTAGAACAAGAGCGACGCCGCGATTCTTTGGCCTCACAGTGGACTCGCCCTCTCCATTAGAGTACGTGATCGATCAGGCATCAGATAGACCGCCTCAAAGGAGCCGAGACGCATACCGACCCTTTGAGGCTGCACGACCCGGGAAATTCCGTCGAATTCCTCCGACCAGATCGCCGAGACGCTACTGCCATCCTCATCGGCTCGAAGTTGTTCAGCCAAAGAACGCCACCCGAAGTACCTAAACGAAATTGCTGGTTGACGCTCAAGAACAATCAACCGATGTCGGAATGGCAAAATCTGCGACGCGTTGCGCAACAACACCCCGGACAATGGTGCTTCCTCGTAAACCAGTCGATATGTGCCCGCCGGCTCCGGTTCGCGGAAAAGGCGCATGACCGCCGGCCCGTCGGTTGCGTAGATCGGTGAGGACGTAACCAAGGTCAATCCTTCCTCGCGACCTAGAAAGTAGAAGCCAGGCGAACCCTTCTCGTTCTTGACAATCCAGGGCAGCGCGTCGCGCAACGCCTTGCCAACCAGATCAAGCCGCTGCATTTGACCGGCCGCGCGCTCAAAACCGCTTCTTGGACCCTCCCAGTGCTGACTAAATAGAGAGAAGCCGTAAGTAGCGACACCAATGACAAGACTCAGGATCGTAATCGCAATGAGTAACTCGATCAGAGTCAACCCTGCGCTTCGGCGTAAGGAAGCCATGCGATCTCCTGATACTCGAAAACTCTGCTCTGCGAACCCAATCTCAAATTCAAACTCACGTTGTATAAGCGAAATCGCTCTTTGAATTCGACAAACCGACCCGTCTCCGGCTCGAAACTGCGCGGAGGCGCGAGAAAACGGGATGTATTGGCCTGAAAGCGAAACTGCACACCGAGCACCTCGCCGTCACCTACAACTCGCTCGAGCGGCTGCTCGAGCAGTTTGCCTTGGATGTGAGCTACGATCATTGGCAGTGGCGTCAGCATCTTCGCCGTTCGCGCAGCTTTCTCGCTCGCCATCAAACTTGCCCGGTAGCTTTCGGTCACGATCGCTAACGTGGCGAATAAGATCGTAGCCGCGATCAACACTTCGACTAAAGTGAAGCCAGCTCCACGTCTCATGATGGCTCCAGCCAGCGATTAAGCTTGATCGCACGCACTCGATCAGCCTGCACAACGAGCAGCTGATCACGACTTGCAAGCCCCGATGGACTAATGACCAGACGCTGAGGCTGATCGAACCTCAGGTACGAGAGGGACATCACGCCCTGCTGCTGTCCGTCATAAAACCATTTCAACGTTTGATTATCAGCCTGTAACTCGATCTCACGCGACTCTGAATAAGCGCGAAAAGACAAAGATCCGATTGCGCGATCCAGCACCAGCCATTCCTCTTGCGCTCTTGCCTTATCGATGAGCCCAAAGCTAGCGGGCGCGACCAGCGAAACAAGAAGACCGACAATGGAGAAGACTATCAATAACTCAATGAGAGTCATGCCACGGGTGTCAGCCATCGGGAGTTCTCCGCGAAGACTCTGCGGCCTCTCGATACCACTGCCACGTCCGGCGCAGACCCTCCTCCAAGGAGACTCGCGGGCGCCAGCCGAGGCGATTAACCACTTGGCTATCCAATATCTTGCGAGGAGTCCCGTCAGGCATGGTGGAGTCAAAAACAATACGACCCTCGTAACCAACCGTTGTCGCAACCATTCGGGCGACCTCCGAGATCGACCACTCCTCGCCCGACCCTATATTGATCGGTTCAGGCGAATCATAGTGACTCATGACGGTTACTAGGGCATCCGCTAAATCATCCACGTATAAGAATTCACGCAATGGATTGCCAGAGCCCCAGACAACCACTTCCTTCTCATTACGCGCTACCGCCAAAGCAAAGCGCTGTAAAAGCGCTGGCAATACGTGAGACCGTTCCGGATGAAAGTTATCACCCGGCCCATACAAATTAGTTGGCATGGCGGAGATCGCAGGAAATGCGTACTGCTGACGGTAGGCACGACACATTTCTATACCTGCAATCTTCGCGATTGCGTAAGCACGATTGGTGGGCTCTAGAGGCCCCGATAACAAACTTTCTGGGCGAATCGGTTGAGGGGCGAGGCGCGGATAAATACAACTCGAACCAAGATACAGAACCTTCTTTGCGCCAAAGCGATAAGCTGCATCCACGACGTTGGTGACGATTAGTAGGTTATCTCTGATGAATTCAGCAGGATGGTCAGAATTGTCCTTGATACCGCCGACCCGACCCGCTGCAAGATAAACAGCATCGGGACGGCAATGCTCAAAAAATTTCCGCACCGTTAGGTCGTTGGTCAGATCTAACTCCGAACGATCCCTCAAGAGCAGCTCGCAGCCAGTATTTTGAAGTCGCCGAACCAAAGCCGATCCCACCAAGCCTCGGTGACCCGCAACGAAAATCCGTTCGAATTTACTCATGCCGCAAAGACGGATTGAATCCGTGCCGCTGCGCAAAGACATCGCGTCTAGCCAAAGCGATATCATGCGCGACCATTTCAGCTACTAGATCTGAGATACCTCGAGTTGGCTCCCACCCGAGCGCAGACTTGGCCTTGGCATAATCTCCCAATAGTGAGTCTACCTCGGCTGGACGATAGTAACGTGGATCGACACGAATCAGCGTCTTCCCGGTTCGCCTATCGACAGCGTGCTCATCGACATCGCTCGCTCGCCACTCCAAGTCGAAACCCAGCTCAGCCGCGGCCAATGTTGCGAATTCGCGCACGGAGTGCTGCTTACCGGTGGCAATGACATAGTCGTCAGGCGAGTCCTGCTGCAACATCAGCCACTGCGCCAGCGCGTAATCAGCCGCGTGCCCCCAGTCTCGCTTCGCCTCAAGATTGCCGAGATAAACACATTGCTCAAGTCCTTCGCGAACTCTCGCCAAACCACGCGTGATTTTCCGCGTCACAAAAGTTTCTCCACGAACCGGCGACTCATGGTTGAACAAAATACCGCTGCATGCGAATAAGTTATATGACTCCCGATAATTCACTGTAATCCAGTGGGCATACAGCTTCGCGACGCCGTAGGGTGAGCGAGGATAAAATGGGGTCTTTTCATTTTGTGGCGATTCGGTCGCCGCACCGAACATCTCGGACGTAGATGCCTGATAAAAGCGAGTCTTCGACTGCAGACCCACAATGCGGATTGCCTCAAGTAATCTCAAGGTGCCGAGCGCATCAGCATTAGCTGTGTACTCAGGGGTCTCGAATGAGACCGCAACATGGCTCTGCGCGGCAAGATTATAAATTTCATCCGGCTGGATTTCTTTGATTATCCGAATCAGCGTTGCCGAATCGGTCATATCAGCGTAATGCAGTATGAACCGTCGCTCTTCGGAGTGCGGATCTTGATATAGGTGGTCTATGCGGCCGGTGTTGAAAGACGACGATCGTCTCTTGAGCCCGTGAACTTCGTACCCTTTATCTAGCAATAGAGCCGCCAAATGAGATCCGGTCTGACCCGTGACACCAGTAATAAGAGCTATCTTTTTCATGTTGTGACTAGCATCGCTTAACGGTCCGTGACAGATCGACCCCGTGTCGACTCGGCAGCAGCGACTCTTCGCAGTGCGTCCTGCATACTCAGCCTTGGCCGCCACCCGAAACGAACACGGACGTAATCGAGATCAATCTCGACATTTTCGGTGAGCCGCCTTACCTCATCATGCCGACCTATCAACCACCCGAGCATGCGCACAACAGCGACAGGCACCGGCCAAAGCACAACTCGTTTGTCAAACGCCCTACCAAGCTCCCTTATGAAGTCGGCCATCGGCGTAGGCGGTCCGTCTGCGACACCAACAGACAAACGCAGTTGATCCGGTCGCGCGGTTAGCATGACAACAAAATCGACCAAATTCCATATTGAAACTGCGCTGCGCCTATTACGCAACGCCGGAAACGGGATCGGAATTGGCGACGCAACGATCCGAACAATGCGTCGAAAATTCCCGGGGGCACTCGGGCCGTACACCATCGGCGGTCGCACACAAACCCAATCGATAGTCGAGTCTGCCAGTCCGTCTTGGATAGAACGCTCCGCGAGTCGCTTGCTATCAGCGTACACACTTCTATCGGACATAATTCCGACTGAGGCTGAACTGATAAAAATCAGGCGGCGAGCACCGGCAGCCCGACAAGCGGCAACAACAAGCTCCGTTAGACCAAGGTTGCCGCGCTCACACTCCCTCACAATCTCCGGCGAGTCGGCTTGGTGTGCAACTCCGGCGGCATGCACCACCACATCAGCCGACTGAAATACGTTCTCTAAGCTATCGACATCGAAAGGCGCAACCAGCCAAAAGTGCTGACAACGCGGTGAAACCACGACAGTCCGATTTACAGTGCCGCGTCTGAGGCCGATCACATGATATCCAGCATCCAAAAACCCGCTCTCGAGATTTTTCCCGATGAACCCCGATACCCCGACGATGACAACCGTTCGCGGCATGCTTTAGACGGTGGATCGACTTTGCGCGAGTTTGGTCGGCAACCGCCCTGCGAGTTGAAAGAAACTCGATGCGACTCCGTTTTGTTTACACGCCCGACGCATTTCCATCGTGTTCTGCACAGCCGTCCACCACGAACGGTTACTCATGCCACCCACGGGCATGTAAACAACGTAATCATCGAGAAAGTGATAGCGCGTATCGTTAACACAAAAAAGACGCAGAAAAAAATCGAAATCACCGGCGACGGTATAGCTGGAATCGTACAGTCCAATACGCTCGTGAACACTGCGCCGAACAGCAAGCGTCGGGTGCGGCGGCATCAAACCACGGGCCAAATTACAACAAACATCTCCTTCGACACGATAACGCCGAACAATCTGCTGCCGATGAGCAGCATCTGTCATATACAAATTGCCGAACACGGCATCGACGCCGAGCCGCTCGAAGACATCAACGTACCGAGCTAACACTCCACTGTCTACATAACGATCTCCAGCGTTGAGACACAGGATGACATCCCCCGTCGCGACGCACACACCACGATTCAACGCGTGGTAAAGCCCACGATCCGGCATCGATAGCACCATACTCACTTTCGATCCGCTGTCCTGAACGATCGAAAGCGTGTTGTCCGTTGATCCACCGTCGATGACGATATGCTCAATGTTAGGGTAAGACTGGTCTGCGACGGACGATAGCGTCTCCGCAATCGTAGCGCCCTCATTGTAAGCCGCTGTGATAATCGAGACCTTCACGCATCACCGCTACGTAAGCAACAGCTCTCATACACTGCCAATAGCGAACTCAAACCCTCATCGGGTGTGTGCCGACGTAGATACGCAGCGCGAGCGCGTTGCCGGATGGACTCGACCAGACCTCGATCAACTATTAAGCGACGCACTGCGCCGGCCAATGCTTCCTCATCGCCTGCCGCGAACGACAAACCGCGCTCCTCGTTTCCCATCATTTCAACGAGCCCGCCGATACGGGAGCAAACAACCGGAACACCCATCGCCCAGGCCTCGAGGATCACGAGTGGCATACCTTCGTACCATAGCGAGGGAAGAACTAAGCCTTGTGCCGATCGGACTATCGAGAGAGCCTCGCTGCGAGGCAAGGTACCAACAAACTCAATGGGCAGCTTGTCGGTACGTACCCGCTGCTCAAGCTCGGCTCGTAATGGACCATCTCCCACGATTTTAAGAGGGACATCTTTAAGGCGTGACCATGCGTCAAAAAGTACTCGCAAGCCCTTTTCTTCCGATAGCCTCCCTGAAAAGACAAAATAATTGCCCGTATGTGAGACTGACTCCGTAGGCGCGTCCACCCAATTCGCACGGGTTGCAATGATTGAATTATCGACTCCCTGCGAGACAAGCCACCTGCGCGCGAACTCACTTAGAACAAGGTATCGATCGACCTTGCGCCGAATGGTACCGTCTCTATGGTTCCGCCAGATCATCGAAGCGACAAGAGCAGTTGCGAGCCTTGAGTGGCTGTAACAGCCGTGCAGTACTGCAGGCCAAGGGTTACGAGAACGACAATCACGACATTCGCGCCCGTCGCGGTAATGAATTGCTGCCGCACAAGAAAGTCGGTAGTTGTGTAACGTCTGAACTACCGGAATTTTTTCCCTAGAAAACACATCATAGGCGCTCGCCGTGATCAGAGGAAAAAGATTATGACAATGCGCAACATCCGGTCGATGAAGTCGCACCAACGCGCTCAACTCACGATCGGTTTGAGATGATCTGCGAACCTGCAAAGCCACGGCGAGCATCTCATGAGCTTTGGATCGATTTATCTCGTCATTGCTGCGCTCGTAGCGGATAACTTCATGCCCTGCTGATTCGAGCAGACGACACTCGGCGTCAACTAAAACATCCTCACCACCAGGTGCGCCAGCACGATACCTATTGTGAACAATCAGTACTTTCATCGGCCCGTGCGGTCACAGACCCATATCCGTTACAGAAGTGATACTGAGCATCATGATGACGACCACGCCACCCACAATGAGACCCATGAGCAGGATCAGCACGGGCTCCAACAAAGTCGTTAAACGCAACGCCCACGCAGAAAAACTATCTCGACTACGGCGCGCGATCTCAGTAAAAACCTTAGCGAGCTCGCCACCCTCCTCGCCGACTTCCAGCAAGGACGCGTAGTAGTCTGGGAAAAGCCTGGTTTGACGCAAAACTTTGGAAAGTTGTTCGCCGCGCTTGACCTTATCGACAGCCGCTGCCATCTCGCGCCGCAGGGTACCGTGACGAATATTTCCGGTAGCCAAAGTCAATGCGCGATCGACGGGTAGGTCGGCGCCCAACATCAGTCCCAAGCCGCTCGCAAAACGAATTCGCTCAACCATAGAGAGGGCATCTCGCAATCCCGGCGTGTCAAGAAGTAGTCGATCAAAAAATTCGATCACCGAGGGCGCCTTTCGAAACCGCCATATCAAAGCAAACAAGCCGATTACCACTCCAAGCACCACCCACTGCCACTCACGCATAAACCGACTAGATTCGAGGAGAGCCGTGGTGTACCACGGAAGATTACTGGCATCCGCAAATAAACCCTCGAGGTTAGGAACCACGAAGTTGAAAATAAATACGAGCGCTAGTGCACAAACCCCTGCAACAACGAATGGGTAGGTCGCTGCTGATAGCACTTTTTGACGCAGCTCTCGTTGGAATCGAAGATCCTCCGCCAAACCTCGAAAGACCTCTGGTAGTCGACCACCAGCCTCGCCCAATGCGACCAAATTGATGTAAAGACGGTCAAAAATCTCAGGGTGATTTGCTGCGGCCTCGGACAGCTGGCGACCGCTCTTCAAGTCAGCGGATAGCGAGTTGAGAAGACGCGACATCCCACCGCCCTTGCCTGCACGCTGCAAAATGCCGATCGCTCGATCGATACGCACTCCGCTATCCAAAAGCAAACTGAGTTCAGCGGTAAGAAATTCAAGGTCGGCCAAGCTCACGTTTTCGGCGTTTAGCCCGAGCGCCGCGCGCCAATCCTGCGTTTTTGAGACCTCAACCAACTGGCTCGGCAAGACACCGCGTTCGCGCAGCTCAGCCATTGCGCCATCCATCGTGGGTGAATCGATCAATCCGTCAACTTTTCCGCCAGCTTGATCAAACCCCTCGAACCGGTAGAGTGTCATCAGCCTGCGACCCGCATGACTTCAGAGATTGTAGTAACGCCACGCAAAGCCTTTGCATAGCCATCCTGCAAGAGCGTTCGCCAACCCTGACTCTGAGCGTATTGTCGTGCGTTGATGAGAAAATCGGCATCCTTTGGCATGAGACGAATATGCTCATCGCATCGAAGATACTCAACGACAGCGACACGCCCGCGATATCCGGTGCCACCGCAGGCATCACAACCACGAGCCTCTTTAAGGACCGGATTAGAGATGCCGATCGTATCCGCGAGCTTAGCAAGGCCAAGATCATGAATCAGGTTTGCTGAATCTGGGTGAGGAGTACTGCACTGCGGACAAAGACGACGCGCCAAGCGCTGACCAATAATAGAGCGAAGGGCCGCGTTTAAAAGAAACTCTTCCACGCCCAAGTCAAGCAATCGCGTGTAAGCGCTAGGCGTATCGTTTGTATGCACAGTCGAGAAAACCAAATGACCCGTTAAAGCCGATTGCATGGCTACGCCAGCGGTTTCCTTATCTCGGATTTCGCCAACCATGATGATGTCTGGATCTTGACGAACAATGCTTCGGAGCCCGTGCGCAAAATCAAAACCGATTGCCGGTTGAACCTGAACCTGATTGATTCCACCAAGCTGGTACTCAATGGGATCCTCTAGAGTGATGATCTTGACTTGTGGCTTGTTCAGACGACTCAGAAATGTATAGAGGGTGGTAGTCTTGCCTGACCCGGTTGGCCCTGTCAGCAGAATCACGCCAGAGGTCACCGAGATATCTTCCAGAACCCATTTTTCGATATCTTCTGAAAGACCCAGCTCTTTGACGTCGTAAACTAAGGCTGTCTTACGCAGGAAACGCAACACTGCGCTCTCACCATCGGCGATCGGAAGCACGGAAGCGCGGATGTCGATATCCTCGCCCGCTACTCGTAACTCAATTTTTCCGTCCTGAGGTCGACGCCGCTCCCCGATATCCATACCAGCAAGAATCTTCAGGCGGGTGATCACTGGCAGCACCATACCTACCGGCACCGTATCGACCTCGTGCAAAACCCCGTCGATGCGGTAGCGAACTCTGGCCGGCCCACCCTGAGGCTCAAAGTGCAGATCTGAAGCTCCCTGACGAAGAGCTCTCGCGATCAAAGAGTTCAATAGGTTAACTGTCGGCGCCTCGGAGGCCAGTTCGCGCAAACGACCTTCCTCAACAGAGTTCAGCGCTGCCTCGGGCTCTACGTCTTGATACCGCCCCAAGCGACTTCGCAGAACTCCAAACGACTCTTCGCTCACTAAAGCGATATCGAACTCGGAGGGGTAACGCCGAAGCCAATCATTGACCTCCAAATCAAGTGGCGCTTTCGTAGCAAACAGATGCCGCGAATCTGCCTTCACGGCAAATGGGAGCCACCCCCGGGAAACCAAAAACTCGAGCGGGAAGCTATCTATACTTTCAGATGGCTGCCAAGTTTGGATGTCAACGACGGCAAGTTGCTTGAAGCCGAGGATCTCAGAATAAATGCTTGGTAGCGCCTCCGAGGAGATGCTGCCCATATTGACCAGGATTTGCTCAAGATGCCCGCCGTATCGCTTTTGATACGCTTGCGCCTTCTCCAAATCGGACGGCTGAACTCCAGTTCGAGCTAGCAAGTCAATGAAGCTGGTCATTGGAAAATGATGTCCTCCGAATCACCATCGCCACCTGCCCTGCCATCCTTCCCAAAACTCAGAAGGGTGAAAGGCTTAAGCCGGTCGTCCGGTGTCGCGTTGTAAACGTACGGATTACCCCAGGGATCCTTCGGTACGTCGCGAGGTAAATAGGGCCCGTCCCAGCCCGCCGCGTTTCCACTACGCAACTCCTCGAGAGATTCAGGGAACGATCCAACATCCAGCCGATAGGTGTCGAGCGCAGTGGACAGCATCTGCATTTGCGCCAGAGCCGCCTTTCTCTGCGATGAACCCACTTTCGAGAACATCGTCGGTGCTACGAGGGATAGCAGCAATCCGAGGATGACGATGACGATCAGGAGCTCGATGAGGGTAAAACCCCGTCCGCGACGATTGCGACGCATGGCAACATCCAGTTGGCTAACCGAAACCGCGATTATACGCCTTCGCCCCGAGAACGATTCGCCCTCGGCGGCTGACCGGCTCCTGCCGCCCATACCAACGCTGTCCCGCAGGCGACTACCGCCACCGTCATTGGCACCGCGAGACTGGGGGCACGGTAGATGACGGCGATCGTTGGGGCGATGACCAACAGGTTGAAAAGTGTGTAGGCGCCGGTAACCCTGCCGTGGCTACCCCAGCGCGTGGTCAGATGCTGAAAAGCATGCTGCCGGTGGCTGAGATACCAACGCTCGCCGCGAGTCATCCGTCGCAGCAAGGTTACGGTCGCATCGATGAGGAAGGCGGCGACAAGTAACAGTGCTACCAACGGCGGTATCGCCGCTTGGAGAACCGAGATCAGTAACAGTCCGCCTACTACGAAACCAAGATAGCCGCTCCCCACATCGCCCATGAAAATCCGAGCCGGTGGCGCGTTCCAAACCAGAAACCCCATGGCCGCCCCGGCCAGCAACGCCCATGTGACCACTAGGCCTTCCGAACCAGTCGATAGACAGATCATGCTGGCTGTCGCACCGATGAAAGCGACTTCGGAGGCGGCAATGCCGTCGATCCCGTCCATGAAATTGAAAAAGTTGATCGACCAAAGCCAAGCCAGCGCACCCCCAGCCCCCAGCAGCCAAACGCTGAGGTTCGGCTGACGCTCAGCAAAGCTTTCGATAAACGGCCACAGCACCACCAGCGAAACCAACACCGCGAGCCCGTGAGTCAGGATGCGTGGCAGCACCGGCAACGGCCGCGCATCGTCAATGTAGCCGACTAACGCCACGACCAGCCCGGCGACGACAACGGTGCATGCGCCGACCCAACCCAATAATGAAGACAACGATACTGGCAACGCGATACTCAACACGCAAACAAACCCGATACCACCACGACTGAGCGTTGGCACATTGTGTGAACCACGCTCGGAAAACGGCTCGAGCCAACGACGGCGAGACCCCACAACGATCACGAGGCGCGTCAACACCCACACCGCCAGTAAAGCACCAGCGCCTGCCAGTAACGGCCCAAGGGTCATGGCAGCACCCTCACGACGGTCTTCCCGGTGAACGCTGATCATCAAGTAATAGGGTAAACAACGCTGACCAATCCTTCGCAAAAGGGGGCGCGATCTGAGGCGCGATTGGAACTCTCGGCACTAGAGTTCCGACCGCAAAATTACGCATCAGCACAGCGAGCCTATTAGGATCCTCCGGGTCGAAAAACTCGGCCCCCTGATAATCCCCTATAGTTTCATGCGCGTACGGCAGGTCGGCAGCAAGTATGAAAAGCCCTGCAGTTTTTGCCTCGGAAATCGGAAGACCCCAAGTTTCCAATTTCGACGGAAAAACCAAGCAATCGCTCTGACCATAAGTGCGCTGCACTTCAGCCGGCGTCAGACGACCTACAAATCGCACATTGCGCAAATACCCGAAGCGCTTGATCAGGCTGCGTGAATAGCGATTTCCGACTGACCCAACCGTCACCGTCAACTCGCCCTGCCAATCTGGATCTTGGCAGAGAATTTCCCAGGCGGTGAGCAACACCTCAAAATTTTTGAACGCTCGAGGTAGCGATGGGTAAAAAAAACGTTGCCCGCGAAAGACTCGCGCCACCCCTGATTGTGCAGCGACACCGGGGTAAGCCACGACAACATTCGTGCAGCCATATCGACGCTCGAACTCTGTTCTTATCCAATTCTGCTGAACGATAACCGCCTTATTACGACTGATATGAAAACCATAGATCCAGCGATAGGCCCACTTGAAAAGCGCCAGCACCGGCTCCAACAAAATTTCCCGGATAGGCAACCGGTAAAAGATCATCGCGTTGTGGCAGTAAACGGCCTGCGGAATCTTGCCGTACGTTCGACCTAAGTCCGGCGTCATGTCATGCAGGGACAACCAGAAATCCGGCTGAAGTTTCTCCGCTATCGCTCGGCATTCGACATATTCAAACCAGAGTCGTCGCAACCACGAGGGCTTTATGTCGGGACGTTCGATATAGTCGACGCCATCGACCCATGTGACTTTTGCATCGTGAACTAGGGCCGTTACGCGCCACCCACTCAAGGATGATGACGCATGCAAACACTGCCGTAGTATCTCCGCGGTGCCGCCGTCAACCAAATTGACAGCAGACACCACCAAGTGCCTTTCACAACTCTTGGTCAACTCACGCAACGTCGGATCTCGAGTGACGGGAAACCGCGCCATCGCCGGCACCCAACAACAAAACGATAGAACAACCTCCGAGAAAAAGGGTCGGCGAAAAATAACCGACGCCACGCGCAAACAACTCTATGACCAGCGTATAAACACTGCCGAGCGAAAACAGAATAACGCCGGACTCACCGCTGCGACTCGCGGCACGCAGTCGAAAAAACGCCTTTGCACTGAGCACGATTACGGTCAAAAGCAGGGCAATGCCAAACATACCGAACTCACCGACCAACTTGGCGGCCGTGCTACCGCCGTCATAGCGATTAATGCTTTCTCCAGTCATCTGTGAAACCCGTTCTCCAAGTTCACCGATTGGACCAACGAATCCAAATTGCTGAAAACCCCCGCCCCATCCGTTGGATGCACTGAACATCGCCGCCGCGGTCTCCCATCCCGACAGCAAAACCACTACGGAGAGATTGTCCGAGTCGGTCGAAACCAGGATGCGCGTTATAAAGTATTCCGCATCAATCGTGGCAAACGCTCCCAAGATAATTGTGAGTATCGCCAAGCTCGAAAATCGACCACGGACACTGATCAGGAAACAAAGTATGACAACCAGCAGGGTCGTCATATTTTGGATCCAGACTGCCCATGCGAAGAAAAAGAACAATTTGAACTGGTAATGCCGTGACTCATTCGCGCAGGCGTACGCAAGCAAAGGTGCCAACGCCAGACCAAAGTGTGACGGCTCCGAGAAAACGCCTATGGGTTTGACAGACGAATACTTAAAAAGGTCGATAGCTGCTAGCCCAATCAGCGCATTTACGATCATGAACCAGATCGCTTGATCGACTAGCGAGGAGATCCTGCTCGGCTCAAGGGTCAGCAAGCGGTTCAAATATGCGATCGCACCTGCGCCGAGAAACATCAGAGTCAGATAACTTCCCGTGAAGCGCGACGACTGAAAGTCCGCTTGAGTTAGAAACAACCAAGACGAGTGCCCAATAACAAATAGCAGCACGGCGAGTATCAAAACCACACAGGCAGCTGGAAGCCGAGGCACCTGAGACGATGGCCGGAATATCAGCGAATCCGCAACTACGTAAACGATAACGAGAGCGACATAAACAACGAGCCCGACCGCCATAGAGCTCTGACCTAAAGCGACCATCAACAGGCTAGGAAATACAAAAAGACCCGCGAACAGAATTCCAGGAAATGACGTACGTTGATGTGCGGACTCGGCGCTAATCACAGGCTAGAGCCTCTTTTACGCGCCTTTGCACGCAACAGCGTCACGACTTGAGCGACAGTTTTGAATGCTCATGAACGAAGCTCATCCTGAATGTACTTCAACGTCAGCAGCAAAGCCTTGATTTCTTCTACCGTCAGCTGCTCTGCCGTGTGGGACGTATAGTCATCGATCGAGTTTGCCTCGAGCTGACCCTGCAAAATGAATTTGTCGTAATTCAAATCGCGGTTGTCCGCTGGAATGCGGTAATACTTCCCCATGTCCTCAGCTTTGGCCATCTCCTCGCGAGATACCAACGACTCGTATAACTTCTCCCCGTGCCGTGTGCCGATTATTTTAATGACACCTTTGATACCGAACAGTTCCTGTATCGCTTGGGCGAGGTCCGCGACACTAGACGATGGTGCCTTTTGAACAAATATATCTCCCTGCTGGCCGTGCTCAAACGCGTGCATCACCAGATCTACGGAGTCTTCAAGGGACATCAAGAATCGGGTCATACGTGGATCGGTAATCGTAAGTGGCATCCCAGCTTTGAGCTTTTCCACGAATAGCGGTATTACTGAACCGCGCGACGCCATCACGTTGCCGTATCGCGTTGCGCAAAGCACCGTTCCGCTCTCTCGCACGGACCTCGATTTCGCGATCAGCAGCTTTTCAGCCATCGCCTTCGAAATGCCCATCGCGTTGATCGGGTAAACCGCTTTATCCGTACTGAGCACAACTACACGCCCGACGTTACGCTCAATAGCGGCATTCAACACATTCTCGGTACCAACGATATTGGTTAGCACAGCCTCCATCGGGAAGAACTCGCACGACGGCACCTGCTTCAGCGCAGCCGCGTGGAAGACATAGTCAACTCCGATCATCGCGCGCGATAGACTGGAATAGTCCCTTACATCGCCGATCTGAAATCGCACCTTGGAATTGTTCAAGGCGATACGCATGTCTTCCTGCTTTTTCTCATCACGACTAAAAATGACGATTTCGCGAATTTCCGTTTCGAGAAATCGGTTAAGGACAGTATTCCCAAAGGAACCAGTCCCACCGGTGATCATAAGAACCTTATTTTTTAGCATTGCTTTTTCCACGAAAAAACGCGCTCAAACAAGCAGCGAAGTAACAAAATAAATAGCCAACAAAATACTAGCAACCAGTACGACACCAGCGATGCAATACGTTCCGACCCGAGTAGCGTAATTGTGCGGTATGGCTGGTTGCAGTTGCATAGCTCGAAGCCATGTGACCAGCGTCGAGCCGCTATGGTACGCGGCGTATACCCCACAAACAGCAAGGATGCTCCCCTTTGACATGAACGCCGCGGTGAGCCCGAGCGTTACGACTGTCATCAATGAAGACAGCACAGCCTGTGTTTGAAAGTCTTGATGTGCGACTAATATGGAATAGGGGATAAAGCCAAAGGCGCCGACCGCAACACCCGGCAGCAGGATGGACACATACTCAGCGACAATCGCGACATTCGGAGCGCCGCGCAACCAAAGATGAATGACTTCATCGCGAAGCAGCCAGAGTAGAGCTGAGGGCATTGTGACCGTAAGCAAAATTGCCAAACATAGATGCTTAAGATGCTTGCCCGCAACGACGTGATCACTCGACGAAATAGCCGCGATGATCTTCGGCTGAAAGTACTGCGCAGTTGGCCCCGCCATTACGCTGATCGGCGCTAGACATATCACACCCGCCAGAAAATAGGCCGTTAGCTGCTCCGCAGAACCCCAGTAGGAGACGATCAATTTGTCTAACTGAAGCACGGCAGCACCAGACACACCGAACAGCAAAATCGGAGCACCTCTCTGAATCATGCGCCACGGCGATACGAGGCTCGACTCGCGGTGTGACCCAAGCTGATCACCAGCCAATACCGAGCGACAAGCCCACCAAGTCATGCCAAGGTGAACTACTGCGGTAGCGCTTTGGCAGATCAAGAAAATATCCAAATCCGCCTTGAGATAGACGAGCGCAGCAACTGTTACGCCAGCACGACCGAGGATCCCCACAGTCTGTATTACACCCGCATATCGATAGCGCCGCCTTGCCAGTAACGCAGCTTGGAAAATATTTTGTGAGGTCAACGCCCAGACAAAAACGACACATGCAGCGAGACGATGAATCTCGATCTCAGAGTCAAAAAAAGTCCATCCAGAAAAAATAATACCGAGCGCTGCGACATAGACGGACCCAATCGCGACCTGTGCCGCACGCAGCGTCGCCCTTGACCTGCGGTCCTCACTGTCGGCCGCTAAATCACGCCCCACCAATGTGGCCATTCCAAAGTCCACCATCAGAAGAAAGGCCTGAACCGAGAATAGCAATGCCGCAAATGCGAAGTCGTCAGCGCCAAGCAAGCGATGGTACAGAGGCAAAAAAAAGATGCCGACAAGCACTGAACTTGATTTGCTCGCATAAAGCCAAAGCATGTCCGCGCCGACTAACGCCAATTTTTTGAAAACCGAGTGGCCTGCGCTCGAAATACTCATAACGGCTGTTTGAAAGCCTCACACGGCACGATGGTCATTAAACTCACCCTGAAGCTCGCGAATTTCGGCTTGCAGACGCTCGTACTCCTCCAGCTTTCTTTTCAAGAAACGCCGCGCGAGCGTTGCGCGCTCGGCGATTCCTCGTGGTGTCATAACGTAGACATATCCAAACTTGCTTTTCGAGTTCGCGAAATTTTTCATTTTGACGAGACCCTTCTCCATCAGCGCTTTGAGGCAGTAATTGACTCCGCCGACGCTGATGCCAACTTGTGCCGCCAACTCGCGTTGGGTGAGATCAGGGTTCTTGCTCAAAATCGTCAAGATCCGGAAATTGGTGTCTTCCTGAAGGCGGGATTGGCGACTAGTCACGGCCGAACGTTATGGAGGAAAGCGATTTTTGTTTGAACTTGAACAGTGTAGTTGAAGAGCTCATCATCGTCTAGAACCGGACGGACCCTCGCCCGACGACCGAGCGGTTAATTTCAACGGATTTTTCCGACAGGCAGGAAGAGAAAACGGAAGGCACTAGCCAGATGCCACTTCAAATATCGGAAATCGCGACGACTTTGTCTCTGCGCGTCGTGAATCACGACACTGGCTGGCTGAAGGACCGTTTTCCAGGCGGCGATACCTAAGCGACGACAGATATCCGCATCCTCCATGTAAAGAAAATAGCGCACATCAAAACCGCCGATTTCTCGAAACGCGTCTGCTCTAAAAGCGACAAACATTCCGGCCGCCCAATCGATCGGAATAGATTCAAATGTCCAGTGGTAGTCCGATTTTCGATCGCCAAAAAGAACCCGCTTGAGCAACCGGGAGACTGTTGGAAAGCGTCGTGCACTATCCTCGACTGTACCGACTGGAGATACAACGACAGGCGCGACGGCACCAACATCGCCGACGGAGAATGGCGCCAGCAAAGTCTTAAGGTCAAAGTTTCTTAACCGAATATCGGGATTCACGACCACAAAAAAATCGCAGTCGACCATCTCAAATGCCTGATTGTGATTCTCACCAAACCCTTTCGGTTTGGAATTACGACTCACCGTCAGATTTAAATGCGTGAACGTGCGTAAGACGTCTTCATCTTCAGGAACATTGAGGGTTACGATAATTCTCGCGCGCGTTAACTCTCGAGCCGCGAAGTCCCGAAGTAAGTTTGCGACGAGATCCAGCTGGCCGTGACTGACTATCGAGAAAACAGTTCTAGCTTCAATGAGTCTCGCGCGGTTGTACGAATCGTCACTCATTGGACGACAACAGAGACGAAGACATTCTCTGAGCTCGCTGTATTTCATCCCTGCTGAGACGCACGCTCAATTCCTGTTTGAGCGCAGCCGCCTGAGCATCACCAGAACTAGCTGCCAAGTTGAACCATGCGTAGGCCAGGGCGGCGTGCTCAGGAGAATCTGTTGCGGCGAGATACTTTTTGCCAAGATTCACCTGCGCCGCGCCGTCCCCCTGTCTAGCCGCCTTGCGAAACCAAACCATCGCAGCGACGGGATCGGCTGGGACGCCACGACCGTTGTCGAGCATCACCGCAAAGTTATTCTGAGCCTCTCGATCGCCTAGTTGCGCCGCCTTTTTGAAGAACTCGGCGGCTTTGACGAAATCCTGCGGCACACCCTCACCTTTGTCGTGCATACGACCCAGGTTGTTGAGAGCCCGAGGATGGTCGCCGGACGCGGCGCGGCGAAACAGTGCTACCGCCTCAACGTCATCCTCCGCGACACCTTCGCCCTGATCGTACATCACGCCCAAGTTGTTCATCGCATCCAGATGCCCTTGCTCCGCAGCGGCTCTGAACCAGCGAGCAGCAGACTGAGCGTCTAGAGGCACCCCCGCGCCCGTAAGATACATGAGACCTAAATTATTCTGCGCGGGCGGGAACCCCTGAACTGCGGCTCTCTTGAACCAAGCCACCGCTTCAACATCATTTTCAGCAACGCCTTTTCCTTGCTCGTAAAGTACGCCAACGAAGTTCTGCGATCTCGCGTCACCGTGATCACCAAGAAGACGCCAGACCTTCAGGGCGCCCTCGTAATCCCCTTTGTCGTAAAAGCCGAGTCCAGACTCGAACTTCGCGCACCCGCTAAGGAGAACTAAGGACAGCAGCATAAACGATGCGATGGCATGACGATTCATCTCAACCACCTTGAGCTTTGAGCGGCTTTGGCAGCCACGTTCCAGCTGACCTGATCAGCAAAAAGCTAAACGCTCCGCACGCCATAAAGATTATCAGCGCGTAACCGGCGCTGAGCTGAAAGGCCGCCGTCATAAATCCGATAGCAGCAAAACCAACCGACAAAATCACCAGAACGAGCAAAGCCGCGCCGTGACTGGCGCCCGCCTTGATCAACGTATGGTGGAGATGTGCGTTGTCTGCCTTAAAAGGGGACTGTCTGCGTAAAAGACGCCGGCCGAACACCCAAAGTAAATCGAAAATCGGAATCGCAACAAAAAATAACAAAATTGCGGGCTGTACCGTCGCCGATGGCGCTTGAGAAATTTTCAACATCAACCACGCAATGACAAAGCCCAACAACAAACTGCCTGCATCACCCATGAAGCAGCGGATTGAGCGATTGATGCCTAATGGAAGATTAAACAGCAGGAACGCAGCCAGAGACCCGCCTGTGGCAGCAGCAACCCCAAACGGAAGCGCTAGACCCGAGTTTACCGAGATATGGGCTAACGATAGTAATGCGACTAAAGCGAGAGTACCGGCGAGCCCGTCGATGCCGTCGACCATGTTGAATGCGTTAACGCCACCGGCCACCAACAATGCAGTCAGCAGTGCAGCGGGTAGATCCAAAAGCACAAGCGGCTCGGTATCGACAAAGTCGCCCAAGTAACGCGCGCTGATACCCGCACTGAGTGCAAGCCAAAGCGCACAGCCAACTTGAATCATTAAGCGAAACCATGGCGACAGACCGAACCGATCATCAACCAGGCCGACGATGACAAAAATCGCGCAAATACTAACGAACTGAGCATCTGGTCGCGCGGCGATCGGCAGCAAGTTCACCGCAATGAATAACCCCAGAAAGACGCCTAACCCGCCGACGACTGGAACGTCATGTTGATGAATTTTACGGCCGCCAGGCTTATCAACGAGCGACAGATGAGCAGCTACAGATCGAACCGAGGCGATGGCAGCTAAAGAAATAGCAAAGCCAACAAGCCCAGCAAACCAAAATGAGAAAACAGCCGCTTCGATCAAGCAGCCACCTTTGGCGATCTCAAAAATCCGTGTTTCCCAAGAATAGTCAGAACTGCGATAACGGCCCCACTAAGCAATGCCAACAGGACGATTAAGGCACGCTTGGGTGACTCGCGCAATTTCGGTGGTGCCGCCCGATCAACAACTTTATATGCATACTCTAGATCACCTTTGGCAAGCATGTACTGCTGCATCTCCGCCTCAAGTATTCGACCTAGCGACTGCTGTACCGAAACGATGCTGGCTCCGGAAATCTCCTGCTGAAGAAACTTTACATTACGCTCTGATTCGCTGAGAGCGCGGCTGCGAAGCCGAGCATTGAGTCGCTCGACATATGAATTAGCCCAATGCGCAGCAACTACCGGATCTTCCCAATAAATTGACAACGTCACGGTACCCGCTTTCTTGTCCTCGGAAACAACACGCACATCTTCCAGGAAAATCCGCAGCGCGTCTCGAATATCAAGATCCTCCGATGGATCACCGTAGTCATCCACAAGCACCTTTTCGAGCTGTTGCTCGCGAATAAACTCCTCGGCGAACTCTTTAGATTTCAAAACGGCGAGTGGCGCAGCATTATTCTCCGAGCCAAGGCTGACGCCCGCCAAAGCCGCCAAGCTGCTCAACTGTCCCAATGACGCGGATGCGGATCTCTGACCCGCAGGGGTCATCACAACTTCCACCTTGTAGATCGGCGTCACCAACAGAGCGTACGCCACACCCCCAGCGGCACACAGCAATACGATTCCGAATAACAAAACTCTTTCACGCCAGATTAGGGAAACGAGATCCAGAATGTCGAGAGATTTAGGGGTAGCCATAGAGGTGGACACTTAGAAACCGTCCCAGTTATAGAGAGCTGATGGCAGCTAAGGCCACGGCTGCGTTATAAAGAATGCCGGTAACGGCCTGCCACAACGGCAATGGGGGCAACCGCTCGGTATCGAGGGGAACAACGATCGTATCCCCCGGCTGGATACGCAAATCATCCTTGCCACCTAACCAACCACCTCGACCGGCAACCACGCTCCCATCGGCACGAACGACATAGGTACGCTTGCTATCAGCCCGATTCGTCAAACCACCGCTCAACGCCACGTATTGGTCGCGAGTCAAACCTGCACGATAAAGATGCGCCGTACTGTTTTGAACTTCGCCAATGACTGCAACTTCCTGCTTGATCTTTGGAACAATCAGCTCATCGCCGTCACGAAGAATGATGTCATCTCGCGATCCAATTTGTTTTGCTATCACGGCATCAAGATCAATAACCAACCTACCCACGGGTTTGACATCCTGCAACTGCCCTAACAGTGACTGCACGGCAAGTGCCGACTGCGCAGCGTCAGCAGACTGCGATGCTTGACTCGTTTGAATGGCGACGGCCGCCAGATCTCGTCTCAGTCTATCTTGCAGATCTCGCGCTTGCTGCGCCTCGCGCTCCTTGAGTTCCTCACGCGTGAATACGGCGCCTCGCATAAAAGCCAACGAACTTAGCCCACCAGCTCGTTCAATGACCGACCGAAGCGTCTCACCGCGACGTATTGGGTAAAGACCGGGAAATCGCACCTCACCACGCAAGACCACCGACTCCTGGACACTCCATTCGGGCAATTCTTTGACTGTCAAGACATCGAATGGCTGCAACAAGATATCTGCAGCAGCCTCACCACGGAGAACCGCCGCCAAATCGATCTGGATAAGCTCACTTCTGCGCTCACCTTCCAGTCGCCGATAGCGGGTGAGCTCAGCCGTGTCGCCGTAGGCGGAGGGATCCAGCTTGCCACCCGCACGCAGGAGATCGCTAACCCGCATCTCCGGTTCGAGCGGGTAATCTCCCGGGGCTTTGACACGACCATTGATGGCGACAATACGAGTTGGGTCATCCAATCTCGATTGGCGGCGCAACTCTTCTAACAGCGGATTTATCAATAACCGTCGCCCGGCTTGAAAATCAAAGACCATTAGCCGGTCACGCGGCGCGAGCAACAAATCGTGTACCGAGCCAGGCGCGCGCAATGCAGCAGCCAAATCAGCAGACAGCACAGACAACGATTTGTCCGTCACCGACTCTCGACGAACCAACACGTAGTTCACATCAGCATTCGGCATTAACTCATCAAGCGAGGGTATCAGCTCCGAAATCCGTATCCCCTCTCGCCACGCCGTCACGCCTGGCCGAAAAACGTGACCCTCTAAGGTGATTCCTGATTCGATCGTCGGACGCAACCGCGCTACGCGAACCAAATCCCCATTTGATATGGGTGACGATTTAGCTTCTGAAGTTTCAAACGACACGTTGACCGCAACTCGTCGACGATCATCACCGTAGCGAACGACGGAAACGCGCGACTCATCACCCTCTGGGGTCAACCCGCCGGCTAACGCAATCAGCGAGGAGAGGGTCGCACGACCTTTCAACTCGTAAATTGCGGGCCGCTTAACTTCACCATCGACCGTCGCGGTCGGGCCAACCGGAGGAATGAACACGACGTCACCTGCTAACAGCGAGACGTCCGCGCTGGTATCACCCTTCAACAAAAGATCATATAGATCGAGGCGACGTACGATCACGCCCTGCCGTTTCAGCTGCACGTCACGCAGCGAGCCCGTGGCTTGAATACCGCCAGACGCATACAACGCACTCGTAATGGTGGACAAACCGCTGACCGTGTAGGTGCCGGGTTTTTTTACTTCACCCACGACGAAAACTTGAATCGACCGCACATTACCCATGCTGACGCTAGCTTGCGTTCCGATGATCTGCCGTGCGACTCGAGCTTCGATCTCATTCGAAACCACATCAAAACTTTTACCGGTCACATCAATAGGACCCAGTTCTGGGAAGTTCAAACGACCATCACGATCCACCACCAGCCGAAGATTGCGGTTTTGAGAACCAAACAACTGAACATTCAATTGGTCGCCAGGGCCGATCAAATAATTAGATGGAACCGGAACATTCGCCACAGGCGCAAAGGTAGATACCTTCCGACTGAATAGCTCATAACCGTACGGCTTCAACGACTCAGGGCCTGTTTTTGTGAGCGGTAACCGCTGAATTTCAACCTTGAGTTTAATCAACGATGGTTCAGCCTGAAGCCGAATGGTCGCCTCGGCGTCTGTCAGACCTGCCAACGCAATCGGCCGGAATCCCGGCAACTGCAGCACCCCTTCACGATCCAAGCTATACGGGTTTCGCTCTCGCACGAGCGCAATAAGCTTATCGAATTGGTCGCGCTCTTCTCTTGAGTACTCGGGAGCAGGTTTGGCTGGCATCACCACGGGTGGCAATCCGCTCGCCAGTAATTGGGTGCGCTCCGGCTGATCCTCAATGTAGTCGATCAACACGAGAAGCGTGTCACCAGCTGTCAGACGCGGATTTTTTTTCGAATCAGCTGGATCATCAGTCTCCACCCCAGAATCAATCGGGTCGGTGCGGGACTCTTTTGAGTCCGATGCCGAAGATATGTCTGCGGTATCAGAGGCGTTGGACAATTGATTGAGTAACTGCTCTCGCGCCTGAGGACTGAGCGATCTAAGCAACTCCAACTGTTCCGACGACGGAACTTGACCGACGGCGAAGATCGACCAACAAGAAAGTAAAACAACGCCCAATCTTGAAATGGATGATCTCGTCATTCGCATCGCTTTGTGCCATCCCTAGGTGGTCTATCAAGGGCAATAATCGCACTTGGAATTAT